>ENA-ORXM01004655-ORXM01004655.1-marine-metagenome-genome-assembly--contig:-NODE-4655-length-11776-cov-2.671425_pt1 | contig 11776 bp, 9 predicted proteins | sample MGYA00237867_ERZ511480 | MGnify/ENA primary metagenome ERZ511480 (study PRJEB26309, sample SAMN06266103) | marine metagenome | isolation source: Algal blade | place: United Kingdom:Sidmouth, United... | reverse complement strand
TACTGTTTCATTCGGCTCAGCGAAGTCGATTCCCCCCGTATCTATTAATACAACGCCAGATCCGATTTTTTCCGACCTCGCATACATGCGATCTCGGGTAATTCCTGATTCGTCGGCGGTGATTGCTTTTCGTTTTCCGAGTAGGCGATTGAAAATCGTAGACTTGCCGACGTTAGGTCGTCCAACGATCGCAATAGTGGGCATGTTGTTGGCGTGTGTGTTTGTGTTATCGGGGGTCATGATTGAATATGTGCGGGACTGTAATACGAGTGCGGCCTCAAAAAGCGAGATCTAACACTATGTTGCGGATGTAAAGCTAAATGACGAATGGCAGCAAGCAAAGAAAAGCCCGGTTGACATCCCTATTTGCACGTTGCTACCGATTACCTAACATGGTCACAAAATATACGAGAAAAAAGAAAGTCGACAATATCGACCTTGATGTAAACCACGATGTGGTATTGGACTCTACGCGGGGATTCTTAGGGTGGTTAGAGGCACGTTTTCCGCTCGTCATAGCCGGCGTCGTGGCAGCATTGCTGGTATGGGGAGGTGTAGTTTTTTTGGCGAAAAAACGCGCTGCAGCGCAGATCGAAGCGACGAATTCCATGTCAGACTCGCTGAAGTCATTTTATGACGAGTCCACTGGCGTGCCGAAAGCTATTGAGGCGGGCTCAGATTCTATCAAAAGCTCGGAAGCACAGTTATCGAAGTTGATTGAATCGGGTATATCTGGCGGTATGTCGTCGATTGTGTCTGGTGCTCGCGGAGCGTTGAGATTTTATCAGGGGAATACTGAGGGATCGACTAAAGATTACGCCAGTGCGCTTGGAGATGCTGGCGGTAAATCAATCGCGTTTAGAGGCGTGTTAACTGATGGACTATTTGCTAACTATTTGAGTCAGAAAAAATGGGAAGAGGCTGAAGCGCTTCTTCCAGACTTAGCTCGATCTGCTTATCCAACCCGAGCATCTGACTCGGTTAATATCGCTGCATTCTCTGATATTAAAAGGGCGGAAATACGGCGAAAGCAAGGTGATTTTCCCGGGGCTAAATCATTGTTGGTCGCAGTTATTGACAGGTCCGGTGATCCCGCTAGCAATCTAGCAGCAACGGCGCCAGCCAACGGAGAGGGTGGAAAGACCCGTGATCAGACTCGTGCTGTAATTGACCCGATGCTCATCGCTAAAGCCAAACAGATGCTAACACGTGTTCAGGTTGGTCAGTTGCGACGCGACTTACCTGCAAGACCAAAGGCGACATCGGCGGCAGCGGTATCGGACACGCCAGCGTCTTCTGCTGAAAACACAGTGTCAAATGAATAGGCTGAAACCGATGCGGAGACAGTATCTTGGTTTGCTTTTCTTATGTTTTTTCGGGGGGGCGAGTCTCTTAACAACCGGTTGCGCTTTTCTTGGGTTTCAGACAGATAGCGGATCGGTTCGCACGCAACCTGCATCGGCTATTTTGCGGCTCAATTGGCAAAAAGATCTCGTTCCACACCTTAATTTTGAATACTTCGGTCATGAATGGGCAGGTACCGCGTATCTGTCAAACGGTGATATTGTCGCGGGTACGTCTTTGGGTGATCTTGTGCGCTTTAGTTCCGCTGGGCAGGAGCGTAGCCGCACGCGTTTGAGTGCAGGGGTCACAACTGACATCCTTAAGGACGACGCCAATGGCCAACTGGCGCCTAACGGTCGATCTGAAACGCTGTTTTTCGGTATGTCATCTGGCGCATTTGTTCGTTATGACTTGTCAGCTCAGTCGGTAACGTGGTCATTCGACACCAAGGCCGTATTGCGCGGTCGGCCCATCATATCGGGCGGTCTGATCATCTTTACAACCAGTTTAAACCAGGTCATCGCCTTAGAAAAGTCGACTGGGAAATGGCGATGGCAGTACGATGGCGTAAGGCCAGAGCGATATTGTGTTGATGGATTTGCATCCATCGCTATCGATCGTCAGGCACCGGGTGACCCGACCCAACCCTCGAAAATCTATACCGGTTTCTCCAATGGTGAAGTTGTCGCGCTGGACCCGCAGGTCGGGAAGGTCGCTTGGAAGGCCGATTTACGCGGAGAGGCTGAAGGTTTTTTTGACGTCGATACAACGCCTATTGTTAGATCTGACCGTGTTTATGTCGGGAATTACGCGACCGGCGTATTTGCACTATCTGGTGAAACCGGCGACATTCTTTGGAAGAACACCGACGCAATATCTGTTACACGCCTTGTCGATCTCGGCGTTAGCGGTTCGTTTGACGAAGATAACGGCTTTCTTGCGCTATCTGCAAAGGCCGGTGTTTTCCGGATATCAGAAGGCGGGGAAGTGAGCTGGGTTGTGCGTTCTTCTATTGGTATTCCCTCTACCGGATCTGTGGCCGTCGATGACGTCGTCATTATTGGCGGATCGACAACGGGCCTGCATGCTATCTCGCAACATGATGGACAGTTGTTGCAGTACTTTGATCCACGCGGGGGGATTCATGCGAATATTTCAGTATCGGGAAGGCATATCTCAACGATAACGAACAAAGGCCGCTTGTTGTCCTTTTCGATGTTGAGATAGCAGCGATAGACCGCCCCCTGCTTGCTACAGGTGCGCCTCTATTCTATTCATCATCTCTTTTAACCTCCGGGACCCGCCGGCATCTCTGCATCGAAAGGAGATCCCCATCCCTTGATTGCGCGGATCGCGTTGGCATCGTACGACTTTGCCCTCGATGTTAACGGGTTTAACACATTTAGGTATAGCGAAAGACATCATGAGGGGAGTGCCAGCATCTTTAAGATTTTTCGTGCGGATAAATGTACCGCGTTGGGATAGATCGGTCGTAAGGCTGGAAATCAATGTGGTTTCTGAGGTTGAACGCCATGCTACGTTGAGCTGAATAGGAAGCCGTGGATATCGTCTTTGTTTTTGCGGATCGAACTCGCCGTTTGCAACGTTTAGCAGGTAGTTAGATTTAGCGCGCTCTTGTTTGAAAAACTCGATACCAACCCCGCCCGGGAGTTGATCCATATTGCGATCGGCCCGACGCCAAACGAGCTCGCCACGTATCATAACAATCTCCGGGAGGTTCGGGAAGGTGACACCGACGATGAGTTGTTCGCCCAATGCCGCTGGATGGTCACTTCTTACGAAGATCCCACCGTGCTGAAACTTCGGTAAATAGGCTGCTAAGAATTCTGTATTAGACGAAAAGGATGCTTTTACGATTGCCACTGGTGATCTTCCGTGTATTAAAATACCTGTTAACTATTGTCATCGTTTCGCAACGGCTGACGCATTTTACTTTATTTGAATCACTGGTGAGCAAAACAGCGGCAAAAACCAAGTGAGTTTTGTGTATTATATCATGACTTTTGGCTTATGTTCAAAATTCTTGAAAAACACTGTTCAGTAACTGTATGATTGCTTGCAGTCATAATCACAACAGTATGATACAACTTAGGAAATCCATTGTGAGTACGCCAGTCCACAATATGAGTACTGGACGTAGATAAGTCTGAACAATAAGTCTGAACAATAAGTCAGCATCAACTTGAGGAGAAGAACCCGAAAATGATAAGCGCCCCGAAGACTTTCCCGAGCACGAGTCACCCGAATCAAGTTACCGAGAGCGTGAGTGTTTTAGCATGTCCTAAGGCGAAGCTAGGGCGCTTTTCGCGCGCAACGCGATTGTTCCAGCACGCTGTTTTTAGTCTCTGTTTGCTCGCCAGTATGTTTATATACTCCGGTTGCAAACGAGGTACAAAAGGAAACAGCGGAAAAGTGGTTGGTGTGAGTAAAGCAGTTACCCCTTCTGCTGTACATCAGGGAAGTAAGTATATTTCGCCCGACTCTCCACTTGTTATCGCCATTGACGGATTCGAGTCGATCTTGACGCGTTTGAAATATATCGCAGAGCATTTGGTAAAAGGGACTATGGGCGAGATGTTCTTTCAGCAATGGGTATCTCAGCTCGGCTCCTCTAAAGTGACTACCGCAGTTCAGGAGGCAGGGGTGTCACTTGCTAAGCGTTTCGAGTTTTGGATCAGCGCTGACGCCGAATTCGTTGATATTCTACTGCCGGTGGCTAACCAAACCAAGTTGCGCGCAGGGCTGTCTTCGCTCATTGACCTGATCGGACCAGAGGGCGTGAAAAACGCTGCTGACCCGAGTAAGCGCGAAGTGCTTGTTGCTGACGAGGCCAATAAAAAAGAATCAGGAGACATGTTCTGGCACTTATCAACGGATGCAGCGGTGTCTCGAATAGGCTGCCATTATTACGATGAAGGCTATGAACGCTGCAGTATGGCTGTGTCTGGCAATGGCGTGAGTGATGCTGCCTTTCAAACATGGTGGAAAAAAAGTTATTCTCAGGATGACTCCGCGACGTCACCTGCGTCCGGTAAGTCGATGCGAGGATTCTCCCGCAGCATTTCTTCTGGTTTCCAAATGCGATTTAATGTCGAAGATGAGGCTGTTAGGAAAAAAGTTATCGCTGCTCTAGAGAAGTCTGCTTCAAGCAAGAGTGAGCTAGATATGCTCCGAAAGGTTCTTAAAGAGGGAGCTAGTGGCGAATATTGGGTTGATTTAGAAAAAAATGCCATTCATTATGGTAGTCACTCGCCGAATAAAAAGTCTGACTCTAACGTATCTGTGACTAAGGACAGTGCATCATTAGCGCTCACAAAGTCACTTGCGGGTCGTTTGCCAAATACGCCTATGATACGGTTTCTAGGATTGTTTCCCCAGCGTGATGCGATTGAGCGATGGATTGCGCGTTCAGCTGATAGCAGCGTGGGAAGCGCGAGCGCGAAGGTATTGAGCGATGATCTATCGCAGGATTTGTCAATGCTGCTGAAGGCAGGCGGACCCCTTGCGGAAGCTCTCTTTGGCAGACCGTTTGCGGGGTTCATGAATCTCAACCCTGATGGGTTAGCGTCGCTCTCGAAGGATAACTTTGACTTGTCACATGTTGGCGATGCAATGCCCATCGGTTTTGTGGCTAATATTCCCAAGACCTTGAGTGACGCAGACTTAGAGAAGAGTCTGCAGTCTCTTGTAAAAGCAGGAAATATTGAGGCCAAAAAAAATCAGCGGAAGATCGCGCAGCGCGTTGGTAAACTAAAAGCGGCGGCAAAGGGTAAACGAGATAAGCGTGTAAAATCGTCATCGATATCTTTTGCGCTTACACCATTGAAAAAGGAAGATCGCCCTGCGTCTGTTCAGGCGTCTTGGGTGCTAAACATGGATAAAACTGAACTTGGTCGATTCTACCGTAAAGACGATCGGCTCATCTTCTCTTTTGGAAAACGCATTGCCGATTTTTTGGTCGGGGAGAAAGTCGAAAAAGAAGACAAGGCGGGGGAATCGTTGGTGAGCATACCAGCAGCTGATGCGAGCAAATGGGTAGCGAATTGCGCAGGGGCAACTCAAACAGACGGGATGTGTACAGGGCTTATTGAGCTGAATCGTATTTCTGTCATTGCAGAGATGATGAAAGCATCCGGGACGCCGCAAGTGATGGCCATTGCATCTCAGCTCGATATTGCGCTCAAGCGAATCAAAAAAATTGAATTTGGCATGTCTGGATCGGAAAAGTTCAACAACGGGGTAGGTCAGATCCTGTTTGCGTTTGAAGAATAGATCAGGGATGGGCACTAAACTTGCCGAAGGTTAAAATTGCTGAAAGGTGGAATGCGGTGTATCGTGAGTTAGTGCTGCTAGGTAAGCAATATAGAATACGATCACACACGAGGCTGCAGGTGGATTTTTGGTAGTAGCAAAGAAAAAAACAGCTAAAAAAGCGAAGAAAAAGACGCGTGCTAAGCAGAGCGCGGCGAAAAAAACATCAGCTGCGCGGAAGTCCGCAACAGGTGCAGGTTCAAAACAGTCTAGTGCGTCGAAAACACATGGAACTGCAAAGTCACCGGCTGCGAAAGGGCGCGTTCGGTCGCCTTCTGCTGCGTCTACGGAAAACGCATATGAAGCAGCTACAATTCCGATGATGTCAGCGGGCGGTCGGCCTGTGTTATCTTATCAAATAGGAGAATTTGGAATTGCATTGCCTGACGGAACGGTCAGCAAGCAAACCGTTGATCTTCCTTTGGTCAAGGTTGGTTCGTCATCTAGTAACGATATCGTCGTTGAAGACTCTTCCGTCTCTCGTTTTCATTGTGAGCTTTGCTATACGTCTGAAGGCTTTTTAATTCGTGATTTGGACAGTACGAACGGTACATACATTGCGGGTATGAGGGTAAGAGAAGCGACAATAAGTCAGCCTACTGTCATTCAGATTGGGCGCTCACAGCTCCGGTTTAAGCCACAGGCGGAACCTACAAAAGTAGATCTGTCTCCAGATACACAGTTCGGGAAGTTGGTAGGGCGTTCAGTGCCGATGCGAGAGGTATTTGGCGTATTGCGTAAGATTGGGCCAACAGATTTGACGGTTACAATTCAAGGAGAAACAGGGACAGGCAAAGAACTTGTCGCACGGGCGTTGCATGACGCAAGCCCTCGCAGAAAAGGTCCGTTTATCGTTTTTGACGCTGGGTCAGTGACGGCAAGTTTGATCGAGAGTGAACTATTTGGCCACGAAAAAGGTGCTTTTACAGGCGCATCAGAGCTTAGGAAGGGCGCGTTTGAAGCGGCTAATGGTGGAACGCTTTTCGTTGATGAACTGGGAGAGCTTGCTCTTGATCTGCAGCCGCGGCTACTTAGGGCGTTAGAGCAACGCGAAATTCAACGGGTTGGTGGGAATCGTCGAATCCCTGTTGATGTTCGCGTTATTTGCGCAACAAATAGGAACCTCCAAGATCACATTAAGAAAGGGGAGTTTCGTGATGATCTCTACTTTCGTATTTCGGTGGTTTCAGTCTTTCTTCCGTCGCTTCGCGACAGACTTGAAGACATTGATTTGCTTGTAAATAACTTTCTAAGTCAGATGGACGGTGAGCGTGAGATATCTCGAGCGTCCGTTGATTTTTTGCAACAGTATGATTGGCCAGGAAATGTTCGTGAGCTTCGGAATGTCATTCACGCCGCGTGCGCAATGTCCGGCAATACGATGCTGCAGCCCAATGACTTTTTTATGCGGTCGGAAATGGATGCGTTTGCGGAAAACGGCACGCGCCAGCAGGATAGATCGAGTTCTGAGCATTATGTTGGAAAGTCACTCGATGATATTGAACGATCTGCTATCGTTGACGCTATTGAGCGATGCGATGGAAATCGTCAGGAAGCCGCTGCGTGTTTAGGAATCGCCCCATCAACTCTATATTTGAAACTCAAGAAGTACGGATTACATGCATAAGGGTGCTGTGTGGTTATCGTTTTGCGCACTGGCTTGCCGGAGTGCTCTACCTATTTTAGCGATAGTTACTTTTCGATCGTTTGGGCTAGCGGATAGACCTATTGCCAATGCTTCACTGAGTCCTGCCGTGAAGTTAGTGCGAATTTGAGATAGTTGAACGCTTAGATCCATTCTATTCTTGCGCACAAGTAACTCTTCTAAGGTGCCTCCGTATATCGCTTTTGCACCGACAAGTGTCTCTAGCGCGAGAACCGATAAACTGTAGACATCAGCTGCTTGCGTGCTCGATTGCCCATCCCACAGTTCTGGTGCAAAGTATGACAGATCAGTCAAGTTAACGATCGTATTTTTGCTTTCATTTAGCGGTACAGGCAGTACGATACCGGCTTGACTATGAATGATGCATAGCGGGAGTTGATCCTCTTCCCCGCGAAACTGTGCAACGATACGGGTGGGTGTGAGCTGACCGTGGAAGAAGCCTTCGCCGTGCATTTTAGCGAGACTATCCGCTAGCGTTGTTAATAGGCTGAGTTTGCGGGGCTCTGGCAAGGCGTGCAAGCTCTCTTCCTCTAGATATGTTCCTTGAGCTACACTATGCACGGAGAAGCGTTGGCCCTTTTCCGATAGACCCGATCCGTAGAATGATTGGACGTTTTCGAGATCTAGACTATTGCTAAGCCGCTGGACGTCTACGAAGTTGTTCCAAAACTTTGGATTTAATGAATTTTCGTGGAGCCAGAGGTGTAACTCACACGGCTTGTTCGCAATTTCATTGATCGCATAGTAACGTTGACACAATCGGTCATCAGATAATTTCTTCGCGATTTTGAATCGACGTTGGAGTTGCTTGCCATTCGACTTTTGTTCAAGAATGATGTCATCTTCAGATTGAGTATCCGCTGCAAGAACCGGCGTCGTGATTAATTTCATAACCTAACTATATCGTAGCCGTTAGAGCGCGTCATCTTTTCTGATCCGAAGTATGGGGCATGTCCATTTGTAGATAAGCATGTCTTACTATATGGTAGGCGGAATGAAGCGGGATGTTCGAGACAAGGTCAGAATACGAGATTTGAAAAAGCGAAGTCAGGGCGATCCGATCGTTGCGATAACTGCTTATGATGCGACATTTTCACAGATCATCGATCGATCCGGCGTTGACATTATTCTAGTCGGCGACTCATTAGGTATGGTGATACAAGGCGCAGAGACGACGGTCTCCGTATCTGTGAATGATATTGTTTATCATTGTTTGGCGGTGACACGAAGCAAACCAGCTGCTCATGTCGTAGCCGATATGCCTTTTTTAGCCTTTCAAGAGTCCGAGGCAGAAGCGTTTCGAGCATCGAGGCAGTTGATGCAGCACGGGCTGGCTGAAGGGATAAAGATCGAATGTGATGTCACCTTTGCTAACCGGGTAGAGCGATTGGTTCGAGCAGGCGTTCCGATTATGGGTCATGTTGGACTACGACCACAGTATGTGCACGCACTCGGTGGCTACCGGAAGCAAGGAAAGTCACCCGTCTCAAGGCAGCAGGTGCTCACTGACGCAAAGACGCTAGAGGCTGCAGGCTGCTACGCTATGTTAGTTGAGTGTGTCCCCGCCGATTTAGGCGCAGAGCTGACCTCTGTACTTAACATCCCCGTGATCGGTATCGGTTCTGGACCCGACTGTGACGGTCAAATACTAGTCTCGTACGACCTATTAGGACTAACAGAGCGTGCCCCATCCTTTGCCCCGTCCTATACTGATCTGCGTGGACAGTGCACTGATGCCATAAAGCGCTACGCTGAAGATGTTAGAAAGGGGCGGTTTTCGGGATAGGTTCATTTTGAACCTTAAGTTTACCGAGTACGTGTATGTGTGAAGATCGTATGATTATCGCGACACATATCGATGAAGTTCGGCGATGGCGTTATGGTAGAGGCATCGTAGGTTGTGGTGAAACTGTAGCGCTTGTGCCAACAATGGGTGCGCTTCATGCCGGGCATGCGTCCCTTATTTCGCAGGCGAAAGCATGTGCGGATCGTGTCGCTGTCTCAATTTTCGTTAACCAATTGCAATTTGATGACGTAGCAGACTTCGAAAGCTACCCCGAAACTCGAGCAGAGGATATTGAGCTTTGTAGTGCGTTGGGGGTCGACCTCGTGTTTATGCCGTGTCACGACGATATGTACCCAGCGGTTCCGCTTGCGAAACTTGTCGTACCGAACTTAAGTCAAACCTTATGTGGCGCAGTGCGTCCGGGTCACTTTGATGGGGTGGGGCTCGTGGTTGCAAAACTGTTTAACATTGTGGGGCCTCACGTCGCACTGTTTGGTCGAAAAGACTTGCAGCAACTACTTATTATTCAGAGAATAGTGCAAGACTTGTCGTTTGATATCAAAATAGAGCCCGTGCCGATCTTTCGCGAGTCAGATGGGTTAGCGCTCAGCAGTCGCAACAAGCGGCTATCAGCTGATCATAGGAAACGTGCCCCACAAATTTTTAAAGCGCTCCAGCAACTTGCGAATGAGATTACAACAGGCGCTATTTCGGACCATATTGTCGCGACAGTGCAGAGTCGCTTTCGGAGCGACATGGCGGCTATTGATGGCACTCGTGTGGATTATATCGACATTGTCGATGGTGAGACGCTGGGTCGCTTAGATGATCAGCAACTCCGATCTGGCCGGGTAGCCTACATCGCTACCGCTGTATTTTTTGGAGATGTGCGACTGATTGACAATGTTGCCATTGAGGTTGCTGCTTCATAGGACAATGTATGCGCTCGGTTAGGATCTAAGTGTAATGCAAAAAAAAAGGCCGACTGTCGAAAGACAATCGGCCCATTCCTCAAAGCAGTACTGCTTACTCGAGTTCGTCTACAACAATCGGTCCAGCGACAGTGACTTCGCCAGTTGCTGGTTCAACGCTGCCTTGTAGTGTAAAGCTAGATGTTGTTGTGTCGCCATCTAAGTCACCGTTTGCTACAGCTGTGTACTCAGATGCAGAGCCTGTGCCACCATCGTTCGTGAAGGTGTAAGAGAAGTAGTGAGGCTCTACCAATGTGAACTTTAAGTCAGGCATATCGATAACAGTTGCATCTTTGTCACCCGCAGGTGGTGTTGCAGGCAGTGGTCCAACAGTTGGTGGGAATTGCTTTGGATCGATAGTCGTTCCCGTCCAGTGATCGGCTTCAAAGTAAATACGTGCACCGACTTTAACTTTGTCGAGGTTTTCCACAGCTTCAACGGTTTTTGCTTTTTGCATGTAGCGAGAGAACGCTGGGATAGCGACGGCGGCGAGGATACCGATAATTGCGACAACAATCATCAGCTCGATTAGTGTGAATCCTTCGTCTCTTCGTTGTTGGATGGTTTTCATTTCTTTACTCCTTGTTATGTTGTTTCTACTCACGCTGTTTATTTATTACTTTTTTTTGTATTCTTCCTTTCTGCCAAACTATAGTTCACGCTTTGTGCCAAACCTAAGCATCTGTTATTGATGTGATTTTTCGCGCGCAAAAAATGTCGACATGCCTTTACTGTCAAAAATTGTCAGCGTGCTTAGCCCGGTACGCCAATTATCGGCGATACCAATATGAGACACCCACTTCTTTTGCACAGTTACACGACACAACGAGACACCCACTTTTTAGGGGTTGCTTACATGTGCTGGCGTAGGCTTTGCCGCAGACGGTCAATGAATCTGAAAAGCGTTGGCGGTAGAGGCTACCGAATGAGAGAGAGATATGAGACACCCACTTTTTAGCGATTGCTAACATGTGCTGGCTTAGACTTGCCGCAGACTGTCAATGAAACAAAAAAGCGTTGAGGTAGGGGCTGCCTAACAAGGTAACCGGATGAAGAGGCAGACTGTCTTTTTACTTTGATTCCTCTTCGGTAATAATTGCAGGCGTGTGGCTTGTTGACCGTATTATTGTGCATTCGGTCTTTGGGGCCGTATTGCTCCACGTAGAGGGGCATGCTGTTTTAGGAATCATATCACCATACGCGATGACATAGTACCAGGGAGGTTGAGTCATTCCTACATTTGCTGCGTTTGTAATCCCCATTCTTCTAGCATGAGCCCTGGGCCGATGATCATCGCTGTCGCGACTCGCAATAACGCTAAATGAGAAATAGGATCCGCCTTTGTTTGGGCGAAGTCCGAGCGTTCGAAACGCCGCACGTTGCGTGTTCGGCCACTGCTTGAACTCTGGCTCATTTGCCGTTAGTGCGATGTAGGGTCCACCCGTTTGTAGATAAAGGCCATTTTGCTGTTTGTAGAGCTCTTCTCTACTTTTTATTTCCGTTACAAATTCTTGTGCATCGAGAATTCTCCCAGTTTTTACGTGTTTTCCATAAGACGTTATGCCAACGCTAGCCAATATGGCAACGATGACAACAGCGATCATGAGTTCTATTAACGTGAACCCGTCTTCATCGTTGCGCACAACAGTAGAAATAGACTGATACGGGTCAGGGCAT
>ENA-ORXM01004652-ORXM01004652.1-marine-metagenome-genome-assembly--contig:-NODE-4652-length-11778-cov-3.452611_pt1 | contig 11778 bp, 13 predicted proteins | sample MGYA00237867_ERZ511480 | MGnify/ENA primary metagenome ERZ511480 (study PRJEB26309, sample SAMN06266103) | marine metagenome | isolation source: Algal blade | place: United Kingdom:Sidmouth, United... | reverse complement strand
ACTTTCCTACGCTGAAGCTACGGAGTGTGAAAGAACCAAGAACCAAGAACCAAGAACCAAGAGCCAAGTACCAAGAATCAAGACTTCAAGAAACAAGAACACATCTTACCTTAAAGAGGATTCACCCGGTAAGAGAAATTTCAATCGGTTGGATGACTAGCAACCAACTCAAAAACCGAGAATAAATACGCCCAACATCTTATTTGCCACAATTTTGCGAAACTGACCATGTGTACGAAGAGCATACTTTAACTTCGGCCTTCTGTTTTAATGAACCACACTTGAAAGAAATAGTTGTTAGCGGCACACGGCCAACGGGTCACCTTCATTTAGGAAACTACTTTGGGGCTGTGAAAAGCTATGTCGCGTTTCAAGATCAGGCTGACTGTTTTTTCTTTGTGGCCGACTATCACTCACTTACAACCCACCCAAACCCGACAGATTTACACGAAAATGTGCGGATTATTTTGGCGGAGTATTTGGCGTGCGGGCTCGATCCCAATAAGGTGACCGTGTATGTGCAAAGTGATGTGCCCCAAATCGCGGAATTAAATTTGATTTTGAACATGTTTGCGCATGTTAGCGAATTGGAGCGATCAACCACTTTTAAAGACAAGGTTGCAAAGCAACAGAGCAATATCAACTCTGGCTTGTTGACTTACCCGGTGTTAATGGCGGCAGATATTATTATTCATAAGGCAGCAAAAGTGCCAGTTGGCGAAGACCAAAGGCAGCATTTAGAAATGACTCGCACCTTCGCAAATCGTTTCAATCATACGTTTGGTGTTGATTTTTTTCCTGAGCCTGAAGCGTTTTCGTTTACAGATAATTTAGTGCGAATTCCTGGGCTTGATGGTTCAACGAAAATGAGCAAATCTGCAGGTGAGAAAAATACCATTTCTTTGTATGAAGATGAGGCGAGCATTCGAAAAAAAATTATGCGTGCAAAAAGCGATAGCGGACCAACGACGCCTAACCAAAAGAAACCACAAGAAATTGAAAATTTGTTTACTTTACTGAACGCCGTGTCAACCAAAGAAGTGGTCGACTTTTATGAACAGGCATACAACAATATGCAGATTAGGTATGGTGATTTAAAGAAGCAACTTGCAGAGGATGTTGTTGCTTTTACCACGCCGTTTAAGGAGCGAATAGAGCAAATTTATCACGACGAAGCACTGCTGAAAAGAGTAACAAGTGAGGGCGCGGAAAAGGCAAGGTTTAGTGCAGAACAAACCATGAAAGAAGTGCGAGAAATTATTGGAATACGTTCATTTTAACACATGAAAAAAGAAGATTTAAGACATATTGCTATTGCCGGAAACATTGGAGCAGGCAAAACAACACTCACCGAAAAGTTAGCTGACAATTTCGGTTGGGATCCGCATTATGAAGATGTAGAAAACAACCCATATCTCTTCGATTTTTATCAAGACATGAAACGTTGGTCTTTTAATTTACAGGTCTACTTTCTGAATAGTCGTTTTAAGCAGATTATTGAGATTCAGAAGGGAGAAAAAGTGGTCATTCAAGACAGAACCATTTATGAAGATGCTTACATTTTTGCGCCAAACTTGCATGAAATGGGCTTAATGAGTGCGCGTGACTTTGAGAACTATTTCAATTTGTTTAAGAACGTGAGCTCACTGATTAACCCGCCAGACTTGTTGATTTACCTACGAGCCTCTATTCCTAAATTGGTATCGAATATTCAGAAGCGTGGTAGAGAGTATGAAGAAAATTTGCGTTTAGACTACATAAAGCGACTCAACGAAAATTATGAGCGCTGGATTGAGAACTACAAGCACGGCCAATTATTAATTATTGATATTGACGATATTGATTTCAATGAGAATCCAGAGCAACTCAGCGAAATCATCAATAAAGTGCAGGGAGAGTTATTTGGGTTATTTTAGCAGAGACAGTTGTTCTCTCACTCAAAACTTAACCAATGATTGCACGAATTTGGAACGGCAAAACCCATGTTGACAAAGCCGATGCGTATTCTGATTTTACAATTCAAAAAGCGATTCCCGATTACCAGAACACGCCGGGTTTCTTATATCACACATTTCTGAAACGCATAGATGGCAACATCATGCACTTCAAACTCATCACCTTTTGGGAGAATTATGAAGTGATTCGAAATTTTGCGGGAAAAGATATTGAACAAGCGAAATATTATTCTGAAGATATTGATTTTCTGCTCGACTTTCCTGATCGTGTCGCGCACTATGAGGTCTTCTCAAAAGAATAGTATCCGATTCTCGTTTCATGAATAAACAGGCAGATGTATCAATAATTGGCGGTGGACTTGCCGGGTTAACCGCTGCAATTCATCTAGCTAAGTTGGGCTATTCGGTCACCGTTTTTGAACGGCAAACTTATCCCAATCACAAAGTTTGTGGAGAATATGTTTCTCGTGAAGTGTTGCCTTATTTAGAATTTCTTGCCCTTGATTTGCCACTACCTGAGCTACCCCACATTAAAAGGCTGCAGCTCACACTCCCAACTGGTAAGCAATCCTTTCATCAACTTCCCCTTGGCGGTTTTGGCATCAGTCGATTTCTATTTGATGAGCTGTCGTACAAACACGCGGTAACCCTTGGTGTGCAATTCATTTTTAAGAAAGTGGAGGAGGTGAGGTTTACTCATTCACAGTTTAAGATTACCACAGCCTCAAAAGATTCATTCACGGCAACACTGTGTTTAGCGGCTTGGGGTAAGCGAAGTAACCTAGATAAACAATTTGATCGAAAATTCATCACACAGCAATCTGAATGGATGGCGGTTAAAGGACACTATCGCTACGAATGCGATGATGATCTGATTTCTCTTCACAATTTCAAAGGTGGATATTGCGGGGTTAGTCAAATTGAAGATGGCATTGTGAACGCTTGTTACCTGCTCGATACAAAAATTTTTAAGAACTATGGGAATATCACAACCGTTGAAAAAAATGTGTTGATGCAAAACCCGTTTTTGGCAAAATTTAAGCGAGAAGCCAAGCCATTGTTTCAACAGCCTTTAACAATAAGTCAAATTTCATTTCAGCAGAAAGACTCTGTCATCAATCATATGCTTTTAATTGGCGATAGTGCCGGTTTAATTCATCCGCTCTGCGGAAATGGCATGGCAATGGCCATTCATGCAGCAAAAATCGCAGCCGAAAATTGTCATGACTTTTTCAACGCGCATCAAAATCGTGAAACACTAGAAACAAGCTACAACTCACTGTGGAAGGCAGCTTTTACCAAAAGGCTGAACATTGGTAGGAGCGTACAGCGTGTATTACTCAATCAGCAACTTTCAACGCCATTATTGTCTGTTGCTCAAATGTTGCCAGGAGCTGTTTCCAAAATCATCAGCATGACTCATGGCAAACCATTTGGTGTTAGATTGTAACCAATATGAGTTTAGATTTTTCTGTACGAAGTCCCGAGAATGAAATAATGGATGACTTTGAATTATCAGGCGAAATTCTCACTCAATCGCTTGAGCAAATTGCATTGATCAACCGTTGGCTTGGCGGCGACAGAATTACTCGAAACGGCATTAAGGCATTATTACAAGATGTTCAACGGCCAATAACAATTGTAGATATTGGTTGTGGAGGCGGACACATGTGTAGAGCCGTTGCGAAATGGGCGAGTAGGTCTAACAAAGAACTCAAAATTATTGGGGTAGATGCCAATCAAACAACCATAGATTATGCGCGCCAACACTCAACTGAATTCGACAATATTTCTTACCATTGTGCAAATTTGTTTGACCCAAATTTTCAACTCGAAGCCTTCGATATTGCCATTTGTACGCTCACTCTTCATCATTTCTCTGAGCAAGAAATACTTCAATTATTAAAAACGATCAGCCAAAAAGCCAAACTTGGTATCGTCATTAATGATTTACATCGAAGTCGTGTTGCCTACATGTTATTCAAGGCTTTATCGAACAGTGCAAGGTTCAACTCTATGGTGAAACATGATGGTTGCATTTCAATTTTAAGTGGTTTCAAAAGAAAAGACTTAAAACAAATTTCTCAAAAACTCGGTTTTCAAAACGATACAATTCACTGGCGATGGGCTTTTCGCTATCAATGGATTATACCAACAGCATGACAGTAAAAATTACCCACGTAGCAACAGTGAACCCACCATTTATGCGCAAGACTGCAGATGTTTTGCCATTTTTAGATCCTTGGCTTAGCGGACAAGAAGAGCGGTTTCAAAAGAAAGTGAAAAAACTATTTGCCGGCAGCGGTGTTGAACAACGCTACTCAATTATGGAAGCCGATGATGTGTTTACAAAAACATCGTTTGAGGAAAAAAATGACTTATACAAAGCATCGGCGAAAAAGCTCGGTCAACAAGTCTTACAAAAGGCCCTTGCCAAAGCACAGTTAGCCGCTACCGATATTGATATTTTGATCACGGTGAGCTGCACAGGCATCATGATTCCCTCGCTCGATGCACATTTAATTAATAGCTTGAATATGCGGTCTGATGTGCTTCGACTTCCTGTCACAGAGATGGGTTGTGTGGCTGGCGTCTCTGGAATTATTTATGCAAAGAATTTTCTGAAAGCAAACCCTAATCAGCGTGCAGCCGTCATCTCAATCGAATCATCAACAGCAACCTTTCAGATTGACGACTTTTCTATGGAAAATATGGTGAGTGCCGCCATTTTTGGTGATGGCGTTGCTTGCGCTATACTCTCTTCTCATGATGAAGCCGGTGTAGAAGTTGTGGGGGAAGAAATGTTTCATCTGCCCAATGCAACCGACTTGCTTGGCTTTCGGCTTACAAATTCAGGAATGAAAATGGTTCTGAGTGAAGCATTGCCGAGTGAGATTGGAAAGAACTTTGATCAAATCATTTTTCCTTTTCTCGAAAAACACAACCTTAACATTGAAGACATTGACCATTTAATTTTTCACCCTGGTGGTAGGAAGATTGTACAAACCATTGAACAATTATTTGCGCCCTATGGAAAGAATATTGACGAGACGAGAGATGTAATGCGCACACACGGCAACATGAGCAGTGCGACTATTCTTTACGTATTAGAACGCTTTTTAGCGAAACAACAACAACCCGGTGATCATGGATTAATGCTAAGCTTTGGGCCCGGTTTCACCGCACAACGTGTGCTCTTAAAATGGTAATATGAGCTTGCATCAATCTATTCTAGATCAATTACCTTACTCGCACCCGTTCTTGTTTGTAGATGAACTTACAGCGGTGACGGAGAATGGAATAACAGGGAGTTATTATTTTGATCCCGAACTTGACTTTTATCGCGGGCATTTTACAGACGAACCGATTACACCAGGCGTTATTCTAACAGAAACGATGGCACAGATTGGTTTGGTTTGTTTGGGCATTTTTCTGTTGAGAGATGAAGAACTTTCAACTGTGCTAGTCGCCTTTTCCTCAGCTGACGTAAAATTTCTTACACCTGTGTTTCCTGGTGAAACGGTGACAGTCACCTCTAAAAAAATCTATTTCAGGTTTAATAAGCTTACATGCGAGGTAGAATTGCGAAAAGCAGACGGAGAACTCGCCTGCAAAGGCATTTTATCTGGCATGTTTAAAACGGATGACAATGCGTAGAAGAGTTGTTATCACAGGCCTTGGCGTAGTGGCTCCAAACGGTGTAGGCGTAAACGCATTCACAAATGCCTTGAGGAATGGCGTGAGCGGCATCACCCATTTTGAGGAACTTGATCGACTAAATTTTTCCTGTCAGATTGGAGGTATGCCCACACTCACGGAGGAGCATAAGGCAGCTTATTTTTCGCCCTTGCAGCGTAGAGGTTATAAAAGCACAGGCATTTTATATGGTGGAATTGCAGGCATGGAAGCTTGGGAAGATGCTGACTTGCCTAGATATGAAGATGTAAATTTTAATGTTGGGGTGATTTTTGGCGCAGGCATTCTTGGTTCTGAGGTGTACAGAACGGCAATTCACAAAGTTGACGAAGGCCAAGCTCGAAGATTGGGAAGCACCGTTGTACCGCAAATTATGACAAGCGGTATAAGTGCGCTACTTGCAGGAAATATTGGTGCTGGCAATGTGGTAACAACCAACTCAAGCGCATGCAGTACAGGAACAGAAGCCATACTTATGGCCTATGATAGAATTTCTGCAGGAAAAGCAGAATGTATTTTAGCGGGTTCCACATCAGAAGGTGGCCCCTATGTTTGGGGTGGTTTTGATGCCATGCGTGTGATGTCATACAAGCACAACCATGAGCCTACGAAGGCAAGCAGACCCATGAGTGCATCGGCCTCTGGTTTTGTGCCCGGTTGTGGCGCCGGTGCCTTGGTGCTTGAATCGTTAGAACGTGCGCAACAGCGTGGCGCAACGATTTATGCTGAGGTTGCCGGCGGTCATATAAACTCTGGTGGCCAACGTAATGGCGGTACAATGACGGCTCCAAATGCGGTGGCTATTCGTAAATGTATTTCCGAAGCACTAATTAACAGCCATGTTACCGGTGAAGAAATCGACTATATTAACGGTCACCTAACTGCAACGATCAAAGACCCAAACGAAATTGAAAGTTGGTCTGCTGTGTTAGGCAGAGACCGCAATTCATTTCCTTTCATCAATTCATTGAAAGCAATGAACGGCCATTGCCTTGCCGCTTCTGGCTCAATTGAATCTGTCAGCGCAATCTTACAAATGAATCAAAACTTTGTGTTTGCTGCCCTCAATTCTGAAGACTTGCACCCCGAAATTGAACAATTAGTTTCGCGTGAAAGAATACCACTCAAAACGCAGGCAGCTGAACTAAAAATAGTGGCGAAAGCAAGTTTTGGTTTTGGCGATGTAAATTCATGCATCATATTCAAACAATTTGCTGAGTAGGGAACACTGTTCAACCCTATCTTTAGACGATGAAGACCAAACAAGAGTTTATTACAGACCTTCAACAAGTAGTTGCGCCCTATGCTGATGAAGGCGTTGATGTAGAACAGATTACGGAAGCTACAAATTTTACCGAAGACTTAGGTGTCGATTCTGCAAGTTTGGTCGACATTGTTTTGGATGTGGAGGAAAAATACCAAATAGAAATTGACAACGAGTCAATGGAACGCATGTTCACCGTGGGTGCCGCCATTGAAATCATTGAAGAAAAGCTTGCTGCGACCTAAAGGTCACTCAAAATCTTGATACAACAAGTATTTTTTTCTAGTTTGCTTAAACGCACTCAACTCATCTTGCCAGCTCAACCGAATTTCTTCTTCACTCATGCCAGCCAGTAGTTGTTGTCGCAACTGATCTGTACCAGCAAGTTTATCAAAAAAATTGTTTTTTAAGAAAAATGGTTCTCCAGCATTCTTATGAAACTCAACCATACCAATCAACCAACCGAGGTGAAGTTTGGGTTCATCATAAAAGAAAGAATCTGGAACATTCGTTAAGTTCATGCCATAACAGGCTTGCCCTTCAAATTTTGGATATTTTGCTCCTGGCATTGGTGTTGGCGTAAATGCGTAGCTCCCAATGGCAAACTTAGGGCTGCCGTAGACTTGAAATTGTGTGTTTGTGCCACGCCCAACGCTCACATTTGTTCCTTCAAATAAACATAGAGAAGGGTAGAGCAGAATTGATTGTTGGTTTGGCAGGTTTGGGGAAGGGGCAACTGGCAATTCGAAAGGCGTAGTATGATCGTATTGTTTGCAAGGTATTACTTCCAAATCGGCTTGTGCACCGTTAGCTAAAAGCTGCTCACCATTTAAAAATTTTGCATATTCGCCCACAGTCATGCCGTGCACAATTGGTATTTGCTGGCGGCCTACAAAACTTTGAAAGTCGAGATTGAGAACAGGCCCGTCCACATAATGGCCATTTGGGTTTGGTCGATCAAGCACAATTACTTTCTTATCTTGTTCTGCACAAGCTTCCATCACATATTCTAAGGTAGAAATGTAGGTGTAAAAACGTGCGCCTACATCTTGAATGTCAAAGAGCACAACATCTATGTCGGCAAGCTGTGCCGCAGTCGGTTTTTTGTTATTTCCGTAGAGTGAAATAACGGGTAAGCCCGTCTTTGTATCGATGCCTGATTTTACTTTTTCGCCGGCATCAGCCGTCCCCCGAAAACCATGTTCTGGGGCAAATACTTTTTTCACCTCAATGTTTCTGTTCAAGAGTGCATCAACCAAGTGGCCTTCCTCTACCATACTAGTTTGGTTCACCACAAGTGCAACTCGTTTGCCTTGAATTCTTGTGAGATACTCGTTGAACTGTTGCGCGCCAACGATCGGTTTTTGCGTATTTTGATTTATTGACTCTTCGTTGACCATGCTTGTAGGCTTACAAGCAAAAAGGGGAAGGTGCAATACTAAAAAGAAGATGAGAAATTTCATGAAACCATGTCTGTTTTTGGAAACAACTGTTGAATGAGTTTGCTGTAGCCATTCCATCCAGAGCAGCTACTATCTACAAAAGTAGTTAGCATTTTACCATTCAGTTTAACAATGTATGAAGTTGATGTGGTGCACAAGCCTATACTTGCTGGTTTTGAGGAAAGTTCTGCCCTGAGATTATCGATTAAAACAAGTTCACTAGTATTCAACATCTTGCTTTGCTTGTCTTTCCCCTGTTCTTGAAATTGACTAATAAAAGAATCACCATTTCGCGTGATGGTGACGGTTTTTGATTCTGTGTGGAAACAGCCCTGAGAGAACATGGTAAGTTCATACACATCTTCGTCAGTGAGCTGATTCCAAAAATCAGAAGCATCGGGCTGTGCCCAAACAATACCTGAAAACGACAACAGCAATATGGTAAAGAAATGTTTCATATGCACTTTAATTCAAATACTGTGCTAGAATTAAAAGATTTCATGAAGTGAATGACAATGTATGCGCATTATAGTCCACTTTCTTTCCATCCTTGCAATAACTTCGCAGCATGTTAGAATTGCAACAAATTGTATCTCACGCCAAAGAATACGGCTTTGTTTTTCCGAGTAGCGAAATTTATGGATCGTTAGCTGCCACTTATGATTACGGCCCTTATGGTGCACAACTTCGTAATAACTTAAAGGAATATTGGTGGCGCGCGATGGTGCAAATGAATGATAATATTATGGGTATTGATGCCGCAATTTTCATGCATCCAACAACATGGAAGGCAAGCGGTCACGTTGATGCTTTTAATGATCCACTCATTGATAACAAAGACAGTAAAAAAAGGTACAGAGCTGATGTATTAGTTGAAGACTTTATTGCTAAAATTCAAGCCAAAATCGATAAAGACATCGCGAAAGCAAGCAAACGCTTTGGTGATGATTTTGATAAAGAGCAATTTGTAGCAACAAACCCTAATGTGGTGCGCCGTTCAAAACAAATTGAAGAGATTGAACAACGCCTGAAAGCTGTGCAACAAAGTGAAGACTTAGAAGCGTTTAAGCAACTGATTATTGATTTGGAAATTGCTGACCCGGTGAGTGGAACTAAGAATTGGACAGATGTGCGTCAATTTAATCTCATGTTTAGCACACAACTTGGTGCGGTTGCTGGCAGCGAAGGCACATTATACTTGAGACCTGAAACGGCGCAAGGCATCTTTGTCAATTTCCTCAACGTGCAAAATACGGCGCGTCAAAAAATTCCTTTTGGAATCGCACAAATTGGTAAAGCCTTTCGGAACGAGATTATCGCGCGTCAGTTCATTTTTAGAATGCGTGAGTTTGAACAAATGGAAATGCAATTTTTTGTGCGCCCCGGCGAAGAAATGGAGTTTTACGAAGAGTGGAAAGAAAGGCGCTTAGCATGGCACAAAGCACTGGGTTTAGGTGATGAAAAATACAGATTTCACGATCATTTAAAACTTGCGCACTATGCAAATGCTGCTGCAGATATTGAATTTGAATTTCCATTCGGATTTAAAGAAATAGAAGGCATACACTCAAGAACAGACTTTGATTTAGCCAACCATGAAAAGCTAAGTGGAAAGAAATTGCAATACTTCGATTCAGAATTGAATGAAAGCTACGTGCCATTTGTTGTTGAAACTTCTATCGGATTAGATAGATTATTCTTATCAGTATTGAGCGCAAGTTTAAAAGAGGAGCAATTAGAAAAAGGTAGTCGAATTGTGTTGGCATTGCCACCCGAACTCGCACCAGTGAAAGTTGGTATTTTACCCTTGGTGAAAAAAGACGGCTTACCTGAAAAAGCGATGGAAATTTATAAGCAACTACGGCTCAACTACAATTGCCATTACGAAGAAAAAGACAGCATAGGTAAGCGATACCGAAGAATGGATGCAATTGGAACGCCGTATTGTATCACCGTTGATCATCAAAGTTTAGATGATGATACCGTAACTATTAGAGAACGAGATAGTATGAATCAAGAACGTGTAGCAATATCTCAACTTGAACAGCTTGTGAAAGATAGGGTTGATATTGTTGGTTTGCTGCGAAACCTTTAAATTGTTTATATGAAACAAGTTTACATTACCTTATTGATTCTTTTCACGGTTTCATTTGCTGAAAAAAGTAATGCGCAACACCGTGAACTTGGCGTACGATTTACAAGCGTAAACAATTTTGATTTACTATACAAATTTGGTCAGGAGCCTGATAAACTAACCCGTATACGCGCAATAAATGGTAGCTATTTCAACAATTCTGGAGATGATATTACGAATAGTGAGGGTTTAAACATCGGTTTTGCAATCGGTAGAGAAAAACACGCTTCGTTAGATGAGCGATTCGACTTTATACACGGTCTTGATGGATCAATAAGCTATCTTTCTACCTCGGCCGATTCCTTTAATAACGACGCATTTCGATTTTCGATCGGTTATTTGGTAGGTGGAGTGTGTGAGGTAACAGAAAAAATTTCAGCTGGCGCAGAAGTCATTCCTAATGTGTACTACACATCTTTTTCTGGAGGTAATAATAATGTAGACCAGTATGGTGTTCAGTTTGGGAACGGTGCCGCTGCTCTAACTCTTACTTATAAATTTGAAAAATTGGAATAATAATATTGTTTTTTACAAATTCCTGTTTTAGATTAGCCGCATAATGACAAACAAAATGAACATGGGAATGATGATGATGCGCCGAAAGGTGTAGCGAAGTCCCCGTGTTTAAAAACGATACTCGACTCCGCTATGCAAATAGCGGAGTTTTTTATTTTATAACCTTATGAACGCAATAGTGAACAAAATGATGGCAATGATGATGAGCATGGTGATGCCTTATCCAATACCCTGTTGCCTAAACTAACGACGAAAATATATTTAATAACCGTCCCTCTGGCAACACTGTCAGGGGGATTTTTTTTTACATGAACAATACAAAAAACAAATAATGAGTAATTACAACAAAGCAACAACAGCAGTACGCACCGGTCACACCCCGGCTAATTCACAAGGCACTAGAACAGTGCCCATTTATCAATCTACGGCTTATGAGTTTGAGCACACCGACCACGCAGCAAATCTGTTTGGGTTACGGGAGTTTGGATACATATATACTAGACTAAACAACCCAACCAATGATATTTTGGAGCAACGGCTTGCCGCTCTAGAAGACGGCCTTGGCGCGGTTTCATTTGCCTCTGGAACATCTGCCTTTGCCACAACAATTTTGACGCTGTGCAAGGCCGGAGATCACATTGTTTCCTCAAATAGTTTGTATGGTGGATCTTATAACTTGTTAGGTGTAACGCTACCAAGATTAGGCATAAAAACCACATTTGTAGATCCTGGAGATCCGAAGAACTTTCAAGAGGCGATTCAATCAAACAC
>ENA-ORXM01004651-ORXM01004651.1-marine-metagenome-genome-assembly--contig:-NODE-4651-length-11780-cov-4.533453_pt1 | contig 11780 bp, 12 predicted proteins | sample MGYA00237867_ERZ511480 | MGnify/ENA primary metagenome ERZ511480 (study PRJEB26309, sample SAMN06266103) | marine metagenome | isolation source: Algal blade | place: United Kingdom:Sidmouth, United... | reverse complement strand
CGTTTTACCTCTTTAAAGATCGAACAACGCAAGTCGAGGCTGTCGGGCACGGCATTATGGTTCATAACGGGCACAATACGTACCTGCCAAATACCGACAACGAGTGGATTTTGAACGACACCTACCCGCTGAGTGACCGTTCTCAAGAACTTTATCTTTACCATGTGCCCAGTCAAAAACGCTTCGAGCTAGGCCGCTTTTATGCGCCGCCCGCCTACACGGGCGAGTGGCGCTGCGACCTGCATGGGCGCTCGAGTCAAGACGGGCGAACCGTCATTATCGATTCGGCCCACGACGGTAATGGACGGCAGCTTTACGCGCTTGATATCAGCGATATTGTCAAAATGTAAAGAACATCTCGCTCAGAAATATTCATAGTGAGTTTGGGCGCTGCGCAGGACATTATTCTTGAAACTGCTTAAGCTTATTCATGAGATATTCTCTAAGCTTAAACATCAACCTCAGAGGTTTTAACGACCACCGTACCTGCAATAAGGTCATGCAAAGCCCGCCTTTTTTCGTTGAACAACATGGTGATTATTTCAACGATGAGCCAGACCGTGCCCGCGTAAGAATTGATTTGTTCAGGCACCGTCTCATAGTGCGTTTCTGGGTCGTAGCTGCCGACTAGTAAGACGTAGCTGAGGTAAAGAAAGGAGTAAATGGCAGGGACGATATAGCCGATATCGCGCATAAAGGCTTGGTTTAAGGTGGGCAAGCGGTTCTCCGAAAGGTCTAAGACCTTAACGCCTGCAATCATCTTGCCTACAGTCTGTCCGTAGCGAGCATGTAACAAAACGCTATAGCCAATAGCAATAATGCTGTATAAAACACTCCACAAGATGATGGCGATGATTGAGCGTTCAGGCGAAGTGAAGTAATCATCAAAAATAAAAAAAGGGAACAACAACAGCACCATAATCAAGGTATCTATCGTTCCTGCCCAAAAACGTCGCCAAAAGGTTCTATATTCTTCCACCATCACCCCAATTCGGAAAAGACTTGACTGTGCATAAGAAAGAGGGTTGAACTAGTGTGTGTGCAAAACTCCAACCCTCACAGAAATTGTACAAGCTATAGATAAACTAGGTCTAACAAAACGAAGAAAAGCTCCTCAAGGTCGTAAGCCTGTTTATTCCGACAGTTATATAATCGCATTAGCCGTTTACCAGAAACTAGCAAGGTTTAAATATGCACAACAGATGCTTGAGGTACTAGCTTCACTTGAACAATCAAGCCCTTCAGCATCTACCTTTAGTGAGCGTAAAGCAGAGCTTCTTAGCCAAATCATCTTGGCAGTTAAACAACTTTGTGTTTCCCAGCATTCAACAAGACAACATCTTGACTCAAAGAAACTAGAGATTATTGACTTCGCTCGTGCCAATCGCACAAAGCTAGCAGGAAGTTATGGTTATGACCACATTCACAAACGGAGTTTCTACGGATTTAGACTTCATGCACGGGTGGATGATGAGGGTAACTTTTGCAAGCTACTCTTTAGGCCTGCTAATGAACATGATTTAAGCGTTGCAGAGCGTTTAGTCAAAGGCTTAAGCTACACTATCCTTACAGGAGACAAAGGCTATATCAGTAAAGACTTTAAAGCTCAGCTTGATAAACAAGCTACGCATCTTGTAACACCTAGAAGAAGCAATCAACTTCCTCCACCTAAAGCTGAGCAGAAACTCTACAAAGGTCACAAAATCATTGAAACCGCTTTCTCTTCTTTAGACCGTTTAGGATTCTCTGATAGACCTTACCGTTCAAATCAAGGTCTAGTTCTTCATGTTTACACTACGATCCTTGCTTATCAGCTTAGAAAGCTTTTCTTTTATCTTCTCTATTTCCGAATTGGGGTTAAGTTACTACAGGTGAATAGAGACTGGGTAAAGGGCTTAAGGTAACAACCAAACCGCCCGACCCTCAGCAACCTTACAGGATCACAGAAACGTTGCTATCTCTTTCAGAGGTTTTTTCTGTATGTCAGGTACTTTAGCGTCTTCAGCTGGATAGCCCACAACAAGCAGTAAAAAGGCGCGTTCGTTGCTAGGGCGCTCTAAAATCTCATTGAGGAAATTCATGGGGCTTGGCGTGTGCGTCAGGGTTGCCAAGCCTGCCTGGTGTAGGGCGGCAATTAAAAAGCCAGTGGCAATGCCCACAGATTCACTTACGTAGTAGTGTTTAATTTTTTCTCCGCCAGAGTTCAAGCCGTAGTTCTGCGCAAAAATTGCGATGAGGTAGGGAGCGGTCTCGAGAAACGGTTTGCTAGCGTCCGTGCCCAGGGGCGCAAGGGCATCTAGCCAATCTTGTGGCGCACGGGATTTATAAAATTCGCGCTCCTCCTCTTCGGCGGCGGCGCGGATTTTTGCTTTAACCTCAGCGTTAGAGACCGCAACAAAATGCCAGGGTTGCAAGTTCGCTCCGTTAGGAGCGGTACCTGCCGCGAGCAGGGCACTTTCAATAACCTCTTTAGGTACTGATTTGCTGCTAAAGTCGCGCACGGTGCGGCGGCGCTTAATGGTTTCGTAAAAGTCTCGAGCGCGTTCTCGCATCGTTTGCTCAGGATAGTGCTGGAACCTTAAAGGAACAAAGTCGCCTTTTGCCATAGGAGTAGTGTAACCAATCTTTCTTCACTACAGACGTCATCAATGGTTTCATACTGCTGTCAATTAGGGTCACGTACTTGCGTACTCATTCATACCCACTTCAATTTATAAACGTGACGTTGACATAAATTCTAGGTAGAAGCTGTGCCTAATATGAACGGTAGCAGGAGAGGCCAACTGTTTTACCTCGTTCCGAGCTGAGCAGTGATCTCTAAGCAAACCTAAGACGAAGCAAGGTTTGATCAAGCATCCTGTTATTCACACAAAGGAGTTTAATACATGAAAAAAGTTTTATTGCTAATTTTAAGTGCGTTCGTACTGGGCGGCCTTGCCTCGGCTCAGGATATGGACGACGGTCCCATGATCGATATAACAGCAATATCAATGGGTTCCGGAACGATTGTTGACTACTTGATGGAGGGTACGGGCGACGAGACGACCTGCGCACTTCAGTTTGAAGCTATGGACAACATGGACGACGAAGAAAGCGAAGGTATGAACTATTCGTGCTTGGTTGAAGCTGTTGTTGCGGCTGGTCTAGCTGAAACACTTGCTGGTGAGGGACCATTCACGGTCTTCGCACCCACTGACAGCGCGTTTTACAACTTTGCACAAGAACAGAGTGTAGGAACGCCAGCAGAACTCTTTGCTGACGTTGAAATGTTAACCAGTATCCTTACCTACCACGTCGTACCTGATGTTGGTTCGCTTAACGACATTTTCTTTAGCCAAGACGCGGAAGCCGAAGTTTACACAACACTTGCGACCGTCAACGGCGCAGAACTACCTATCGAATTTCCTACCAATGCCGATGAAGGCGAGGGCGGCGACGAAGCTGTTGTTATGGTTGGCGAATCAGAGGGTAGCGCAGTCGGACAAGCCTTTGTTGCAGGTACAAACATTTCAGTAGATAATGGTCACATTATCCCCATTACCGAGGTACTTTTACCTCCAATGGCTGAATAAGTTCTCTAGATCGATTTAAAAGGGTGGCCGTAGCGCAATGCTACGGCCACCCTTTTTTTATCAGGTTTGTTCGTCATATAGCTTCATTTTTACAGTAGGATAGTTGAAATGAAGCAGCCTCACCGGCAGTGCGCCGCCGTTCTCATAACGAATCATCAGAACGAAATTCTAATCGTACAACAGGCCTACGGAAAGAAGTTCTATGCGTTTCCTGGTGGCGTCGTTGATCCTGGTGAGACCCCACCCGTAGCAGCCATGCGTGAAGCTAAAGAAGAGGTAGGCGTAGAGGTTGTTCTCAACCATATTATTGGCACCTACTTGCTTAAGGGTGGCGGTTGGCCAGATATATTCGCCACCGTTTACACAGGGCAGATAATAGAGGGCACACCCAGCACACCAGATCCAAACGAAATTTCGAGTGTCGCCTGGTATGAGCCAGACCAGGTACCGCCGCACCTTCCCCCTGACGTTTCAGCAGCCCTCGAGGATTTTCAAGTGGGTAAAAGAGGCGTCGTCAGAGATGTATGGCGCACCGTCGATATGGGTACACCACCTTAATGAAATTCACCCAGATGTCAGCTAAGTTTGCTAGACTTTTTGTGTGCCAAAAGCTCTACTGATCAGCCTGTGCCTAATCTGCGCTGCCTGCTCACCGAAAACCCTCGAGCCGCAAGAGCAGCCCGACCTTTTTACATTAGGCCCAATAGAAGAAGTCACCAACGGGCAGTCTTCCCTATACGCTCACTGCGAAAGCCCTGACGACCACGGCGGCACCTGTAAACCTGTATCTGAGCTTATAGAGGATGAGCCTACAGACAAAGAGCGTTAATTCGCCGCTACAGCGCGGTTCGCTGCCCAGTTTCGCAGGGCGCTCAGCTTCTCGACCATTGTTTTAGAGAGCGGCACCGTTTGCTGCGCCTCTGCCAGCAAAATTTCATAGGTCAGTTCAGAATGTGCTGCGAAGGCGGTATACAAACCTGAGACGATAATCTGCTCGAGTTCTGCACCACTAAAGCCTTCTGTAACTTTCGCAATATGCAACAAGTCAAAGCGTTGAGGGTCGCGTTTACGCTTTTTCAAGTGTAGTGCTAGAATCTTTTGGCGAACCCCTTCAGAGGGTAAGTCGACAAAAAAGAGTTCGTCAAAACGCCCTTTACGGACGAGTTCGGGCGGAAGCTTGCTTACGTCGTTCGCAGTTGCAACCACGAAAACGTCACCCTTACGCTCTTGCAACCAGGCCAAAAAGGCACCTAGTACGCGTTGCGACAGACCGCCGTCCATGTCACCGGAACTGGCAAAGGCTTTCTCGATTTCATCTATCCACAACACGACCGGGGCCATTTTTTCAGCCGCCGACGTCGCGCGGCGAAAGTTCTTTTCGGTTTCTCCAATATATTTGTTGTACATGCTGCCGGGATCCATTTTGAGCAGGGGCAGGCCCCAGTCACTTGCAACCGCCTTAGCGCAAAGACTCTTACCGCTGCCTTGCATACCGAGTAGTAATACACCTTTGGGGAACTCGAGGCCGAACTCGGCCGCCCGCTTGGGTTGGGCAATAATCGCGCGGCGCTTCTTGAGCCAATCTTTTAAGCCGTCCAAACCTGCGATATCTGCCATACTTTCTTCAGCCGGATAATACTCCAACAAACCTTCGCGCTCGATAACCTCTTTTTTCGCGTCAATCACCTTTTTAATATCATCAGGCCCCAACTGACTATCTTCAATCATTGCTTTGGTGAGCACCTTTTCCGCTTCCATAAGCGTAAAACCCTGCAAGTTACGCACCAGAGCCATCATGTTTTCCCGGTTCATATTGAGCGAAATCGGCAGGCGACCTGAGAGGTCACGGTAAATATGTTCGACCAGATTGCGGTAATCCGTCAAGCCTGGCGCGGGCAATGACACAACCGTGCTCATAGCGCGTATCACGTTGGGCAGTTCAACCGGAACCTCACCCGTAATAATAATGCTGCCTTCATGCGTCATAAATTGCTGCGCCGCGTCGCGCAATTTGGTGGCGAGCGTTTTATCTTCTAAGTCACCCCCCAAACCCTGAAAGTTGTAAAGGGCGGGCATGTGCCGCATTTCAACGTCGCCAAGCGCGGCCAACGGGTTTATAGTCGCGTTGTTCGCTTTCTCCGTTTTAAGCGGTAAATCATCAACAGCAAAGCCGCGCTCACGCCCAACCCTAGCTGCCACATGGTCAAACTGATGCTTGAGCCCTTTGGTGCGTGTCCAGACATAAAAAGGCATTTTCAAGCGGTCCGCCACGTGCATCAGCAAACTTTGCACCCGCTCCTTTTCCTCGGTTTCTATAAAGATAATCGCGTGTCTCGAGCGCACAAGCAGCTCTAAGTCACTCAAAAAAAGGTCAGTTACCACAAGGGAGTAGTTTAGCAAGCTACGGGGAGAAGGTCAGTTCAATTCATTATGCCAAAACAAAACTGATAAGCGCCCAGTAATTTAAGCGCAAAAGCTTCGTCGCTCGTTATATAGGTAGTTCCTCCAAGCTAACATCCCGTATTAAAAATAAAAGACGAAGGCGGCTTTTGAGCCGCCTTTCTCCCGTCCTAACTTTTCCAAAGAATGTTGGTTTACTTTATGTTTACTCTGCCCAGGCTTTCGTACTTTGAGTTGTAAACTTGCTTGCTGAGATTTTAGAGTTTTTAGCGAAGCTAAAGCTTACGAAGCTCATGGCGAGGAGGCTCAGAGTGAGTGCAGTTGCGATTTTCTTTTTCATTTGGTGGTTCCTTTCGGTGAGAACTCTAGGTTGAGGGTCAGTCTTTATTTAAAACGGTGTAGTGTTTAGCTGCTCCAGGCGCTGAAACCGTCGTAAGTTACAGGAGGCGCTTCGCTGACGCTGCTCTTTTTAGCGAATCCCAGGCTGAATGCGCTGGTGGCGAGGAGGCTTAAAACGATTGCGGTTAAGATTTTCTTTTTCATTTGTTTCTCCCTTTCGTGTTCTTGTTTGTTAAAAGTAGATTATCAAGAGGAGGTTGCAAAAAGGTTGCAATTTTGGGACCTATTAGACACTTTAAACAGCCGTTTACTCATATTTAACTCATAAATTTTTTAGAGATTGCAACCTTTGTTTTTTGATAAGTACCTTTTAACGACGATGATGACCCTTTAACGATGAGGTAAACTCAGGCATGTCACCCAAAACTGCAATAGATCACCTGACCAAAGACGGCCTCATCACGATTATTCGTGGCGACTTTTCGTTAGAAGCTCAAGAAAACATGGCTCAGGCCCTGCTTGACGGCGGTGTGACGGTACTCGAGGTCACCCTCAACACCACCGACGCCCTCAAAAGTATCGGCAACCTAAAAGAGAAATTCGGTGGCGACCTGCTTGTCGGCGCGGGCACGGTGCGCACGGCCCAGGATGTCGATAAGGCTGTCGACGCAGGGGCCACCTTTTTAATTGCGCCCTGTCTGGATTTAGCTTCCGTAGAGCGGGCGCAGCACCACAACGTCCTTATCTTGCCCGGTATTTTTACGGCAAGCGAGGCGCAAACAGCGTATGTTGCAGGGTGCGAAACCGTTAAACTTTTTCCTGCTGACGCTATGGGACCCAGTTATTTGAAAGCTTTGCGAGCACCGCTCAACCACATCGACTTCATTCCGACGGGCGGCGTCAGTCCCGATACGATTGCAGATTTTCACGGGGCGGGCGCTGTTGCTTTTGGCATCGGCAGTTATCTGGTGAACGCGAAAACCTCTGAAGCCAATCTATCTGACCTGACCGAACGCGCACAAACCTTGCGGCGTGCGCTGGAAAGTGCTCGAGGCTAAATGGCCCGCTTTGACGTAACTGCACTGGGTGAGAGCATGCTGCGCCTGAGCGTGCCGAGCGGCGAACGCCTCAGCTTAATGCGTAAACTTGATGTCAATTTGGGCGGTACAGAAACCAATACCTGCTCTTCACTTGCTGGTCTGGGGCGGCGCTGCGGCTGGCTAAGCGCCTTGCCCCAGCACGATTTGGGCGACTATGTTCTAAGCGAACTTCGCAGGGCCAACATCGACACCGAAGCTGTAGTGCGCACCGAAGGGCGCGTTGGTATTTATTTTGTCGAATTTGCCAACACGCCGCGCCCGATTAACGTTGTTTATGACCGCGCCGACTCAGCCGTGACCAAGCTACGTCCGCAGGACATTGACTGGGATTACTTACTTAATACCCGTGTTCTGCACCTGACAGGCATCACCCCTGCGCTTAGCGAAAGCTGCTACGCACTAACCCTGGAAGCCGCGCAGAAAGCCCAGGCGAAAGGCGTCACGGTGAGTTTCGATGTTAATTACCGCAGTAAACTCTGGTCACCCCAGGAGGCCAAAAACGGACTCGAGACCCTACTGCAACACGTCGACTTACTTATTTGCGGGCAAGGAGACGCTGAAACAGTGTTTGGATTTACCGGAAGTAGCGAAGAGGTTCTTAAAAAACTCCATACGCTGAGTCCAGCCAAAAACATTATCCTCACCCGCTCATCAGAAGGGGCGGCGACCTTTATAGAGGGGGAGATGCTCGAGGTCGAAGCGAGACCCGCTGACGTGGTTGACCGCATCGGCGCAGGTGACGCCTTTACCGCCGGGGTTATCGACGGCGTTTTAGATAGTGATTTAGAGCAGGGTTTACGGCGCGGCGCACTCTTAAGCGCCCTTGCTCTGGTCCAGCGCGGCGACATGGTAACGACGACTCGAGCTGAGCTGGACCGACTCTTAGAGGTTACGAGCGTTGGGGTCAACCGTTAGGTACGGTTAGATTTACAGTACGTCTGCGACAAAGTCTGGCTTTTTTAAAGGTGCCAGTAATCAGAATCCATTGGTCAGAAGATTGCATGCATATTTGAGAAGTTGCACAACTTCTCACTGTATTTCCAGGAGAGGTCGCACCAAAAGTGCTTCTGACTCTGGCTCCTCAAATAGGGGAGCTGTCCCTTCGGGACTGAGGGGTTTGACATGGGCGTAGGGGAATAGGGGTGCATTAATTCGTGGAACTCGTTTAACAGCAATTCCTAAAGTTTTAAAAGGTGTTTGTCCTCAAAGAGGAGCTGAAGTGAACTGAGTTGCAAACAACTTTAAAGCTAGAGACTATTTCGGCAATGAGGCTAAGTGCGTCCTCTATTAACCAAGATGACAATTTTCCCTTTACCCTATCCATTGTTTTGCCACCATGACCCTAAGACCGGGTTCACCTGCTAAACTGGCAAGGTTGAGACGAGCACTTCTAAGGCCTGTCTTGAAGCGAAGATTACAACCCAACCTTGCAAGCAAGGGTAAGGAGAAACAATGAAAGTAGCTGTTATAGGAGCGGGCACGATGGGATCGGGCATTGCCCAGGCCTGCGCCGTCGCTGGGCACGACGTCATGCTGTTCGATATGAGCGAAGAAGCACGTAGCCGCGGTATGGAGACAATTAAATCAAGCCTCACGCGCATTGTTAAAAAAGAGAAAATTAGTGAGGATGACAAAGCCACCGCCCTCTCAAAAATTACGCTGATAGGCGACCCTGACCAGTTCAAAAGCGCCGACGTTATTATCGAAGCGGTTTATGAAAACTTAGAGGTTAAGCGTGAACTGTGGGAAAAGGTCGATAAGGTTGCTAAAGAAGACGCACTTTTAGCCAGCAATACCTCGAGCCTGTCCATCACCGAACTCGCTTCGTTTACGAATCGCCCCGAAAAGTTTTGCGGCATGCACTTTTTCAACCCTGTACCTGTACTGCCTTTGGTAGAGGTCGTGCGCGGGCTCTCGACGAGTGAAGAAACCATTCAAAAAGCCAAAAGCTTTGTCGAGGGCATCGGCAAAACGCCCATTGTCTGCGAGGACAAACCAGGCTTTATCGTCAACCGCCTGCTCGTGCCCTACATTAATGACGCTGTTCACGCGCTTGTCGAGGGCGTAGCTAGTGCCGAAGACATTGACAAAGCGATGAAACTCGGCGCAAATATGCCACTTGGTCCGCTTGCACTAGCTGACCTGGTCGGTTTAGACGTAGCCCTAGCCGCAGGCGAGTCGATTTACAACGAGTTTCAAGACCCCAAATTCCGCGTCGCCCCGCTGCTCCGTCAGATGGTCCGCGCCGGAAAACTGGGCCGCAAAACAGGCGAAGGATTTTACAAGTACGAATAGACAGAGGTCAGGGGTTAGGGGTCAGGGAACGGTAAACACTGAACCCCGACCCCTAGCCCCCGATCCCTCTCCGAAGGAGAATTTATGGACGATTTAGATTTAGCAACCGTTACCGACGATTTCAACTTTCTAAACTACGAGGTGAGTGACAACGTTGCCGTTATTACCGTCAATCGCCCCGACGCGCTAAACGCCCTCAACAGCGATGTGCTGTTTGAGTTGAGCGTCGCCTTTGAACTTGCCGAGGCTGATTTAGAAGTCAAGGCGCTTATTATCACGGGCACAGGGCGCGCTTTTATTGCAGGCGCTGATATTGCTAACCTGCAAAAACTGAGCGATCCTTTTAGCGGACGCGAAGCCTCATTGGGTGGTCAAGACGTGATGAATAGCCTTGCCGCGCTGCCCTTTCCCACAATTGCGGCCATCAACGGCTTTGCATTAGGGGGCGGACTCGAGTTAGCCCTTGCCGCCGATATTCGCGTTGCCAGCAACGAAGCACGTATGGGTCTGCCAGAGGTAAGCTTGGGACTCATTCCAGGCTACGGCGGCACGCAGCGTTTGGCTCGCCTCATTGGTATAGGCCGCGCCCTCGACCTTATCTATACAGGGCGACATGTCAAGGCGGAAGAGGCCATGCAGCTCGGCATTGTCAACCGCGTAAGCGACGACGCCTTGGCTACAGCTAAAGAGGTCGCCGCGCAAATTCTCAAAAATGCCCCGGTTGCCCTGGGGCTTGCAAAAGAAGCCGTTGTACGCGGCTTAGACGTAACACTCAACCAGGGGTTAGAAATCGAGGCTGACCTGTTTGGCATTGTTTCAACCACCGAAGACATGACAGAAGGCACGACCGCCTTTTTAGAAAAACGGGCGGCTGACTTTCAGGGTAAGTAGCTCGAGCTATCGACTCAAAAAAAGGGCTTGCAATTTAGTACTAAGTTGCAAGCCCTTCTACTTTCTTCCTCTAGGTCAGTAAGTCGCTTTTAGTGTCAGCTCTCCCTGAACGCCCTCACCATTATCAATAACAAGGCGCACGTCTTTCTCCTGACCGTTAAGCTCACCTCTGTAGGTAATCAGGTAATTATTCGTCACCGTTTGGGTTAGCCCTATTTGTGATAAGTCGAAGTCACCACTTTCCCACGGGTAGAACATCCCACCTGTACCTTCGGCACCTGTAAAGACCGACATATTTGCAGTTCCAAAGTTACGACATTTTCTACGGCTACCAATTACGTGCACCGTCGCCGATGTTCTGACCTCTGACAACACATCTTCGACACTGCCCGGTGCCCACGGCTCCTCAGTAATTTTTCGCGATTCTTCGGTGTGAGAACAGGTATCGGTAACAACGACAACAATGCGCTGGGCACCCTCGCGCCACTCGAGCTTGTCATGCGCGAATGCCAGAGCACCTAACACATTTTCAGGTGTATCACGGCCATCAATGGGCACCTGTTCGGCAATAAAAGCTTGAAACCTAAAGAGGTCGTCGGTCAAAGCAAAACTGGGGCGTTCGTCATCATCAAAACCAGGCGGTACTTCACCTGAAATTGAAATGCCAGAACTGCGACTCTCCTCACCCAGGGTATCGAAAGCATCACCAAATGTAACCGCGCCTAAGCGAACATCAAGACCACTGGACGCAAGCGTACTTGCAAAATCGATAATGCCCTCTTGTACGCTCGAGAGCGCGTCTTTCATCGTGCCCGTTGTATCAATGACAAAGGCAATATCAGCAGGAACCTCATCATCTGATTCAATTTCTTTGACAACGATACCTTGCACGACCTCACCCTCGACGACGGTGAAGTCTTCTGCTTCAAGCGTGGCAGCCAGGTTTTCAGTGCTCAAAGCTGCTGACCCGTCGACGCTAAAGCCTGCTACGTTTAGCGTCACAAGTCCCTCTGTTTCGTCACTTACCATGAGCGAAGCCGAGGTCATCACGGTGGGCTCAGTAATAGGGGCGGGTGGCGGCGTGCCTGGGTCGTCGTAGGTTCCAGCGGGCTCACTGGGCTCTTCTGGGCTGGGCTCTTCTGGGCTGGGTTGGGGGTCAGGCTGGGGCTGCTTTACCGCGCCC
>ENA-ORXM01004650-ORXM01004650.1-marine-metagenome-genome-assembly--contig:-NODE-4650-length-11785-cov-6.180048_pt1 | contig 11785 bp, 15 predicted proteins | sample MGYA00237867_ERZ511480 | MGnify/ENA primary metagenome ERZ511480 (study PRJEB26309, sample SAMN06266103) | marine metagenome | isolation source: Algal blade | place: United Kingdom:Sidmouth, United... | reverse complement strand
TCCATACAGCCCCGACATGCAGCCGATTGAAGGCGTTTTCAACGATTTCAAGGTGATCATCAGAAATTTGGTCTACCTCAATCCAGCTCTGGTGGATGACCCCCACCTGCTGCAGGCGATGGCAGCCAGTTTTTTGAGTCAGCGCCACATTGTCGGGCAATTTGACCGCGTTGATCGGATTTTGGCAGCAGTTCGTGCGCAGTAAACACTTGCCTCTTTTCTCACCTTGCTGTCACGGACCCCACACAGACGACAAGCACGTCACGGGGGAGCATCACAGTGTCGTCCAGAGCACCGGCGGATGCGGCTGCCGTGGCCTGCGGAGACGGTTTGACGGCGGCGGTCTCGGCGGCGGCGCATCGCGCAGAACCCGTATTCCTGCCACCGCTGCGGTCGACGTGGGCGGCACGGGCTGCGGCGGTGGGCATTCGCTGCGCCTGTCGTGTCCGGGAATGTTTCGCGTTCGGACATCGGCTCGCGGGACCGGGGGCGTGGCGCTGACAACATCGGCGGGGGCAGTGGTTCCGCGTTCGAAGATGGGCGGGGGGTGTTGGAGACCACTCCGTCTGTGGTCGGCGCGTGGGAGGGATGGAGAGGATGCTGCAGCCGGCATCGGCGGCACCGTGGGGTGGATGGAGAGGACGCTGCAGCCGATACGGCGGCAGTGGCGGTAGCGCTTTTATTTGATGGCCCTGGGAGTGCCTACTGGCCCCAGTGACCTGAGTGGCCTGGAAGGGCTATCGGTGTTGGGGCTGTTGGTGTTGGGGGGGAGGGGATGTCGCCACCTTTGTCAGGGGGCGTGCATCTTGCAGGATACCGGCCGCGGACGTGGCGGTGACGCCGCTCAAGGCGGCGCGTGTGGGAGGCATACATCTTGGAGCAAGCCGAAGGCGGCGGCAGCAGCGGCCATTGCCGCGTGTGCCCCGGCGTCGGCGGCAGCAGAGGCGGCCCTGGCCGTGCGTGGGCCCTGCGCTTGCGGCTGCGACAGCCACCGCAACCATCACCGTTACAGTCGCTGCCACCACCGCCGCAATCGGCCGCCGCCCGCGCCACCGCCGCAGTGGCCCTCGTCTCTTTCGTGGCCGCTGCTTGCGCCAGCACGGCCCCCGGCGGGAGCGGAACGCGGGGCGCCGCCGGCCACCCGGGCTCCGCCATCTCTGTCGAGATAGCCGTCGCCGTCGGCACCGTCTGTGCTGCCGCTGTCTGCCCCGCCGCCGCCACGGCCGCGGCCGCTTCGCCCGATTCCAACGTCGCCACCACGGCAGACTGCCGCGGCCGCACGGTGCGCGCGCTGGCGACCGTTGGACGCACAAATAAAGGGGGGGGTGTGCGGGAGGTTGCTTCGACCAAGCAGCAGCAACTGAACCAGGCGCCCATGGCTGTCAGGCGGCGATGGTGCAGCACCAGGCGGCGGAGGCGGCGGCGGCGCAGGTGGCGGCGGATCGGTATAGCAGCAGCAGGGGTTGTCGGGATCGCACGTGTCGCCAGGGAGGCAGCCGAAAAACCAGACGGCGGTTGCTGCCAACGTCTGCCGTCGCGCCAGTAGCAGCCACCAGCCGGTGGTTGTCGCCAGCTTCCGCCTCCCCGCAAGCAGCAGCATCTGCAGCAGGCGGCCATTGCCGCGCCGGCGGCGATGGCGCTGCAACAGGCGTAGGCGGCGGCGGCGGCGCCCGGGGCTGTTGCTGTGGAGCCGCAGCAGCAGGAATTGCAACGTCATTGCCAGCAGCACCAGCAACACCAGAAGCATCGACGACAACACCAATTGCAGGAGCAAGAAGAGCAGCAGCTGTACCGTCAACCGCAACGTCAACGGGAAATGCAGGAGCCCGACGCCAACAGCAGCAGCAGCAACGTTAACAGCCACAAAAACGACAGAACAGCAGCAGCAAAAACCGCAGCAACAGCATCGTCAACCAACTCGACGTCAACGGGCACAGCAACGACAACATCAGAACAGCAGCAGGAACAACTGCAGCAGCAGCAACGTCAACAGAAACGACGACAATGGGAACAACAGCATCACGTTCATCCAGAAGAGCAGCAGCAACACTAACAGATACAAAAGCGGCAGTCTCCATCCGGACGAGCGCAAGAGCCACCAAAAATTTGGCAAACAACAGGAGCAGCCTGCTCCTCTCGCAGCGGTCAACTCGAACGACAAAAGGCTGCCGCCGCACATCAGACAGCTCATGCACGCGCTGCGGCGGCGGTTGCGGCTCCGAACGTGGCGGCCGCGTGCACCACAGGGGCCGCCAAGTCGGCCCTTTCGGTGGTCCGCCGGCCGCCGGACCGGCCAAGGCGTCGGCTTCCAATGCGTGCCCACGCGCCAGCGAGGGAATGCGAGACTGTGCGCCCAGCGTGGTCGGGGACTCGGGCGGCCAAGTTGCAGGCCAGCCGCGCGCCCGTCGCTCGTGTAAGACGGCGGCATCGGCGGCGGCGTGGGGGGGGCGACTGCCGAAGGACGGGGCGATGGTGCGACCGGCGGCGTTAGGAAGGGGGCGACCAAGTCGCAGCCCGCCGCGCCGCCGCCGCTCGCGCAAGTCGGCGGCACCGGCGGGGGCGCGCGGGCGACCGCCGCGGTCGACGCAGCATCGGTTGTCACGTTGGCGAATGCAACCGCCGCGGAGGGGCACGTCGGGCCTGTGCCGGCCCCTGCCAAGCATGCGCCACCGCGGCGTCCGCCGTCTCCTCTGCAGCTGCCTACAGCGGAGCCGCCGGTGGGGCGCCCCGTAACATCCGGCGTGGTGACCAAACCGCTCTTCTGCACTTGCCGCTGCTGACGCCACTGTCGGCAGTGCCGATGCCGCCGTGACCGCCGGCGGTGGCGGTGGCTGCGGCGGCGGGGAGGGCGGCTTGTCGCCCGCCAGCGCAACTGCACGACCCTTGTGTGTGGTGGAGGTTGTAGTCCAAAAAACCAGAGGCAATGCATTTAAAAATGTCCCCCCTCTACTGGGCACCATCATAAAACGGGTGGTTCGACACGCAGCTACCACAGGCAAGCGCAGTTGGCGTGTGCTGCGTGCAAATGGGGTACTTCTCATTCTCGTTTTGAAGGTCCCAGCGTGACCAAAAGCAGTCGACAACTGCGTCCAGCATCTGCACAAACACGTTCATGGCGACGGATGACGAGGGTTGCTCGGTGGGCTCGTGAAACGCCGAGGTGAAGAGGAGTAGGAGACCGCGCTGCGTGAAGCAGCCAAAGGGCACGGGGTTGAGGGTTGTCTCCATACGATGACGCCAGTGGATGAGCGAGGCCACGTCCTTCTCAGGGCACATTGCAAGCATCAGGTTGGCGGCCTCCCACAGGTCAGCACGGCAGAGGAAGAGGGACTCATCGCGAAAACGCGGCTCCAAGTCCACGTCGGGATGCAGAGGACAAAGCAGAAGGTCTCCGGCGTCCCCCCGGGGAGGAGAGGGAACGACCGTCTCCATAAGGGAGTGTTGCAGGGGGGCTGGGGACTGCGGGAGGGTGGATGGCGCCGCCACGGTGAAAGCATGCGCCACGGGGCAAGCGTGCAGCAGAGATGTCCGTCCCAGTGTGGTGTCCTCGCCTCTCGTCCCTCCGTGGCGGCGGCATCGCACAGTTGTACAGGAAGCTGCCGAAGTCAGCAACTGATCGGCGTTGCGGCGCAGGTGCGCGGGCAGATACTGACCCGAATGGGTGCGACACCGGCCGTACTGGTACAAACCGGATGCATGAGTGGCGAGAGTCTGGTGAACTACGGACTTTAGCACTCGTGGAGCGTCTGTGAGGCACAGCGCCCGAGACAGACGGGAATTTGCGGGACTGGCGCGCAACGCAATCCAAATTGGGGCACTGTGTCAAGCTGTGCTTGCCTGTCTTCGCGCCATGAGGTTGCCACAGGCGAGCAGGCGGCCAGCAGGCAGAGTTCTTGCTCGTTCGCTGGTTGAGGCCATCTGCTGGCTCGGGTTGGCTCTGCGTGTCACAGATGACAGCTCAATGGCTGCACGCAACAGTGTCAGATCGGGCACTTGAAGTTTCATTCGGATCAAGACGTGGACAATGGCCCCCCTTCTCACCAGATCTACGGGCAGTACCGAATGATTGTGTCGACAGGCACTTGTCAAAATATTGTGTAAAACAAACGTGCTTTGTGGCGTCTCCACGCTCGCCGAGTTGTAGGTGCACCTGTCTCATGCGTTCACTGCCTCTGACCGTACTTTGTTGTCTGTGTTCCGCAGTCGGCTGTGCTGTTGGGGCTGTGACTGCCGGAGCAGGCGAGAAGAAGACGGCGGGAACAGATAACTCGGCGTCAGGGGATATGCGAGGTCCTGCTCCCTTGCATCTGAGCATGAATTTTCATGAAAGTCCGCCATGCCGTCATTCAAGCGGTCCCGCGGCAGAGTGTCCATTCGCTTGGCTCCATGAATAGGCGGGACTCAATCTCTGTCGACCATTTGATTTTAAGCACGTTGCAGCCCTTCTTTCTTTGATCCGGTGTAAAGGTGAGAATCAGAACAGCAACCCCGCAGGCGCCTTCTCGTGCAGAGCGCTCTGCAAGAGAAGGCGCCCGAGTACCCTCTTCGTCACTTTGTGCGCGGCAGCACCGAGCTCCTGCCTTCTCCAGAGCAGGTCCTCTGCACGATGTCTTCATCCGGAACTCATTCGAAGATGCCGCCTGCTCCCGAGCCATCGGCACCTTCTTCTGGTGCTTCTCATCATGCAGACGAATTTTGTTCAACATGCGGTGCAGTGCTGCACCGCACTCGCACAGACGACCCCGCTTCACAGTATGTGCATGTCTCCGTACGTTTTGGTCCTTGTGCTGTTTCTTCGAGCGGCGGCGCTGTTCTGCATGTCGGCAACGACGCATGGCAGCTGGGAGCCCGCTGCATGTGTCCCTCGGCGCTATGTACCAGCGGAGAAGGTGGTGGTCGTGTCCGAATTCCTCCTGGAGCTCGTGTGTGGTTCGAGTGCCCTTCCTGTGGACTGCTGTTTGGGTCCGTTGCAGACTTTGACCGGCACGACTGTCGTTCCCAGGGCAGTTGTGGTGCAGTCTGTTCATCCGGGATGGCCACGTCCGGAAGAGGCTCGTCACGGACGTGACAGGGGCACCGAGGGGTTGGCTCTGTCAATGTAGCCGCGGTTGCGGTCCTCCTTGCAGCGGGCCTCTTCATAAGGTCGATGACGCCGCATAGTGCATCGTAAGGGTCAACCTGACGACGGGCGACGTCCTCGATTGGGCTAACACCAGTCACTGCGGCGTGGAGATATCGCGGTGCGTAGCGCGACGATGATGAGTGGGTCTGATGATCGGGTGCCACTCTGTGGGGTACGTTTCTCATGATGATATTGTTTTGTGCGGTGAGGCGATGGTGAGCTGTGTGTGAGAGTGGTAGTGAAGCCCGTACGAGTGGGTAAGGTCGCGAGGTAGCGTTGCCAGTGGTCTTTTCCAGGTGTCGAGAAGCCCACGCTGATGGAGGGTGAGGCTTGCCATGTTTGCGTTCCTTCCTCGCCTTGGATTGCTGTCTTGGTGTTTTGTGTCTTTTCGTTCGGTATGTGTGGTGCCGAGCAGAGTGCATATGGAGCCGGGGGTGGATGGTCGCCGCTGGCGACGACCGGCCGCGGCAGGGCTGAGTCGGGTCGAGTGTTGTGGGCCTATCAGTGACGTGGCGGTAGCGGCGGCGATGGCGGCACCCTGTGCGGCTGGCTTTCTATTTGCTGTTCCCCCCTCTTCTTTCGCTTTCTCTCACGACACGACGGGCGTCCCCGCCCCCGTCGGTCCCACACGGCATCTTTTGGCGGCTGGGCGACGGCGTCGAGGTGCGCGCACGCGGCGCCCGGCTGCCGCGACCGAGTCCACCGGCTGAGCCACATCTCCTTTCCAGGGTCGACCAAATCGGGCCCCCCTTTGTTGCCGCAGCTGTCGTGACCTCCGCCGCATCAAAGTTTCCCTCTGTCGCCGCTAACCAAGCACGCAACCAGTCCGGCAGCCCCAGGCGGACCGCACGCGCCGGCCGTCGCCGTCGCTCCCAACCACCGCCACGCCGGCCGTTGCGACCTCTGGCCACCTGCGGTGTCATCCACCGCACACTCGACTCGAACCATGGCTGCCATGTCAGCGTTGTTGCTCCTGGAAGCGCGCCCTGTCGCCGGCACCGTCGCGCTCGTGTCGGTGGTAATGCTTCCGACGACGGCGCTAGCCTCAGTGTTGGAGGCGCACAAGATTGTCGCCGAGGACGCGACAAAAGCGGCCGGCACAGACGACAGAGGCAACGCGGTGTCCCCTCAGCCCGATGGCGCAGTAGGCACACGGCCACCGCTGTGGCGACACGTGACCGGGCGTCTGCCATCTGGCGCCTGTTGCGCGTGTACGTGGCCACGCGTGCCGCTTGTCTCGGCCGGCACCGGGTCCACGCGTCTGTCGTTGGTGCTCCCGAACAGTTAGGTGGAGTGGGGCGGTGAGCCGTTGTTCAAATGTTAGTGCGACGGTTGTCAAAGAACGTACGCACATAGCGCGATGCATTTTCGCATCGTCCAGGGCCACGTCCCTCTTGTACGGCAGCTCGCAACGGTCGTATGCGTGCACATCGGACGTCCGCGCGACGAGCATCCACACGTCGTCTCACCTCTCTGAAACGCGACGTACGTGCAGACAGAGCGCGCCACCAGCGCCCCGAACGCGTACGTGGGCAGTTGCTGCCCCAGGATGTTGCGAAAGTCGCGAAGGCAGCGGCGGCGGTGCCGCGGGTCCTGACAACAGCGGAGGCGGCGCGGCGGCGGCGGAGGCTTGGAAACCCGGGGGGCGGGGCATGTTGGGCTTACGCATCAGCAATGTAGGCCGAAGGAGTCTGCTCTTTCGGCCAGCGCGACCCCATGCCTGTTCCCGCGCATTCGCGCGTGTATCACCCTGTCGCGTCAGCACCTCCACTCCGGGCACTCATCCACCGGCCACGCCAACGGGAAGGCCAGTGGCCACGCCAACCGCTGGTCGTGCTGGAGCTGAGCATGATGCGGGTGGCCGCCATGCCTATCACGCGCCAGCGTCCTTCTCAGAAGCACAGAGACCACGGCACAGTTGAGAGAACCAGGAAGAGAAAAGCAAGGGAAAACAATTGAAGTGTGTGTTTTTCCAAGAATCGAACCCCGTTCAGGAATGTGCCCAGGATACAGTCGACTGAGTCGGAGTGACACTTGCGCCGCACGGGGGATGTCGCGGGTTCAAAGGCGGCGGCAGCTGCGCATGATGGAAAAGAACCAATGCGAAAAAATGGACAGGATGGCGTCTGAGTCGATGACTGAACGTTCACAGGGATCGCACTCTGGGGGATCGAGTCTCTACAACGGAAGGGATGCCTCAAAATCGGTTCCCCACTGTATGTACGGACGCAGTGAGCGTTGCAGCCCAAACGGGCGTGCCCTTCATTGCGTATCGCACCACAGAGAGGCCAGAGAAAACGTCAACGCACCTGCGATAAGCCCGAAGTCATGCCTTCGCAGCGCAACGCGGCAGCGACAATGCTCTGTCGGTGCGAGGTCGAAGTGCTGGACAAAGCCGAACAATGGGTGCAGCATACAGTACATTGTACTGGCACTGCGTACTTCTGGATCATCACGTGGTTTGCAACGGTCATGTCCACGCGCTTTGCCGCGGGAGAACCGTCTCGATCGTCGAACCACTTTCCAGATCCTTCTATGCGTCAAATTTTCTCCGGAGGTCCGTCCATCTGTCATGAACGTGAGGCCAGGAGCGCCTCAATGACTGTCCGATGACCTGATTGGGCAGCGCCGAGATCCACTTTCCTCCGTCGTTCCAACGCCGCTGACGTTGTCAGCGTCTTCGGGTCTGGCGGCCATCCTCATCCCGGTCACATCCCCATCGCGTCCATCCCCATCGCGACCATCCCCGTCGCGACCATCCCCGTCGCGACCATCCCCGTCGCGACCATCCCCATCGCGACCATCTCCATCGCGACCATTCCCATCACGACCATCCTCATCGCGACCATCCTCATCACGACCATCCCCCCCGCGGCCATCCCCTCCACGGCCATCCCCTGCGCGACCATCTCCACCGCGGCCATCCCCACTGCGGCCATCCCCACCTCGGCTATCTTCACCACGGCCATCGTGACGACCGCCATCCCCACCGCAATCTTTGTCACTGCAGCAGGTCACAGCGGACATCCTCACCCTATCATCGAGGCCACTGCCACTGCGGTCGTCCACACCGCGAGTTTCGCCGCTGCGACCTTCATCGCACCACGGCCATTGTCATCAAGGCCATCGTCTCCACCGCCATCGTCACGACGGATCGTCACCACGCCCATAGACACTGCGTCCATCGTCACCACGGCGCGGCGCGGCCATGGTCATCGTGAATATCACTATCTCGGCTACCCCCACCGCGGGCATCGCCACAGCGGCCAACCCCACTGGCACCATTAAGCTCCTGTCACTTGTGCACGGGGAGTTCGCTGAATGTTCGGGTGCCAGTGTGAGGGCTATTGTTCTTTTTGCGTGGTTGTGGTCTGTTAACTGGAGACTGACCGACCGGCACTCGCTAGTCGCAGATGATCTCATGAAGGCATGTTGCTCTTGCACTTTTATCTGTTTCATCCCGCTACCCGGCCCCATTTACCTCTCGCTCAGATCATCACATGAAGAAGATGCACGAAGCCCCAAGAGTGTAGGTTGCAAGCGGTGACCGTGCTCTGGGTGTGCGGAGGGCGCGTGGCAAGCAGGTGTCTCAGGAGTCGTGATGGTACCGCCAAGCTTGCAAAGACGCACCCTGCCCTTAGCGGCTCGTGTGTGGCCGCCTAGTTGCACGCACATAGTCCTTTGCATCTGATGCTGCTTCATTCGACCTGTGTGCACAAGAAAGTCCCTCTCGCGTGCTGGGTGGCTTTCCGACACGAGCGGTCACCAACTGCGGCTTAGACGTTGCATGAGCGTGATGAGAACAGAGGCCGTTATTGACTCTCCTAATACAGACGATAAAGTCGTGCGATTGCCCGCCCCTTGTTCTCAAGAACAATGGCCTGGTTCTTTTTGGACGCGTCCTCAGGCTTCTAGGCGGCCGTCCAACACGTCTCCCACCAGCCCGGCAACTTAGCGCAGGGGTGCCTCCGTCGCCGCGACCTCTCCTGGGCGAAGATGAGGAGGCTTCGGTGTTACTCACTGGCTTGCGCTCCCACCTGCGCTGCCAGGGTCCGCTGGCTGCTCAAGCCGCACTGCCATGGCAAACTGGAAGCTCAAACCGACCGCCTCGGCTTCGGCGAGTCGTCGTGCGTGCCGCGGTGGACGCCTCCTTGGCCGCAACGGCCCCCCCATGGAGGAGGCCGCGAAAGTACCCTTGTCTTGTCGTCTTTGCACCTTCGTGTCTTGTTCGTTCTCTTTCCTGTGTGGGGTGTGGCGGGGCGGCGACTATTGGGCACTGGAATCGGCCACACGGCCTGTCGGCCGACCGGTCTTTCTGTCAATATCGGAGCTTCGACTCGGAGCGCGTTGCCCGTGTCTCTCGAACTGTGTGCACCCCTGTCCCTGTCCCGCTTCCGCTGTCTCATGTTTCAAACTTTTTTCATCCACCGGACGCGCACTGCCCGCCTCATCCCACCCCGTCCGGGGATCCGCAGTATCCAGTCCGCCGCCAGAATTGTGCGCCCGCCCCTGTAAAGAACAGATGGTCATCGATAAAGCATCCGACCGCCGCGACCCTCCAACAGCGTGACTGCCAATCCCTCAAGTCGACGATGAAGCATGGCGCATACCAACGCCACGGCATCAAACACAAATAATCATACGATAAAAAACGTTGAAATGCACCAGGGGAGGGCAAGCGAAGTCGCGTGCAGCAAGCGGGCGCACAGCAATGGTTCCTGCTTCAACTGCGCGAGTCGGACATAGCCCAGCGGTCGCAGGCCGGCACCCGGGTTAAACGCATGTGACCGAACTGATGACATAAGTCGTGGAAAGAAGAAGCGCCACGGGCGCCTCACCGACAACCGTCCTCAGCCAAAATCTCGGCGACCACCAGCCGAAAGCAGGGATGCTCGACTGGCAACCTGTGACAACAAAGGAACTTCAAGTGCGGGCCGCCCAACGCATGTTGCGTGAGTGGATGCGCTTGTTGCGGGCCGCGAGAAGTGCATGCATCGTGGGTTAGTTCTTTCGAATCCAACAACATCAACACAGCGAGAGTGTAACCTCCCCTCTTGATCGAACGTTAGAGGACTGTCATACCTCGCCAAACAGCAGCTCAAGCCTGGGAGACAAGACTGGCCTCCCACTCAGTGCAATGGGCTCGGCGTCATGTTCGTCAACAATGCTCTCAACCGTTGATTGCAGCAGGGGGAATCATACCTGCGGGAGAGCCACTGGGGGGTTCCCAACGAACATCGTACACGGGGGAACGACAAAGGCGAAGAAACGATGAGGGCGGTCATCACGCCAGTGTTCTGGTCCGACCGCGGTGAGCACCACAACGATCACGGTACCGACATGACACGAAAACCCAATCGGCTGAGATCGCCACAACAATCTCGTCGACATGGGCCACTATTGGAGAAAGTGGGCTACATCAGATCAATTTTTTCTATAACGCCCGAACCGCACATCGGTTCGATCGACATGAACGAATCGCACCAATCTGGGTGGCCGATTCTGGTCATGACCACTGGCACGAAGAATGTGGAGTTCAAAGATGCCGAAGGAGCTCAGCCTCCGGACTGCTGGGCGCCATCAATTTGTTTCCTTTGATCGAACAAATGGCGGGGTCGTCGCAGATGGTGGAGCAGCTGGCAGCGTCGCCCACGGCACTGGCCGCGCCACAATAGCATGGCGCCACCTTTCAGACCAAACGAACCCCAAGAGGGGGGTACGGCTCCCCTCGCCTCCAGAGAGAGTCAGGGAAGCAGCAGCAGATCGCTGACAGCGTCACAGAAAGCAAGAATTGTCACCTGTGCCGACAACGGTGTTGCTCATGAGCTTTTCGATCACGGCCGGCATCGTCTGGCATGCGGTGACAGGGTGCTTTCTGGCGTGGGCTTTCCTGTTGCCAGTCCGTTGTGGGCTCCTCCTAGTATACACGAATACCAAAAACTGTCCCAATTGCATGCCCTTCGTCGAGACCTCGCTCCCATCCGATGCCGAGGTACTTCCCTTCGAGCAGCCACTTCTTGCGGTCCCATCTGCGACCGACAAAAGCACCCCACTCAATGAGCAAGGCCGTACACATCAAGGTGACCATGTCTTTCGTGCACACGCTCCAAGACATGTTTCGAGACTCGAACCATGGCCGAAAGACGCTTCAAATATCGAGAACAGCGTCCTCCGATTGGTTGCATGAGATTTTCGTGTCTGGAAGGAGTTTCGCTTGGCACGCCAGGTGCAAAAGTGCAGGCGGAAATGCCCCATTCCGGAACTGGCATCGTACCGCCTTCGTTCAGTTCGTACGTGCACGTGCAGCCCATGTTGTCATGTTACTTTCCTGTACGACCGTTTACTTTCAGGGCTGCAGTTGTCCCGTGGACACTGATTGTGGAGAGGGTCACGGAAACCGCGAGCAAGATGCGGTTGCGTCTCCATGACGTGAAACGATTGCAAACGTGGCCCGCGAGTTGGATCATTCCAGCTTGAAAAGTACCACCATGGTTTCGTGGCCTGGTCCTGGGCTCCAGATCGGGCCTGCTGTTCACGCTCGATTGAAGTATTTTGGCAGCAATGCCCGTGGGGTCGGTGTCGAAAGCAGATTCGGAAATCTTTGGATCTTCATCATGGTGTGCTGGCCCATATGAGACACCTTTCCTCCTTCTCCGCCCTTCC
>ENA-ORXM01004649-ORXM01004649.1-marine-metagenome-genome-assembly--contig:-NODE-4649-length-11785-cov-12.606594_pt1 | contig 11785 bp, 8 predicted proteins | sample MGYA00237867_ERZ511480 | MGnify/ENA primary metagenome ERZ511480 (study PRJEB26309, sample SAMN06266103) | marine metagenome | isolation source: Algal blade | place: United Kingdom:Sidmouth, United... | reverse complement strand
ACCGCCATATAATCAAAAATGAAATTAAGAATTCTCAATTCCCGACCCGCTAAATTCATAAAAGTTAGGTTGCTGTTGTTGAGACCATGAAAAATAGCCCTGATAGTAGTGGTTGGATGATTGCGTTGGCCGCCTTTTCGGTTCATCTGTGGAAATGAAAGGCATTTTGGAAATGCCTTCCAATACGGTACAGTCCGTGAAAAAATGCAAGGCATCTTGGAGATGCCATCCATTAACGAATAGCAGGACTAAACGAAACGACGAAGCACCGAACCTTTCGCTCCAAAAAAAAATATTAATTAACGCTTCTGATTTCGTTCATTTTGCTTCTGACTCCTGCGAATAAAAGCAAAAGCCGCAAACAAAAAAAGTACCGCAATTACCCCAATTAAAATAGGATTGTTCTCTAAATATTGACCAATGTTGTTCATAATTTAAAAGTTTAGTTTTTAGGAAATTGGTCTCTAAACCACAGCACCACAGCACAAAACAACCACAAAAACGACATAAACTACTTCCGATACTCAATCTCCTGATCCAACTTGCCAACCACCATAAACTCCGTCCGACGATTCTGCTGACGACCATCAGGATTGTCGCTACCATCGGCATTTTCATTTTTCGCAATCGGCTTGGATTCACCATAACCCTTCGCTTTTAAACGAGTTGCATCGACGCCTTTATCAATCAAGTGCTTGACCACACTTTCCGCCCGACGTTGTGATAATTTTTGGTTGTAGACATCATTCCCTTTGCTATCCGTATGCGAACTAATTTCGACGATAATCGCAGGATTGTCTCGCAAAATCTCAAAAAGCGTTTCATCTAAAGTATTTTCTGCTTCTGTTGTCAAATTAGATTTGTCAAATTCGTAGTAAATATTTTGAATGATAATTGGCTGTCTATCAAAGGGTTTTAAAGGAATGTCTTGACGAACGGTATCATTTTTTGAGACAATGATTTTCGTATTGGTAAAGTGATTTTCGCTCTTAGCTGTCAATTCATATTCGCCTTCATTTTCTAATTTGAATTTAAATTGTCCATCGGTTTTGGTATAAAAGGAGCGAATAAACGTCGTCGTTCCGTCCGTTTCTTTTTTGGATAAATCGACAATCACATTAGGGAGTGGGGGAGGATTGCCCGTTTCTGATTCTTCAACAATCGTTCCTTCCACAATTGGAATTTTGAAACCTTCTTTGTCCTTATCAGTATTTTTATCGTTATCGTTGTCTTTATTGTCAGAGCCATCGTCCGCAATTTCTTCTCCATCTTTTGGTTTTTTCTTTACAGGAGGCGGAATCGGTCCAGGCTCAAAAGCGTAAATATCATCGCAACATGTGGAATGGCTAAACGTTTGTCCACCAGGACGGTTAGACGTAAAAAATCCCGTTTCGCCATCTTCATTTAGCACATAATACAATTCGTCATAACTGCTATTAATGGGATAACCCACATTCACGGCATCTTCCCATCTTGACTTTTCGCCTGTTGCTTTGAAAACATCCAAACCACCCATGCCAGGTCGTCCTGATGTGCTAAAGTAAAGCGATTTCGTTGCAAAATCATAGTAAGGACTCAAATCATCTTCGGCAGTATTGACCCGAATGCCTGCGTTTCGAGGAGCAGAAAAAGTTCCTTTCTTTGTACTATACACACTGTACCAAATGTCCAAACCGCCTTTACCTTCGGGACGATCCGACACAAAATACAAAACCTCTTGATTTCTAAATGACTCAATGCCAACGGTAGGTTGTGTATTCGTATATTTAGGGTCATTGATGATTTTATCCAATTTTGTAGGCTCTTGCCATTTGTCATCGACTTTTTCACTCAAATAAATGCTACACACCATTTTGTCTCGCCACGTTTTTTGGCAGCGAGTAAAATAAAAACGATTGCCATCGGGCGACAATGCGCCATTACCTGTATCCATATCCGACACATTAAAAGGAGCTTCGTACAAGCCTGCATCTTCCCAAACGTCACCACTTTTTTGCGCCAAATAAAATTGGCGTACTAATTTATCCTTATCATCATATGCCTGAAAAATCGTCTCATCACTACGCAAAGATGCATATACCAAAGTCGAATCATTAAGCGGCAAAGGTGCAAATTCAATATGTGCATGATTCACTGAATTATCCAAACGATTGATGCTCACCCCATTGGGAAAGGTATCCCGTAAACGCAGAGCCGTTTGACACGATTCCAACGCAATTCTCACTTTTTTACGAAAGACTTGTGCATCGTCAAAGTCTTTATATTTTCGTCTAAATTTTACTAAATTTTCTTCACATTCCTCATATTTTCCATTCCGAATTTGCATCAAACCATTGTAATATAAACCCTTCAAATACTTTTCATTATCGCCCTCATAGGCTGTCATATACCATTCCTCCGCTTTCTCGTAATTTCGAGACAAACGATACGCTTCTGCCAACTGATAGGTACCTTCCAAATCCTTCGGTTTCAACGTAACATATCGCTCAAGATAAGTTACTGCCGACAACGCATCACCAGCCACCAAAGCACCTTCCCCAAACTGCTTGAGTTCTTTAGGACGAATCTTTTCAATGCTATTCGGCAATTGTGCCACCAAAGCCACCTGCATCAAAACGACACCCAAAATAAAAAAGAAATGTATAAATGCTTTCATCAAAAAAATCTTAAAAGGAACAGAAAAACAAATAACTCATATGAACTGAAAAAACTTATATGGACTAAAAAAATCAAATAACTCATATGAACTGAAAAAAACTTATATGGACTTATATGGTTCAAAAAAACTCATATGGACTAAAAAAAACTAAAATAACTTATATGGTTCAGAAGCGATCACAAGGAACTTGCGGCTTAGAAGGCTTTAAACTCGGCTTAATATAAATCAAAGACAACTCATACGCCCCCTCCTGATTAGAAGCCGTCTGCAACTCCGAAATATTAGAATCATAACTCACCCCAATCCGAAGATTTTGTACCCTCAAGCCAACCTTATACACCAAAGCATCCGTAATTCGCTCAACGCCCATACGATAAAATGCACCACCAAAAAGGTACTGCAAACCCGCATTATTCGGTCTAAAATGAATCCGCAAATCCGCACCACCCAATACTTCCGAAGCTTTTGCATGGTACGAAGCCAACAAATAAGGCGTCAAATCCAACAAAGACGTAATATCCCAGCGAACGCCCACATTCGCCATATACCGCAACGGCAATTTTTGTTTTTCGCCTTGAAACGACTCTGTGGGGTTATTCAAATGAAAAATCGCACCACCCAAAGTAGGCGTAATCGGACCTAATTTTCCTCGCCAAAATCCCCCGACATTGACATCCAAATACGACAACGCATCATTCAAATTATCTTCTTCACTGGGCAAAGTTGGGTCAAAAGTACCAATATCGTTATTAAATTGATTCGGAAAAGAATAGCCATCCTCCAAAGCCTTTCGCACAAAACCCAATTGGAGTCCCAAATGCCACGTACTTTTTTGATTAAAAATACTATGGTAACCACCAGAAAGATACACCTTATTCGACTTAATCCGAACATCGCCCGAATTGTCATTTATATACATCAAACCAGCCGAAAACGTATTCGCAAAATGGCTAAACTGCTTATCCACCGCCAGCGCATTACTGACAAAAGGCGTCGCCACCTGTCGCCACTGCGTCCGATACGTATTCATCACACGCCATTCCCCCTCATAATCCCCCGTCGCCGCAGGACTATAAAATAAAGGAGTCGCAAATATTTGGGAAAAATGAACATCTTGCGCCAATACTCGGCTACTCAGCCCACTAAAAAAGAAAAATAAGAGAAGTAAAATATATTTTGTTTTCACATGTATTGCATTTGTATGGGAACATTCCTCAAATATAAAGGATTAAGCTATCGAAAACAAAATAACGCAAAATAATCTTATAATCAAGCCACTACACTCAATTTATAATGCTTTCATATCTTTAATTTGGAGAGAACGGTAAAGAGCTTCGTCGTGCAGCATAGTCCCGCTATCCGTTCCAAACCTATCGGTTTCCACTACTATCGGGTCTATTTTGGAAGGGCAGAACTGCTATGAACCGCTTATATAACTTTGGTCATTGAGCGAAGTCGAAATGGTATGGTTCAAAAAATAATATGAACCGCTTATATGAACTCTGGTAACTAAACAACACAAAAAACTTACATGGTTAACCCAAGCCCAAAAGTCAAAACAAAAAGCGTCGTTGTCAAAGCCAATTTCTTCAAAAGTGGGTCCAAATTCCGAGCCTCCTTAATTGAAAATACCGCCTTAAGATTCATAAAAACCAACGGCAAGGAAAGAAAAAACAACAACTGACTCCATGACTGAAAATGCAGGTAAGTGTACAACAACGCACAAACCACCGCAGACACCAACAAAAAAGCATGGTATTTTCTCGCCTTCACCGCCCCCATCTTCACCACCAAAGTTCGTTTCCCTACCTTCGCATCATTCTCAATATCCCGCATATTGTTCAAATTAAGGACACCTGCACTCAAAAATCCCACCGAAGCAGCAGGCAACAACACAGTCCAATCCCACACATGCGTATGTAGGTAAAAAGTACCCATCACTCCAGCAATTCCAAAAAACAAAAAGACAAACACATCTCCAAAACCAGAATAGCCATAAGCCCCTTTGCCCACCGTATATTTAATGGCAGCTCCAATCGCCCCCAGTCCTAACAAAACAAAGAAAAGACCATAAGACAACTCCATGCCCTTTGTTCCCTCATATACCAGATACAACCCACTCACCAACGCCAAAACCGCACAAATCACCATTGCCTTAAACATCTCCTGTGAAGAAATCGCCCCACTTTGTACCGCCCGTTGTGGACCAATCCGCCCCTCATTATCTGCCCCTTTTTGGCTATCCCCATAATCATTCGCCAGATTCGACAAAATCTGTAAGAACAAAGTCGTTACAATCGCCATCACAAAAACTGTCCAACTAAAAGCCTTTTCGCCCACACAAAAACTCGCCCCACAAGCCTCCAATGCCAAGAAACTACCCAAAGCAATACTCGACAAAGAAAGCGGTAAAGTCCGCAACCGAAATGCTCCCAACCAATCCTTGATACTAGCCATATTTTGTTAAATTCTAATTTCTAAATCTTAAATTCTAAAGCATTACCGCACAAAAAAACAGCGTTTCAACCATGAAAAATAGCCTCGATAGCAGCGTTATACCAAAAGCAGCGTGGGCTTGTAGGGGCAGGACCCATGTGTCTGCCCAAATAGCTTTTTGGTATAGTAGCGTATAGCGAGACCCTGCGTCCCGACGAAGCACCAAACCTTTCGCTCCAAATTAGAAAATATCAATAAGAACGAAAGCACTACACTACAGCAAAAAAACATGCCCACCCACAACTACAGCACCAAGAACCACAGCACCAGAAAAAAAACTAATCAAGGTAATAAGCATACAAATAATCAACTTGCATCACAGCCCCATCTTGTACCAAAAACCCAAGCCTATTGCCATAAAATTCCTGAAAACTAATCAAATCATGAAATTGTTCATTGATAAAAAAGTACATCATATCTCCTTGTTTGCGAATCGTCAATTTATTAAAACCAGTAGCATCAATCTTATTAGAAGGCACACTCACATAATCATTCGTATTCCGATTAAAAATGATACAATCCTTATTTATATTGTAGCCAAATTGATAATACTTAGGCGTACTACCAAAAGCTCCACCATTGCCTCCCCAAGTCAAACAACTTGCAAAAGAAGGTCCCTCCACAACTTGGAAACGAGTCTCAATTTCAAAATCTCTCTCCGTATTAATCGTCTTAGTAAGCGTGGATTGCAAAGAAGTTTCCGTTGTCAAGTTATAAATTCCATTACTGACTTGCCCTTCATCCCAGGGAGCAGAAAGAAAACCCTCAAAATCTTCTTTTAGAATAAAAGTAGGCGTTATATCCACTACATCATCATAACTAACAGCCGTCGCCCAATCTGGTTCAGCCGTTTCCGTATTAAATAAATAATCCAAATAGTATTCCCGCTTAAATTCATTAAAACCTGCAAAAATTGGCTCACCACTTGCTTTCATCAACGTTTTAAATCCACCATTTGCCAATAAAGTATTATCGTGATTCAAATTCAAAACACAATGACCAAGCTCATGAAAAATAAGCAATTCCCGACTATAAGGATGAATGGACCAATTTTGACTCGTTGTATCCAACTGAATGCGAGGCCCCACATCATTCGTTTCATAATGACAAAGCCCTGCTGCATTTGTACCATTTAGCTCCAAATTCTCCCCATACTCCACTACCAAATCATCCACCACCAAATCAATCCCCCTCGCATTCGCTTCCGCCACAAAAGATTGTACATACGGCTCAATCAAGCCAGGCACGTTATACACTTTAGGACGCTCCTTATTACAAGCCCCCAAAAACAACAACGAAACCCCCAATAAAAAAAAAACTTTATTCATAGTCACAAATATATATGTTTAAAAGCTAACACAAAAAACTTATATGCCCTTATATAACTTATATGGTTCAAAAAATAGTATAAGAACAAATAAAACATGCCCACCCAGCACCAAGAACTACAGCACCAAAGACTAACATTCAGGCAAATTAACAGAAACCTGCGTAGCCAATCCACCTTCCGACGTCTCCTTATACTTGGTATTCATATCCTGTGCCGTCTCCCACATCGTCCGAATCACTGAATCCAACGACACCTTCGCAAAAGCAGGATCACTCTCTAACGCCACATTACTCGCCGTAATCGCCTTAATCGCCCCCATCGTATTGCGTTCAATACAAGGAATCTGCACCAACCCTCCAATCGGATCACAAGTAAGGCCCAAATGATGTTCCATCGCAATTTCAGCCGCCATCAAGGCATGTGCGACCGTACCACCTCGACATTCCGTCAAAGCCGCAGCAGCCATCGCCGACGACACCCCAACTTCCGCCTGACATCCACCAGCCGCAGCCGAAATTGTCGCACCCTTTTTAAACAAACTTCCAATAATACCCGAAACAAGCAAAAACTGTTTAACCTGTTCCAAACTGGCATCTCGTTCAAAGCAAAAATAGTACAAAAGCACCGCAGGAATAATCCCCGAAGCCCCATTGGTCGGTGCCGTCACGACCCGACCCAAAGCCGCATTTTCCTCATTGACTGCCAATGCAAAACAACTAATCCACTTAGAAGTTTCATTAAAAGTCCATTTTTTGCTCCCAATAATCGCAAGCCATTCCTCCAAAGAGTCGTAAGTCGCCTCCTGTAACAAAGCCTTATTCAGTTTACCAGCCCGTCGAATCACTCGCAAACCACCAGGCAATTCGCCACTCGCATGACAACCTCGATAAACACAATCCTGCATCTCCTGCCAAATTTGCAAAAGTTTCTGTTCAATCTCATATTCTCGTTTCAAAACCAATTCATTCTGCCAAACCAACTGAGAAATCGACAAACTTTGCTCCATCGTATGCTTCAATAAATCCATCGCATTCTCAATCGAAAAAGGTATTGCTACCTCATCTTCTTGCTCATTTTCTTCACCTTCCTGCACAATAAATCCACCGCCCGTAGAAAAATAAGTTTCTGTAACAATCTCTTGACTTTTTAAAACCGCCTCAAATTTCAACCCATTTGGATGAAAATCAAGTGTAACTTTTTTATGAAAAACAATATGCGTCAGAGGTACAAAATCAATCGATTTTTCCTGATTCAAAACAAGCTGTTTCTGTTCCAAAATCGTTTGAAGGTACTGATTAATCTGTTCTGTATCAATCGCTTCAGGAAGAAACCCCATCAACCCCAACTGCACCGCCACATCCGTCGCATGTCCCTTGCCCGTCTTTGCCAAAGACCCAAAAAGATGCACAAAAACAAACTCCACCTCTCCAAACAAATCTTGTTCCTTCAAAGACTTCAAAAAAGCGTTTGCTGCCATCCAAGGACCCATCGTATGCGAACTCGAAGGCCCCACACCAATTTTAATAATGTCAAAAATACTAATGTAATTCATGAGGAAGCATTTTTATAATTGTATTGCAAATTGCCCTAACCTTCTGTCAAAAAAGGTAAACTAAGGAACGACATTTTTTAAATGGCTTTCATTTAGCGTCCAAGAACCGAAATAAATAGTAAACTCCTGTTAAAAAAGGTAAGCTAATGGACTCCATCTTTAAGATGGATTTCATTTACCCTGAAAAATGCAAAGAACCGAAATAAATAGTAAATTCCTGTTAAAAAAGGCAAGTTAATGAATGACATTTTTTAAATGGATTTCATTTACCCTGAAAAACGCAAAGAACCGAAATAAAGGTACAAATTTTAGCAAAGACATGTAGTCCTTTAACAATTATTAAAATTTAAGCGAATTTATGGGTATATTGTTTTAAAATTTTAATAAGGAGCGAAAGGTTCGGAGCTTCGTCGTGACAGAGGGTCTTGCTATCCGCTACTATACCAAAAGCCTTCCCACAAATATGCGATACATTCCGCATATGCCACTCCTTTTGGTATAACGCTCCTATCAAGGCTATTTTGCACTGTCTAAACGATAATCACAAAAACCAACTTGCATCTTTAACTCAAAACCAACGTCTTAAGAAATAAAAAATAAATTTTAACACATTCAAAGCAACGAAAACGAGAAATACAGCGTTTTTAAGACATCTAAAGGAAAATATAGCACATTTACAACGTACTAAGAAAATAGCTTCAAAGGAACAAAAGGAACTCTAATAGAAGCTCTTTTAAAACAAAGGAACATTTTCAAAATCCCAATTTATTAAAATACCTTTTAAGGAGTCTAAAATATTGACTTTTAGTTTTTTAAGTAAAAAAAGTAGATTTTAGAAAATCCTTTAACTTCATTTTTTTGTTTGTCAGAGTTTTAAAATCACTCTATCTTTAAAATATGAAAATCAAGCAGTACAAAAGGACATTTCCAACATCCTTTTTGAACTTAAGTAAGTGGACAAAATAAAACGACATTAAAAATTTCGTAAAGGATTGGTCATAAGGTAATTATTACGCCCCTTGCGTCCCACTAAAACGACCCCTTACTTACTAAACCCATTTTATTTATTCAGTTAAAATTTCGTAATCATATGAAAAATCTCGCTAGAATATCATTAAGCCTATGCCTATTATTAGCAATGACCCTCACAGGCTGTTTCAAAGACAACTGTAACCGAGAAGTTACCTATATCCAACCCCAACCAATCTACAAAACATTAGACGAAATTCGAGTTGATGTCAATGTAGAAGCCGAAAAAGAGATGGAAAATCCTGGAAAAATCTATGTATATGGACAATACATCTTTGTCAACGAATTACATAAAGGAATCCATGTCATCAACAATACAGATCCACAAAGCCCTGTAAAAGAAAGCTTTATTGCCATAGAAGGAAATGTAGATATGGCAATCAAAGACGGTGTTTTATATGCCGACAACTATGTCGACTTATTAGCATTGGACATCAACGATCCTAAAAATGCAACAGTTCTTAAAAGAATCGAAAACGCATTCCCACATGATGGGGAAACTAACGAGGGATTGCTCGTAGCTTACGAAGGAAAAACCGTTACAGAAAAAGTAGATTGTGACTGGAATCCAGACCCAAGTTGGAGACTATTATCTGATTCTTCTGACCCATCTTTCTCAGGTGCAGAAACAGCAAGTACAGACAAAAACTACGGAACAAACGGAACAGGTTTAGCAGGTTCTATGGCTCGTTTTGCAGCAATAGGAGATATGTTATACATCATTGATGACGAAGAGATGTACCTATTTGACATCACAGGAGCATCAAACCCAACATCTACAGGAACCGTTAATATAGGAAGAGGCATCGAAACAATCTACCCCTACAAAAGCAACTTATTTATTGGCGCAAATGACGGAATGTACATCTATGACAATACTGACCCACAAAACCCAACATATACGAGTAAATTCGACCACTTCACAGCCTGTGATCCAGTAGTTGTGGATGACAATTACGCATATGTCACATTACGTTCAGACAATGCATGTGGTTCAGGATGGAGAGACGAAATACAAGTAGTAGATATTTCAGACTTAAACAATCCTTTCTTAGCAACAAATCACATAATGGAAGAACCAAAAGGATTAGCTGTAGACAACGGAGTCGTTTACCTATGTGATGGTCATGCAGGATTAAAAGTATTAGACAATTTAGAAGAATGGGATATTACACTTTTAGATGAAGTCACAACAATAGACGCCTACGACGTAATTCTTGTTCCCAACACAAATACCGTAGTAATTGTTGGAGAAAACGGTCTATTCCAATACGACAGAACAAACCCAGTGAACTTAGAATTCCTAAGCCAAATCACCCTAAAATAAACAGTAAAGTAGATACAAATGGTCGTGCAAATCCAATACCTGCACGACCATATCTCAAATCCCAAAAAAAGGTAAAGACGCACAGTCGTGTGTCTCAACTAAAAAAAGTAAAGACGCATTGAATGCGTCTCACACCAGAACCGCAAAAGCAAATCCACACCAAAGACATCCCCACCAGAACCACAAATCCCCTCTAAAAAGAGGGGACGATTGACCGTAGGGAAATCAGGAGTGTGTCGAACCTCACAAAAAACAATCACCCATCGAACAAAACCAAAATCAAATTTACATTGCAAAAAACACTACTCATAATCACCCTATTTCTACTCACAGCCTGCCAACAAAACCAAAAATTAAACGAATTCTACGACTACGAAGAAGGACTAACCTATGCCAAAAAACACAACAAAAACATCCTATTGATTTTTGATAGATGGGGAACATCTAATCCCAAGTATTCCAGACATTTAACAACACCCAAAATTCAAAAAATCATTCAAGACGATATTTTAATTTCTTTAATGGTAGACGACAATGCCATCTTAAAAGATACCTTAACAGTAGGAGCTTATAACCGCAGTATCCAAAAAAAATACAATTTTTTTGAAGTTCCAGCATCTATCATCATAGACAAAAACGAAAATATCTTACACGGACCAAAAGGCTATCTACCTCCAAAAGAATTCACCGTATTTATTTCCAAATTAAATAAATAATTATTTAACTTAATTAATGTATTTCTTGAAAACGTGTATTTTTATACAAATAAAAACAACTCATATTTATCAGAAGAAACTATTTTTACACCTTTACCGGAAATTCACCAATAAAAATGGTTCAATTAATTATCAAGGAAGGAAAGATTAAATCACATTGGCAACTAGGTATTCCAGAGTTTAATGATAATTTTAAACTTATAAACTGGAAAACTAATCCAAATTTAATAGATAGCGAAGTTCCTGTGCCTATAAGAAATATTCTATCCAAATGCTTTACAGATTTAGCACAAGTTACTTTTTTAAGCACTATAGCAAATGCAAAGTATAGCGAAGAGTGGAGTAAAATAGGGAATGATTTCTATTGTAGCATCAACAGAAAAGGTTTTTGGAACATACTTGAAAGTTGGTATAATCCAAATGTTAGTCAAGCAAAAATCATTAGTACCCATCAGACAGAGACTGTTTATGAACTTTTTGAAGATGCTGGATTTCCTTGGTGGTATCAAAGCCAAGTGATTTTGCTTACAGCTAACAAGGAAACCCAGCCCAATATTACAGGAAAAACGTTATTGACTTTTCTAGCAGAAGATTGGCTAGAAAAAGCCAACAAGTTGTCAAGAAAAATTGAAATATTGGCAGTAATTCGACCTGGTGTTGATGGCAGTGTAATTGG
>ENA-ORXM01004646-ORXM01004646.1-marine-metagenome-genome-assembly--contig:-NODE-4646-length-11787-cov-4.518702_pt1 | contig 11787 bp, 5 predicted proteins | sample MGYA00237867_ERZ511480 | MGnify/ENA primary metagenome ERZ511480 (study PRJEB26309, sample SAMN06266103) | marine metagenome | isolation source: Algal blade | place: United Kingdom:Sidmouth, United... | reverse complement strand
TAACCGGTAATCTTAATATCCATGGAGTAACACAAAAAGTAAATGAACCAGGAATAATCACTATTAAGAATGGAGTAATTAATGTTCAGTCTACTTTTAATGTATCTGTCAAAGATTATGAAATAACCATTCCAAGTATTGTAGGTAAAAAAATTGCCAAAGTTGTCAAAATTTCAATCAACGCGGATTTGACTAAGATATAATTTATAGGTAAACCTATACTATGAAAAAAATATTAGCATTTATCTTTTTATTTAACAGCCTTTATGGTATGGCACAAAATACCTTTGTCGTCAGTAAAAATCCTGCGAATAATAGCAGTGATGCTGTATGGTTTGAGACCTTTAAAGAAGCCCACGATGCAGCGAGTCCCAATGATATTATCTTGATGATGGGGGCAGGTGCAGCCTATGGCACAGACGATACCATTAAAAAGCCTCTTATCATTTATGGACCAGGCTACCACTTGGGAGACAATCCCAATCCACCTGCTACCAGTACTGCTCCTGCTAAATTGGGTAAGGTCGTTATCCATTCTGATGGTGCAGGTACATTTATTAGTGGTGTGCAGATAGAGGGTATTTTGTATATCCAAGCAGATGATTGTATTGTACAGCGTAATCGTATTAGAGCGGTTAGTATTCAGAATGTCAACACTCTTATATTAGGTCAAAATTATGTTTATTCTTATAATATTTATAATGCTGTTGGAGCAATAGATATTAACAATTCAGATAATATCCTTATTCAAAATAATTACTTATATGGTGGTAATAATATGCCGTCTATTAGAGGTTATAGTTCTATATCAGCTATAATTCAATATAACATTATAATATATAGATTGTCTGTTTTCAATAGTGTTGTATCAAATAATGTAATATTGGGAGGAGCTGTCTCAACTTCTTCCACTTCAAATAATAATTATACCAACAATGTATTTTTAGATGATTTCGATGAAAGTACAGTCGGTGGCACAGGAAATGTGTCTAATGCAGGAGCTCTTGCAGATGTTTTTGTCAATACAGGAAGCGATGATGGTAAATGGCAATTGAAGGATGGATTTACGCCTACAGATGTAGGAATGTTTGCAGGACAAGACCCTTATATATTGTCAGGTATTTCTGGTATTCCTTACATTTATGAGTTGCATCTTCCCACCAATGTTGCAGGAGACAATCTTAATGGAACGGTTAAAGTTCGCACAAATAATTAATCAAAACACTTAACAAAATGAAAAAAATATTCTTTATACTCGGTTTGTTCTGTATATGCAGTTACTCCGCACATGCCCAACAAACCATTACCGTGAGCAATAACACTGCATTTGATGCGGATTATGATAATTTAAAAGATGCCATTGATGCTGCCAATGCAGGAGACATTATTATGATACAAGGCTCGTCGGGACCTTATAGTATTGCATCTTCCCCACCTGATACCATTGACAAAGCCGTTCTTATTTATGGACCAGGCTATTTTTTAGGTGTCAATGAAAATAGCAATCAGTATAATAATACAGGAGCTATTTTTGATGATATTGTGATTATGGCAGAAGGGGTTTATGTGAGTGGGTTGGATATAGATTTTGTAGATATTTATGCGAACAATGTTGTTGTTCAAAGAAATAGAATAAATGGGATACGCTTAAATAGTTCAAATAATGTAGCCATACTACAAAACTATATTGAATCATATGTTACTGGTGTAAATGCGTCAATTGGAATAAATGGTATTTGTGATGGATTACTGATTGCGAATAATCTTTTCACAACTTCTGCAAGTGTTGCCAATATATATAATTATTCAAATTCTTCAGGAAGTGGTATAGTTAGATATAATACTTTTACAAGAGGTGCACATATGAATAACACTGTATACGAAAACAACATATTTTTAACAGGAGTACCCTCCGCAAATGTAAACCTAGGAAATTCTTTTTTCAATAATATTTTTTCTATTTCATTTACTGCCTTAACAGATATCAACAATAACAAAGAAGGAGTAGGAACAGATTTATTTATAGAAACTACCAACAGTCTTGATGCCAATTATCAAGTAGCAGATGGCACCGCCGCCGATAATGCAGCGATAGATGAAACAGATTGTGGCGCATTTGGGGGGAGTGAGCCTTATATATTATCAGGGATTCCAGCCATTCCGCAGATATATTTCTTTAGTGTACCGACGGCTACCAGCCAAGATTTGAATGTAAATGTAAAAGTTCGTACTAATAATTAATTAACCTCAACTATCATAAAATGAAATTAAGACACATTATAGGGCTATTTTTATTATTAGGGACACTCACCCTATCCGCCCAGACCATTACCCAAATAGAGTATTTTATTGACAATGATCCAGGCTTTGGAAGTGCGGAGCAAGTTAGTGGCTATAGTGGTGGCAGCGATGTCACAGCCGAATTTAATGTACCCCTTTCGATTTTAGACAATGGCGTTCATACTATTTATGTACGAGCCAAAGACAGCGACAACAATTGGAGTTTGTTACAAAGCCGTACCTTTATCAAAGGCGTTGCCACAGGAGGAACAGGCAATTTACCAAACATTGTTTCGGTAGAGTACTTTATAGACGAAGACTTAGGTTTTGGCAACAATACAGAAGTCTTAAACCAAAGTGGAACAGATTTAGAAATTCCTTTTATCGCAGATTTAACGACTATTGATAATGGTGTACACACAATATATGTAAGAGCGCAAGACAGTAATGGGAATTGGAGTTTGTTGCAAAGTCGTACCTTTATTAAAGGTGTTGCTGTTGGTTCAAGTGGAAATTTAGCAGAAATTGATCGAGTAGAGTATTTTATAGATAATGATACAGGATTTGGTACAGGAACCAGTGTAAGTTTTAATCCAAATACAGACCTTACAGATGTCATTGCGCCTTTCGTTGTAGACCTCACGGATGAGCCTAATGGCGTACATACCCTTTATGTACGAGCAAGAGATACCAATGGCAACTGGAGTTTGTTGCAAAGTCGTACTTTTATAAAAGGTGTTGCCACAGGTGGTACAGGGCAAAAGCCAGATATTACCTATGTGGAGTATTTTATTGATGAGGATATGGGCTTTGGGGCAGGAGAGTCCGTTGCTTTTATGGACAATCCAAATGGCACTGATGTTTTTGCGGAGTTTACAGCAGATTTGGCTGACTTAGACAATGGTGTTCATACTATTTATGTGAGAGCGCAAGATGCGAATGACAACTGGAGTTTGTTACAGAGTCGGACGTTTATAAAGATGTCAGGTATTTCTTCGGGAAATGAGCTTCCTGAGATTACACTCATTGAATTTCAGATACCTAATACAACCAATTATCAAGATTGGACGGCTGTGACCAATTTCACACCAAGTGCCGATGTATGCGCTAGTTTTGTGGTTGTAGAAGTATGTGATTTACCAAATGGAATATATACTATTCTTACAAGAGCACAGGATGAAAATGGGGTATGGAGTTTAACTGCCTCTAAAGATTTTGAAATAACAGATAACTATTTAGTCTCAGGTACAATTGTTGACCAGAATGGCATACCTATTAGCAACGCAGAACTGGACTTAGGAGATTTAGGACTTATTTATACAAATGCAAATGGCTACTTTGAAGTTGAAATACCTAAATGTTGGTCAGGAGATATACAAGTTTCAAAGACAGGATTTGTTTTTAGTAGTCCAGAAGAAACATTCTCAGGTATAGTAGGCGATGTAAGTAATTTACTAATTGTAGGTAATTCAGAAGCAGGTGTTACCAATTTACCTACTTTAGTATTAGACAATTCTGTATTAGATGCAACAAATTCTATCAATATAGCTGGTGGTAATTACTTTCCTAATGCACCCATTACACTTTTTATCACAGGTCCTAATGATATTATAGAGATTGAAATAATGTCTGATGCTAATGGAGAAATTGCCTATTCAATAGTACATGGGAATAGTTGGATTGCAGGAGATTATGATGTTTTTGCTTGGGATAATAATAGTAATCTCGCCTCTCCGTCTCAAGTTTTTATGGTTCCTGACTTAGAAATTGAAAGTAACTTAACTATCATTTCACCATTAGGAGAAGATAGATTAATAGAATCTGAAAATTTTGAAATTAAATGGAGTGATTTCATAACAACTACTAATGCACACCCCCAGTCTTTTGGAGAACATCGAGAAGCTGCCTATAATATTTATTATAGTATTGATGAAGGAGTATCATGGATGTTTTTAGAAACTTTTGTAGCCTCTGTGATGCCTAATGTCTTTGAAGTTTTTTCTTTAACAACTAGTATTCCAGAACAAGGTTCTATCAGATTTAGAGTTGAAAACACTAACAATACTACTTTTGAAGCATATAGCGAATGCCTTTATTATCAAGAAAATCTTTATGAAGATTTTTTAGTAAAATGTTTGTGGGATAAAAGTTATGCGATACCATCTAGTAAAGCAGAACCAGCAGGTGTGGCAGCAGATGGTGTTGGTAGAATTATTTTACAGATAGACCCACCTAATAATGTTGACGTAGATAATGTTTATGTAAGTTTAGAAGATGTAGATGGTGGTGCAGACAATCCTAACTTATTAGGAAAACTAATGGTTACTCAATCAGATATTAACACCTATAATGATGAAGCCAATGCTGCAAGTCTAACATATATTTTAGATTCTGAAGTAGGTAAAGATGTGTATAATTTCTGGTATGTAGCGCCAGATGATTTCTCCAATAGTTCTTCCTATTTTTATCATAATAAGACAGTAAGATTTGTAAATGCTAACTTCTTAATTAGCTTATCAAATGGCACTCAAATTGAAAGAACCAAAACAATCCAAGTTGTACGTCCACCTTTAATGATGGTACACGGTTTAGGAGGGAGCAGTGATAGTTGGAATGATTTTGTACATACTCGTTCTATACCTGGTAGTGGCAGTAATATTGTGAATTTTATAGAAGATGAACGCTTTTTAGTTAGATACACTCCTGATATGAGTCCTAATGCTTCATTTGAGTCTAATGCCGACCTTCTATTAAAAAACGTACAAAAAGACAATCCTCAAAATAATGGAAATGGCTTAATTGGAGGGTCTATTCCTCATACTATTCATTTAATAAGAGACAAAGGTTATGCTTGCAATCAAGTATACTATGTTTGCCACAGTATGGGAGGGTGTATGCTAAGAATGGCAGAAACTTTACCCGCCTATATAGCCAATTCAGATAATTTATATAACTATAATAATTATGGTAAAGGATTTGTAAATAGACTAATTGATTTACAAACTCCCCATAATGGTTCTGAATGGGCTGATTTGTTAGAAAACCTCTCATCAAAAACAAATACTGTTGCAACTTTACTACAGCTATCTGCACAAGGATATGAAGATGTATATAATCTAATTGCCGATACAGATGAAGAATATGTAGCTGGTATGATGAAAGACTTGGAGGATATGATTGAAGATCCAGAATCATTCCTTAGTGCCTTCTTTGAATTTACAGACAAGGAAGTATTGTGGGGATTTAATGAAGTAAAACAATTCCAAACTACGGCTGCTACTAAAAATCTTAGAACAGAAGGAGGAGTCTATTTTCCAACAACAACGATTCCAAACCACCTCATTGCAGGAGACATTATACCTATTAGTATTAATGAAAAATTTGATGTTCCTCCAGCAGTTGAAAAAACCTTTTCAACTATAAATAGTTCTGTATTTGTAACTAAATTACTTAAATTACATACAAAAATAAAATTTTGGCTCAAAAGACGTTTGCCTGCTTGGGCTTATGAAGATTTAGAAAATGTAATGAATGACCCAAAGGCTAGTAAAGCTCTAAAAGCTGTTAAGTTTATTCATTATTTATTTAAAGCCATTGATGTTGTAACATTCCTAGATGATAGTGATTTTGTTGTTACAGTGGAAAGTCAATTAGCCAATCAAGATCGAAATGTTACACATGTAGAGGTTTTTGACTATGTTTTCCACCATGATTTATTCATTTTACCAAATAAATATGTTTGTACCAAAAATCAAGATGTAGGAAATGCAGTATTTGACCTCTTACACACACCACTTACAAGTTCTAAATTTGCCACAACAGTTCCCATGAATCCTAAAGCTTTAGGAGGTAAACCATCAGGCGATAATGACCTTCAGAAAATTATATTGACTAACCCTTTTGATGATCTTTTTGAGGGGGTATCTACAAACAATGATGGTATATCCATATTAAGCCCTTCTAATGGAACTAATGTAGATGTCAATGAATCTTTACAATTGAGTATTTTCTTAGAAGATATTGTAGGATTAAATGAGGTTTCAATTTTTCTACAGAACCAAACCTGGTCTTTTAATGAATTTCCTGAAAATATCATGAATATAGATTTACAAATTGATGGAGATTATGTTGATTTGCAGGAAATAGAAGTATTGGCATATTATGAATATGGTGATAGTGTTGCGTATGATAGTGAAATAGTAAATATCAATATAGTACCTAATGAGACTTTATTAGATTTTAATACTGAACCTAAAGTGACAGAAACATTTGTGGGCAATGTTACTGTGCCTATGTTTACTGCTGTTTATGAAACATTTATTAGCAATATAGGACATAATAACAATAATATTGATGTTTCAATTGCAAATAATAATATACTTGAATACAGTACAACATCAAATCGTTTTTTAGCTATTGGTGAAGGTGAAACACACGCCATATTAAACTATGGAGGGAAACAAGATACTATATACTTTTTCATTTATCCCTGCCAAACACCAAAAGTATGGTATCTTGATATTGATGGTGACGGTTTAGGAGATGAAAGTATAGATACATTATCTTGTTTACAACCAGAAGGCTATGTAGCCATTCCTTCAACTATAGAAACTACTCAATGTACTCAATCCATCTCTCTTAATGCAGGCTGGAATTTAATTTCATTGGATCTTACTCCTGAAAATAGAGACATTAGTGAAGTATTTAACAGTTTGCAAGCAGGCAATCTACTTTATGTTACAGGCTTTAATAATGGGGCAAAATTCTACGATCCTAATCAAGTGTTGGACTTTTTGAACACTCTACAAGAAGTAGAAGATGGTTTCGGTTACTGGGTATATGTTCAAAATAATGATGTACTCACAGTAAGTGGTAGTTGTTTAGAAAACAGCTTCCGTAAAGATTTAGATGCAGGTTGGAATCTCATTGCTTACCCTCCTGATGATCCATCTATTCCTACTGATTATTTTAGTGATCTCATTGCAAATGATAACTTACTCTATGTCACAGGTTTTGAAAATGGAGCAAAGTTCTATGATCCTTATCAGGAACTAACATTTCTTAATACTTTAAACTCTCTAAAAAATGGATTTGGTTACTGGGTCTATGTTCAAAATGCAGTAAATGGGAAAAATGGAGAAGGTATTAATTCGAGTAATGTATTTAGTTTCTATAATGGAACAAGTAATTTATCAACAGGAGAAACTATATCTATCCAAACAATAGATGGTACAGAAGTAGGACAATTGCAAGTATTACAAGAAGGCTATCTTATGACTACTCCTATCTATGGAGACGACCCAACTACTAAAGCAATCGAAGGTGTAAATGCCAATGAGAAAGTCGTTTTTGTGTGGAATCAACAAATTTTAGATATTGATGAGATATTTAAAGCTGATTTAGGACTGACGAAGATAGATATAAGTTTCAAAGTAGAGGATATGCCTGCTAACAGTAGTATCAAAGTTTATCCAAATCCAGCCCAAAATGATATTACCTTTGAATTCAACTTAATAGAATCTACTAATCTTACTATAAAGATATTTGATATCAATGGTCAATTAATTAAAGAAGAAAAAATTAAGAACTTACAGAAAGGAAATAATAAATTTATTTACTCTGTTGAAGAATTAATAAATGGCTTTTATTTATACAACATAAATAATAAAAATCAAGAATTTACTGGCAAATTTGAAGTGATAAAATAAAATTAAGAATAAAATCACTATAGTTTTTGACGCTAGTGATTTTATCTAATATTCTATGACACTAACCATAAAATAATGCAATACAAATATTTCACACTATTTATATTTACGCTATTTAGTAATCTTACAGGCATCTCACAAGCAAACTTTGACTATACTCCAACCTCTCAGTCTGCTCTATTTAGAGGTCAAGCAACTATTGATGGAATAACAGCAACAGCTAATGATTCTATTGCCGCTTTTGATGCAGAAGGAAATTGTGCAGGGGCTACAGCACTAACTATTTTTGAAGACAAAGCCTACATTAATTTAGTTATCTATGGAGATGATGCCTTTACTTCCGAAGATGAAGGAATAAATATAGGTGAGTATTTTACATTAAAACTCTATGATGCTTCTTCCAATACAATTATAGACTATAATGAAAATGGAGAAATTGTCGAATTTACTGGATGGCAAAACCTAAATGGTACACCCCTACCCAATTATAGTGATATAGAGATTGTCTATGATTTTACCTGCAATACTTGTAACAATTCAAGTATGTCTCTTGACTTAAAAGTATTTTTAGAAGGTAGTTACAATCCAAGTAATGGAGAAATGACAAATTATTTACAAGAACAAAATTTAATACCTTTGACACAACCTTACAGTACACCTCCTTGGGAGCATGAAGAAATGGTAACTTTTAATAACAGTACTGATTTACCACCTAATATTGTAGATTGGGTATTAGTAGAAATAAGAAGTGGTACACCTGCAACAACAGGAATAAATCCTAATACTATTTTAGAGCAAGCAAAAGTAGGTTTTTTACAAAAAAATGGTACTGTCATTGCTCCAACAGGTAATAGTTTAATATTTGAAGAGCTAACAATAGGAGAAATGTATTATGTCTTAGTAAGACACCGTAACCATTTAGACATACTAAGTAGTACACCTATTACAGCAAGTAGTACTGTAACATATGACTTTACCATCAATTCTACTCAAGCATTTGGTACTTCACAACAAAAATTAAGTATTGATGGTAAAGCAATGATGTATGCAGGAGATTATCTTCCAGATGGCGTACTTCAAAATTCTGATAATGATGAGTGGCTTGCCATTCCTGCTATTTTAAATACTTATAGTTTAACAGATGGTACATTGGACGGCATTGTTCAACTTACAGATCAAGATGCTTGGCTTCCCAATAAGGCAAAAATTGGTACTATCGAAATAAGATATTAAAAATAAACTATTTTATTATTTATAGTATAATTAAATTTCATTGTAACTTTACAGTAATTATCTAAAAAAACAATACTTCATTCACTAAACCAAATTAAAATGAATTTTACTAAAATACTGATTACAAGTTTTTTATTTTTTGTTTCCACAATACTTTGCCAAGCTCAACCTCCTGAATTCAGCTTTAATGCTAATACATCATTTGAAGTCTTTTTAGGAAATGCTTTAATTAATGGAGTTGCAGCTAGTGGGGATGATTGGATAGCTGCCTTTGATTCGCAAGGTCTATGTGTTGGGGCAAAACAGTTACAAGTCTCTGCAGGTATTGCTTATTGCGCTTTAGAAATATATGGTGATAATCTTGCTCCATTTAGCCCAGAAAAAGATGGAATGGTTATAGGAGAAAACTTTACTTTAAGATTATGGATTGAAAATGATAATGCTTTTGTTAATTATCCTGATAATGATAACCCTATTGAATTTTCTGGATGGATTGGTGGACAAGGATTTGCCATGCCTGATTATAATGATCCTTCAGAATCTTATAATTTTCTTTACACTCCTGCTACAGGATGTACAGACCCAACAGCCTGTAATAATGGAGGACAAGAACCCTGTACCTACGCTACTGATTGGTTTGCAGACACAGATGAAGATGGATTAGGCGACCCAAACAATATTATGAATGATTGTAATCAACCAACAGGCTATGTTGCCAATAGTGATGATGATTGTGATGGTGTTTTTGATTGTTTAGGAACTTGCAATGGAGACTCAATAGAAGACGCTTGTGGTATATGTGGCGGTGATGGTACTACTTGTGTTGATAATGATGGAGATGGAAACCCAGCATCAACTGACCCTGATGACAATGATCCTTGTAACCCTGACAATACAGTCGGAGCTTGTGATTCTGATAGTGATGGTGTAGCTGATGGTGATGACTGTGCACCTAATGATAGTGCTGCCTCAATAGAAGATGCTTGTGGCATTTGTGGTGGTGACGGCTCTACTTGTACTGACAATGATGGAGATGGAAACCCAGCATCAACTGACCCTGATGATAACGACCCTTGTAATCCTGATAATACAGTAGGAGTTTGTGATTCTGACAATGACGGAGTAGCTGATGGTGATGATTGTGCACCTAATGACGCTACTGCCTCTGTGGAAGATGCTTGTGGTGTTTGTGGTGGTGATGGTTCTACTTGTGTTGATAACGATGGAGATGGAAACCCAGCATCAACTGATCCTGATGATAATGATCCTTGTAACCCTGACAATACAGTCGGAGCTTGTGATTCTGATAGTGATGGTGTAGCTGATGGCAATGACTGTGCCCCTAATGATGCTACTGTCTCTATGGAAGATGAATGTGGGGTTTGTGGAGGTAGTGGACAAACAACTTGGTATGCTGACACGGATGGAGATGGATTAGGTGACCCTAATAACACAACAATGGCTTGTACACAACCTGATGGATTTGTAGATAACTCAACAGATACTGATGATACTATTGCTTGTACTGGTACTATTGATGTATGTGGGGTTTGTGATGGTTCAGGAGAATCAACCTGGTATGCTGACACAGATGGAGATGGATTAGGTGATGCGAATAATAGTATCAATGCTTGTACGCAACCTGATGGATTTATAGATAACTCAGATGATACAGATGACACAATTGCTTGTACTGGAACAATTGATATATGTGGGGTTTGTGATGGTTCGGGAGAACTAACTTGGTATGCAGATACAGATGGAGATGGATTAGGCGATGTTAATAATAGCGTAAGTGCGTGTACGCAACCTGACGGATTTGTAGATAATGCAAATGATGATTGTGATGGTGCTTTTGATTGTTTAGGTGCTTGTAATGGTACAACAACACCTGGCACATCTTGTGATGATAATGATGCTTGTACTGTTAATGATGTTTATGATGCAGACTGTAATTGTGTAGGTACATTTGCAGATGAAGATACTGATGGCATTTGTGATAATGATGATACTTGTCCTGGTTTTGATAATAACTTAATTGGCACTACTTGTGATGATAATGATGCTAACACAGAAAATGATGTCTATACTGAAGACTGTAATTGTTTAGGAACTCCTATTTTTAGTTGTAGTGGAGCATTAGACACTTTATCATTAGATCGTACAGGAGCTTTATCAGTTGTTACTGACTTTCCTATAGATGGAGACGAAAGATATTTATGGTACAATGAAAATGATGAATTAGTTACAATGTTGATTAATAGACCTTACTATAGTCCTTTAGAAGTTGGAACTTATTATGTAGTTGTATTAGATCCAGATTTCCCAGATTGTTTTCAAGTTGCAGGACCTCGAACGATTACTTCGCTTGAAGGATGTTGTGAATTAGAAGATTAAAAGAAAATTAGTTTAATTTTAAATATAAGAGGCTGTCCTAAAAAGGGCAGCCTCTTTTTTTATTCAACTATTCATAGGCTTTTGATTTGCCAACTCCTGATTCCACATTAAACACTTTTATGATGCCTAAATATATCATTAGTTTTTTATATATTTCCCATCATAAACC
>ENA-ORXM01004644-ORXM01004644.1-marine-metagenome-genome-assembly--contig:-NODE-4644-length-11791-cov-3.782653_pt1 | contig 11791 bp, 9 predicted proteins | sample MGYA00237867_ERZ511480 | MGnify/ENA primary metagenome ERZ511480 (study PRJEB26309, sample SAMN06266103) | marine metagenome | isolation source: Algal blade | place: United Kingdom:Sidmouth, United... | reverse complement strand
CGACCACCGAGATCTACACTCTTTCCCTACACGACGCTCTTCCGATCTCGAGCGGCGGTGGCAGCGTGCGCGGCGGCGGCTGCGGCTGCAACTGAGGGGGAGCGAGCGGTGGTCGGACTGGCACGCGGGCTCGCGCTCGCCACCTGCACGCTCCTCGGTACGGGGCTCGAGCGGGAGGCGCGGGCGGCGGCGCCCGCGCTGCCCGGTGACTGGACCGTCGACACTTCCTGGCTCTCCTACGCTGAAGCCGATGGCCGCGTGTCGGTCTCCAAATCCATGGGCACGCTGACCCGCACGCTCGAGGACGGTGCGTTGAGCGTCTCGCTCGTGCACGACACGATGTCCGGCGCCTCGCCGACGGGCGGCATCCGCAGCGAGAACGTGGCCGTCACCTACAGTGGCCCCTCCGGTGGCCCGGGCTTCGTCCCCGGCAGCGGTGACGACGGCTCGACCGGACGCTTCGACGACGAGCGGGTGCAGGCCGGTGTCGATCGCGATCAGGCGCTCTCGCGCACGCTGACGCTGAGCTACGGCGCGGTCGTCTCGCGCGAGGCCGACTACGATTCTCTCGGGGCGAGTATCGGCATCGCCAGAGAGCGCGCCGATCGGCTCGCGAGCGTCGATGTCGGGCTCGCCTACACGCTCGACTCGATCTACCGATCCGCCGGCGAGGACACGCCCGAGCCGCTGGCCGAGGTCGGGCGGGCGCGTCGCTTCGAGGCCGGACAGCGGCGTACCGTGGAGACGCGGCTCGGGACGAGCCGGGTACTCAACCGTCGCACTCTCGCCGAGGCGAGCGTGACGATCGGCTTCTCGGAGGGCTACCACACCGACCCGTACAAGGTCGTCAGCGCCGCCGACGCGGACGATCGGCTGATCGCCGACCTGCACGAGAGCCGTCCGGGCTCGCGTCTGCGCACCAGCGTGCAGGGGCGTATCGTGCACCGGGTCTCGGACTCGCCCGACACGCTCCGTCTCGGCTACCGTCTCTATCGGGACGACTGGGGCATCGTCTCCCACACGGCGAACCTTCGCTACCGGCGCGCGCTGTCCGAACGGCAGTTCATCGAGCCGCACGTCAGGCTCTATCTGCAGAGCGCGGCGGATTTCCTGGTCAGGAAGCTCGATGTCGACGCATCGCTCGAGCCGATCCTGCCCGCGAACGGCTTCGTGAGCGCCGACTACCGTCTCGACGACATGCGCACGCTGACGCTGGGGCTGAAGTACGGCGTCTCTCTCGGCGAGCGCACCGATCTTCGCGTTCGCGCCGAGATCGTCGATCAGCGTTTCGACACCGTCGATCACGACCGGAACCGGGCGACGGTGCTGCAGACGAGCCTGCGCCACCGCTTCTGAGCGACGGGCCGCGACGTCCGCCCTCTACGATTCCTCCACCAGCCATTCCGTCGACTTCTCCGACGCCATGCACCGCACGAGGCCGCGCCTTCCCACCTCGGTGAGGTGGATGTGATCCCAGACGAACACCTCGCCGGCATCGAGATCGACCAGATCGCAGCGTTCGCTCGCGGCATCGCAAAAGCAGTCGAACTTGTCGACCAGGTCGGCACCGTTTTCCGCCGCCAGCGCTGCCAGTCGCGCGTTGCGATCCATCGTGCGGGGTCGGACTCGTGAGTACATGAACCGCGGGATCTCGGCCGGATCGAGCCCGCGCTGCATGATGATCGACGACATCTCCTGTATCTCCAGCAGGTTCACCAGCGTGGCCCCCTTGCCGTTGCGCGCGATACGTTCGAGCGTGGCGTCGAGCTCGTCCATGAACTCCTCGCTCCACGACGCCGCCAGCACGTAGTGGTCGGCGTCCGGCCAGTGGGAGCCGCCGAGGAGCGCGTCGACTTCTCGAGTGCAACGCTCGGAGGGCGAGAGCGATCCGAGGTCGTGCCCCTCCCGCGCCTTGCCGCTACCGGACCCCTCGTTGGGCAGGCGTGCGTTCAGTAGCCCGAAACACGCTTCGTCGAGCTGGGCCCAGCGATACTGACGGGAACCCCCGATCGTCCCGGCCTGGTGCAGCGTGGCGTACAGATCCTGGGCCATCGAGTCGCCCAGTAGCAAGACCCGTGTCCCCGCGGCCGCCGGTGCGAACCGGCGCGTCGCCTCCTGTTGCGAATCGCGCCAGCGGCGGGTCGATGTCCGCTCGAGCTCCGCACGATCGAACACGAGCGCCTGCTGCGCGGGCGGTAGCGAGGCCCGACGTATCTGCACGAACCCGTCGCTGACGATGGCGGCCGCGGCGAAGCTGCCCACCGAAGCGGACGCGAGCGACAGCGCGAGTACCAGCGTCCGCCGCGACACCCGCCGACGATCGCGAAAGGGTCGCTCGACGAATCGCCAGGACAGGTACGACAGCGCCATGACCGCGGCGAAGAAACCGGCGACGAAGCCGATGGTGGGAGGGTTCGGCACGTTGATGCGCCACAGTGCCAACAGCGGCTGGTGCCACAGATAGGCGCTGTAGCTGAGCAGACCGATGCACACCGGCAGCGGGTGCGACAGCAGGCGCGCCACCCGTGTCGGATACACGTTGTATCGGAGCAGCAGCACGGTGCCGGTCACCGGCAGCAGTGTCCATGCCGAAGGCCAGCCATCGCCTTCGTCGAGCCACAGGACGGAGGCGAGGATCAAGGCCAGGCCGATGGCCGATCCGAGCTCGGCCACGTACGACGAGCCGTTCTGCGTCATGCCGGCCCCGCGGCTCATGTGACCGGCCAGGGCGGCACCGGCGAGCAGCTCCCAGGCCCTGGTGGGCAAGCTGTAGAAGCCCCAGGCGGGGTTCGTCGGCGTCACCCACAGGCTGTAGAGGAAGCTTGTCAGCAAGACGGCGCCGAAGATCCAGCCCGATCGCCACAATCGCGCCCGGTAGAGCAACGCCAGCGCCAGTGGGAACAGCACGTAGTACTGCTCCTCGACCGCCAGGCTCCAGGTGTGCAGCAGGGGTTTGTTGATCGCCTCGGGTTCGAAATAGCCCGATTCCAGGAAGAACAGCATGTTCGACAGCATCGCCAGCGCCGCGATCAAGCTTTGGCCGAAGTCGACCATCTGGTGCGGCACCAGCAGCCAGAAAGTCAGCGGGCAGGTGACGATCATCACCAGCAGCAGCGCCGGCAAGATGCGCCGCGCCCGTCGCTCGTAGAAATCGACGATGCTGATGCGGCCGTCGCGTCCGAGCTCGCGCAGCAGCAGCGAGGTGATCAGAAAGCCGCTGATGACGAAGAAGACAGCGACGCCGACGAAGCCGCCGGGCAGCTGCGAGGCACCGGAGTGGAACAGGATCACCGGCACCACGGCCAGTGCGCGCAGGCCGTCGATGTCGCGTCGATGGCGTAGCAGGACACCGCTCGTTACGCGGCCCGTCTCGGTCTTCGGGCGGGATTCGAGGTATCGGTCGGCCGGATTCGGCAGCGAGGACATGAGGTCGGAATTTCTCTCCCGGCGTTCCGAGGCCGCGATTCGGCGGCTCGTCACCAGCGACGGCACGAGCTGTCCACTCGCCCCGACCCCCGGCGGAGGTCATCGCAAGCGTTCCGGCCAACGATCGACGGTCGGGCGTCAGGGTCGGTCCGCAGGGCGGAGCCTAGTACGTTTCGTACGGCAGCCGTGTTTCGGGTTCGTCACGCGAACGCGGTGCCACCGAGCGACGAGCGGTCGGCGGCGAGCTCCCGCGCCCCTCGGCGTCGGTGGCGCGGGCGAGTCCGATCAACGCCGATAGGCGATGCTCAGCACGGCGTAGTTCAGCCAGGCGAAATTGAACACCTCGTCGGTATCGGCCCCACCCTCCAGGGTTCGATAGCCGCCGCCGACATGCCAGTTGGCGCCGAGCTCGTAGTCGAGCTTCACGGCCACGTCGAACAGGCGGCCGGGGCCGCCGGCCAGGCCATCGAAGTCCAGCTCCACGCTCCACCGATCACCGAGGCGATAGTCGCCCGAGACGTGCAGCGCGGGTACGAACCCCAGATCGTCGTCACTGGCCTCCGAGTCGCCCTGGCGCAGGCGGATCTCGGCGTCGCGCACGAGAGCGGTGAAGCCGGCTCCCCACCGCCAACGCCTGCGGTCGGCGAAGGTGTAGCGGTAGGTCAGTTTGTAGGCGTTGAAGCGATACGTTCCCTCGCTCGCCCCCGCCGCGAACGTCTCGCCCGCGAACCCCGTCTCCTCCGCGAGCTGGCCGCTGCCCGAGACCTCCAGCGGCGCGAGCACCAGTCGCACGCCGTGTCGCTCGTCGATCTGCCAGCGTGCTTCGACGCGAAGGAACTCGGCCTCCGATCCGGTCAACCCCGTCATGTCGAACTCGGTGCCGCCGTCCCCGGGGATTCGCACGTCGTTTCTCGAGAATCGAAGCGGGCCGGACTCGAGACCGATGGCGAAGCTGCCCTCGCTCGCCTCCGACGCCTGGCCCCACGCCGGCACCGAGAGCACGAGCGCTGCCACGACGCGGGCGAAGGTCCCGAGCCCCTCTCCGAGGCGTCCCTCGCGCGACGCGATCGAACGGTTCGTAGCCGATCTCACGCCCCGCGTTCCGTACCGTAGACTCGTCCCAGATCGTCGGCCACGGTCGCACCGCGCTCGCCCATGGGCTGGGCGGGCCCCGTGGTCGTGTCGTACCTCGTCTGGTGCTCCATCTCCGAGTTCAGCTCGCCGCCCATGACGAGCACGGTCATCGCCAGCCACAGCCAGGTCAGAAAGCCGACCACGGCGCCCAGACTGCCGTAGGTCTCGTTGTAGGAGCCGAAGTTCGCCACGTAGAAGGAGAACAGGGCCGAGACGACCACGATCATGATGCCGGCGAACACCGCCCCCGGCGTGATCCATCTCCACTCCGGGCTCTCTCGGCAGGGGCCGAAACGGTAGAGGCAGGCCATGAAGAGGATCAGCGCGAGCAGCGCGACCAGCGCGGTCAGGGTGTTCACCAGCCAGTCGGGCAGCTTCAGCCCGATGTATTCCTGAAACGTGGTGAAGGCCGCGTTGAAGACGACGAGGGCGATGATGCCGACGATGGTCAGCACCGTGAAGGCGAGCGTGATCAGCGTCAGGCGCACGAAGCCGCGCGTCTCGGTCTCGTCGTAGGCCACGTTCATGCCCTGGAACAGCGCCTTCATGCCGGCGTTCGCGCTCCACAGCGCGACGGCGAGCGAGAGCGCGAAGGCGATACCGAGGGTGCCTTGATCGGCGCTGGTCAGACGCTCGATCTGTGCCGTCAGAATGTCGACGCCGCCGCCCGGCACGATACCCGCCAGCGCTTCGGCTTGGGCCGCGATGTCGGCGGGGTCGAGAATCAGCCCGTAGATCGAGACCAAGGCGCCGAGCAAGGGGGCCAGCGCGAGCAAGAGGTAGAAGGTCACGCCTGCGGCGACGAGCAGCACGCGGTCGTCGGAGACTTCCTTGAAGACGCGCCAGGCGATGTCCTTCCAACCCTTGGCCGGAATCTCGGCCGGTACCTCCGCCTCGCGACCCCGCGCGCCGTCGCGTCGCTGGGTCGAGGCACCCGCGGAGGGACCGTCGGATGAGCTCTGATCTCGGGTGGCGGTCATCGATGGACGCTCCGTCGTGGTCGGGACCGAACCGGCCTCGGCGCATGCGCGGACCGAAGCCGTCGAGGGGCTCGAGTCCGGGCCGGTATCGGTGATCGAGGGTGAACGATCCCTTTGCGTAGGGCGGCGGCGTTGAAGTTCTTTCCGCGCCCCGATCCGTTCACCACATCAGGTCGTCCGGCACCTCGTAGCCCGCGTACTCGTCCTCCTCGGTCGTCGTTCCCTCGTCCGCCCGATCGTTGCAGAGCACGATGGCCGCCGCGTCGCGCTCGGCCACCTTCTCGGCGACCTTGCGCGGCACGATCTCGTGACGACCGTCGAGGGCGACGATCGCCAGAGAGCCGGCGACCAGGGCGCGGCGCTCACGCTCGCGGACCCCCAGCGTGCGAATCGAGTTGCCCTCGGTGAAGCGGAACTCGACATCTCCCCGCTCGTCGAGGCGATTCATCTCGACGAGCTGGCGGATCTGGGCGGCGACGGCTCGACGCTCGGCCTCCTCGGTGCGGGCGCGATTGAGCTCGCGGTCGCGCGCGATCTTTTCCTCCTCGGCCCGGCGAGCGAGCTCCTTGGCCTCGTCGACGACCTGATGGCCCTTGCGCTGCATCTTCTCGCGCGTGCTCTTCGCCTTGCGCGCCCTGACCTCCTGCTTCTTGTTCGCCAGTCCCGATCTGAGCAGCTGGTCCTGGATAGAGTTGCCCACCGTCGTGCTCTCCGCTTCCGGGTCGGATCGAGTCTACCCGCTCGGATGCCGCGGGCGCGGTACCGCGAAGCCGAGCAGTACGGCCAGCCCCGCCGCCCAGGCGACGAAGAGGCTGCCGACGAGCCGCTCGTACCCACCGAGCCAGCTCGGCTCGACGACGAGGAAGGCGGGCACCAGCGCGATCCACAGAGCGAGGCAGGCGAGGTTCCAGTACCCGGCCCGAAGGCGGTGCCTCAACAGTCCGGGAGCGGCGAAACTCATGGCCAGACCGGTGCCGCTGGCGAGCAGCCACAGCGGCTCGTTGGCGCCGGGTCCGAGCAGGGTCGCCTCCGAGGCGTCGGCGAAGTAGTACGCCAGGCGAACCAGCAGCACGGCATCGATGACCAGCAGGAGCTGAGCGACGCGCGTCCACCAGCCGGCACCGGGGCGACCGAGGAGGGCGGCCAGAGCGCACTGCGCCATCGCGAACAGCGATAGGCCGAGCCCGTGCAGATTGCCGTCCGGGCTTCGGCTCAGTGCGCTGATGGGGCTCTCGATCGGATCCAGTCCGCTCGTGTAGAGCACCGTCAGGTGAGCGGCGACGACGCCCGCGCAGCCGATCAGCACGAGGCTCGCCGTGATCGGCCGCGGCGGTGACTCGTCGTTCAAGGGGCTGTTGTCTCCTTCGCTGCCGGTGGCGCGACGGGTGCCGCGCTCCGGGGCGCGGCTTCGTCCATGAGCGGTTCCCGTCCAGTATGACAGCGCCGCCGGGGAAGAGGGCGACACTGCCCCGTGCAAACGGGCGAGAGCGACGAGGGCGCTTTGTGGCATGCTCGGAGCGCCCCACTCCTTGGCGAGACCGGTGACTCCATGAGCGCACTCCTCCCCGACGTAGACCCCGATGGGCTGCTCGAGTATTCGGTGGTCTACACCGACCGCTCGCTCAATCACATGTCCGCGCGCTTCGGTCAGGCGATGCGCGACATTCACGCGACGCTGACCGCCGTCTACGCCGCGCACCGCGCCGTCATCGTGCCCGGCGGAGGCAGCTACGCGATGGAGGCGGTCGCGCGACAGTTCGCGCGGGACAAGCGCTGTCTCGTCGTCCGCAACGGGTGGTTCAGTTTTCGTTGGTCGCAGATTCTCGCCGCGGGCTCGTTGGCCGAGACCGAGACGGTGCTCCGCGCCGCGGCCACGGGCGAGGGGGCGCGGAGCGCGTTCGCGCCGCCGGCGCTCGACGAGGTCGTCGCCGCGATCCGTGACGAGCGCCCGGATGTCGTCTTCGCCCCGCACGTGGAGACATCGGCCGGGTTGATGCTGCCGGACGACTATCTGGCGGCGGTGGCGGCCGCCGTGCACGAGGTCGGCGGGCTGTTCGTGCTCGATTGCGTCGCCTCCGGCACTGCCTGGGTCGGCATGGCGACGAGCGGTGTCGACGTTCTCGTCAGCGCGCCGCAGAAGGGCTGGAGCGGGACGCCCTGCGCGGGGCTCGTCATGCTGAGCGAGCGAGCCGTCGAGGCGCTCGCCGAGACCACGAGCGACAGTTTCGCACTCGATCTGAAGAAGTGGCAGGAGATCATGCAGGCCTACCTCGACGGCGGTCACGCCTACCACGCGACGATGCCGACCGATTCGCTGCTGATCTTTCGCGATGTCATGCGGGAGATCGCCGGGCATGGCTTCGAGACCCTCGAGGAGCGTCAGGCCGAGCTCGGGCGTCGCGTGCGCGAGGTGCTCGCCGCGCGGGGATTCCCGAGCGTCGCGGCCGAGGGCTTTCAAGCCTCGGGGGTGGTGGTCTGCCACACCGAGAGCGAGGCGCTCTCGAGCGGGCGCGCGTTCGCCGCCGAGGGGCTGCAGATCGCCGCCGGTGTGCCGCTCCGGGTCGGCGAGCCGGACGGTTTCCGAACCTTCCGCATCGGCCTGTTCGGCCTCGACAAGCTGCTCGACGTGGACGGCACCCTCGCCCGCTTCGAGAAAGCGCTCGATCGGGTTCTGGCGTCCGAGGGGCTCGGCCACGGGGCGGGGGGCACGGCGGGCCGAGGCGAGCCCGCGTCCGGCGAGGCCGACCTCGCGCTCGCCGAGCGTATCTGATGGCGGGGCCTTCGAGGGGCGATCGGGCGGTGCGTACGGGCCGGTGAAGCTGCCGTCGGCGGGCGGCGGAACACCGCCGCCGAGCACGGCGTCGCTGCTCGCCGTCGCGGGTGTGGTGCTGGCGATCGTGCTCGCGCTCCTGCCGACGCTCGACTCGGCCGGAAGCGCTCATGTGGACGAGGCGTTCCGCCGCGCGCTCCTCGGTTTCGCCCTGGCCCGAGGGTTGAACGGCGTGATCTCCGTCGCCCAGGGGACCGAGATCGCCGTGCAGCCGGCCGGAATGGGAGTCAACTTCACCCCCGGCGAGATCCTCGATCCGATCAACGACCTGGTCGAGCGCTTCAGCTGGATCATGATGCTCGCGACGAGCTCGCTCGGGGTGCAGAAGATCCTGCTGTCGATGAGCGCCTGGGAGGGATTGATCATCGGGCTGGTGCTCGTCGGCGCGTTGCTGGTCGCCAGCCGTCTGCTCGCGACGAGCCGGCGCGTGCGGATCGTCCTGCAGCGCGTATTCCTGTTCCTGCTGCTGCTGCGTTTCATGATGCCGGCGATCGCGATCGCGAACGACTGGGTCTACCGCACTTTCCTGGAGGCCGACTACGTCGCGGCCACCGGCACGCTCGAGCGGGCGCGCGAGGCGATCGGGGAGATCAACGAGGAGGTGGCGGCGGAGCGCCGGATACCGGCGCCGGAAGGACTGCTCGATCGGGCCAGGAACGCCTACCGACAGGCGCTCGAGAGCGTCGACATCGACGCTCGCCTCGAGGAGTATCGCCTGGCGGCCGACACGATCAGCGAGAGCACGATCCGCCTGGTCGTGGTGTTCCTGATGCAGACGCTCGTCTTCCCGCTCGTGTTCCTGTACGTCGTGCTCGGTCTGCTCAGGCGGCTCGCGCGTCGCTGAAGGGCGCCTCTGTCAGACCAAGACATCCTGACGGCCCACTTCCTCCTCCCCGAACACGCGCCGGTAGCGGGCGATCTCCTCGGCCGGCCCCGTTGCCTTGTCGCGGTTGTCGGAGAGCTTGACGGTCGGACGCCCGCCCGCGTGGGTGACCTTGCAGACGAGGGAGATCGCGCGCAGGGCCGGGTTCGGGTGCGGGGCGCAGTCCATGAAGTCGTTGGTGAGATGGGTGCCCCAGCCGAAGCTGAGCCGCACGCGCCCGTGGAAGCGGCGGTAGACCTTCTCGATCGTGCCGACGGTCAGCCCGTCGGAGAAGATCAGGAGCTTCTCGCGCGGATCCTGCCCGCGCGACTTCCACCAACGGATCAGCTCCTCGCCTCCGCTGATCGGCTCTTTCGAGTCGATGCGAAATCCGCTCCAGTCGGCCACCCAGTCGGGAGCGTCGGCGAGAAAGCGCGTCGTGCCGTAGGTGTCGGGGAGGACGATCAGAAGGTTGCCGTCGTAGGTGCGGCTCCAGCTGTCGAGCACGCGGTAGGGGGCGAGCGGAAGCTCGGCCTCGTCGGTCACGAGCGCTGCCTCGACCATCGGCAACTCGTGCGCATTGGTGCCGATCGCATCGAGATCGAGATCCATTGCCATCAGCACGTTGGAGGTGCCGGTGAATTTCTCCCCCAGTCCTTCGGCCATCGCGGCGATGCACCAGCGCTGCCAGAGAAAACTGTGGCGGCGACGAGTGCCGAAGTCGGCGATGCGGAGCTCGGGGAGCGCGTCGAGGCGCATGACCTTCTCCCAGAGCTTGGCCTTGGCGCGCGCGTAGGTGACGTCGAGCTCGAAGCGCCCCACTCCGTGCATCGCCGCGCGCGAGCGGAGCTCGCTGACGATCGAGAGCACCGGTATCTCCCATAGCGTGACATCCGCCCAGCGTCCCTCGAAGTCGATGCGGTACTGTCCGTCCTCGATGGCCAGCTCGTAGGCGGGCAGGCGGTAGGTCCTGAGCCAGTCGATGAACTCGCCCCTGAACAGTCGCTCGCGTCCGTAGAAGGTGTTGCCCGTCAGCCAGATCAGCTCCTTCTTCGTCAGCTGCAGGCTGCGGGCGTGATCGAGTTGAGCGCGAAGCTCCTGCTCGTCGACCTCCTCGGCGAGGCGCACGGAGCGCGTCCGGTTGATCAGCGAGAAGGTCACCGGGACATCGGCCCGCTCCTTCCAGATCGTCTGGAGCATCAAGAGCTTGTAGATGTCGGTGTCGAGCAGGCTCCTGACGATCGGGTCGAGCTTGAAGCTGTGATAGTAGACGCGCGAGGCGATGTCCGGCATGGGGCTCTGCAGCATCGCGGCGTCCGTCGGTGGGGTCGGACCTGGCAGTCTACGACGGATCGGGCTCGGGTCGCGATGGCCGGTTGGCGAGGAAGCGGCCGATGCGCCCGACGGCGCGCTCGATGTTCTCGCGCGAATTGGCGTAGGAGAGGCGGAGATAGCCCTCGCCGTGGACACCGAAGTCGGGCCCGCCGATCGTCGCGACGCCGCTCTCCTCGAGCAACGCGCTCGCGAGCGCCTTCGAGCGCCAGCCCGTGGCGGCGACGTTCGGGAACGCGTAGAAGGCGCCGAGCGGCGTCGCGCAGGTGATCCCCTCGATCTCGTTCAGCGCCCGCACGAGATAGCGACGGCGCTCGTCGAAGGCGATCATCATCTCCCCGACCGCCCCCTGCGGACCGGTCAGGGCGGCGAGGGCGGCGTGCTGAGCCGGCGCGTTGACGCAGCTCCAGCAGTTGACGGCGAGCTTTCTGATCGCGTCGCGCCAGCGGGCAGGCCAAAGCGAGTAGCCGAGGCGCCAGCCGGTCATCGCGTAGGTCTTCGACCAGCCGTTGAGGAGGATCAGGCGATCGCGGATCTCGGGATAGGTGACGAGGCTCGCGTGCTCTGCCCCTTCGTAGGTCATCCGGTCGTAGATCTCGTCGGAGAGGATCGCCACCCCGGGGTGTTCCCCGAGGCCCTCGACGAGGCGCTCGATCTCGGCCCTCGGGGTAACGCCGCCGCAGGGGTTGGCGGGCGAGTTGACGATCAGGAGGCGCGTCGCGGGAGTGATCAGCGCGAGGGTCTCCTCGGCCGAGAAGGCGAACCCGTTTTCCTCGCGGATCGGCACCGGCACGGGGCGTGCGCCCGTGAACTCGATCATCGAGCGGTAGATCGGAAAGCCGGGATCGGGGTAGAGAATCTCGGCGCCCGGCTCGCCGAACATCAGGATCGCGGCGAACATCGTGACCTTGCCGCCGGGCACGATCATCACGTTCCCGGCGTTCACCGCGGCGCCGTGGCGCGCGGCAAGATCCGCCGCCACCGCCTCGCGCAGCTCGGGCAGGCCGGTGGCCGGGGTGTAGCCGTGGGCACCGTCGCGCAGCGCGCCGACCGCCGCTCCCAGCGGGAAACCGATCAGGCAGGCGATCAACACCGCGCTGAGCGACACCCGCAGCGACAACGCAACGATTTCCAGCAACGCGGCATCTGCGGACAGGATCAGTCCGACGGCCGTCGCCACGATGCTCGAAGAACTCTCCACACGCGCATTCTCGCGCGTTCCGACAC
>ENA-ORXM01004642-ORXM01004642.1-marine-metagenome-genome-assembly--contig:-NODE-4642-length-11799-cov-3.595888_pt1 | contig 11799 bp, 7 predicted proteins | sample MGYA00237867_ERZ511480 | MGnify/ENA primary metagenome ERZ511480 (study PRJEB26309, sample SAMN06266103) | marine metagenome | isolation source: Algal blade | place: United Kingdom:Sidmouth, United... | reverse complement strand
GCTAGTGTTGTTGTACTACTACAAGTTCCTGCTGTTGTATCACAAGCGTAGCAAGTCGGGTTTGGTGCTGGGCACATATTATCGCAATTTGAGGTGGTATAACATCATGCCTGTCAAGCGATACATGTACTATCTATATTACACAAAGATCAACTACAACTATATAGTGTTTGAGCTACACACATGTTATCGCAAGTACTATCACTATAACATGTTCCATTGGCTCAAGTAGATCAAGGAAGATCGCAAGAAGGATCAACTTCACACGAAGAGCCACTCGATCAACACGAATATAGGTCTGTACTACAGTTATCTGTACATTGATTTAAAGTGTCTGAACAAGGATTTCCGTTATTATCTAATCACTGTGCGTCGCATTCATAACAATTTCAAATAGGAGGGGAAGTTCGATTAATAGCATCAGTTTCACAAAAATACAAAGTCGATCATCATCAGACTCCACAAGTTGGATCATCAAAGTGACATGTGAGATTTGGATCTTGTGCACATTGATCTATGCACTCTTGTTCAGTCATCTGTCAGGCCAAAGATCTGCATTGATCAGCTGCAATACTGTATTGATAGCATGTTCATACTAGTTGAGCATTTACCTCTCTCTCTCATCACTGAAATGCTGCACTGATCATTAGGGCACATAGAGTCGCTAATAAAATCTTCACGAGATCTAATTCAAGATACTTCAATACTTTAGCTTGAGTTTTCATTTGTTTATATTTAGATTAAAAAAAATAATACCATAATACCTCTACATTATACAACAGACAATCATCAATTGTCAAAAAATGTAGGGATTATATTCCTATATAGGGTTGACATTATAATAATTATATTAAGAAAAAAGAAAAACAAGCATATTGCTTGTTTCTCGGTGTGTAGCTTTTCAAGCTTTATTATTCGTCTCCTACGGCAAAACCATGATACAATGCTGCGACTACTCATCACAACAACGGCCCTACTAGATAGATCCAGATATAATCAAATCCAGCTCCACCATTTGCAAATAAATTGTATAGCCATGGTCCAAGTCCTACAGCTGGATTGAAAGCTCATCCTGAAATACCTCCTCCAGCAAATGCTGCTGCAAGTACTGTAAATCATATAGCAAGTCCATAGTAGCTATTGCCACTGGTAGCTTTGGTGGCTGCGGTATGTATCACGACACTTACTAGAGCAAATGTAAACAAAAACTCAACTATCAAAGCTGAAGTAGAACTCACTCACTCCCCAAGAGCTGGTACCAATTCCGCTCAACTTGTAGCGATAGTAGCTATCCATACAGCTGCTAAAGATCCTAGTATCTGAGAGATCCAATACATTACCGATTCATTTATACTTATCTTACCCCTCATCATTAGTCATAGTGTGACTGCTGGATTGTAATGAGCACCAGAGATGTGACCACCCATATACACCATCACCATCAGCATCACTCATATAGCAATAGGAGCCATATCACTCCCACTAGCTACAGCTAATGCAATAGTAAAAACTAAAAAAAAAGTACCAATAAACTCGGTAAGATAATTTTTCATGAAGTATTGAAAGAAAAAATAAAAACTACATAACTATTAATAAAAAAAGCTCGCAAACTTGCAAATAAACCGTATATTTGTGCCACTTTTTGACTTTGTCAAATTTTCAGCAGATAAATTAGAGAAATGAAAAAGATAACTATAGATGATCATGCGGCCAATCAGAGATTTGATAGATTTCTCAGAAAACATTTTAAGCACACTCCAGAGATCGGTCTAGGTGATATATTTTCGTGGATCAGAAAATGAAGTATCAAGGTAAATCGCAAAAAATCTAAGCAAGACTACAGACTTCAGATCTGAGATATCATAGAGCGAGATGACAAGATCTTGACTGACAAAAAAGCTGATAAAGTATTGCAAAAAAAAGTAGATAAAATCGCTGAGATAGATATCAACGAAACAAAAAAGATTATCATCTACGAAGATGATAATCGACTCGTCTGGGACAAGCCAGCACATACGCTGATACATCCAGGAGACAAACATACTACGGATATCACTCTCCATGATGTGATGGTCTGATATCTCAGACAAACAGATCAGCGAAATGCTACCACTACCTATTCTCCATCGTTTTGTTATAGACTGGACAAGGATACATCTGGTGTAGTGATCTCAGCCAAGACCTATGAAGCTCTCCAATATCTAAATCAACTCATCAGAGACAGACAAACACAAAAAATGTATCACGCCATCCTCATATGAGAACTCCCAAAAAAGAAAATAGTAGTTGAGGAGCCATTGTTTGTGTGATACAACCGCAGCACATGAAGATCACAGTCTTTTGTAAATCGTGGAAAATGAAAAGAATCCCGTAGTGATTTTGAGCTCATAGAGGCAATGCGTCACAAGACACTAGGGACGCTATCGCTCGTCAAGGTCAAAATACATTCAGGGAGGATGCATCAGATCAGAGTACATGCAGCACACATATGACATCCAGTCCTGGGTGATCTCACCTATGGGTCTGCACCAGCCAATCGTCTCGCCTCCAAAAAATGTAGCATCACCAGACAACTACTCCATGCATCATCATATTGATTTTTTGATACATTTTCCGATACTAATCTCACGTTTGAGAGTAGACTACCTAGAGAATTTCAAGAGTTATTTTGAGCATAAAAATCAATACATGACGGACGATCCTCAACTCGGTATACTAAAAAACTCTATAATCGCTATCGGTGAGGATACCAAACTCATTAGGCTTGCTACGGTTACTACATTTATCCATTCTTTGATATTTATTATATACCTGATCTACCTGATAGTCACGCTAGCTGCGAGCAGGTGATGAGGAGCTATTACAGACTTATTGGATGATTATGTAGACATCGTGACACCAGGGAGTGAGCGATGGATAGTGATATTGCTTGTGTGAGTATTACTCCTGATCTGATATGCTATCCTGCCACCTATAGGTGAGGCAGCCATGATCTACTATGTAGATAGCAAACACAAAAGTGGCTCTCTCTCACTCGGCCAAGGCACAGGGAGATTTTTCCCGATGTTCGAGTTTGATGCTACGCTGACGTTTTTGAGTCTCTCAACACTGATCATCGCTAGCTCTAGGCTCTATGCCATGGATTCTATCAATGGTATCACACTTACCCTCTTGTCGGTATGGTTGTTTATTTCAGTGATCTCGATGATACTCCTCCCATATACCAAGTTTATCATCACCCTAGAGGGAGAGTCGTATTTTGATGCGATGAGACAGTCTATGGGTCTGGCGATGAGACATCTCGGCACTACGCTCCGGTATGTCTTGGTAAATCTATTTCTGTATCTCAGATTCTTTTTAAATATTATCATCGTGGTAGGGATACCACTTGGTATGCTTTGGTTTGCGAGTAGGTTTGATTTTGCAGAAAACAGTCTCTTTAGAATACTTGTGATAGCCGTCATCATCTGGCTCATCTCTCTCACCGCATATATCAATGGTATCATCGAAGCGTTCTTTATCTCATACTGGTGGAGGGTGTATAAGAAAATTACAAAAGAAAAAGACCTCCCGAAGGAGGTCATTCAAAATTAGGATTTTATATACCTAAGAATGATCCTCTATTTTTCTGGATACCAGATAAAAAAATGAATCCGCATATAAGTCCTATGTAATGTTTTTTAGATTGATTGGTAATTAAATTCCCCAGCGCTTATCACTAAGTGTAAACATGTAGTAATCACAGAAAAGAACTATTAGAGCAAAAAGCATAACAACTATCATATTCAATTTTTTATTAAATGAATCAATGTAACAGCAAAATATATATCTACATATATATTTCCATACAAAATAGTATATACTGATATAATTTTATTTGTCAAGTCTTAGGTGTTAGGAAAATCTATAATCTACATCCTTTTTCCTTACTCTTATAGGTATGCAACTCCTCGCCTGTTCGTACCACAACATTTGACCTTTTGTAGACCAGACACTGTCGGTCGATTTTCGTAGTGGTTCACATATGATCCAAGCACCTATTGGGAGCGGGAAGAGTTTTTTGTTTTTTGATGGACCGTTGTTTGGGCTATACAAGCATCGTGGTAGACCAATACTCAACAAGCAATCTAAGAAATGAAAGCTGCAAGTATTGTTTGAGCTGGACTGACAGTATCGACTCATAGAGAGATCACTCACTCCTACCACCAAAGGCGGTGAAAGCATAAAGACCAAGATGCGAGAAGTCAGCAATATCACATGAACAAAACAAGAAAACGTCATCTCACGAGACTCCTCTCATCTAGATGCTCAGATAGGCAAAACCTATCTCACAGAAGTACAATTTGCTCATACCAAGGAAGCAGACAAGTCTATCCAAGATCTCCTCCCACCCAAAGAGCTCATCTTGAGTAGAAACTTTTTGCTCCAAGAATCTCAAAGTGTGTTTGAGCTTGCGGCTGGAGAGAGAGTTCAGGTGTTCAAGCATTTGTTTGGGTTGCTCGGGATAGACGAGGCCAAAGACAGGATCAACGAAAAGAGAAAGGAGCTCCAGACTATCATCCAGGTCAAGTCAGACCAGACACAACAGACACAGAAGCTACGTACTCATATCACAGAAATCAAAGCTCTGATCCAACATATCCACGACCATATACCAGTTGATCTCCAAGACGAACGATCTAGGCTCACGCAGAGATGATTTTTTGCTGATGTGTGATTGTTGAGTGAGACGGTGCAGGTGCAGGATTTTTCGTTGTGAGTAGACGATTATCATCCACTCGAGACGATCATCAACTCTCTAGATACATCGCTCACCCAGCTCTCTATCGCTCAGTGACAGCAGACTCAACTCGCTACCCAGATACAGCAGCTAAGCAAGACTCAGACTTCTCTCACCACTTCTCGCTCCTCGCTCACCCAGCAGCTGGCTCAGCTGGATGCACTATTACAAAACAATGATACCACCAAACTAGAGCAGCTCCAACAACAGCTCTCTACATCACAAAAATCACTGGATGCGATCGAGAGTCAGATACCATATGATGCATTTGTAGCATATGGGTCGCCTGTATCTGACGCCTCCCAGCTACAGCTCACCATACAATCATTGCTCAATACATGAAAACAACTCGCAGAAAGTAAAACCCATCTCCAATCTCAGCTGGAGAATATAAATAATCAACGTACACTGCTCCAAGAGCAGATCACTCAGATACAAACCCAAAAACAAGAAGTCAGTGAATCACATACACAGCAAAACAAATTTGAGTGTGATAAGATCGATGCTCCCTGTCCTTACGTCCAACTCATAAACAAAAACGCTATGTGAGCACTGGAAAAACAACTAGATCATTTTGCTACGCAAGAGACCCAACTACAAAAAAAACTTAAAGCGTATGATACAAAGAACCAAACAGCTCTCCAGGAGCAACTCAAAACAAATGAACAACAAACAGAGAAGCTCAAGAATTTTCTCTCACAGATATGACGAAAACAGCTCCAGACGCTCGCTGATGAATATACAGATACTCAACAATCTCACCTCAAGCTCCAATCAGACTATACCACTCTCCAACAAGCTCAGCAAGAACTCCAAACCCAAAAAGATGAGAAGCTCAGTATCACAACTCAGCTAGGTACTCTCGATACACAGCTTCAAGATATAGATCTACAACTCAAACAGCTCCAGACTCAACAACAAGCTACATCTCAAAACGGAGATATAGCTACTCAAGAAAAAACCCTTCAATCACTCAAAACACATATCACCCAACTCCATCGTAGCTGCGAATCCCTAGATGTGCTCGTCACCGAATCTAAACAACATCAACTAGAAGTAAAACAACTCACCGAAGAGCTTGTGATCACCAAAGAACTGTACCAGATATTTTCCAAAGAATTGATGATCGTGGTGCTGCAAGATTTCTTACCGACACTCCAAGAAGTGATCAATAGCTACCTGAGCCAAATCGTCGAGTACCAGATAGCGTTCTTGACGCCACAAGATGATGGAGATCAATCTACACAACTAGAGCTCGATATAGAGATACTAGATGAGAGATGATCCAGATCAGTCAAGTCTCTCTCCTGATGACAAAAAACCATCCTCAAACTCGTCTGGATGCTAGCAGTCGCTACATTGTTCAAGAGTAAATTCTTGTTCTTGGACGAGACGATCAACAATCTCGACACCCATACCATAGCACAGGTAGCAGATGTCCTTGAGGAGTTCGTCAAGTCCAACAATATTTCCTTTTATGTAGTCACCCACTCCCCTCAGATCCAGCAGATGGATATATGGGAGAGTGTGGTGAGGATTTGAATTGAATAAATGTGATAATACGTTATATTTCAAAAAATAGGATATATCTATTGACTTTTATTATTAAATTAATATAGTTAATTACTTTTTGATCTATTATCTATTATGATGGCTGAAAAAATTGGGATTATCTTTTGATGAAAAGACTATGAAGAACAGGAAGCACGCAGGGTCGCACGCGAAGCATGATGTGCTTTTTTAGCAACAGCTATAGTAAAAAAAGAAGAAAATTGAGAGGTGACTTCAAAAGTTCATGCATGAAATGCAAAAAATGCTGAATGATATAAGATTGACGAATGAAGTGATTTGTGAATAAAATCTGTTATAATTTTTGAGAACAGCAAAAAAGCTGCAGGGGAATTAAAGGTAGTATTAAATGCAGATCATCACAATCTTGGGGATTCAGGTTATTGAAAACCTGCTGATGAGTATTTTAACGCCTCTTCATTGTGACAGCTGATGAATTATCTAAAAATTGAGCCAAATAAATATCAACGTATGATTGCTGCATGAGATCACTGTCCTGCAGATGCTTATGCTGGTAAATGTCCTGGAATAGATCCAAAAGAATTTACAACGTTTCGTTTGCAACAAAAAATTAAATTCTATAAGACTGAAGAAAAGTTTCATTACAAGGCTAATGCAATAAAACTAAAAAAAATCATCTGTAATGCAAAAGAAATACTCTTAAATCGTTTGACCAATCAGGATGGAGTTGTGGACCTACGTGAAATATGAATGATAGATGAATTGCCTGAAGCTGCCCTTATGTTGGGTAAAGCATATATGACCTCACTTCCTGAACTAGACAGACAAAGAAATCCAACCTGAAACACAAAAGTGATACTCTGAGGACATACTGACAAAAAAATGATATTAGATTTTATAAAATGGTGAGAACAGCAACCAAACAAGATTGATGTTTATTGAGATCCTGTTAGATGATTTGCGTGAGTGATTTTAAAATAAAGTTAACATTTTTTTTATTTATTATTATCTTAAAGTATGAATTGAACTCGTGACTTAAACAAAGATTTTCCATGACTTGTATATTGAAAATGTAAAAAATGAGTAAATAATTCTCTAGTATTAACTTGAAGAATAGATTTAAGAACTCAAACTTTACATAATCTAATATCTCCAGAGGAAATAGGAGAAAAAATTACAATCGAGTGAAACAACAGGATTGATCTTTTGAAGAATCTTCGTGAAAAATTATTATTAGATTCGTGAGTGAGACCAAGATTGATCAAAGCATTGAATCATAAGATCGCCATAGAAGAGCAGTTATGCTTACCTCTAAAAGAATATGACAAACGTGATACTTATAAAATTACATACTTTGAAATGTGTCATGCTTGATGCGAATTTGCAAAATGAGAAGCAATAGTACCTGGTCATGTAGAGTCTTATCAACTAGAAGTAAAATGTCATTGTGGATGATCTGGCACAATAGATTGTAACCCTAGAGAGTTACGAATGAAAAAAATAAGATGAGAATTATCTCCCAAGGGAGTGTATGAGCCTTCAGAAGAATATCATATTGATAGAGTTGAAATTCAGGGTTGATTTGCAATTATTAATCAAGATGATTATCAGCATGTTGCAATGATTAATAACGCTAAAAGTTTTTTAGAACTAAGTAATAATAAAATATTTAGGAGTATACCAGAAGATACAATAGTAAATATAGTTCCAATACCAATAAAAAATATTGAAATATATTGAGATGAGTTTGAAAATATTGACTATAATGGTATATTTAAAATAATCTCATATCATGAAAGCATTGAGTTTAAAGAGAAAAAATATCATTTAATAGTTGTTAGTGTGAATGGGGAAAAAATACAATTGTGTGTAGATGAAAATCGAAATCCAGCATTTTGAATTTATGCTGACACTTGATCAAAAATTTTGTTAGAATATATTGACAAGGATTGATATACAAAAACTAATAAAGGAAATCTTAATATTTGCGATAACTGAGAAATCATAATTATGCAAAATAAATGAAAAAAAATCACAAGCCTCAATCCAAATCGTAATATATCTAACAATATCGATGAATATTCAAAAACAGAATATATTAATCTTGTAGAAACTTATTTAAAAGAGACTAGAAAGAGTTGATCCTCAGTATGATTGCGAAAGAATGAAATTGATTTTTTTCAATACCTAAACGATATAATAATAAAAACAACTAATGAAGAAGAGAGGTCACTTTTCACAATTCAAGATTGTTTAGATCTTATTTTACAAGATTTTGCAACACTAAGAAAAGATAGAATTGAGATGCTTTCTAACTACTTTCATATTTTCTGACCTTCTGTAAACGAAGTGATTGATGCTTACATAAATAGAAAAGATGAATACTTACTAAGACCATGAAACAAAAGAAATAGGATGATAAAATCAGATGAATGATTTTGCTGACTAAAATCTTATATAAAATTTTGAGATTTGTTAGAAGCTTTAAAAAAATATGATCAGGATTATTTTAAAGATTGATTCAATGATAAAATTAAACAGTTAATTGAAATACAGTTAGAAGAAGAAATTCAGAGCTTCAACAATAAAAGAAATTTATGGTCTTGAGATTATATATCTGAATTTATTATATCCTATATTCATGAAAACAGCATAGATATTAGTGACAGACTTGATCTAGATGTTCTAGAAGAAAAGATGTTAATTAAGTTAGATCTTCTAGATTGTGAAACTTGAGCTACTCCTTCTCTAAAACATTGATTTGATGAAGAAGAACGAGAAAATATACCAATAAAATTTACTTTTTGAAGAAATAGTTGCGAAAATAAGTACTTCCTCACTTTGTTAAGAATTTGATATAATATCAATATTGATGATTTTGATACAATTATTTCTCCAATATATACAGATATTTTTAATTGAATTACGCCAAAAATTTCATACTTATTAGGTTTAAAAAATGGGAAACCAGAAAAAAGACAAATACATTTTTGAAGCGTAATGTGAGCTTATACAGAAACTGATCACTATAAATGTTTACGTGAATCAGATCTTATTGATTTAGGTCAGTATTCTTCAAAATATGACATAATTTGAAAACTTCAATGATGTATAGAACCGAATATGATTAAAGAAAAGACTAAAAAAATCCGAGAGGAAATTTGTAGACAATTCCCTTTAAAGAAGAACCTAGATAATGAAGACCTAAAAAAATAGTAAAAAAATCTTGATATTGAACTAGGTCTCAGCAAAATCAAAATATATTGTAGCGAAAAGAGGTGTCATTATGGCTATAACACAGTTTGTTCAGATGAAATCGTATTTTTTCAATTTTTAAAATCAGACGCAAAGCTATTACTTTTTTGGGGCTATGCCAAAAAAGTAAATAGAAGTAAAAGGCTCTTATGTAGTAAGATAAAATATCTCGATACTATGCTGACTGATGTAAACAATACTAAGACTGGATCCTTCACTGTATCATACAATTATTCACTTCGTTCATAAAGTATGATATCAGTTCTGGATGACGTTCTTTCTCAATAGAATTTTTGACAAACCACTCCCCCACCCATATACTTAAGATACTAGAATATACTAATTCTACTTTCTAAATCTTCTCTAGTATGTGGTGAATCGAGAACATATATATTATCGGACTGATCGGGATACTAAGTATCGCGGTTTTGGTATGGAGTGCTGAGCAGGTCGTCCACAAGATGATCAAGATTGCACATCATTTCGGTGTGTCAGATACGTTTGTGTGACTGACGGTGCTGAGTATCGGGACAAGTCTCCCAGAGATCAGCTCACATATCATCGCCTCATTAGGGATCATAAACGGTTCTCTTGATTTTGAGATTGCGAGTGCCACCGTCCTGTGAGCCAATATATGATCCAATATTGTCCAGCAGACATTGATTGTATGACTGGTGATTATACTGGTCGGTACGATGACTTTTGATCGTAAGTTTCTCGCCCAAAACTATGTGGCAATGCTCGTCACGATGTGAGTCGTACGATTTCTCGGGCTAGACGGTTTGTATTCTCAATCCGACAGTGCGGTACTGCTACTTTTGTTTGTGATGTATCTATATTTTTTGTATGCCCAAGAGCAGGCTGATCAAGCAAATAACAAAAGTACCATCACTCACAAGACGCTCGAGCATCCTCGACTAGAGTTTGCGGGACTGATATGAGGGATGGGGTTACTCCTATTTGCTAGTACGATATCACTGGAGGTAGTGCAGATCGTCGTGATGAGCAGCAATGTCTCATGATCATTGATATGAGTAGTGAGTCTGTGAGTAGCATCCGCTCTCCCAGAGATGATCACCGCTATATCTGGGGTCAAACAAAAAGCCAAAGGTATCTCACTCGGGACGCTCATCTGATCCAATATAGTAAATCCTCTCGTAGCTATAGGGCTATGATGAGTGATATCCAGCTACTACGTGCCAGGACCACTCAAGTATCGAGATCTCCCGATGCAGATAGGGACTGCCGTCATACTCCTGATATGGTTGCTCACTCACAATAGAAAAATAAATAAGCGATGAGGAATACTCCTTATATGTATTTATGTCGTATATCTCCTCGTGAGGATGAAGTATTTTAATATAGATTAGTAATTAGTTGCTCATACGCTCCTTAATATCTACTCCCTCCGCAATCTTCAGTAGTTCTTTTTCATCTGCAAATAAACACCATTGCATACCTATAGCAATATTATCTCCAAATTGTTCTTTATTTTTTGGTGACACGCTAAGTATTGGATCAGTATTCTTTATGATTCACATATGTTGAATATTCTTTGCTTGAGGTAATGATATCGCTGTAGGGTGTGCAGAGATAGAAATCTGAAGTTGATCACTTATAGCATGGATATTTGATAACAAGATGTCAGGATCACCATTCGCTTGGTAGTCATTTTCTGAAATAGAGGGAAGATCTACTTCCTGTGTGTAAATATTATCTAATTTTTCTTTCAAAATCCTTTTGAAATCAGACTTTCCTTCAACTTGAAATTTATCACATCGGAATTTATGAGATCTAACATTAGATTTTGAAAAACAATCACTATACCTTCTAATTATTGAATCACAAACACTTTGCCAATGTCCTGATTTGAGATCTTCTCAAAATAAATGTTGATCGGCAAAAAGATGATCCAATACAATTGAGTTATATTTATCTTTCGGTTCAAGCCGTCATCGTAAATTTGATAAATTTTCTTTATAGGCAAGTATAGAAAACCTATGATTTCTATCCAATCTTAGATCTTGGTTTGTATAGCTATTATCTATATGTTTTGTTAAATCAATATATTCATCTCAAAAAATTAATTGAGACTTCCAAGGTAACTGGATCATCTTTAATGTAGGCCAATTAACTCTTTTTATATCAAAAGTGGTTATGTCTGAATTTGGTCTCAAGGCGAGAAAATCTGTCTTAGCATGTCTTAGAAATTCTTGACTATTGACAATATTGAG
>ENA-ORXM01004640-ORXM01004640.1-marine-metagenome-genome-assembly--contig:-NODE-4640-length-11801-cov-3.072586_pt1 | contig 11801 bp, 8 predicted proteins | sample MGYA00237867_ERZ511480 | MGnify/ENA primary metagenome ERZ511480 (study PRJEB26309, sample SAMN06266103) | marine metagenome | isolation source: Algal blade | place: United Kingdom:Sidmouth, United... | reverse complement strand
TCTTTTTGATTTTTTTTGTAAATCGCTTTTAGATTATTAATTTTTTTATCTAGAAAATTTTTATCTCCTAATTTCACTGTAAAATCACAGGTTCTAAGTTTTAAATAAAGTGCCTTATTAATATCTTGATGAATCTCGTAAACATGCTTTTTTAAGAATTCATCTGCTTCAATTTTTTGAGCTATTTTATAGACATTTTTTAAATTATTTTTTTCAATATTACCAGTAACTAGTGGCACTCTTGCTGAATAATTTTTTGACAATGGCATAAACGAACCCTCATCATCTATATAATAAGACGCATTTGTACTTATTCTTGCAATAGGTGTTTTTTGTTCTACTTCAGCATTAAGTGTGCCATTAACAGCGACATACACTTCTGCTGTTTTAATCATTGGATTAGATTTTAAGGCATTTTCCAATTCATTCAAAACTAAAGTTTCTTTAGGCACGTTTTTAGCACCTTCATAATTTTGTATTAACAATTTACTAACAGTCTCGTTAGTAACAAATAAGTTGTTTTCTCCAACAAATTTTATATTAGGTTTTGAGATGATTCTATTCGCATTTCGGGATGATGCAAATGCAAACAGAAAGACCACCAAGCCTAACAAAACAATCATTTTTATGTAATTCCAATTAATTTGCAATGGTAAATTTTTTTTTAATATGTTTCACTTCTTCTCCTATATCTCCTGCACCAATTGTTAAAACAACTTGAGCGGTACTGTCGTGTATTTTGGATAACAATTCTTTTTTACTCACCAACTGCTTATTTTTATTGTTTATTTTTTTTAATAACCAAGATGAGGTTACACCTTTAATGGGGAGTTCTCTAGCGGGATAAATATCTAATAATAATAGCTCATCAAATTGCGATAAGCTTTTTGCAAAATCATCTGCAAAATCTCTGGTTCTGCTAAACAAATGCGGTTGAAAAACAGCTAACACCTTTTTAGCAGGATACATTTCCCTAACCGCCTGATGCACTGCGTTTATTTCTTCTGGATGGTGCGCATAATCATCTATAAAAACGAAATCATCCGTTTTAATATGGTAAGTAAACCTTCTCTTAACCCCTTTGTAAGACGATAAAGCTTCAGCAAGATGTTCGCTTGAACAACCATACTCTAAAGCCATTGCCAAGGCTATTAATGCATTTGACAAATTATGCCTACCAGGTAGATTAAATTTTAAGTTTTTAAGTACTGTTTTTGGTGTTTTTACATCAAATACATATATACCATTTTTTATTTTTATATTTTGAATTGAATAGTCTGAATCATCATCAATACCATAAGTAATCCCTTTTAATGGTAATCCATTTCTAACAAATAATTTTCCGTTAGGTTTTATCTTTTTTGAAAAATCTATGAATGATTTTTCTATTTCTAATGCATCACCATAAATATCTAAATGATCAGGGTCCATTGAAGTTATGCAGGCAAGATTTGGAGACAATGTTAAAAATGAACGATCAAATTCATCAGCTTCAACTACTGAAACTTCTGTTCCGTTTAATATTAAATTTGAATTATAATTTTCACTAATCCCTCCTAAAAAAGCCGTTAATGGTACATTGCAAATATTCATTAAATGCCCTAAAATACTCGTTGTTGTTGTTTTTCCGTGAGTACCTGCTACTGCTAAACAAAATGTATTTTCAGTAATTAGTCCTAAAATTTGAGAGCGCTTTAAAACATTAAAATCATTGTTTTTAAAATAATTTAATTCCTGATGACTACTATGAACAGCAGGCGTGAATACAACTAGCGTGTTTTCAGAATTTAAAAATTTAGGGTTGATACTTTTTACCGAATCTTCAAAATGAACCTTAATACCTATTTCTTGCAAACTATCTGTAATATCAGTTTTGGTTTTATCATAACCAGCTACATGCTTATTATTAGCGTGAAAAAAACGCGCCAAAGCACTCATGCCAATTCCGCCAATACCAATAAAATAAACGTTATTTATATCTTTTAAATTCATTTACTTGTCTTTAAAAGTTTTTCAACTTCATCAGCTATATCTTTAGTTGCATTTATTAATGCTAATTTTTTTATATTTTTTGATAGTTTTTTTTGTCTTTCTGTTGAATTTAATAGCTGAGAAAATTTATTCTCAAAATCCGCATCTAAATCTTCCTCCTTAATCATTAATGCTGCATCTTCATGTACAATAGAGAGCGCATTTTTAGTTTGATGATCTTCCGCAACATTAGGTGAAGGAATAAATATTACTGGCTTACCAACTATACATAATTCTGAAACAGAACCTGCTCCCGCCCTAGATATGACTATATCTGCTGCTGCGTAAGCAAAGTCCATATTGTTTAAAAACTCATAAACTTGAATACTATTCGTGTTATTATAAATTTTATATTGTTGATAATACAACTTACCACATTGCCATATAATTTGAATGTTTTGAGTATCGAAAAAATCTAATTTTTTTTCAATTAATTTATTGATCCTTTTAGAGCCTAAACTTCCTCCAATTATCAATAATGTTAGCTTACCATGTTTTAAATCATAAAAATTTTTTGCTTCTACAATTTTTGTCTCAATATCTAATAATCCTTGACGAACTGGGTTACCTGTTTTAATAATTTTCTCTTTTGGAAAAAATCGTTCCAAACCATCATAAGCCACACATATTTTTTTTGCTTTTTTAGATAATAGCTTATTAGTAATTCCTGGATAAGAATTCTGCTCTTGAATTAAAGTTGGAATATCATTTAAAGCAGCTACCTGTAACATGGGGCCACTTGCAAAACCACCGGTTCCAATAACAATATCAGGGTTAAACGTTCTTATAATTTTACGAGCTCCAAATAAGCTACTTATAATTTTAAAAGGAAAACTTAAATTTTTTAAAGTTAGCTTTCGCTGAACACCAGAAATCCACAAGCCTTTAATTTCATATCCAGCTTGAGGTACTTTTTCCATTTCCATTCTATCTTTAGCACCAACAAATAAAAATTTAGCATCTGGAAAACGAGACTTTAACTCATTTGCAATAGCGATTGCAGGATAGATATGACCTCCTGTTCCTCCTCCGGATAATATAATTTTATATGTATTGAATCTTTTTTTCACTAAAATTTTTAATTTTAAAAGGGTTTGAAAACCTCGCAAGAAATTCGCACAAAATCAAATGGCTTCCGAAAGAATTTCTAACGGATTATCTTCATTTATTTCTTGTTCTTTTATCTCTTCTCTTTTTGCACTTACACTTAATATAATTCCTATAGCTAAACACGTCATCCAAATTGATGTACCACCACTACTTATTAACGGTAATGTTTGTCCTGTAACAGGGAACAACTCAACCGCTACAGCCATATTTATTAATGCTTGAAACACAATAGGAAGACCAACACCTAAAACTAGAAGCTTTCCAAAAATAGTATCTGATTTCTGAGATACAATAACAATTCTAAAAAGCAACCATAAATATAAAGTCATAATAACCCCACCTCCAATTAATCCATATTCTTCTATAATAATGGCAAAAATAAAATCTGATGAGGATTGCGGTAAAAAATTTTTCTGCATGCTTTTTCCTGGACCTACACCCCATATTTGCCCAGTTGCAATGGCTATTTTTGCTTTTTCAATTTGATAATCAGCTTCGGTATCTTCTGGGTTTGAAAAACTTTCAATTCTACCCATCCATGTATCAATTCTATTTGGCATAGCATCAGGAAATGCTTTAGCAATCAAAATAAATAGCGTTAAAACTAGCAACCCAGACCCTATTATTACCGCTAAATAACGTAGCGGGTAACCACCTAAAAACACCAATACTACAACCATTAAAAACATAATTGCTGCGGTAGAGAAATTTGCTGGAAGAATGAGAATAAGTACTAAAAAAACCGGAATCCAAAGTGGTAATATAGATTCTTTAAATGTGATAGTATTATCCTTCATCTTAGACATATATCTCGCTACATAAACCATCAAAACAACAGCCGCCAAAGTTGATGTTTGAAAAGACATGCCAACAATTGGAATTTGAATCCACCTACTTGCATTTGCTCCCTCGATAGTTGTACCCTGCATAACTGTAAGCCCTAGCAAAACCAAAACTATTGGAATCATAACTAAGGACAACCCTTTAAAATATCTATACGGAATTTTATGCACTCCATAGATAATGGCAAACCCTAAAACCAAATGCACAAAATGCTTTATAAAAAACGTAAATGTACTACTTCCTACACCCTTGTATGCTAAATTACTTGCAGCACTGTAAACTGGCAGAAACGATAATATAGCTAATAGCGCTGCTATTGCCCATATTAATCGATCTCCCTTTATGTTTTGAAATAGTTTTTGCATTTATATCTACTAACTAATAATTATCTTAATCTAATTACTTCTAATAGGTCTCGATTGCGCTCGACCAAACAATACTACAAATTTCTTACAGCATTCTTAAACTGACGTCCGCGATCTTCATAATTTTCAAATAAATCAAAACTTGCACAAGCTGGAGACAACAATACATTATCACCCGTTTCCGCAACTTTGTATGCTATTTTTACTGCTTCACTCATAAACTGAGTTTCAATAATAACATCAACCATAGTTCCAAACGTGTTCATCAGTTTTTCATTATCGACTCCTAAACAAATAATCGCTTTTACTTTTTCATTTACAAACGGAAATAACTCTTCGTAATTATTTCCCTTATCAACACCACCAACAATCCAGACGGTTGGTGCGTCCATACTTTCCAAAGCATAATAGGTTGCATTTACATTGGTTGCTTTTGAGTCATTAATGTATTGTACTTTATTAATTTTAAGCACTTGCTCCAAACGATGCTCAACACCTTGAAAGTTCTCTAAACTCTCTCTTATAGTTTGTTTTCTAATTTTAAGTAAATGCGCCACAGTAGAAGCTGCCATTGCATTTTTAATGTTGTGCTTTCCTTCTAAACTGATGTTTGCTGTTGGCATAATAATTTCGTTGTTATGTATTGTTAGTCTAATATTTTCGTTGTCTAAATACGCGCCGTTTTCAATAAGTTTAACTAATGAAAATGGCAATAATGTGGATTGAACTGGGTATTTTTTCAAATGATTCACGATCACTTCATCGTCTGCATCATAAATCAAATAATCCTCTTTGGTTTGATTCATCGCAATTCTGAATTTAGAATGGATATAATTTTCAAATTTGTAATCATATCTATCTAAATGGTCTGGTGTGATGTTAAGCAATACAGCAATGTTTGGTTTAAAATCGACAATGTCATCTAACTGAAAACTGCTTATTTCTAAAACATAATTTTTAAAATCATTTTCTATAATCTGTTTTGCAAAACTGTCGCCGATGTTTCCTGCTAACCCCACATTTAATTTTTGTTTTAAAATATGATGCGTTAACGTTGCTGTAGTTGTTTTTCCATTACTTCCTGTAATTCCTATAATAGTTGCATCCGTAAATTTTGATGCAAATTCAATTTCAGAAACTACAGTAATTCCTTTTTTACGGATCTGGTTTACCAAAGCCACTTTATCAGGAATCCCTGGGCTTTTCATGACGATATCCGCATTTAAAATTTTCGATTCCGTATGCGTTTCATCTTCCCATTCAATGGCATTATGTATAAGAACTTGTTTATACTTTTCTTTTATTTTTCCCTTATCAGAAACGAAAACGTCGTATCCTTTTGCTTTTCCTAAAATCGCTGTTCCCACACCACTTTCTCCTCCACCAAGAATAACGAGTAGCCTCTTCATAAGTCCTTCCCGAGAAGTCAAGGACTTCTCACTGTTGTGGCTATTATTTTCGTTTTTCGTTTTCATTATATGAGATTTCCGCCTTTCCGGGAATAAAAAAATTTATCTTATTTTTAATGTCACAATTGAAAGGATAGCCAGCAATATGCCTACAATCCAAAAACGTGTCACTATTTTACTTTCGTGAAATCCTAACTTCTGATAATGATGATGCAATGGCGACATTTTAAATATGCGACGCCCAGCTCCATATTTTTTTTTGGTATACTTAAACCAACTCACCTGCATGACTACAGACAAATTTTCAGCTAGAAAGATGCCACATAATATTGGGATTAGCCATTCTTTCCTTACCGCTATAGCTATTACTGCTATAATCCCACCAATGGTTAAACTCCCTGTATCTCCCATAAACACTTGGGCTGGATATGTATTATACCATAGAAATCCAATAAGCGCTCCTACAAATGCAGCAATGTAAATTGTGATTTCTTCAACTTTTGGGATATACATAATATTTAAGTATTCTGAAAAAATAATATTACCTGAAACCCAAGCAAATATGCCTAACGTAAGCACAATAATTGCTGAAGTCCCTGCAGCCAAACCATCTATTCCATCAGTTAAATTTGCACCGTTAGATACCGCCGTTATAATAAAAATAGATACTAAAATGAAGATGATCCAGGCATACTTTTCTAAGTTTGGGCTTATCCATGTAATCACTTTAGCATAATCAAATTCATTTCCTTTTATGAAAGGAATAGTTGTTTTTGTTGATTTAGCCTCGTCTTCAAATAATTTTGAAGCTTCTATATCTGGGTTTTCTGCTAATAAAGCACGTTGTTCCTCAATAGGTAATTTTTCTTTCATGGTAACGTCTTGATGAAAAAATAACGTAGCTCCTACAATAATTCCTAATCCAATTTGCCCTAAAACTTTAAATTTTCCCTTTAAACCTTCTTTATCATTTTTGAACTTTTTGATATAATCATCTAAAAAACCAATAATACCCATCCAGAGCGTTGTAACTATCAGTATAATGATATAAATATTCTCCAGTTTTGACAATAAAAACACGGGAATTAAAGTTGCTAAAATAATTATAATACCACCCATGGTTGGTGTACCCGCTTTTTCTGCTTGACCAGCTAACCCCAAATCTCTTATCGTTTCGCCCATCTGTTTTTTCTGAAGAAAACGGATAATTCTTTTCCCATAAATAGTAGAAATTAACAGCGATAATATCATAGCTAAAGCGGCTCTGAAGGTTAAAAACCCAAAGAGTGTCGCTCCAGGAAGCTGAAACTGTTTTTCTAAATAATCGAATAGGTAATACAGCATTGGTTATTCTTTATTATTATTTTTTATTGCTTACTCATGTAAAGTTCATACTAAAAGCTTCAAACTATTTCTGAAGCTGTTTTAAAAATTCTTTAACTATTTTAAGGTCATCAAAATCAAAGCGTTCTCCTTTAATTTCTTGATAGGTTTCATGACCTTTACCAGCTATTAAAATAATATCGTTTGGTTGCGCCATTTGGCAAGCTGTTTTAATAGCTTGCTCTCTATTTTCAATAGTTAATGTTTTTTTGAAATTTTGAGGCTCTACTCCTAATTCTATTTCACTTAAAATAGTTTCAGGTTTTTCACTTCGCGGATTATCACTTGTAAAAATTACTTTAGTGCTTAATGCTGAAGCAATGTGTCCCATTTTTGGGCGCTTCGTTTTATCTCTATCCCCACCACAACCAACAACTGTAATTAATTCTTCATTTTTAGTTCGGATACTGTTAATTGTTTCTAATACATTTTTCAAAGCATCAGGTGTGTGTGCATAATCAACAATAGCTGTTATTTTTTCGTCTGAAATGATGTATTGAAATCGTCCGCTTACACTTTCTAAATCACTAATTAATCGAAGTGTTTCTACTTTTTCAAATCCTAACAATTCTGCAGTAGCGTAAATTGCTAACAAATTATAGGCGTTAAAATTCCCGATTAGTCTTGTCCAAACTTCACTTTCATTAATTTTTAATAGCAGACCACTAAATTGATTCTCTAAAATTTGAGTTTTGTAATCTGCATATTGTTTTAAAGCGTATGTATATTTTTTTGCTTTGGTATTTTGAAGCATGACTGAACCGTTTTTATCATCAATATTTACTAATGCAAAAGCTTGAGTTGACAAGTCATCAAAAAACTTCTTTTTAACATCTCTATACTCTGCAAATGTTTTATGATAATCTAGATGATCATGAGAAAGATTCGTGAAAATGGCGCCCTCAAAATGCAAGCCTTCTGTTCTATATTGATGAATACCATGAGAACTTACTTCCATAAAGCAAAACTCAACACCTTGAGCATTCATTTCACTTAAATACTTATTAATTGTTAAGGAATCTGGCGTGGTATGAGTCGCCTTATATTCAATCTCATCGACCATAATTTTTACGGTAGATAGTAACCCAACTTTATAACCTGCTTTTTTAAATAATTGATACAATAAACTGGTAATAGTAGTTTTTCCGTTAGTACCAGTAACCCCAACAAGTCTTAAATTTCCTGATGGATTTCCATAAAAATTTGATGCAATTACCGCCAATGCTTTACTTGTATTATCAACCTCAACATAAGTTACACCATCAACTAATTTTTGCGGCATAATTTCACAAACCACACTTGAAGCTCCGTTTTTTATAGCAGTTTCTATATAATCGTGACCATCGGCAACCAAACCACGAATAGCTACAAATGAATGATTTTTTTTAACCTTTCTAGAATCAAAATTAACAGCATTTACACCTGTATTTGTACTACCAACCACAGCATTCAAAGTAACCTTATACAATATGTCCTTTAATACCATCATGATGCTTTTAAAATTACGGTTTGGTTATTTTTTAGTTTTGTGTTTTTGTTTACAGACTGTGCTTTAATAACACCATTCCCATCTAATTTTACATTTACATCTATCTGCATATTCTCAAGTAAAACAATGGCATCCATTGCTGGCATACCAATTAAATTCGGCATAATTGTTTTATAGGTTTGAGCTGTTTTATAAAAGTTTTCATATTCATTATCAACCGCTCCCATTTTAATCTCCAAAGACTCTATATCGTCAATTAAAGGTGTATCTGTATAAATTTTTTGCGCTACTCTTTTAAATACAGGTCCGGAAACATCTGCACCATAAAACCCCACTTTAGTGCTTGGTTTATGAATAACTACAATGCATGAATATTTAGGATTCTCAACAGGAAAGTATCCTGAAAAGGAAGATATATATCTTGGGTTATCTTCCCAATCTTTCATCCAATATTCTGTTCTTGCTGTTCCTGTTTTCCCCGCCATTGAAAATGTTTCAGAGTACAATTTTTTACCAGTACCTCGTACTACAATATTTTTTAATATCTCTTTTGTTTTATTTAAAGTTTCATCGGAGCATATTTTTTTTACTAGCACTTCTTTATCAAAAGTTTCAATCTCCTTGTCAAACTCTTTTATTTGCCTTAAAAACCTTGGCTTAACAAGCTCTCCATTATTAGCTATTGCATTATAAAATGCTAAAGTTTGAAGTGGCGTTAATTCTAAATTATAACCATACGCCATTGATGGTAATGCATTTTTACTCCACTTTTTATCACCTGGCCCTGGAATATCTGGTAAACCCTCACCAATAATTGAAATGCCTAAAGGTTTATCTAACCTCCACTCTTTAATTCTATCAAGAAATTTTTCTGGTTTTTTAGAATAATGCTCATCTATAATAGTCACTAAACCAATATTTGAAGACACCTCCAACGCACGTGCCGCAGAAATTTTACCATACCCACCTCTATGTGAATCGTTAATATATCTGCCATAAAAACGTTTTCTCCCCTTTCCAGTATCAACAATAGTAGAAGTATCTATAATTTTATCTTCCAAAGCAGCCATTAATGCCATAACCTTAAACGTAGATCCTGGCTCATGACTCTCGCCAACTGCATAATTAAGTTTTTCGTAATAAAGACCTTTGCTTGTTCTACCTAGATTCGAAATAGCTCTAATCTCACCAGTTTTCACCTCCATAACCACAACGCAACCATGTTCTGCCTGATACAACTCTAATTGTTTCAAAAGCGCATGATGGGCTATGTCCTGTATATTTACATTAATAGTTGTATACACATCATAACCATCTTGAGGCTCAATTTCATTAGCATCGCTTAAAGGCTTCCATTGTCCTTTTCCAATTTGCTGTTTCATGCGTTGCCCATCAACACCACGCAAATACTTAACACCAAAAGCACCATCAATCCCTGGCCTTGTTACATTTCCTTTATCATCAATACGCTCATAACCAATAGTTCTTTGTGCAATGCCACCCATAGGATGTTCGCGTTTTGTAGTTTGCTCGACGATTAAGCCTCCTTTAAACGCGCCAAGATTTAGCAACGGAAAACTTCGTAATCTGATATAATCTGAGTAACCAATATTTCTAGCCAACAAATAATATCTATTTCTATTAGCACGAGCTCTTCTAATTTCTTTTTCAAGTTTTGCCGAAGATTTACCAGAATATTTTGAAAGTGAATCGCATAATGGCTTTATAAACTTTTCAAACCTTTTTGATTTAGGCGTTAAAGCGTCAAAACGGATATCGTATTTGGGAATTGAAGTTGCCAACAAATTCCCGTTTACAGAGTACACGTTACCCCTATTAGCAGGAATCACCACATTTTTAACAACACGCTCCGTAGCTTTTTCCCTGTAAACATCACCTTGAAGAAATTGAATACTTAACAATTTAAACACCACAGCAAGCCCAAAGATGAACATACATCCAGCTATAAAATATAAACGGTTTAATATGTTTTTTTCGTTTACTGCCAAGATTTGCTTTATTTTTTTGCTATTACTTTTATTTTTTTAGGCGGAATTACCGAAGGTGCCAACCCCTTATCATTCATCACTTTTATAACATGCGACTCCATTTTTATTCGCATCAACTTGGAGCGCCCATCAACAAAAGCAGATCGCATTTCTTTAACTTCATTTTTTAAATATGCAATCTCATACACCTTTTTATCTGCACTATGCGAACTCGCTATCATAATTATAGCAAGTCCTGAAATAAATAGAATATATCGCCAGTTTCTAAATGAATCATCACTAACTAAAAAAGTCCCCTTTAATATGTTATATATATTTTTTTTCATTTCTTCATCTGCCTCTTCAAGACACCTTCCTTCGAAGTGAAAGAATAATTAATTAAATGTTTTAAACTTCCAACCCTCTAAACCTTTTCAGCGACTCGAAGTTTTGCACTTCTTGCCCTATTATTTCTTTTCACTTCTTCTTTTGAAGGAATAATTAATCCATTTATCTTTCTAAGTGGTACTTCAAAATTCCCGAATATATCGCGCTCGGGCTCACCTTCAAACATACCGTTTCTAATAAAACGTTTTACTAATCTATCTTCCAGAGAGTGATAGGAAATAAAACTTAAACGACCTCCAACTTTTAAAACTTCTGGAGTTTGCAATAAAAATTCTTTTAAGACCTCTATCTCTTGGTTGACTTCTATTCTAATCGCTTGATAAATCTGAGCCAGCACTTTATTTTCATGACGTGGTGGTAAAAACTTTCTTAAAACAGCTTTCAATTGCTCACTAGTAATTATTTGTTCCGATTTTCTATGCTCAACAATTAATCTTGCCATAGCTGGAGCTGCACGCAACTCTCCGTATTGCAACAACACTTGTTTTAGATTGTCTTCTTCATATTTATTAATCACATGAAATGCAGACAACTCATTGGCTTGATTCATTCGCATATCTAAATTCGCCTCAAAACGTGTTGAAAAACCACGTTCAGCAACATCAAATTGATGTGATGATACACCAAAATCTGCCAAAACACCATCCACTTCTTTCACTCCGTGAAATCTTAAAAAACGTTTTACAAATCTGAAATTTTCATGAATTAGCGTAAACCGATCATCATCAATTGTATTTTTAAGAGCGTCCGAATCTTGATCAAATGCAAAAAGCCT
>ENA-ORXM01004639-ORXM01004639.1-marine-metagenome-genome-assembly--contig:-NODE-4639-length-11802-cov-3.706354_pt1 | contig 11802 bp, 7 predicted proteins | sample MGYA00237867_ERZ511480 | MGnify/ENA primary metagenome ERZ511480 (study PRJEB26309, sample SAMN06266103) | marine metagenome | isolation source: Algal blade | place: United Kingdom:Sidmouth, United... | reverse complement strand
TCGAACACCGCTTTCAATTCTTCTACCACGAACGACACATCCCCGCCCCGCCGGAACACGGCAGAGATCATGCGCGTCAGCGCCACGGTCCAGGCGAAGTGTTCCATGTTCTTGGAATTGATGAACACCTCGAACGGGCGGCGATGCCCGCCGACGATCAGGTCATTCACGGTGATATAGATCGCATGTTCGCTGTCGGGCCATTTCAGCTTGTAGGTAGAGCCTTCAAGTTCACCGGGCCGATCCAGCGGCTCGGTCATATAGACGACATCGCCGGTATCATCGCGCGCCAGTGACAGCGCGGCTTCATCTTCTGCCTCGGCCTTTACCGGCTCCGCCACGCTCAACACCGATCCCGTCACCTCGTTCGGGCGGTATGTCGTGCCGCGACTGAGGAACCATAGGCTGGCCGGGATTTGCGTGTTGAGGAACAGTTTGGCGGGCAGATTGACAATACAATCGACCAGCCCCGCCTCGATCAGGCTTTTGCGGATATCTCCCTCACCCGAGGACTTCGTGGTCAGCGCGCCCTTGGACAGGACGAAGCCCGCCTTCCCGCCCGGTGCAAGATGATAGAGGAAGTGCTGTATCCAGCCGTAATTGGCATTGCCCGCAGGCGGCGTGCCTAGGCTCCACCGCCCATCATCGCGCAGCAGATCACCGCCCCAGTCGCTATCGTTAAACGGCGGGTTAGCGATAACGAAATCAGCCTTCAGGTCCGGGTGCGCGTTGTTGAGGAATGACCCTTCATTGTTCCATTTGACCTGACTGCTATCGATTCCGCGAATGGCCAGGTTCATCTTGGCCAGCCGCCACGTGGTCTGGTTGCTTTCTTGGCCATAGAGCGAGATGTCGTTGACCTTGCCCGAATGCGCGGCAACGAACTTTTCCGATTGCACGAACAGTCCGCCCGATCCGCAGCAGGGATCGAACACGCGGCCTTTATAGGGCTCCAGCATTTCAACCAGCACGCGCACCACGCTTTCTGGGGTGTAGAACTGGCCGCCCTTTTTGCCCTCCGCCAGCGCAAAGTGGCCGAGGAAATATTCGAAGGTCTGGCCCAGGAAATCGGCGCTGCCTTCTTGCCCGTGCTGGCTTTCGGCATTGCTGATCAGGTCAATCAACCCGCCCAAATTGGTCGGGTCCAGATTGCCGCGCGCATAAACCTTGGGCAGCACGCCGCGCAGGCTGGCATTTTCCCGCTCGATAGCGTCCATCGCCTCGTCAACTGTCTTGCCGATGGTCGGCTGTTTGGCGTGGCTTTGCAGGAATTTCCAGCGCGCCGATGGCGGCACGAAGAACACGTTCTCTGCCTTGTATTCGTCTTTATCCTCCGGATCAGCGCCAGCATACTCGCCCTCGCCTGCGACGAGCTTGGCATAGAGTTCATCGAACGCGTCCGAAATGTATTTCAGGAAGATTAGGCCAAGGACGACATGCTTGTATTCCGCCGCATCAATGTTCTTGCGCAGCTTATCCGCCGCCGACCACATGGCGGTTTCGATGGCTTCTTTGCTCTTGTCAGACTTAGCCATTATTTACCTCAAACTTCTCTGGCTGAGATTTTGACCGCCAGACATCAGCGGACACCCAACCGTCCCGTCCCTTCAGTTCCCAGTCGTACCAGCCATTGCGGCTTGTCTGGGTAATCGCCCAAGATGCGCCCGAAAGCGAACTGTGTGATCCCTCGATACCCGCTATCTCCATTCGGCGGTTTTTCACAGTCGCTTCAAATGTCTTCCCGTCAAATTCGAAACGGCATGCAGTTCCTTCCTTAGGGAAGTTTCCATTCTCGCCATAGCGACCAAGCTCTGGGAATGCTGTTACCACCTCCAGAGGAGGGTCCCAGATTTTTCGGGCGATTTCGAATAAGTTCGCGCCTCTCCTGCTAACGCAGTCCTCGTTCCAATAATGGTATCCGTTCAACTCACGATTGAGGGCCAAGCTAGCGTGGGCGCGCAGGGCCGGAAGCTTGTCAGAATACGAACCATTCTGCATCGAAGAGTTCAATGGCGCGGTTATCAGCGTGAGGTTGCCAAGCTTGTTGATCACGCCATCGCGGGCCATTTCGGCTGAGAGCTGGTCATGATTGATCTCACCATCATCCAAATGATCAAATCCCGGCAACGGCCAATGCTCACGCCATTTTTGCGGCATGATATGTTCGACGGTCAATTTCGACTTGATCTCTATCTCTTCGCTCAGCGAAGTCCGCTTCGCCTCCTCAATGTGCTCAAAAATATACCGGAGACGCGGTTGCCGAGCTGATTTGTATTGATCGCGCCCGGTCCATCCCTGCCGAAACTCATCATCATTCGGCCAGCGATCTGTATCGTTGGGCCGGGTAGAGAGCCAACGCGCCAAGGCTGCGACCTTGCATCCATCACTTTCCCGTAGTCGGTCAATTGTCCTTACAAAAAAGCGGTTATAGGCCTTGGTCGAGAGGCCAGCGATGTCGCGCCCGAGTATAAAACTCTCCAGCATGGCCAGCGCTTCAGGAAGCTTATCGCCGATTTCCGCTTCGGCTACCAGATATACGACCAACGGGTATACAGTGCTGACGTCGAATGCTTCAGCAAACAGTCCGAACTTGCCTATGGAGTCATCTTTGTCCTGTTCAAAAATCTTGCGCTCAATTCCAGCCGACGCAGTTATAGCCTCCAGCTCTTCTTCGATGTTCTCAAAAGGGCGTTCGTTGAATATCCAACGCCGATAACCTTCGAATAGATTATCCCTCGACACGATGTCGGCTGTCTTCATCGAAAGATGGTCGATCAGCATCCAGTCAAGTCGGCTTGCCCCTTGACGTCCTCGATAAGCCAGCGCGCTCCAGAAAGGGCCATCAAGCGGGAGCCAATGGTCTTCATACAACTTATCGGTATTGAGCGAGCCATCGGTTTGCCCATGCCCCTTGGCCCGCTGAAATATGAAATTCCGCATGAGATCGCCCGGAGTCAGGTCCACGCCACGGCTGTTCAAGGTTTCGAAAATAGTTTGCGGATCGTCGCCGCCTTCAAGCTCAATCGAGACAACTGCCAAGCCTTCTTTCATGGCTTCGAACAGTTTCTCCAGGTTGCCCTCTTCGTATGCCTCTCCCTCACCAACATGGGCCACGATCTGCTCGCGAAACCACTCAAATGCGAGAGCGGCCTTGCGAATGTAGCCGTCTTCCTCGGCTGGCCTTTTGGCAATGCTATCAAGATCAGTTTCCGCATCGACTACTTGGGCGAAGGATCTTCGGTCCATTAGTGACGGCCAAACTTTGAAACGCTCAACATCGGGTGTTTCCATAATGCCCTCGTTCAAAAGATATTTCTGAATTTCATTGGCATAGGATGAGCCATTGGCCGCTGCGACGTCCCGAAGAGCAGCTAGCAAAAGTTGAAAGGTCGTGAGGCGTTGCTGACCATCGATAACCTCATATGCTTGGACTTGTTTTCCAAAAGTTTTGATCTGGGCAACAACCATGGCACCCATAAAATGCGGAGCCATCGAAGCACGATCACTGATTAGGCGATCATAGGCTCGACAAATGTCTTCCCAGAGCAACTTCAGCTGTGGCTCAACGGACCAAGCGTACTGCCGTTGATAAAGCGGAACCAGGTAACGCTTCTTGCCATCGAACAATTCGATAATCGACCGGGTGTATGGTTTCATGTTGCCCCAAATTTACTAGATTATTTCCAATAAAAGATCCTTTCACTCATTTCGGCCTTGGTCAATTAGGCTTTCTTCTGAATACGCTCGATCAAGGCGCGAATGTCTGGGTCAGATAAGGGGTCTAGTTCGACCGGTTGGCCAGTTTGCGGATCAATTCCGCTTGTTGTGCGGCTGGCAATGTACCGTGATTGCAGAATGTCGTCAGGATTTTCTCGTTACCCAAATTCTGCGACCATGCTTTGATCGCTTGGGCCAATTTGCAAACTGCCATTCCGAGCTGGACCAAAGTGTTCCGAAAGCTATGCGGATTAAAATAGGGTAAACCAGCCGCCGTGAAGGCATCCTTAAAAATGGTGCGGATCGGCCCGGCATTGCTCCAACATTCGCGGCGTTACCCAACGGCCTGAAAGCCGCCGCTAACTCCCAGTCCCAACAATGTTTTCGGGAATAACGGATACTATCGCCCCAATGCCGCACATCCCTCAAATGCTGGCACCAGTCCTTGAATATTTTAAGTGCATCACCGCCAACCGGAAAGAACCAGGTCGAAAAGCTTTTGGACGCCTTCGTTTTCACATCCCTCGCATCCTGAAAAACTACGCCTTCTGCCAAATTGATGTGCTTCAGCTTGAACGTAGCCAGCGCCCCATCGCGCGCGCCTGTCAATATCGCGAAGGCAATCAATGCGCGGTTGCGTTTCTCAATATCGGTGAGGGCTGGCATATTGCTCAATACGTGATGCACCTGCTCCAGCGTCGGCACCGGTTGCTCACGGCTGGCTTTCGCAATCCGCACATCCTTTTCCGACAAGTTGAAATAGTCAGCATCAGCATAGGCGATTTGGGATTTGTAGCCCGGCTGGCCTGCCAGCCAGATGAAAAACGCTCGAAGCGCTGCCAGTGTTGAATGTACGGTCGCGTGGGCCAAAGGCTTTCCAGTGCATGCGTTCTTCTCGGAACTGAGCTTGTGCTTAAACGCCTTTGCCTGTTCACGGTGAAACTTGCGAAAATCCTTATGGCCGGTTGCCTTCTCGAAGCGAACCAAAGCCGCTGCCACAGGATCAATCGACTTCTCATCACGGCGCATCGCTTCCTTCAAATAGTCGAAGTATTCACGCTTGATTTTAGCGTTTGCTGGGTTGTGCTTAGCCATTGTTCAGCTTTCGTCAGGATTGTCATAATTTGGGAAAGTTGCTTCTGCTCGACTATGCTTGAAGGTGGCTTCTTGTTTGGAGCGGCCAGATCGTGCGTTTCTGTTTCGATATCGGCCAAGCGAACCCGCCGGTACATCATTGTGCCACAAGCCTCACACGCCCCTTTGGGATTGCCAGTTACAGCATTGACGGGGATATATTCAGTCGCGCGATTGGCCGGTGCTCTGCCAGCGCGACATTTGAGACAATAAAGTTGACCGGGCTGGAGTGGCCGCTTTGCCGCCTTGCGCCGTTTGGCCCACCAATTCTGAAACTCGCTGCCGAGAATCAGCATCGGGCGAGTGCCTTCGACTGTGGGCAGACCAGCCGAAATCCAGTTCTGCTCTGTGCGCTTATGCGCACAGAGCAGATCACTCAGTTCCTTCACGTCAAAGGAGCAATGGATTTTGGCCAGACGCGGATTGATCCGCTTTGCGGGCATGGCCCTGCCTTATTCCGTGCCCTCAATAAGCCGTCGGATCGAAGCGGTCTTGATCAGATGACGACGACCAAGCTTAACTGTTTCCAGCCGCCCGTCAGTAATGAGCGCGTACATTGTTGTGCGCCCCAGCCCCACGCCAGTGATTGAAATTGTAACAGGTTCCATTTATATTGCTCCAGTTCGACCGCTCGTGATCAAGCGGTTACTGTCGCAATTGTCGGTGCAGATAATTTCGCGGTCTATTTTCGCGGCAACTTAGCCGCTAAACCCCTAGGGCCGCGCTTTCTGACACCTGCTAGATCACGGAAACGCTCTCGCGAAATATGCTTATCCGAAAATTTCGCTCGCACTAGGGTCAAAAGCTCGTCTTTTGTTAGCGAATCGCGGACATTTGATTTGTCCGCCCACCACTTTTGAAGTTCGGCTTCCGAAAGAGGCGGGAGCGTTGCAACTTCTGCATTGGTATTCGCCCCTTCACCTTCATCCTCAAAGTCAGCTTGTATCACCTTAGCCACTTCGTCCGACGAAAGGACTATCTCAACCCCGGTCGCAGAAAACCACTCCTCAAAGTAGCTTGCCAAATAAGATTCTGTATCTGGTAAATGTGCGGCAAACGAACAGCGATTGTATTCGGGTTTCCATTCGGCTGTCAGTTTGTTTTGAACTTCTAGCTCCTTGAGATTAAAGGTCTTTTGTGCCAGTTGTCCTCCTCGCCGCCCCGCTTAACTTCTCCCAAATATCTCTCTAATTTTTGCCATTTGGTCCGGCCTATTTCTTCTTTGCTTCCGCTAAACGCGAAGCGAGTAAGGTTTCGGAAATAGAGCCATTAATAGTCGCCGAAAGCAGTTAGTTTCCCATCGCACAATAAAGCGAGAATCGCCTTCGCAGGATCGTCACCGCCGCAAAACGCAAGGCGGTTAAGGGCATGCTCTAATTCAATGGATTGAGAAACACGCAACCCGTCTGGGTCGATGAAACCCCAGCGCCATCCTTTAAGGATAGCTAGCGCGAATTCAGCTATTTCTTTTGATGCTTCCACAAGTCCAGATTGCAGCACTTGCGTTAGAAAGCAAACAGGTGCGAAGGACTTCGCTTGTGCAGCTGTCTCTTTATCACTAATCTTGACCGACTAGGCATCAACTCACCTTGATAGTCGATCCAGTTTTGATCCGGATCGGTATAATTTCGGCTCCAGTGCGAAGCACGTCCAAGTAATCGCTCCACCATTGCGCCATTTAGACCCGTTCGGCCCGATGAGACCCGCGATGATAGATGCCTCGAATAGCATTGCTATCCTTGTGAGCCAGCGCCCGCTCAGTTGCATCAACGCTCCACTTCCCGCTTTCATTTAGAAGTGTGCTGGCCATTGCACGAAAGCCGTGAGCCGTCAGTTCCTTGCCGGAATATCCCAGCCGCCGCAAAGCGGCATTGATGGCATTCTGCGACATTGGCCGCTTGCCCGGATAGAGTGACGAAAACACATAGCGTTGCCCCGCGCTGATCGCCTTCGTTGCTTCCAATATCTCCAGAGCCTACGTTGATAACGGCACGAGGTGCGGATCGCGCATCTTCATTTTCTCAGCTGGAATAGTCCAGACAGCCTTCTCCAGATCAAACTCTTGCCACTCGGCGCGTCTCAGTTCGCCAGGGCGAACAAAGACGTGCGGAATCAGCTTCAAGGCAAGATGGGTTAGAGGCTGGCCGGAATACCCTTCGATTGCCCGCAGCAACTCGCCAACAGCCTTGGGATCGAGAATTGCACTGTGGTGCGTGGCTTTGGGGGCCATAAGCGCACCGCGCAGCAAAGCGGATGGATCGGAGGTCGCGCGGGTTGTCGCAACCCCATAACGGAATATGCGCCCAGCCAAGGATTGCATACGCCGCGCGGTTTCCAAATGCCCCTTGGCTTCAACTTTCTGGAGCGTTTCCAAAAGATCGGCTGGGGTGATTTCCGTTTTATAGCGCTTACCCAGATTACTCTCCATAAATGATAGGAGCCAACGGGTTTTCTTGATTGTGACGGCTGCACGGCCTTCTTTTGCCTACTTTTCAATATACTCGTCCGCAATGCTTTTGAACGTATTCGCCGCTGCAACCTTAGCTTCCGCTTCCAGATCAAACTTCACGCTTGCCGGATCGGCCCCATTGGCCAGCAGTGTCCGCGCCTCATCACGCCGCGCCCTCGCCACTTTCAGCGATACATCAGGGTAGATTCCAACCGATAGCTTCTTTTCTTTGCCCAGATAGCGGTATTTCAGCCGCCAAAGTTTTCCCCCGGACGGCTGGAGCAAAAGAAACAGCCCCCGCTCGTCTCCAAGCTTGATTGGCTTAGGGCCGTGTTTCGCATTCCGGATTGCCGTATCTGTCAAAGCCATATTGGGGACCACTCCTGAAAGCAGTTTCTAAAGTGGCCTCCATAACAGTGCGACTGCACGCGAATGTGAGCGGACACCAACGGCCAAGATCCGGCATTTTAGAACATTTTTCTAAAGGTTTAGCAAGCTTTGGAGAATGTCTGCGAACAGAAAAATGGTGCCCAGAAGAGGACTCGAACCTCCACATCCTTGCGAATACATGCACCTGAAGCATGCGCGTCTACCAATTCCGCCATCTGGGCCCATAGGGCATCGCGCGGGGGCTTTTGCCTTGCGCGAAACGTGCGCTTAGCGGCAATTGCGCTTGGCTGTCAATCGCCAACATCCGCGCGCCCTTCATCGTTGCTCGCCGCGAAGTATCACGCTGCGGCTGGCGCCGATCGGTGCGGGCGGAAATAGCGTTTGATCCGGGCTTTTGCGCGGTTCTCTATCACCGCAAGCGCGGGGATCAGGAGTTGCAGGATGAACGCACCGAACAGCACGCCAAAGCCGAGGCTGGCGGACATGGGAATGAGGAACTGCGCCTGAATGCTGGTTTCAAACGTAATCGGCGCAACGCCCAGAAACGTAGTCAGCGAAGTCAGCATGATCGGACGAAAACGCGTCTTGGCAGCGTCAACTGCGGCTTCACGGATCGGCATACCGTTATCGATATTTTCGTTTATGAAATCAATCAGCACCAGCGAGCCGTTCACAATAACCCCGGCCAACCCGATAATCCCGAACATGGAAAATACGCCAAGGGAAATTCCCAATATCAAATGACCGAGCAACGCGCCGATAATACCGAAGGGAATGACCGCCATTATTATCAGCGGCTGCACATAGGATTTGAACGGAATGGCGAGAAGAACATAGATCATGAGCAACGCCGCCAGAAAGCCATAGCCCAGATCGCTGAATGATTCAGATTGTTCCGCCTGTTCCCCGCCAAATTCATACAGAAGCTGCGGATAATCTTTCTGCAAAGCCGGCAAAATTTCCTGCGTGAGCTTGTCGGCAATTTCCTGGCTGGTGACAATCTCGGCATTCAGATCCGCAGTGACGGTGGTGACCCGCCGTCCATCGGTGCGTTTTATAACCGAAGGGGCCTGCCCGAACGATACGTCAGCAAGCGTCGACAGCGGCACTTGCCCGCCCGGAACGCGGACAAGGAACCGTTCGACATCGACAATGGAATTGCGTTCTTCATCGGGCAAGCGGATATAGACGCGGATATCCTCTTTGCCGCGTTGGACCCGCAGCGCCTCATTACCGAAAAAGGCAGCGCGCACTTGCAGAGCGACATCCTGCAAAGTCACGCCGAGCGAACGGGCCTGCGGTTTCAGCCGCAACTGGATCTCCTTCAACCCCTCATCCTGATCGCTTTCGATATCAAACACGCCGGAGAAGCGCGCCAGTTCCTGCATCAGGCGCCCCGAAGCTGCATCAACGATCGCCGGATCGGGATCGGACAGTTCAACACTGACAGGCGCACCCACCGATATAAGATCGGATGCAAATACGAGCGAGCGCGCCGAGGCAACCGGCCCCACCGCATCACGCCAGGCATTTTCAAACTCGCCGCTGGACAGCACGCGCTTGTCTCCGGGAACGAAATTGAACTGGATACTCGCCACATTGGGCGATAGGCTGCCGCCGCCGCCCGATGGAGATCTGCCCTGCCGCGTTTGCCCCACGACGGTATAGATACCGCGCAGGGCCGACTGCGCATCGCTTTGCTTCAGGCCGGTCAATTCGGTGTAGGCCCGCCGTCCGCCATCCTCCACCATCCGGGCGATTTCTTCGGTCTGCGCAATCGGCGTTCCAGCCGGCATTTCAATTGTGGCCGTTACAGTATCAGCTTCGATCTGCGGCAGGAAAGTCGTGCGGATAATACCTGCCGGCACAAGCGATATTACCACGACAAACAGGGCCAGCGCGCCGAACAGAACAATTACAGGCTGGCTTACCGAAAAGTTCAGCGCCTTGTCCAAAGGCCCGTTCACGAATGCCTTGAAAGACACATCGACTTTGCGCTGTATGCGTTCGAAAAATATTAGCACCGGGTTGCGCGTTGGCTTGCCCGGCGGGGGCAGCGTGCTGAGATGGCTGGGCAAAATCAGCAGGCATTCGACCAGCGACAGCGCCAGCACCGCAACAACGACCAGCGGAATATCCGATACGATCCGGCCAATCGTGCCGCCGATGGCAAACAGCGGCGAGAATGCGGCCACTGTGGTAAGCACAGCGAAGATCACCGGAACCGTGACGCGCCGTGCGCCGCTGATTGCTGCACCCAGCCCGGTGCGCCCGGCGCTGCGCTGCGCATAGATATTCTCACCCACGACAATCGCATCATCGACCACCAGGCCCAGCGCGAGGATAAAGCCGAACAGCGAGAACATGTTGATGCTCGACCCGGCCAGATCGACAAGATACATCGCCCCGATAAAAGTGACCCCGATGCCCAGCGCCGTCCATCCGGCCAGCCGCACGTCAAGAAACAATGTGAGCGCAAGCAGCACGAGAAAAAGCCCTATTGCGGCATTTTTCAAAAGCAGGCTCAAACGATCATTCAATATTTCTGAATCGTCGTCAGTAACAGCATAGGACACGCCTAGCGGCAAGGTTGGCGCGAATGTTTCTTCAAGATAGTTGCGCGCAGTTTCCGCCACCTCCAGCACGCGTTCATCGCTGGTGCGGAAAACCTCGACAAAGGCGGCAGGTTTGCCGTTATAGATGGAGACGAGATCGGCATCCTCAAACCCGTCTTTGATGGTTGCGACATCGCCGAGTTTCACCAGTCCGCCCTGATCATTGCTGACCAGGATAATATCTTCAAAATTCTGCTGACTGTAATTCTGGCCAAGCGTGCGAACGCGCACTTCCTCGCTGCCGGTTTCAATTGATCCTGCTGGTATATCAAGGCTGCTCGCAGCCACAATTCGCGATACATCATTGAGCGACAGGCCAAAGGATTGCAGCTTATCCTGCGATATTTCAATCGACACTTCGTAATTTCTTATGGCGTCGGTATCGACAAAGGAAATATCGGGCAGCGCCGACAGCGACGATTCAAGCCGGTATGCCGTTTGCTTCAACGCCTCTTCAGATACATCACCATACAGAGCAATCCGAAGCACCCCTTGCCGGGTTGTCAATTCGCGGACATCGGGTTCTTCGGCTTCGTCGGGAAAGGTTTGTATCTGGTCAATCTCGGCCTTTACATCATCGAGCGCGCGATCAATGTCGGTGTTCTTCTCCATTTCAACCGTGACCGAACCCACGCTTTCAGCCGAACTGGAAGTGACCTGCGCGACATTCTCGACTGCTTCAACCGCCTCCTCGATTTTCTGGACAACTGATTCCTCAACCTCCTGCGGTGACGCGCCGGGATAGGCGACAGAAATCTGCACCCTATCCAGACTGGTTTCGGCGAACACCTCCTGCACAATCGTGGTGTAGGACCAGTAACCTGCGATCAGCAGGAACATCATCAGCAGATTTGCAGCGACGCTGTTTTTCGCCATGTAAGCTACAGGGCCGCGCTGCGCGAGTATCTCCTTGCTCGGCTGTTCCTTTGGCGGATCGGCAAAATCGTCGCTATTGCTCAACGCGCGGCTTCCGTCTTCGGCTTCTGCGCTGCGCCGGTTTTGCGGTTATCATCGTCGTTCGCGGCTTGTTGCAACGTCTTGCGCTCGCTCTGCGTCACGTTGCCGCGCAGCGATTTGGCGCCGGACTTGGCAACGCGCACCGCCATGCCTTCAGTTGCAACGCTCAATTTGCCAGTCACTGCAACCGGATTGCTACCGATCTGGTCTGCGGAGATATAGGCAAAATCATCGCTGCGCTGGTAAATTTCCACCTCGACTATGCGCAGCTTGCCGTTTTCGACCAGCCATACTTTATTGCCGGGGCGCAGCGCCGATACTGGCAGCATCGCATAGGATTCCAGCGCGATCCCTGCGATTTCCGCGGTCACGAACCCGCCGACGAGCAGAGGCGGTGCGCCGGCCGCGCTCACCGGTGTTTGGCCTGATGTCTGCTCAACCGCCAGTGCGCCGCCATTGATCGGGTTCGGGATACGCAGGAATATGTCGATCGTACGCGTCTGGGGATTTAGCACACTGTTCACGCGGTCGACATAGGCC
>ENA-ORXM01004638-ORXM01004638.1-marine-metagenome-genome-assembly--contig:-NODE-4638-length-11804-cov-3.278332_pt1 | contig 11804 bp, 9 predicted proteins | sample MGYA00237867_ERZ511480 | MGnify/ENA primary metagenome ERZ511480 (study PRJEB26309, sample SAMN06266103) | marine metagenome | isolation source: Algal blade | place: United Kingdom:Sidmouth, United... | reverse complement strand
TCTTTACTTCCAGTTTCTAAGCCTTTATATGCAAGAGATTTAAACCCAAAAGCCGATTTATAATAGTGTGCTGCTTGTTTGGCATTACTAACATAAAATTCTAAATAATCAGTTCCGTTAATAGGCATAAAATCTTTAGCCCCTTCTACTGTTTGTGACATTGCAACTTATTTTTAATTATTTATTAAATGAAAAAGCAACTAGTACTGCTTTAAATACATTTTCTTCATTTAAAAATTCTTTAATTTTAGTGTGCAAAGCAGAAATTTCTTTGTTAATAATCATAGTTTGCACTTCTTTGTTTTCTGCTAAAAATGTAGAAATTTCTTCCTGTGTAGGTAGCTTTTCCGAATTACCTAGTCTTCCTAAATTATTACCAGTTAGTATTTCGCTTTCTAAAATATGTTTCGGTAATTTATCAACCCCAATCCCTTTCGTAAATACTGGTTTTGGAATCTCAAATAACGCATCTTTACTAGCTCTACAATACCAGCTTTCTCCCATTCTTGCAACTAAATCTAGTTTTGTAGTATCTAATATTCCGTTTTCTTTTGTATAGGAATCCTCTACATGAACCATAACAACTTTTGCTATTACTAAATTTCCTGCGCCTCCTTCTTCTCCTAAAGGCATTACGTTTTCTACAATACATTCAAAAGAAACAGGAGATTCTTTAACTCTTGGCGGTTTTACTTTAACAGAAGGTACTTGTGTTAAGCCAGACTTGCTAAACTCATTTACCCCTTTATCATACTCCGTACTGGAAAGAGACATTTGCTCTACGATAGGAAAGTTTACAATATTTATAGTTACTTCTTTGGTAGCAATTGCATTTTCTAAGGTATGTTTTGTAGTATTATCTCTTACTCTTCTTGCTGGAGAAAATATTAATATTGGCGGGTTAGCACTAAATACATTAAAAAAACTAAACGGACTTAAATTTACATTCCCACTAGTATCTACAGTACTTGCAAATGCAATAGGTCTTGGCGCTACTGCAGACAATAACAGCCCATGCAATCTTGCTGTTTCTATATCTTTCGGATTAATACTTACTATTCCCATATTATTGTTTTGCAGGTAATAATTTTGTTTTAACTTCTCCAAACCCTACCTTTTTACCATCCTTCTGGCAAAATCCTCTCATAATAACAGTATCGTTATCTGCTATAAAAGTTCTTTGGGTACCGTCTTTAAGTAGTATTGGATTTTTACCTGCCCATGATAATTCTAACATAGAACCGTAACTGTCTTTAGATTTTCCGCTAATAGTACCAGAGCCCATCATGTCTCCTACATTTATATTACAGCCATTCATGGTATGGTGTGCTAATTGCTGCGCCATATTCCAATACATATATTTAAAGTTAGAGTTACTAACTACACTTTCCTGACCACTTTCTGTTTTAATAGCTACTTGTAACCCAATATCATAATTACGTTCTCCTTTATATTCTAAGTATGGCAACACTTTTGGTGTTTGTTCTGGGCCAGATACTTTAAAAGGTTCTAAGGCATCCATAGTTACAATCCATGGAGAAATAGAAGAAGCGAAATTCTTTGCTAAAAATGGTCCCAAAGGAACATATTCCCATTTTTGAATGTCTCTTGCAGACCAATCATTAAATAATACTTTTCCAAAAATATACTCCTCCGCATTTTCTACTTTAACCGTATCTCCAAGACTTGTCTTTTTTCCAATGATGTATGCCATTTCTAGTTCAAAATCTACTCTATTAGATGGCCCATAAGTTGGTTCCTTTACATCTGGAGCAATAGTTTGTCCCATTGGTCTGTGTACATCTACACCACTCACAATGATTGAAGATGCTCTACCGTGGTAACCAACAGGAATATGTTTCCAGTTTGGTAAAAGTGCATTATTAGGGTCTCTAAACATAGTGCCTACATTAGTAGCATGCTCTATACTGGAATAAAAATCCGTATAATCACCCACAAATACTGGTAAATGCATTTGCGCATCTTTTTGATTAACAAAAACACTAGAATCTTTTTTTAAAATACTATCCGCATTTGTTAATTCTTCCTGAATTATAGTCCTTACTCTAGAAGTAATTTCTTTTCCTAAAGCAATAAAATCATTCAATGTTTTGCTTTTAAAAACATGCGGATTAAAATCTAAAGAATTAAAAACTCCTAATTCTGATGCTACAACCAAATCTAATATTTGGTCTCCAATAGCAATCCCTGCTTTTGATGCATTGTTTTTAGTTGAAAAAATTCCAAAAGGAATATTATGTATGGAAAAGTCTGAATTTTCAGAAATAGAAATCCAACAATTAGTATTTGTCATAATTGTAGTTGCTTAATATTATTGTTATTCTAACCAAGATTGATAATATGTTCCATCATCAATATCTAGGGCTTTTTGTGTTAATTTTAAAGGTTTAAAAGTATCTATCATTACTGCTAATTCTCCAGTTTCTTTTTTTCCTATACTTTTTTCGTAGGCTCCTGGGTGTGGCCCATGTGGTATTCCAGCAGGGTGCAATGATATATGTCCTTGTTCTACATGGTTTCTGCTCATAAAATCGCCATCTACATAATACAAAACCTCATCCGAATCTATATTTGAATGATTATATGGAGCAGGTATTGCATCAGGATGATAATCATACAAACGAGGGCAAAAAGAACAAATTACAAATGCATTTGTCTCAAAAGTTTGATGCACTGGAGGCGGTTGGTGTACCCTACCTGTAATGGGTTCAAAATTATGTATTGAAAAAGCATAGGGAAAATTATAACCATCCCAACCAACAACATCAAAAGGGTGTGAAGCATATACCAAATGGTGTAACTGTCCTTGCTTTTTTACTTTCATTACAAAATCTCCAAGCTCGTCATGCGCTTTTAAATTTTCTGGTAATTTAAAATCACGCTCACAAAAAGGAGAATGCTCTAAATGTTGTCCAAACCAATTTCTATATCTTTTAGGAGTATAAATTGGGGAATAAGATTCTGCAATAAGTAATCTGTTATTTTCTGTTTCAAAAGTTATTTGGTATATCATTCCACGAGGAATAATAATATAATCCCCATATTCAAAAGGAATATCTCCTAACATGGTTTTTAATACCCCTTTTCCTTTATGAATAAACAACATCTCATCGGCATCCGTATTTTTATAAAAATACGTAGTCATAGATTTTTTTGGAGCAGCTAAACTTACATGTACATCATTATTAAATAAAATTACTTTTCTACTCTCCAAAAAATCATCTTCTGGTCGTACACCAAAACCCTTTAATAGTCTAGATTTTATAGTATGCTCTACTGCTGCTTTAGGCCTTAAATCTATACTTTCCTTAACCTCTTTTACCATAGTAGGCCTGTGCAAATGGTACATTAATGATGACATGCCATCAAAACCTATGGTACCAAACAATTGCTCGTAGTGCAGGGTACCGTCTTCCTTTTTAAAAACCGTATGTCTCTTAGATGGAATCTTCCCTAAAGTATGATATAATGGCATAATTTTAAATTTACGTGAACAAATGTTCATATAAATATATTAATTTTTATTCCACAAGCAAACTTTTTCCTTAGTTTTGAGGTCTTTAACTATAAAAAGTAGCTTTTAAATGGGTAAAATGACCAAAAGAGAACGTTTTTTAGAAACTTCTTTAAAGTTGATTAATGAAAAAGGATTTAAGGCAACTACAATGCGTGATATTGCTCAAAGATTAAATTGTGAAGTCGCAAATATTTATAATTATGTAGACTCTAAACAATCTCTTTTAGAGACCTATCTTTTTGGTATATCAAATGAATTCCATGCTGCTATAGACACAATAATAGATTCTAAAGTTAGCTCCGAAGAAAAAATTAGGCTTATTATTAGAATACACATAGATTTAATGGTTAAAAAACCTTATGAAATAGCTTTATTGGTAAATGAATGGCGAAATTTAAAGGAACCTAAATTAAGTACTTTTCTCGCTGAAAGGGTTGTTTATGAAAACAAAGTAAAGTCTGTATTAAAAGAAGGCATAGAGTCTAAAGATTTTAAGCCAATGGATATAGAAATTGCGACCTATACTTTCTTATCTACTCTAAGGTGGTTGCATGATAAAAATACAGAACTAAACTTAAATAATACCCCTGAACAAATTGAAAAACAAATATCTGAATTTGTATTTTCTGGGATTTGTGAAAGATAAAAGCCATCATTAATAGTAATGATAGCTTTTATTAAGAAGTAAAATTATCAATTATTTTACTACAATAAATTCGGACCTTCTATTGGCTTGATGCTGTTCTTTTGAACAACTAGAACTATTACCACAATCATTCATATGTTTTGTTTCTCCATAACCCTCACCAGATAACCTAGAATAGTTTACTCCTTTAGAAATTAAATATGCAACAGTTTCTTCAGCTCTCTTTTGAGATAATCTAAGGTTGTAAGAATCATTTCCTCTTGAATCGGTATGTGAACGCACTTCAATTTTCGCTTCTGGATATTGTTTCATATAGGCTAATACACGTTCTAAAACTTCTTGAGCATCTCTACGTATATAAGATTTATCAAAATCGAAATAAATAGGATCTAAGTTCAGTTTTTGTGTTAAATCTGTTCCCATACCAGCTTCTTCTAGAGATGACTCTAATAAAATTTTATGCACTATAGATTGTTCTTCTTTTATACTAAAACCTAACGCTGCCTCCTTATAATCTTTGTGGGTGCTTTTAAAGGTATAATCTCCATTTTCGCATGGTGCATTTAAACTAAATTCTCCTTGAGAATCACTAATCACTTTAGTCAGTATTTCGCCTTCAGAATCTAACAAGGTAACTACTGTATTCGGGATAATCTCTAATGTTTTTTTATCTTTTACTATTCCTTCTACAGACGAATAACAATTAAAATCTAAAGGTTTAGCCTCAACAAAACTATAAATATCATCACTTCCAATACCTTCTGTTCTATTAGAAGCAAAATACCCTTTTTGGGTTTCTGTATTAAAAATAAAAGAAAAATCGTCTTGTTCACTATTTATAGGACTACCTAAATTTTGGATTTTAGATTTCTTTAAATACTCTAAATTTATTCCAAATACATCAAGACCTCCTAATCCAGGGTAACCATCAGATGCAAAATACAAGATATTATCTTTAGATATGAAAGGGAATGTTTCACGAAATTCTGTATTAATAACATCTCCTGCATTCACAGGAATCCCATAAGAGCCGTCTAAATTTATGTCTACATAGAAAATGTCTGACTTACCTATGGTTCCAGGCATATCCGAAGCAAAATATAATTTAGATTCATCTGCATTTAGAGTAGGATGCGCTGTAGAATAATTAGCCCCATTAAAAGGTAATTCTACCACATTCTGCCATAAATCATTCTCTAAGGATGCTTTATATAACTTTAATCTACTTACTCCTTCGTCATCTCTAGAAAATTTTCCGTTATCAGAATTATTTCTTGTAAAATACATAGTCTTCCCGTCTTTTGTGAAAACTGGAGAGGACTCATGGGTTTTCTTATTTAAAATTTTAGAAAATTTAGATGGGGCACTATATGTTTCTCCTTTTGTAATTTTAGAATTATATAAATTTAGAAATGGTTTTTTATTCCACAAATGAGTTTTTTTACTTACAATTCCAGAATCACGAGCAGATGAGAAAATTAACTCATTATTATAAAAAGCAGGGGAAAAATCAGACTCTTTAGAATTTATTGGCAAATTTTTAATGGAATACCTACCAGAATTGTTTTTAATTACAGTAAGATAATCTTTACTATCACTAAATTTTTTAGCTCTATAATCGTTAGATTTTGCTTTTTCGAACTTTCCCATCCATAAATCGGACTCTTCATACTTTTTTAAAGATTTTAAAGCCTGTGCATACCTATAGAAATACTCTGGATCTACCGTTACATTCTTTAAATCAAATAACTTAGCGTACCATTCTGATGCTTTTTTATAATTAGCATTCATATAATTAGAATCGCCAAGATTTTTATATACTTCTTCAGAAGTATGCCCATCTTCAACTAAATCTTCATAAGAAGCTATGGCACCCGTATAATCAAAATCATTAAATTTTGAGTTTGCTTTCTCAACTTTTTTTTCTTGCCCTTGTAAATTAAAAGCAATTAGAGCTGTAGAAATTATAATATATTTTAGATGTTTTTTCATTTTTATGTTTTTTAAAAGAACCTAGGTGTTAGTACTTTTTTATATCTAGTTTTTAGCTCGTAACGTAACATTATTTCAAAAGAACCATCGTTAAAAGCTGTACTTCCTAACTCGGTAGTTTCTTTATCATATGCAAGGCCAACCATAAATTGGTCCGAAATTTGAAAACCCACTAAAGCACTTAACGCAGCATCCCATCTATAAGCAACACCTAAAGTAAATTTGTCATGCAACATAAAGTTAGCAGATATGTCTACTTGTAAAGGAGCTCCTTGTACTGCTTTTAAAAGAGCAGTGGGTTTAAATTTTAAATCTGGACTAAGTTTAAACACATACCCTGTAATTAAATATAGGTTTAAACGCTCTTGAGCCAGACCAGAAGAAGAGCCTCCTGAGCTATCAAAATGTTCTGTTTTTAAGAAATTAGGAACGGACAATCCTGCATAGAACTTTTCAGTATGATAATAAACACCAGCTCCAAAATTTGGAGAGAATTTTTTATCTATATCTTGGTATCCAGAAGGATTAAGACCAGGATTATAATTTCGTAATTTATTAAAATCAATATTTAATAAATGTCCTCCAGCTTTTAAACCAAAGGATAACTTCCCAGTATCTGATGTTGGAATAGTATACGAGAAAACCCCATCAAAATAAGTGTCTTGGTTCGTACCATTACCAATTTCATCATTTACAATAGATAAACCAATACCTACTCTTTTAGAAACTGGGGTATTAAAGTTTAAGGTTTGTGTGGTTGGGGCACCATCTAAACCAACCCATTGGGAACGGTGTAGACCAGTTATGCTAAATACCCCACGTGAGCCTGCATATGCGGGATTTACAGACATTGTATTATACATGTACTGTGTATACTGTGCATCTTGCTGAGCAATTAACCCTCCAATAGCAGTGATAGTTAGCAGTAAGGTTAGACATATTTTTTTCATATTTTTTTATTTTTTAGGGGATATTTTATCTTCTTTTTATTATCTATTTAAATATAAGTAACCCGTCTTTGATTTATTCTCTTGCCCTTTTCTATAATCTATAATATAGAAGTAAGTTCCTACTGGTAGTCTTTCATTCTTTTGTATAGTAGCTCTACCTTGCGAGACTCCTTGGAACCCATTATTACCGTTGTCATAACCTTTAGTTTCAAAAACTAATATTCCCCATCTATTATATATTCTTACTGTATTATCTGGGAATGCTTCAATGTTTGTGATTTTGAAAACTCCTCCATTATTTCTTGGAAGCATCAAATCACTCTCAATATCAATATCACAAATAGCCCCACTAGGAATGGTTCCTCCAATATTATTACACGGGTCTTCTGGATTTGTACCATCTGTTATTTCTTGGCCATTGCTAATTAAATCTCCATCACAATCAGCGTCTAAATAATCTCCAGATTTTTCAATAGTACTGCTTGTTGCCAAGAAGTTACATGGGTTATCTACTTCTGTGCCATCTAAAATCTCTGTGCCATTTAATACCCCATCTCCATCACAATCTGAGATTAAATAATCTCCTGATTGGTTTAAAGTAACATTAGCCCTATTATAATTACATGGGTCTTCTGGATTAGTGTTATCTGTAATTTCTTGCTCGTTAGTAACACCATCTCCATCGCAATCTGCAACTAAATAAGAGCCTGTCTGTGTTTCGGTAACACTGGCTATTACAAAATCACAAGGATTATTAGGGTCTGTGCCATCTAATACTTCTTGATCATCAAGAACACCATCACCATCAGCATCGGCATCTAAAATCTCACATGCAGTTGTATCAGTTGAAACAACAACAGCTTCTACTGCTCCTGTATTATAAACTGCTTCAGTAACTAAACCAAAAGCAACTGTTGCTGCTGGAGTTCCTGTTCCAAACTGTCCTCCATCTCCTCCATCCGTATCAGCGTTGCCATAAGCTTCATTGGCATCACTACATCCATCTTCATCACTATCTAAGTTTAGGTAATCTGGTGATGCATTAGCTCCTGTATCTATTGGAGTATTACCTCCTGGAGCTGATGTTGGGATGCCATTACTTGCATTATTATCTACGTTATTATCATTATCATTTGCTGTTCCATTATTGTCGTCATCAATTCCTCCGGACTCTATTACATCATGAATACCATCATTATCAGAATCAAGATCTAATCGGTTAGGGTACCCATCTCCATCAGTGTCGGAATCTGGCAAAGTAGTTCCGCCATCATTAGTACCAACTATTGTATTATTATTAGTGTCAATGGTATTAATAAAACCATCTGAGTCTACATCTAGCATTGTTGTTGGATCACCTGGAGTAGCGTAATCTACTTGACCATCTGTATTTATATCTAGACCACCTGCTTCAATAATATCCGTAATACCATCATTATCAGAATCAAGATCTAATCTATTAACTAGACCATCTAAATCTGAATCCAAATCTGGTAGGGGCGATGTAGCAATACCATCATCTAAACCATCATTATTAGTGTCGTTCATTGACATTGGATCATCAGATATTGGATAGTCAATTTGACCATCTCCATCGGTATCAATTCCGCCAGCTTCCTTAATATCTGCTATTCCATCATTATCGCTATCTAAATCTAAATAATCTGGTACCCCATCACCATCTGTATCAATAGTACCTTCTACTGTATCAGGAATTCCGTCATTATCATCATCCAAATCAGAAGTATCAGGAACTCCATCATTATCTGAATCAATAACTAAACATGCTGTTATATCTGAATCATCTGTTACCGCGGCAACGGATCCAGTAGTATAAGTAGCTGCTGTTACAGTACCATCTGCATTAATAGCTGTTGGGGTACCTGTTCCAAATTGACCACCATCACCACCATCTGCAGTACTACTATCATACGCTTCATTAGAATCTGAACAGCCATCATCATCACTATCTAAATTTAAATAATCTGCAATGCCACTAGTCGTTTCTATTGGTGTTAAACCTGTTCCTGCTGAACTAGGTATACCATTAGTTCCAAAAGTCCCATCGGCTATCCCATCATTATCTGTATCTGTACCTCCAGCTTCGACTACATCATAAATTCCGTCATTATCGCTATCCAAATCCTGAGCATCTGGTGTGCCATCATTATCTGTATCACATATTAAATATAAACCTACAGCAAATGCTTGGCGTCTTACCGCACCATCACTAGTTATATTATAATTTAACTCTGTAACTCCTTTAGAATAAAAAATAGAATTACCTCCTGACTGCTCCGTATCTGTTGCTGTTACAGTTGGTGTTCCTGCTCCTGTCCATACACCTCCTCCTGAATATTGCTCTAACAAACTCCAATTAGTACCATTAGTGGTTACTGACCAATCTTCTTGAGTTGAAGTGTTTGTTGTTTCTGGATCTAGTGCCAAAAGATCTAATGGAAAAGGTTGACCATTTTTAACTGCAGAAAAAGATACAGTAATAGACATTGTTGCCGTCTCTACATTTCCATAAAAAGATTCTTGTGTCCCTGGTGTGTTATATAAATTATGTAATAATGCTCCTGGCCATGTTTCTAAATCAGAAGTTATTAATTCTGCACCGGAGCCTGTTAATGCCACATTGGTAAATAAAGCTGTAATTGATAGCCCATCAGGAAAGTTAAAAGTTTGACTATCTCCTGTTTGTAAACCATCATTAAAATCTGCTCCATCCCAATTAAAAAAGTATAATTGGTCCTGATAAACTCCAGTTCCCATATTCGAATTAGCAACCGTTGGGTAATCGCATCTTAACTCACCACTATCTAAAATACCATCATTATCATTGTCTTGATCACAACCATCTGGTACACCATCTGTATCCATATCTTTTTTATCATCAAAACCATCACATATATCCAAAATATCTGGTGTGCCGTCATTATCAGTGTCACATACTAAATATAAACCTAGAGCAAATCCTTGACGTCTAATAGATGTATCACTATTTATATCATAACTTAACTCTGTGGCTCCTTCTGAGTAATAAATAGTATTACCTCCGGATTGTTCCGTATCTGTTGTTGTTACGGTAGGTGTGGCCACCCCTGTCCATACTCCTCCTCCTGCATATTGTTCTAAAAATTGCCAATTAGTCCCGTTTGTAGTAACTGACCAATTTTCTATACTAGAAGAACTAGTAGTTTCAGAATCTAAAGCTAAAAGATGTAAAGGAAAAGATAATCCATTTTTAGTAGCAGAAAAAGAAACAGTAATTTCCATTTTTGATGTCTCTACATTAGCATAAAAAGATTCTTCAACTCCAGGAGTGTTATATAGATTATCTAATAATGCTCCAGACCATGTCTTAAAATCTGATGTGGTTACCTCTGCTCCAACTCCAGATAGTGTAACATTTGTAAACAAGGCCGTTACTATTAAGCCATCTGGCAAATTAAAGGTTTGTGTATCTCCTGTTTGCAAACCGTCGTCAAAATCTGCTCCGTCCCAATTAAATATATATAATTGGTCTTGAAAAGTTCCTGTGCCTGAATTTGAATTCGCAACTGATGACTGATCGCAACGTAGCTCATCAACATCTAAGATGCCATCCCCGTCGGAATCTTGGGCTTGTAAATTTTGCTGAAAAAAAGTTAGTAAAATTAACAGTATAAGAGATTGTATTTTTATCATCACTTTATTTTTAAAAAGTATCTATATTTTGTTTAGACACAAAAAAAAAATAAAAAGTCTCATATTTGTTAAAAAAAATAAAATAATTTTAATAACATCTCTTTTTTGTGTCTAAACATGAAAGGTTTCCCTATTATCAAATCTTTCTACTTTTTATATAAACCGCACCTATCCTGTAAGTTAATCATCCTAATATGATTAAAATAAATTGTTCTTTTTATCAAAAAAGAACAATTTATTTTACAAGGAGTATAGTACTTCACCTTTGGTAATCTTACTGCTTAAAAAAAGTATCTAATTAAGCTATTAAAAATTCAAAATCAGTAATAGATGATGTATTAATTGGAACTCTTGAAAAGCCGATAATTTTTGCTATAGCAATCTTAGGTTTTTTTCTTGGAATGCAACAGCTAAATATGACCGAAGAAATTACTCTTCTTCTATTAAATGCTTATAAGGTTCTTATTGCTATTTATATTACTTGGTTTTTAGTTCGCTTAGTTAATGCTATAATTGAAGAATATATGCAGCCTGCTATTGAGTTGTCTCAAAGCACCTCTAAAAAACAGCTTTTACCAATTATTACAAAAATAATAACAATCACAATATGGATTATTGGTATAATTATAGCTGTTAATACTATCGGCTATAATTTAGGCGGTTTAATTGCAGGGTTAGGAATAGGCGGGCTTGCTTTTGCTTTAGCGGCTAAAGATTATCTTCAAAACATTTTTGGCTGAGTTTCCGTTTTTAAGGATAAACCTTTTATCATGAATGGCCGAATTAAAGTAGATGGTTTTGATGGTAAAGTAGAAGAAATTGGTATCCGAAGTTCTAGAATAAGAACATTTTCTGGTTCATTTGTTACTATACCTAACTCTAAATTTATAAATAATAGTGTAGAGAACGTAGCATTAGAACCCACTAGAAAAATAACCTTAAAGTTAGGATTAACTTATGATACTGGTTCTTAAAAAATGCAAGA
>ENA-ORXM01004636-ORXM01004636.1-marine-metagenome-genome-assembly--contig:-NODE-4636-length-11806-cov-3.364140_pt1 | contig 11806 bp, 13 predicted proteins | sample MGYA00237867_ERZ511480 | MGnify/ENA primary metagenome ERZ511480 (study PRJEB26309, sample SAMN06266103) | marine metagenome | isolation source: Algal blade | place: United Kingdom:Sidmouth, United... | reverse complement strand
TGGGCCATGGGTCCTTGTCAGCGGGCGCGCACGACAATACAACCCGTTTCTTGCGCCATAAAAAAAGCCCCGCCAAACTGGCAGGGCCTTTCATTTTCATTCAAGCAAAAGCTTAGAAAGTGTAGGCAACTTTCAGGCCGATCGCGATAGCAGAGTTGTCAGCAAACGCAGCACCAATGGTCTCTGTCGTTGCGTCACCTGGCATGACGTAACGCACGCCACCAGTCAGCTCCATGCCGTTGCCGACGGTATATGTACCGCCAAGGCCGATGCTCATGTTGCCGTCTGTTGGTGCAAGGTTGCTTGCTGCACCACCTTGTGCTGCCTCATACCCGACGGACAAAGCACCAGAGAAGCTGTCAGAGAACTTGCGGCCTACACCCAACGTATAAGACAGTGTGTCTTCGTCGTAGGAAACAAGTGGTGCCGGCAGCAATGAATCTTTGATGAACGCATCGCTCCAGCCTGCCCAACGGATCGAGCCGAACACCAATGTGTCTGCTGCAACGCCGGATTGGAAATCAAGGTTGATGGATTCTGGCATTTTCGCAACCAGATCACCAACAGACCCGTCAAGTTCCAGATCAATCGCAGAGCTATATGTCAGTGCAACGCGCAGGGCGATGTCCTCACGCTCGTATGCGACACCAGCTACATAGCCGGAACCGTTACCGGATTCGTATGTAGATGCGTACTGCGGAACACCACCAACGACCGCAGTGTAGTCACCGCTAGCCGACAGGTAACGCGGACCAAAATGCACGCTCAGGTTTTCGTTGAAGTTATACTGACCGACCAATGTGATCGCAGTAGAGTTCACATTCGCGGAGGTCCCCGCAAGCGGGTATCCGGCATCGGTTTCGGAATAATCAACCGCGGCACCAAATGGCTGATCGACGATCACCGCCACAGACACATCATCGTTGATGTCTGATTTGAATGCGAGGCCAGCAGCACCATATGCAGGTGCGACATTGCCGGATCCGAATTCCAAACCGGCGGCTGGGCCGGCAGGCACAGTGAACGTGCCAGTCACAGAAGGTGTCACATAGCCATAGCTCAGTTCGACATATGTGCCGTCTTCAAAGATCGCGCCGATGCTTTGGCCGGAACGATCAATGCCGCCAGCATAGGCTGCGGATGTTGTAAGCAGCAGTGCTGCGCCAACTGTAAGCGTGTTTTTCATGTCTCCATCCCTGTCATGAAAAGTTTCAATTGTGATGAAATTAGTGGCGCTGCGGTCGACCGGTCAATTAATGACGCTGCGTCAGCAGATTTGTCGCTGACACAGCGTTACAAATATACAAGGTTATCGCGCTGCTTTTGCCTGCCCGAAACGGATATTGACGTAGTTCGCCGCGAAAATGAGGGTCCCACCGACAATGACCCAGACATCAATGTCTTCGTTGTATAAAACGATTCCCACGATGGCGATGATCGGCAGGCGGATAAAATCAATCGGCATGACCACTGTCGCGGGGGCGATCGACAATGCCGTGGTCAGGCAAAAATGCGCAATCAATCCTGCGAACCCAATAGCTACGACCCAAGGCAATGTCTGCGCGGACGGCCACGCAATATCGCCATCCCAGCCTGCAAATATCAGGCCAAACACGGCCTGCATGACGGTCAAAAAGAACAAGATGCATGTCACCGTTTGGGTGCGTGTCAATTTGCGGGTGAATATTGCCGAAAGAGCAAAGCAAACAGCACACCCCGCCGCCGCAACAATGCCAGGGCCGATGACAACTGAACCGGGGCGGGCTACGACCAAAATGCCGATGAAACCGATGATCGCAGCGATTGCGCCAAGGGGCGTGATCTTTTCGCGCAAAATCAACGGTGACATCAGGATCACCCAAATCGGCGTCGTAAACTCGAGCGCGAAAACTTGCGCCAGCGGGATCATCGTGATCGCGAAAAACCACAGGTTTTGACCTGCAAAGTGGCTTAGGTTCCGGATGAAATGCAGTTGCATGTGCGCGGGGCGGACTTGGGACCATGTGCCAAATATGGTCGCTGCAATCATGACAATGACTGCGCCAACGCATGATCGGTACAGCATGATCTCGAACGTATCGAGGTCCAGCGCCGCAGCGCGGCCAGCAACGGCCATGATGGTGAACGCAGTGATTGCGCCGCTCATCCAGATTGCTGCGCGAAGGTTTGGTGACATCGTTAACCTGCCAGATAATTCGCGGCCAGTTTTTGCCCGATTGCCCCAAGATACAAGGGGTTAGAGGGGGATGTTCCAGAACAACAAAGAGGGACACCAAATTGATGCCCCTCTCTCACTGCTTGTTCGACCTACGGGCGAACCCGTGATATAAAACAAGCGATACTCGTTACCACTGGTTGTATTTTGGCATCGTTTTGTTCATCAACAAAGGACGTGTCTGCGGACGCCTGTACTAAAGGAGAGGTCTAAATGAGAATCTTACGCTATTTCGGCGCTATTGCTTTGATTTTTATACCAATCGGCTCGTTTTCAGAGCCGCTCCAAGACATCCAATCCGCTGCAAAGGCTGCTTTTGCGCGTATGCCAGACGTCCGTGTGGTGCCGCAAATAAAAGGAGAGTGCGGGGCTGACGATAGCGTGACCGACCTTGCGGCATACTGCACCTCCAGCAATGAAATATTGGTTCAAGCCGGTCAGTCAGAGGCCGCGGCGACATACGGTGTGGCGCATGCTTATGGTCATGCCGTGCAAGTCCGGCACGGTGTCGCCGATATTGCCCTGCGCGAAATTCGTGCCCGCCGCGCCGAGGAACCGACGCTGCGCGGTTATGTGGACCGGCAAGTGGATTGCATCGCGGGGTTCTTGGTGGCCGCCGCAGGGCTTGGCCCGATGTCACTGGCCGATATCTTTAAAGACGACCCGTTTGATGACATTCATTGGGGGCGCGACCCGCTTCGCGTCGGACCGGTGATGCCAGTTTCGCTGGCAGATCGGGATGTTTGGTTTGCCAAAGGGCAGGCGGGCGACATAGCGGACTGTGCAGTGGGCGAATTCGGTTCCGAGTTATTGGTCATCGCCTATCAAGGGTAGATCAACGGTGCAGCATCCCGACAAAATAATCGGGCTTTCGGCGCGTTGCGTGAGGTAAGTTCCCTGTAATTCCAAATTGTTACAGGCCGCAGTTGTGACAACCAAAATGCCTGAATCCCGCGCACCGACCAATGTCATCGCCCGCGTATGATCTGCATTCACAGCGGTATCGTCCTGCATCACAGCCATTTCTGTCATGCGGTCAAATACAAATATCGCGCCGGTTTCCGTTGTCGTCAAAACCCAAGCCGGATCTTGACCCGAGCACGTCAATTCTTGCGCCGCTCCAACATGAGGAATGGCGCATAACGCTATGATCAGGCGCATTATTCCCATTCAATCGTGCCCGGAGGCTTTGACGTGATATCATAGGTGACGCGGTTGATGCCTTGCACTTCATTGATGATCCGCGTGGCGGTTTCGCCAAGGAATTCATGGCTAAACGGATAATAATCCGCTGTCATGCCATCCACCGAATTGACCGCACGCAACGCGCAGGCGAAATCATAGGTCCGCCCGTCGCCCATCACGCCTACCGTGCGCACAGGCAAAATCGCCACGAAAGCCTGCCAGATTTCATCGTACAGACCGTGCTTGCGGATCTGATCAATGTAAACCGCATCTGCCTTGCGCAAAATATCCAGCTTTTCACGTGTAATTTCACCCGGACAGCGGATCGCAAGGCCAGGCCCGGGGAACGGATGCCGCCCGATGAACGATTGCGGCAGGCCAAGCTCGATGCCCAAGGCGCGCACCTCGTCCTTGAACAATTCGCGCAGGGGTTCCACCAGCTTCAGGCCCATCTTCTCAGGCAGGCCACCCACGTTGTGGTGGCTCTTGATTGTCACGGATGGACCACCAGAAAAGCTAACGCTTTCAATGACATCGGGGTACAACGTGCCCTGCGCCAAAAACTCCGCACCTTCGATCGTGTTGGCATGTTTCTGGAACACATCAATAAACAGCTTGCCGATGATCTTACGCTTGGTTTCAGGGTCCGACTGGCCCTCCAGCTCGCCCAGGAACAGCTCTTGTTCGTCGGCATAGATCAGCGGAATGTTGTAATTGTCGCGGAACATGGACAGGACTTCATCTGCCTCGTTCTGACGCAACAACCCGTTGTTCACAAACACGCACGTCAACTGATCGCCAATCGCCTCGTGGATCAGCACGGCCGCGACGGACGAATCGACGCCACCGGATAGTCCGCAGATGACCTGCTTGTCGCCCACCTGATCGCGGATCGCCTGCACGGCCTGTTCGCGGTAGGCGCCCATGGTCCAGTCACCGCTAAACCCAGCCAGACGCACGAAATTCTCGTATAGTTTCGCCCCGTTTGGCGTGTGGTGCACCTCTGGATGGAACTGCACCGCATAGAAATGACGCGATACATCGGCGATGATCGCGCAGGGCGCATGGGGCGAGGTGCCGTAAACCTCAAACCCGGGTGCGATTTTGGACACGTGGTCGCCGTGGCTCATCCAGACTTGTTCGCGATTGTCGGCAAACCAGCCATCCAGCAGCCCCAGTTTTCCCAGCGGGGCGACAAACGCGCGGCCAAATTCAGCCGTGCCATGCCCGCGGTCCACTTGTCCGCCAAGCTGCTGCATCATCGTTTGCTGGCCATAGCAGATGCCCAAAATCGGCACACCCATATCGAACACCGATTGTGGTGCGCGCGGGCTGCCGTCGCGGGTGACGCTGTCGGGCCCGCCCGAGAATATCACCGCCTTGGGCGCAAATGCGGTCAGAAATGCATCATCTACCACTTGGTACGGATGGATTTCGCAATAGACATTCAGCTCGCGCAAGCGGCGCGCAATCAGCTGCGTCACTTGGCTACCAAAGTCGATGATCAAAAGGCGTTCATGGGATGTATTTGTCATGGCTCGTTCTAGCCCCGACATGGGGGCGGGTGCAAGTGGGGCCAATGTCGCTTTTGCATCGTAAAGGGCGTTAATTACGGGTGGCAGGCGGGGTGCAGCGGCTAGAACAGCCTTAACAGTTTTAGTCTTGGGGTCATGACATGTCAGATACAGCAGCCAAACCAACCCGTCGCGTACGCGGAGGCGGTGGTGCAGCCCGCCGCGCAGAACGCACAGCTGTCAGCGTTGAAACCGCCAAATACATTGAGCGTAACATCCCCAACTACGAGGTTCTTGATGACGCGGCCCTCGACTTGATCGAGAAAAACGCGGAAACCGTGCTTGCGGAAATTGGTGTGGCATTCGTTGATAACCCAGAGGCACTTGAGCGCTGGAAGGCCGCAGGCGCCGAGGTTGAGGGCGAGCGCGTCCGCATTCCGCGAGGCCTTGCGCGCAAACTCTGCGCGACCGCGCCGTCACAGTTCACCCAGTGCGCCCGTAACCCCGAACGCAATGTGGAAGTTGGCGGCAAGAACCTTGTGCTGGCACCCGTTTACGGCCCGCCGTTCGTGCGCGACGCCGAGGGTGGCCGCCGCTATGCAACGATGGCCGACTTTGAGAAATTCGTGAAACTTGGGTATATGTCCAAGTGGTTGCACCATTCCGGCGGCACCGTATGCGAACCCACCGACATTCCGGTCAACAAGCGTCACCTCGATATGCTGCTGGCCCATATGGTGTATTCGGACAAGCCGTTTATGGGGTCCGTGACCGAACCCAGCCGCGCCCAAGACAGCATTGATATGTGCAACATCCTGTTCGGTGAACAATTCGTCCAAGACAACACTGTCATGACATCGCTGATCAACATCAACTCGCCCATGACATTCGACAGCATCATGATGGGTGCGCTCGAGGTGTTCGCCGCCAATAACCAAGCCAGCATCATCAGCCCGTTCATCGTGGGCGGGGCCATGGCGCCTGTGTCCGTTGCGGGCACCTTGACCCAAGTACTGGCCGAGGTTCTGGCAGGCGTTGCCTATAGCCAGATCATCCGCCCCGGATCACCCGTTGTGATGGGCACGATGGTGACGTCGATTGATATGAACTCCGGCGCGCCCACCTTTGGCACGCCAGAAACATCCCATATCACGTATGGCGCGGGCCAGTTGGCGCGGCGTCTGGGCTTGCCCTACCGCTCTGCGGGATCGTTCTGCGGGTCCAAGCTGCCCGATGCGCAGGCCGCGTATGAAACAGCAAACTCGCTCAACATGGGCCTGTTGTCCGGCGTGAACTTCATGTTGCATTCATGCGGCTGGCTCGAAGGCGGGCTTGTCGCCTCGTTCGAGAAATTCGTCATGGATGCCGACCAGCTGGGCACATTGCACCACTTTGCAGCGGGCGTTGATATGTCCGAAGAGGCCCAAGCCATGGGCGCGATCGCCGAAGTAGGCCCAGGCGGTCACTACCTTGGCTGCCAGCACACCCAAGACAATTTCAAAACCGCCTTCTGGCGCTCTGATCTGCTCGATTACAAACCCTACGAGACATGGGAAGAAGAGGGCGCGCGCGACACCCAAGCCCTTGCCACGATCCGTGTGCAGAAAATGATCGACACATACCAGCAGCCCGCCCTTGACCCGGAAATCGAGGCGCGTCTGCGGGCCTATGTGGCCGATAAAAAAGCAAGCATGCCGGACGCGTTTATTTAAGACGCGTCGCCGCACGCAGCGTTTCGTTTTCGGCCATCAAGGCGATCATCACATCCACATGGCGGGCCACTGAATAGGTGGACCGCTTGTGGATGCGGTCGTCGTTCAACGCGGCCTCAATATCAAGCAATTGCATCACCGCTGGCGCAGGCTTTGGCGCCGGATCATTTTGTAAAATCCGGCACAGATGTGTGCCCCGTGTATAGTCGTCCAGCCCGAAACGCGCAGCGCGGATCAGGATTGCAGGACGTCGCAATTGTGCGACACGTGTTTGAATATCAAGCATTTTATTTCCCCAGTTTCATTGCAGTCCCACTTTGTTGCATGGCTGGGCGGGGTGTTGCGGAATGTCCCTTGGTAGCGCACGGTCCCCTCAGGATTATTTATGTTCTGGAAACAATAGTTATCAAACTGGAAACAATTAACGATTGAGTAATAATTAAACCTTAGGTTGTATTAGTGATATTTGATTCAGCTAAAAAGGGTCTAATTGCGCAAATGGTGGGAGCAGAGGTTTGAAAATGAAAATGTCGCAAGGAAATTCACAACAGTCCGCCGTCCCGTGTTGGGTGCCAAAAGCCGCTATTCATTACCTTGCCCATACCGAAAACGGCAGTTCCATTCGTGCGCTTGCCCGTGAAAACAATTGTCATCCCTCGACGATCCTGCGCCAGGTCCGCCGCTTCGAGAGCCGCCGCGACGACCCCCTTATTGATGACGCCTTGCGCGCACTGTCTGATGCATCCCAGCCAGCCAAGGAAACCAAAAACATGAAAATGGACCGGATCAAGGGGCAGGCGGACCCGCCTCGGGGGCTGACCCAAGAACGTATCGACCAAGAGGCAAAGCGCGTGTTGCGCAGGCTTTGCGAGCAAGGGGCCGTTATGGCGGTTGCGCGTGAAATGGAAACGGCTGTGATCGTGCGTGAAACCGCCAATGGTGAACAGCTAAGGACCGCTGTGATTGACCGCGAGATCGCCCAAGCCATGGCGCTGAAGGACTGGATCGCATGCCCCGATGCCACGGGCCGGATAGCGCGGTATTTTGTGACCAATGCGGGCCGTGCGGCCCTACGCAGGCTGACGGCACAAGATGAAAACGCTGCTTCCGGTTTCCGCGAGGTTCGCGCCCAGATGTCGCCGGATGCGGCATGGGACATTAACACGATCGAGGGCGAGGCAGGGCGCAGCGCGCGATACCAAGCCTTTGAAAGCCCGCTGATCGGCTTGTCACGCCGCCGCGACCGTGATGGTGACCCGTTCCTGAACCGCGAAATGGTCGCTGCTGGTGAACGGTTGCGCGAGGATTTCGAGCTTGCGAAAATGCAAGGGCAAGTCCCCGCTGATGCGGCGGCATTCCTTGCCGCAACGCCGCAGGGCAGCGATACAAGCGGATCGCCCGATGCCTTTGCCCGTGTCCAAGCAGCCCTGACCGATCTTGGCCCTGGTCTTTGCGATGTGACATTTCATTGCTGTTGCTTGCTTGAAGGCTTGGAAAATACCGAAAAATCAATGGGGTGGTCGGCACGGTCCGGCAAAATTGTGCTGCGCATCGCGCTTCAGCGTCTGATCCGCCATTACGCTGAATTGGGCAACAGTGGCCAGATGATCGGGTGATGCGCGCCGCACATGACAGCATTGCATCTGCTTTGGTTGAAGCCGGGCTTCGGACGGGCTAGGTTCCGTGCGAACACCCCCCTGATCGGAGCAGACCCGTGCGTGACCTGAAGATCCCCGAGCAGCGCCACCCAGAAAAGGCGCGCCGCCCTGACAACGCCCAGCCCAAAAAACCTGACTGGATCAGGGTCAAGGCACCGACGTCTGAAGGCTACAAAAAAACCCGCGATATCATGCGCGAGAACAAGCTGGTCACAGTCTGCGAAGAGGCGGGCTGCCCCAATGTCGGCGAATGCTGGTCACAAGGCCACGCCACAATGATGATCATGGGCGAGGTCTGCACGCGGGCCTGTACGTTCTGCAACATCGCCACCGGTAAACCGCCAGAAGACCTCGATGTGTTCGAGCCGGGCCGTGTTGCTGATGCGGTCAAAAAACTGGGCCTGAACCACGTGGTCATCACGTCTGTGGATCGCGACGATGTGCTTGATGGCGGGGCCGAACATTTTGCCCAAACCATCCGCGCCATCCGCCGCCAATCACCGGACACCACAATCGAGATTCTGACGCCCGATTTCATCCGCTGTGACCCTGACGTGCTGCGCATCGTTGTTGATGCCAAGCCTGACGTGTTCAACCACAATCTTGAAACCGTGCCGGGGCTATACCCCGAGGTCCGTCCCGGCGCGCGGTATTTTCATTCCCTGCGGCTTTTGCAGCGGGTCAAGGAAATTGACCCAACAATGTTCACCAAATCCGGCATCATGGTTGGCCTTGGCGAAGACAAGCAATCGGTCGTTCAAGTCATGGAAGACATGCGCGCCGCCGACATTGATTTCCTGACAATCGGGCAATATTTGCAACCGACGCCAAAACACCACGCCGTGGACCGCTTTGTCACGCCCGAGGAATTCAGCACCTACGAGAAAACCGCCTATAACAAGGGGTTCTTGATGGTGTCTGCCTCGCCACTGACACGGTCATCGTATCATGCTGGTGATGATTTTGCGCAGCTTCGTGCGGCACGTATGGCGAAATTTAACGTATAACGCGGCGGCCGTTGCCATTGGGCGTCAGCCATTCCGGCCAGCCCCACATGCTTTCGACCGCATAAAGGGCGATACAGACCACGACGATGCCAAGCACCAGCTTCACCCGTCCCATGCTGGGCGGGTTTTGCGCCCAGCGTTTTGCCATGATCAGCCAACGCAGGTTCATTCTTCGGTAAACCGCACCTTGCCCACGAATGGCAGGTTCCGGTTGCGTTGGGCAAAGTCGATGCCGTAGCCCACGACGAATTCGTCAGGGATTTCAAAGCCGATCCAGTCGGGCTTATAATCCACCTCGCGGCGCGCAGGTTTGTCCAGAAGTGCGATGGATTTCATCTTGGCGGGTTTCTTGGTCATCAGGTAGTCGTGCACATGGGCAAGCGTGTGGCCTGTGTCTATGATATCCTCGACAACCAGCACATCACGGCCTTCAATTGCGCCGCGCAAGTCCTTGAAAATGCGGACTTCCCGACTGCTTTCCATACCGTCGCCGTATGACGATGCCTCAAGGAAATCGACCTCGACGGGCAGGTTCAACTCGCGCACCAGATCGGCGATGAACACGAAGCTGCCGCGCAGAAGGCCGACAACGACCAGTTTGTCGGTCCCTTCAAATTCATCGTGGATTTCATCCGCCAGTTCTTCGATCCGCGCGGCAATGGATTTGGCGCTGATCATGGTGTCGATAACATAGGGTTTATGCGTCATTGTGCCCCCGAATTGGCAAGAAGGGTTGATTTTTCAGCGTCAGTCTACGACATCAGATGACGAAGACCCAGCCGAAAGACCCGTTATGACCACACATTCTGAGACCAAGGTCCTGCCATATACTGCGCAGCAGATGTATGATCTTGTGGCAGATGTCGCGAGCTACCCCAAGTTTCTGCCATGGACAGCGGCGGCGCGGATCAGGTCGACGAAAGACCTTGGCGATCACATCGAAATGCTGGCCGATCTGGTGGTGTCGTTTAAGGTATTTCGTGAAACATTCGGCAGCCGTGTTGTGCTGCGACCAGAGGCGCTGGAAATCGGGACATCCTACCTTGATGGGCCGTTCAAGCATATGGAAAGCCAGTGGAAGTTCACAGCTGTCAACACGGGCTGCGAGGTGTCGTTCGACGTGGATTTTGAATTTAAGAACAGGCTGTTACAAGGCGCGGCTGGCATGTTCTTCCTGGAGGCGATGAAGCGGGTTATGCAATCGTTCGAGGACCGTGCGGCGGTTTTGTACGGGCAGAGCGGAGAGGCGTAAATGGCGGGTTCAATTATCGCATTTTTACAGTCGCTTGGCGTCGCTGGCTATTTCGTTGTGATTGTTGCCGCACTGGGGATTTGGAACCTCAAGAAATTGATAGTCCTGCGCTCGCCGCTGGATAAGCCGCAACATAAGGGCTGGCGGTCGACGGGTGGTGTGACAAAGCCCGATCATTTGACCAATCACACCAGATGCGATCCCAAATAAAATGGCCGCCGCGGTGATGAGGCGGCCATTTTTTATCGCACCAGCTTAACTGGTGATGTCGTAGGCACGTTCGCCGTGAACGGTCAGATCGAGGCCTGTGTTCTCGGTTTCGTCGTCGACGCGCAACGGTGTGATTGCCTTGCAGATGTAGATCAGCGCGACGGTGACGACTGTGGTGAACACGCCGACAATGACAAGCGAGCCAAGCTGTGCAGCCCAAGCGCCAGCACCAAAGACCGCAATCATGATCGTGCCGAAAATGCCGCCAACGCCGTGGACCGCGAACACATCAAGCGTGTCGTCGATCTTGGCCTTGTTTCGGATCAGGGTCACGGCCTCTTGGCACAAGATGCCTGCGATAGAGCCGATGGCGAGGGCCTCGATCGGGCCGACAAAGCCGGACGCGGGCGTGATCGATGCAAGCCCCGCGATGGTGCCAGTGACAAGGCCCACAAGCGATGCCTTGCCAAATTTGATCCGTTCCCACAGCGCCCACGTCAGCGATGCAGCAGCAGCCGAGATATGCGTGACCGTCAGCGCCATGGCAGCACCGCCGTCAGCGGCAAGCTGTGAACCGCCGTTAAAGCCGAACCAGCCAACCCAAAGCATTGCAGCACCGATCATCACGATCCCCGGGTTGTGCGGCGGTGTGGTCTGGCTGCGGCGCGCGCCCAGCATGATCGCCAGCACAAGGGCCGCGATCCCGGCGGCATCGATCGGGATTTAGATGCCATTAGCGGACGGGGCAGGGTGCAGAGGTAGTGGAGCGGACAGCGTGGCGGACGCGGTCGCAGTGCCGCCGCGCCAGCCGGTGCGGCGGCAAGGAGTTCGCGGCGGTATTGTGGGCCAATTCATCAAGCAGGGGAAGATCGAGACCCGAGCTTGCGTCGATCCAGCGACCGATGGTACTGAAGTTGGGGTTGGTTCGTTCCAAGAGCTCGTTCGTTTCCGCTTTTGCCAGGTTGCAAGGATGTCGTCAAATCGTCACGCGGGGTTGCTGCCCAGCCTCATCACCATTTTGGTCTTATCGGGTTGCTCGAAAAGTTCAGAAAA
>ENA-ORXM01004634-ORXM01004634.1-marine-metagenome-genome-assembly--contig:-NODE-4634-length-11808-cov-2.926179_pt1 | contig 11808 bp, 9 predicted proteins | sample MGYA00237867_ERZ511480 | MGnify/ENA primary metagenome ERZ511480 (study PRJEB26309, sample SAMN06266103) | marine metagenome | isolation source: Algal blade | place: United Kingdom:Sidmouth, United... | reverse complement strand
GTCCAGCACTTCGCCGCTCTCGGCCCGGGCAACAAAATTCACGCCGCGTAGATCAGCGTTGAAGAACGGATAGCTGCCGATGGAGACGCCGGGATGGTTGGCCTCGATAATAGCGAGCGGCGCGGCGGCGTCGCCCTCGCCTATGCCTGTCGCGGTCACCGTGATTGATTTGAGCGTCACGCCGCCTTTAATGCGATGACTGATATCGGGGAGCATGCCGCGCATGATGGACGGCACGCCCGCCATGGTGAAGACATTTTTGGTTTGAAAGCCCGGCGCTTGGCTGACCGGATTTTTAATCAGGCTCGCCCCGTCGGGAATGCGCGCCATGCGGCGGCGCGCGGCGTTAAGCTCATCCTCGGCGTAACGCTCGCGCAAATGATCAAGCGCGTCTTCACGCTCGGTTATGCCCAGCCCGAAAGCGGCGGCGATGCAGTCTGCGGTAATATCATCATGGGTCGGGCCAATGCCGCCTGTGGTGAAGACATAATCGAAACGCTCCGAGAAGGCTTTGACCGTCGCGCTGATTGTCTCCGCGTCATCAGAGATAATTCGCGCCTCGCCGACCCGAACGCCCAGCGGTTCAAGCCAGCGCGCAATGGTGCCCAAATTTGTATCTTGCGTGCGCCCTGAGAGCAGCTCATCGCCGATTAATATGACGCCTGCGGTGACAATGCTCATGGCCGGTTTCGCCCGTGCGCGTCATGGCTTTCGACCCAGTAATTCCCGACCACGGCAGAGGACAGTGAAATCTCTCCGGCCAGAACAGTCGCGCCAAGAATCTCAGCAAGGCGCAGGGCTTTACCCTCCCCGTAGCAGTCCATCATCTCCAGACATTCACGCTGCGTCGCCAGTCCTGTTCCGCCGCCATAGCTGGCCACAATCAGCGACGGCAGAGTGAGCGACCAATAGAGATCGCCATTCTCGGATAGCTCCACATGGGTGATCCCTGCTTGGCTCTCGGCGACATTGGCCGCGTCTTGGCCCGTGGCGATATACACGGCGGCGATGCCATTGGCCGCGTGGACGCCATTATTGGATGTCCCGGCCAGCATACCGCCCGTCATCGAAATGCGGCGCATATGATAGACGTCTTTGGTCTCGACCCGCATAATCTCCATCAGCGCGTCACGCGGTATAGTCGCCTCGACCACCACGCGCGCGCCGCGCGAATGCAGCGTATTGAGCTGGCTGTGCTTTTTATCTGTGTCGATCGCGCCTGATAATGTGTAACTGTCCGGGCGGATATCTTTGGGGCAATTGTCCATAATCCAGTGACATGCCGCCTGCGCCGCTTTGCCGGACATATTCTGCCCCGCCGCGTCGCCTGTCGTGAAATTAAACCGCGTATACCAAAACCGCGCCACGCCATAATGCTCGACATGGGAGAGCTTGCCGCGCGAAGTCGTGGTTTCAGCCGCCGCTTTTACGCCCGCCAGATTACCGCGCAGCCAATCGCCAAAGACCCGCGCCTCGCGGGCGCTTGGGAAATGGAAAACCGGCGCGCGCTGCATGAATCGCTCAATCACCGTCACTTTAATGCCGCCAATCTTGGACAGAAGGCTCATTCCACGGCTATAACTGGCCACAAGCGTCCCTTCGGTTGTCGCCATCGGCACATAGACCCAGCCATCAATATGCTCGCCCCTAACCAGCATTGGCCCGGCCAGGCCAATCGGAACCTGCGCTGCGCCAATCGGATTTTCAATATTGCCCGGCAAAGTGGCAGGGTCGAATGTTGCCGCAGAAATATGCTGTGGCGTGGCACCCGTTTGTGCTGCAACAAAATCCTGACGCTTTGCCATCATCTCAGACGTGAAATTATTCACTTTATCGCGCGGAATCGAGGGCGGTTTTGGGGTCATAATTTTATCCTTTTACGTACCCTATAGCCCAGGTCACGACATGCAAATGGCCTATAATTGTAAATTATCCGGATTTATGTTATGATATTGCATATTCGGGAGATTTTCATGCGTCATCATATTTCAAGAACCGCCTTCATTTTAGCTTTGGGATTATCCAGCATTTCGCTCCAAGCCCAGATAGACGATGAATATGACGAAATAGTCGTCACAGGAATGAGAGTGACCGCAGGCGGCGCGCAAGACATCAATTATTTTCGCGGCTCCGTTGATCGCGGAGAAGTCCCGCACGCCGATACAATGACCTCCGAAGGTCTGCTTAGTCAGCATGACTTAATTCTAACCTCAACAACGCCCTGCATGCAGACACTGTGTTTGAACGGCGAAGCGATGAAGATGAGCTCTGGAAACATGCTCGGCGCAGATTACTTTCTGGGCCTCGCCTTTGACACGAATATTGACGGGGCGACATGGTCGCGCGACCCGCTCAATTTAGTCGTCGTGATTGATAAATCCGGCTCCATGTCCGGCGAGCCGCTGGAACAGGCGCGCAAAAGCGTCAGGGCCGCGATTGGAAAAATGCAGCCCGGCGATCAAATCTCTATCGTGCTTTACGGCAATGTTGTGGAGACATATTTAGAGCCGACAAAAATCACGCGATCAAACAAAGGCGCGCTTAAAACCAAAGTTAAAGCGATTGAAAGCCGCGGCTCGACCAATATGGAAGCGGGCCTTGTGCGCGCCTTTGAGCTCGCGAAATCAACGCAGGCCGATTTTGACGGCATGACCCGCGTTATGCTGTTCACAGATGAGCGGCCTAATGTCGGCAAAACGGATGCCGGCAGCTTTATGGGCATGGCAGAGGCGGCGTCTGAATTTGATATTGGTATGACGACGGTTGGTGTGGGCATTATTTTCGGGGCCGAGCTGGCCACCAAAGTGAGCAGCGTGCGCGGCGGCAATCTGTTCTTTGTGCGCGATGATGACGATATTGAACGCTTATTTTCAACCGAATTTGATTTTATGGTCTCCGAAGTCGCCCGCGACATGACGGTGCGCGTGACCCCGCGCAGCGGCTATAAAATCAGCGGCATTTACGGCGTGCCGCAAGACAGCTTCACGCGCCTAGGCGATAGCGTCGAAATGAGCGTCGCGACCGCCTTCCTGTCCAGCGCCGGCGGCGGGCTGTTTTTAGGCGTAACACGCGACAATCCCGATCTTCCGCCTGAACCCGTCGAGGACGCGGAGAGCTTTGCAACGGCGCAGCTAATCTATACGGACAGCGCGACCAAAGCCCGCCAAATGCAAACCGTCACCGCCGCAGCGATGGATCGCCCCAGCGAAAATTTGCAAAAGGCCTCCCTGCTCTCGCAGCAATATGTCGCCCTGCGCAGCGCGGCCAATTCGCACCATGAAGACAATGATCAAATGGCGGCGTTTCAAACACTTAAACGCTTTTCAGATATTCTGGAGGCCAGCCCGGTTGAGGGACTTGATGAAGAACGCGAACTGGTCAGCACGCTGACGGCGACAACGGGCTATCTGTCGGGAAATATGGAATATGCCGAAAAGCTGCCCGCCTCCATGCGCCTCATCAATAAATGGAAAATTATGGGCGTCACAGGCAGCGAAGATCTACGGCGCGGAGATGTGCTGCAATTTGACAAGGACGATAATTTCACAATTTTCCGCCGTAAACGCAGCCTGAAAACGTCTGATGAAGTAGAATATTACCGGGTAAATGACGAGCAGGTTTATCTTTCAGACTCTGATCTGACCTTAAATTATAAATTTAAAAAAGGCGGCAAGCTTCTTTTGACTCATCCTAAGGGCGATCTGTCCATTCGGCTCTCGCCATATGAAGCGGCCATGCCCTAGAGACGGCCATAAGATGGCTTACTACCGATCTTTCATTGCCTCGTAGTCGGATAGAGCCTTGGCGAAATCCGACATTGCGGAGCAAATCAAAAAACGAAACCTTTCCATAACGCCCCTCTAGTCATTGCGCGCCGGGATCGCTATATAGCGCGCAAGAGGATATGTTATGAATTATATCGATGCAGAACTGGCGCCCGCAGGGCGCTCCAACGCGATTAAAATCTATAATGAGGCAGCCTTTGAAGGCATGCGCAAGGCGGGCCGTTTGGCGGCGCAGTGTCTGGATATGCTCGTGCCGATGGTCGTCCCCGGCGTGACAACAGAAGCGCTGGATGATGCCGCGCGTGAGTTTATTTTAGACAATGGCGCAACGCCGGCGTGCCTGAATTATCGCGGCTATCCGAAATCCATCTGCACCTCAATTAATCATGTGGTGTGTCACGGCATTCCCGGTCCCAAGCCGCTCAAAAAAGGTGACATTGTCAATATCGATGTCACCGTCATAGTGGATGGCTGGCACGGTGATACATCGCGCATGTATCCGGTGGGGGAAATTAACCGCCGCGCCGAGCGCCTGATTAACATTACCTATGACAGCCTGATGCTGGGCCTAAATGCGGTAAAGCCAGGCAATACGACAGGCGATATCGGGCATGCCATCCAGAAATTTGCTGAAGGCGAGCGCTGCTCTATTGTGCAGGATTTCTGCGGTCACGGCCTTGGCCGCGTATTTCATGACGCGCCCAATATTTTACATTTTGGCCGCCCCGGCGAAGGCGAGGAGCTACGCGAAGGTATGTTCCTTACCGTGGAGCCGATGATTAATTTGGGTAAGCCGACTGTTAAAGTTCTCTCCGATGGCTGGACGGCGGTGACACGCGACAAAAAGCTGACAGCGCAATTTGAACATTCCATCGGCGTCACCAAAACGGGCTGCGAGATATTTACGCTGTCCCCAAAAGGCCTCCACAAGCCGCCTTACGTCTAATTGGCCAAGACTGTCCACAAAGATGCGGGCCATCGCCCCAGACTGCGTCAGCGGTTTTTAGAGGGCGGCGCGGACGCCCTGCCCGATTATGAATTACTCGAGCTTTATCTGTTCCAGTGTATTCCGCAAAAAGACACCAAGCCGCTTGCGAAACACCTGATCGCGACCTTTGGCAGTTTCGCCGAAGTCATGACCGCGCCCATAGAGCAGCTCACCCAAGTCAAAGGCGTCGGTGCCGTAACTGCCGCAAATATCAAAGTCCTTCACGCCGCCGCGCTGCGCCTGTCGCGTGAAAATGTTATGTCGCGCCCCGTCCTGTCCTCATGGACGGCCCTGCTCGATTATGTGCGCGGCGCGATGCAATATGAAAAAAATGAACAATTTCGCGTGTTGTTTTTAGATAAGAAAAACCGCCTGATTGACGATGTTATCCTGGGCAAAGGAACGGTTGATCGCGCCCCCGTCTATCCGCGCGAGATTATCAAAAAAGCTCTCGACATTGGCAGCACGGCCATCATCCTGTGCCACAACCATCCCAGCGGCGACCCCACGCCCAGCCAAAGCGATATCGACATGACCAACCACGTCATCGCCGCCGCTAAGCCGATTGGAATATCCGTTCATGATCACATCATTGTCGGGCGCAATAATACGGTGAGTTTTAAGTCCTTGGGATTGATGTAACTACCTTGTCGTTTGCGCGGCGCGATAAATCTGATGAAATATAAATTTTAAACCCGCATTAACCTTACGCCCCTTAGCATGACGGCTCACCTTTGGGCGAAAGGGACCACAATGGCATTAATGCATTCGTTAAATGAAAGCGCTTTACTGACGCTGGTCAACACTCTGCCTAATCCGATTTACGTTAAAGACTCAGACCATAAATGGATTTTCGCCAATGACGCATTTTGCGAGTTGCAAGGTATGCCGCGTGACGATTTGCTCGGCAAATCAGATTTTGATTTAAATTCACCTGAGGAAGCCCAAATATTCTGGGAAAAAGACAATCAAGTTTTTCAAACCCGCGAGACGAATGTAAATATTGAGAAAACAACGAATGTTGAGGGTATTTCGAGATGGGTACAAAGTAAGAAAACGGCCTATGAAGACGCGGAGGGAAATCTATTTCTGTTCGGTATTTTGACAGATATTACAGAGCTTAAAGATCGCGAAGCGGATCTGGAGCAAGCGCGTATTGAAGCAGACCGCGCAAATGTGGCGAAATCAGAATTTCTCGCCAATATGAGTCATGAAATTCGCACGCCTATGAACGGCATAATGGGTATGGCGGAACTGCTCAGTCAAAGCGCTGTGCAGCCCCGCGAGAAAAACTTCATCAGCGTTATTGATCGGTCCGCCAATGCGCTTTTGACGATCATAAATGACATTCTTGATTTTTCAAAAATCGAAGCCGGTCAAATGACAATCGAAAATCATAGCTTTAACCTTAGGGACTGTCTGGAAGATATCCTTGCCCTTCTGGCGCCGAAGGTTGACGGCAGTCAAATTGACCTTTTACTGCGCATACAGCCTGATCTGCCGCTTGAGTATATCGGCGATGCCGGACGCATTCGACAAGTCCTGATGAATATAGTCGGTAATGCGATAAAGTTTACAGCAGAAGGTCACGTTTTTATCAATGTCAGCGGCACCCAGAGGGCCGACAGCATCGATCTTCGGATTAACGTGGAAGATACAGGTATTGGCCTTCCGCCTGATAAACAAAAATCCATCTTTGAGAAATTCACGCAGGCCGATAACAGCACGACCCGTGAATATGGCGGCACGGGATTAGGGCTCTCAATTGCCAAAAATCTTGTTGACCTTATGGATGGGGAAATCAGTTTAAGATCCACAGAGGGAAAAGGGACAACCTTTACCATTTCTCTGTCACTGCCCATATCTACGCAAGATGCCGGGCAGACTAAAACACAACATCAACATACCGGTCTGAACATCTTGGTTATTGATGATAATGCCGTAAATTGCGCCATTTTAAAGGAACAGATCGCGGCTTGGTCATCACGGGCAATACCCGTTTCTTCCGGTAAGCGCGGATTGATGGTCTTGGAAAAGGCTGCTCAAAAAAATGTCCCCATCGATATGATTATTGTAGATTATCAAATGCCCCAGATGAACGGCGAAGATTTCGTCCGACAGATTAAAGCGCATAGCGAATTTCGTAAAATCCCTGTCATCATGCTCTCCTCTGTAGATAAATGTGAATTACGCGATCGTATGCTGGATCTCAAAATTGATAGCTTCATGACAAAACCGGCAAGGGCTTCGGTGCTGTATGATGAGGTTAATTCCAGCCTTCGCGACCGGCCTATTGCCTCTAAAAACGCAAAGCCAAAAGCGAACCATACAGCGCCCGCCGCAGCAGCCCCCTCCGCCACACAAAACACCCCTAAACCGGGGCAGCTTGACGTCCTGATTGCCGAGGATAACGACATTAACCAGCTCTATGCGCGCTATATTCTGGAAGAACTGGATCTGAGTTTTAAAATTGTAGAAAACGGGCGACAGGCCGTCAATGCGTGGGAGACTTATAAACCGAAAATCATCTTGATGGATATTTCCATGCCGGAAATGAACGGACTTGACGCAACACGGGCCATTCGATCACGCGAAAAAGCTATGAGTCTTACCGCAACGCCAATCATTGCAATCACCGCTCATTCGCTAAGCGGGGATGCCGAGCGCTGTATTGACGCCGGAATGGATCAACACCTGGCTAAACCCCTGTCTGTAAAACAGCTAGAGAACACTTTGCAGGATTGGGGCGTGTTCAGATTAGAGGCAAACCACAAAGTCGCTTCTTAGGCTATGCCGCCGAAACCGATCTTGCGCGCGGATTTTTTGGCCATGTCACAATAAATGTACTGCCCTTACCCGGCTCGGACTCGATACGAATTTTACCGCCATGGTGATGCACAAGTTTTTTGACCAGAGCTAATCCCATCCCGCTGCCTTCGACCTCATCACGCCGCTTCAAAGTTTGGAACATCCCAAAGACTTTTTCCTGAAACCGGGGATCAATTCCCGGGCCGTCATCGCGTATTGAAAATTCAATATAATCCGGCAGGAAATTTGCCGATATGATAACCCGGCCTGCCTCTTTATCATGATGTTTTATCGCATTGCTCAGTAAATTATGAAAGATTTGCTCAAGCGGCATCCGTTCAACCTCAATGCCAATCAGCGAGTCATCAAGCGTCACTTTGAAATGATCAGGGATATCAATAACTTTTGTTACATCCTTAAAAATATCAATGACTTTTACTTTGTCACTTTTCTCATATTTTTGCCCGGCGCGGGAATATTGAAGCAGACCGTTGAGAAGTTTTTCCATGCGCGTCACACGACCGCGCAGCATTGAAATCCGTCCTCTGTTCTCCTCGTCAATTTTATCGCCCAAATCCTCCTCAATCCATTTGCTGAGATTATCAATTGCGCGCAGCGGGGATTTCAGATCATGTGAGGCGCTGTAAGCAAATTTCTCAAGGTCTTGATTGGACAACATCAAATCTTCCATTGCCCGGTTACGCTCTAGCTCTGCCGCTTTACGACGTGAAATATCGCGCACAATAATATTAAACAGCATATTTCCGTCTTGGGAAATCTCGCTTACGGACATTTCCAAAGGCTTTTTCACCGTGCCGCAACATATCCCCTCAAGCTCAAGACTTTTAAGGACTTTTGGGGTGTCAGGGGTGAAATTTTCACTGTTGCGCTTTTCGCGGTAAATATCTTTGTAAGCCTGCGAAAATGTCGGGATAATATTATCGATACTGCTGCCGATGATTTTCTCGGCCTTGAACCCAAAAATACCCTGACAGGCTTTATTGTAACTGGCGACAATACCTTGCTCTGTCACGGTCATAATACCGTCCACAGCATTTTCCAAAATATTGTCCATGCGCGCGGCTTGTTCATTTTGCGCCGAGGCCATTTTTTTGGCAAAGCGAATGGCGCGCCGATTTGACCGGGTAAGCAGCAGAAATAAGCCAATAATCAGCGCCTCAATCAAAAGACCGCTAAGCAGAATAAGCTGCGGTTTATTATTTACCGTGGTCGCTTCAAAACTTGGGCGACTCCACACTTCATATGTCCAGTCACGGCCATAAACATTCTGGCTGATCTGTGTTTCAAATGCCGGAACCCTGCCAGCGCCATCAACAGGGCTGTCGCTCTCGTCGAAAAGCACATCATCGCCATCCGTAATCTTGAGGCCGACGCGGCGCTGCTCGGCGCCCAGTGCCCCGTCCATAAGCCGCTCAAAAATAAAGGGCGCATAAGCCATGCCGACAAATGTCTCTTGGCGCTCAGAGAGAGTCTGCGGATTATCCCCCTCATAATATGGCGTGTAGAATAAAAATCCCGGCGTTTTTTTAGCGTCCTGAACAAGGATAATCGGCCCGGTAATTTGGGCTTCCCCCGTATCCCGCGCCTTCATTGCGGCCATGTATCGGTTTGTCTCGTGAGCGACATCAAGCCCGACAGCGGCGGCATTTAGAGAAACGGGCTCAATATAGACAATCGGCAAGAGATCTTTGCGCGTATGCTGCGGGAACACTTTAAAGTCAGGGCGCTCCGCGCGCTGCTCCGCTAAATAGGCCTCAAGATCATCAGGCTTAACATAATCAATCAAGCCGATCCCATTAATCCCGGGATAACCCATTTCAATTTGCAATGTCGTTGAGAACTGTTTCCAAGAGCTAAGCGGCATGCCATTAGGACTGGCTTTGGTCGCCGCGACCGCGCCCCATAAAATATCTTCATATTTGCTCATGCGCTCTGAAATAAGGTCAACGACCTGTGTGGCCTCGCGGTCAAATTGTTCAGAGACTCGCACGTCATTCTGGGCTTTGGCGTAGCGCCAAGCTACGATTGTCAAAATTAACGAAGACAGGATAATCGCCCAATGCACCCAATGGAAACGGCCGGCCTGCTCAATCCGTTTTTTCTCTTTCAGATAAGACTTATCCGGCGCGGGGCTTACGCCCGCCGGAGACTCATTATCAGTATCAACAGCAGCCACGTCATACACCTCTGGCGGCCACACAAATCGGGCCAAGTGAATAGTCCCCGCCTAGGGCTAATATATCGTTAAGCCGGATCGACGCAAAGTCAGTCTGATTTCGTCAATTCATGTAGCGTAAACTGCGAAATCATGCCCTCGGTTGCCGCGCGAAAGGCCGCAATATGAGGCGTGGCCATATGCCGGTCCATCGCCGCTTTATCTGCCCATATTTCATAAAACACAAAATGCGCTGGATCATTATTATCCGTGTGAAGCGTATAGCCAAGACAGCCCGCCTCAGCACGCGTCGGCTGCACGAGAGCCTCAAGCGCGGTCAGGACCGCCTCACGTTTTTCAGGAACGGCGTGGATATGGGCGATGAGTGTGAGCGGCATGGGGTTCTTCCGGATTGATGTACTCTGTCAGTACTACGCTAATAGCGCGCGCGCGCAACAGATAAGAGGCGTGTGCAGTTCGCCTACCCCTCCTCGCCCAATTGCAGCGCCAGCGCGGCGGCCATGAACTTATCGAGATCACCGTCCAGCACCGCGTCGGTTTGTGAGGTTTCGACGCCGGTGCGCAGGTCTTTGACCATCTGGTAGGGCTGCAAGACATAGGATCGGATTTGGTGGCCCCATCCGATTTCGCCTTTATTGTCGGCTTGGCTCTGTGCGGCTTCCTCGCGTTTGCGCAGCTCTAACTCATAGACGCGGGCGCGCAGCATATCCCATGCGGTTTTGCGGTTTTTATGCTGGCTGCGATCATTCTGGCATTGCACGACGATGGCCTCGGTCTCGCCGGGCGGGGTATAGGTCAGGCGCACCGCGCTGTCGGTTTTATTGACGTGCTGCCCGCCTGCCCCGCTCGCGCGGTAGGTATCGGTGCGCACATCGCTCTCGGGGATATCGACATCAATCGTGTCATCAATTTCGGGGTAGACCCATACCGAGCTAAACGAGGTATGACGCCGGGCATTGCTATCAAACGGGCTGATGCGGACAAGGCGGTGCACGCCGCTCTCGGTTTTTAGATACCCATAGGCATTCTCGCCTTTGACGTGGATGGTCGCGGATTTAATCCCGGCCCCGTCGCCCGCCTGTTCTTCGATGACATCCACTTTCATACCCGACGCGCCCGCCCAGCGCGTATACATACGCAGCAGCATTTCGGCCCAGTCCTGCGCTTCTGTCCCGCCTGCGCCGGGGTTAATCTCGACAAAGGCATTATTGGGGTCAGCCTCCCCCGACAGCAGCGCCGCCGTCTCGGCTTTTTCGGCGCGCTTGGCGGCCGCTGCCAGAGCCGTCTCAGCTTCTTTCAGGACGCCCGCATCGCCTTCCATTTCGGCAAGCTCGGCAAGCTCTTGGGCGTCGGTTACTTCGGTTTGCAGGGTCTCGATGGCCTCAAAACTATCGGCCAGACGTTGACGCTCCTGCATCAATTTCTGCGCCGCTTGGGGGTCGTTCCAAAAGTCGGGACTTTCCGACAGGTTCGTTATTTCGGCCAAACGCCGGCGCGACTCCTCCGGGTCAAAGACGCCTCCTCAGCAGCTCTAAAGACTGCTCGATTTGCGCGGATAGATTTTCAATTTCTGCTGACATTATTAGATACCGTGTTGCGGGCTCACACCCCCTCCGCTTCGCGCTGCGCGCAAAGCACCTCCCCCGCGCTGCAGGGGAGGAAAGCTCATTCTATATTTTGTAAAATGTAATCGCAAACACCATCTATGTGATCATACACATCATCATTATTGACTCGAATAACCCGCCAACCTTTGCATTCAATAAATTGCGTCCGAATTTCATCATGCCGTATTTCGGCATCAGTCGAATGCGTTGCGCCATCTATCTCGATAACTGTTTTCGATTTCATATGCGCAAAATCTGCAATATATTTCCCGATAGGATGTTGCCGTCGAAAACGATGACCCATCAATCGCCTGCTCCTTAATTCACCCCATAGCATAAATTCAGCATCCGTCAGATTACGCCGTAACTGTTTCGCAAATTTCCGCGACTGCTTCGTATCCGAACGGATTTTCCTCCCCTGCT
>ENA-ORXM01004633-ORXM01004633.1-marine-metagenome-genome-assembly--contig:-NODE-4633-length-11809-cov-4.217439_pt1 | contig 11809 bp, 6 predicted proteins | sample MGYA00237867_ERZ511480 | MGnify/ENA primary metagenome ERZ511480 (study PRJEB26309, sample SAMN06266103) | marine metagenome | isolation source: Algal blade | place: United Kingdom:Sidmouth, United... | reverse complement strand
ACCGATGAAAGCGGCGTCACCGTGAATGGCAATGGCCAGCCCGCGGTCACGGCTCTCATCACCAAAGCGGTCTTGCTTAGCGCGAACGCGGCCCATGACGACCGGACTGACGAACTCCAGGTGCGACGGGTTAAAGCTAAGCGACATGTGAATCTTTTTACCGCTTCTCGTCATGATGTCACGCGAGTAACCGAGGTGATACTTCACATCACCGCGCCCAATATATTGCTCGGCGTCGGCGTCATCGAACTCTCTGAAAATCTGCCTGGGCGGTTTACCAACAACGTTCGCCAGCACATTTAAGCGCCCGCGGTGCGCCATACCAAAGACGATTTCATCAATACCCTGCTCACCTGCTTTTTCTACGGCTAAGTCAAGCAGCGGGATGAGGCTCTCGGTGCCCGTTAGGGAAAAACTTTTAACCCCCACATATTTTTTCTGAATAAAATCTTCAAAGACAACGGCGTCAGTAAGCTTCGTCAGAATGCGAAACTGCTCTTCGCGGGACAGCTCGAGTCGGTTCAAACTCGTTTCCATGCGCCCTTGCAACCACTCGCGCACGTCATAATCATCAATGTGCATAAACTGCACACCGATGGTGCGGCAGTAAGTTTCTTGCAAGCGTTCCAGAGCCTCACGCAGGGTGCGGCCCGCCATCGTACCGCTTTGCACGATGCGCTCCATATCCGCCTCTTTAAAGCCGTAGAACTCAGGCGTCATTTCTATGGGGGTCTCGTGTTGAACAAGCCCTAAAGGGTCGAGGTCCGCCATAATGTGCCCGCGCACACGGTAGTTGCGGATGAGCATACCCATTTTGTACTGAAGGTCGGTATCGTCTTCGGTAAGCGTGCCTGCCGCCGACCCCGGGGGGCTGAAGACGCTAAAGGGTGTAAAGCTCGGCCCCAGCGTTTCGCGTGTCGCCAGACCATTTTTAGGCGTGTCTTTAAAATAGGCTTGCCACGCCTCGGGAACGGAAGACGGGTCTTTGAGGTACTCGAGATAAAGCTCTTCGGCAAAGGCTAAGCTCGAGCTGCTTAAGTCTTCTTGCATAGATATCACGACGCTAAAGCGTCGTTCCTTTCTGAAATCCTCATGATAGAAGCATCATAACAGGCTTTAGACGCAACAACTTGCAAGCATTGCCACGTTTTCGATAACCATGCACAGTCTCCTGGGTGTCATGGAGAGCATAAGCATTATTTAAACTATTTTGAGAGAGGAGCATTACGTGACCCACACAAAATATCTCTTTCGAAAGACTTTTCGGGAGGTAAAGAAGTTATGGACGTAGCAGCCCACTTGTTAAACTAGCTTTTACCTATGCTCGCCAGTGACTTACCTTTGGACCAAAACGCCGCTCTAAGCGGAGGAGTTCAGGTTCCAAATAGTCCAGTAGAAAATCCTTGTACTCGTCAGGCAACAGCTCAGTCGTGTTTTGATGTCTGGGTGCGATGACGCCGCGCCAGTTGTCGTGGTTTTCATAGGCTTTGCCTGCTGGCGGAATAATACAGTCTTGAAAAGGGAAGCGCGACCAATCGACGTCGGTTGTCACACCTAAAAAAGTGAAGATATCACTCAGCAATGTTTTAGGGTCACTGTCAAGGTCTTCGTAAAATCCGGTAAATATTTGCTCACGGGGATAAGAATGGTCCCACTTTTCAAGCAGCTCTGTATAACCGCCCGCTACTTCGACCGTACCCTTGCGCAATCTACTTTCAATTTCTTCTTTGGAAAAGCTGCTCAGCGGGCGCTCCTGCAAAACCGTGTTATGTACAAATTCTGACCAGGCACGTTCAACCGGGTTGCGCAGTAAAAAAATGAGTTTCGCATTGGGCATAACCGTATGAATAAAATGGATGCGCCTGTCAGAAACGGAGCTGTAACTATTTGAGAAGTCGCCCTTCAGCTTATTTTCGCCCCCTTTGAAATGCGCGGCGTACGTTGCGAGCGGTTGGTCAAAGGCTTGACTAAAATAGCGGACGTTTTTATAAGGTGGCAGGTAAATATCAGGATGACGGTGTAAGTTTTCAAACAGCCAGGTCGTGCCTGTTTTTCGAAACCCTGCACATAAAAAGTCGGGCAGGCTGAGTGTTTTAGCGTTCGCCAGACCATACTGATAGGCTAACTTCTCGAGCCGGTGGCGTACATAGTGGGGAACGGCGTAGCTGTTAAGTTTTCCTGTTTGGTCTGGGCCTGCTAGGCCCTGCCACTTTACTGACATGAAGATGCCCTCTCCATCCAAAACCGCACATCTGCGGTTCGTTTTCTATAAATTATCGCTTCAGCGCCCTCTGCCGTGCGTAAAGGTTCACATAGACCGCACCTGCATTCCACCACGCGCCCTTATATTCCTAATTCAAGATTTACACACTGTTCAATAAAGTAGATGTGATACAGGCTAAGGTCTTGACCATTTCGTTAGCGGTAACTCACGCTAAGCTGCGCTTCTCCATCAGAATCTTCAAAACTCGTCGCGGCGCGGTAGCCGTTGCCGCTAACGATAAAAGCAATAGCATTGTTGCCAGCGTCCCAATCAGGATAATTCACCAATTCCTGAACAATCTCCGAGAGGTCAGGGGAGCGTTCACTTTCACCCGCGACGCCCTCGTAGCCCCAGAGTCCGGGGTCCCAGCGAACGGCAGACGTCCGCACTTTAGGACGAGAGGAAATGCCGCCGACCGACTGGTGAACGAACGTTTGCGCCTTGGCACTCGCCTCCGCTGTAAAAAATAGACGGGTCGGTGTGCGGTTAGTGTAATCCTGGTCAGAGCGGAACTGGATATAGGCTTTAGTAATCGTGGCACCCTTAGGGATGTTAAGTCCGGAAAACCGTAGTCCCACAATCTGGTCAGCATCAGTCAGTTTGTCGTGAACAAAGTCAAGGTCGCCACTTTTGATATCGACACCGTTTTTGGGAAAGCTTTCCTCATATTTAGCACTGACAAAAACAGCCTTTAAGTATTCCTCGGCGTCGTCAGACGAGCGGCGAATAGGAACTCTAACCGTTTTTTCGGTTCCCGAAATCACATTGAAGCGCGCACTCACATCGGTATCTTCGTCAAGCTCGAGCCCGCACGTATCGCCCTGAGGCGCGGGACAACCTTGCCAGCTAGCAAAGCTCGAGCCCGTTTCAGGTAGCGCCGTCAGCACCACAGACGTACCTGCAAGCAACTCTGCTGAACAGTTAGGCTGGCAGTCAATGGCACCCGACGCGCCCTTGACCGTTCCTTCTCCCGAACCGTCTACGGCAACACTCAGTGCATAGGGCTCGAGGTCGAAAATAGCCTCGAGTTCGGTATCTTCATTTAAAGTCAGAGAACAGCTCAGTTCAATGGAATTGTCGCAAGCCTCACCCCAACCGATAAAGATTGACCCCTCACCTGGCTCGGCTGTCAAGGTAAGCTCTGTACCTGCGGGATAGCTTGCGCTACATATATCGCCACAGTCAAGGCTCGAGCCGTCTGTAACACTGCCCGTACCCGCTCCGTCCAGAATAATCTCGAGGCTGTATTGCTCAGGCTCAGGTTCCTCAGGCTCAGGTTCCTCGGGGTTAGGCTCCTCTGGCTCTGGGTCTTCTGGCTCTTCTGGGTTAGGGTCTTCAGGATCGGGTTCCTCGGGAGACTCTCGTGCTACAAAGCTCGCTGAGACCGTTCTCGAGGCGTCTACGGTTAATTCACAGATGGGCGTTTCTGAGGCGCAACCCTCCCAGGCATCAAACGCAAACTCAGTGTCGGCTTTGGCCTCGAGCTGTACGGTTGAATCTATAGGAACGTCCAAAGAGCAAAGCTCTCCCTCGGTGCCGCAGTTAAGCTCGAGGTCACCATCAGCATTTGTATTAGCAGTAACGGTGCCACCTACGCTAGATGTGACGCGCAAGGTAACGCTCATTTGCTCACTGGACGTTTCATCACAGGCACTCAAAAAAAGTGCCGTAACAATAAGAAAGATAAGTCTTACATCTAAGCGAAATTGCCCCATACTAAAGGTCCTTTAAAAACTTGAATTCTGGTCTTTGCCCCTCACCCAACAGTAAGCACCCAGCATACCTCAGTCATACAAACTCAGTGTATGACTGCAATGCTGAGCTAGCCCTGAAACTCTGGGATTAGGACAATCTCACAGGTGCGCCATCTTGTTCAGCTGAGGCTTTCACCGCGTCCCAAAGCCGCGCCATACGCAAACCCACCTCGGGTGGACAAGGATTGGGCGCACCACCACGAACCTCTAAAAACTGTTGCCACTGACCTTGTGAAACGGGTGTTTCAACGGGGCTAAGGGCTTCGTCACCATCATATTGAACCTCTAAAAAATTACCCCACACGTCGGTTCGCACAATCGCCTTAGTACAAAAAATACGTACATCAGAGTGGCAAGATAAAATAGCTTCACCGCAACCGCTGAGCGTAAGCAAAACGCCAGACTTTGTCCGCGCCATTATGGCACCCAAAATATCGACATCGGTGCCGCGCTTATCCAGATAAGCCGACACGTCACTAAAATCTTCACCGATAAGGTCAGACACCGTGTTGAGTAAGTGAGCGCCCGTATCAAACATAAAACCGCCCCCCGCAATCACAGGGTCTTGACGCCACAAGCCTGTCGTCTTGGCTTTCCAGTCTTGCCAAACCGTCGCGTGAATCGTTAGGACCTCGCCTAAATCGCCCGAGCGCAATATGTCAACGGCGGTGCGGATGTTGGGCGAGAGGCTACCGTTAAATGAAACGACAAGTAAGTTACCTGTTTCGTCACGCGTTTTTATGAGGCTACGCGCTTCGTCGGCGTTCATCACCATAGGTTTTTCCAGAAGAACATCGAGCCCCGCCTCGAGACACGCTTTTGCCTGCTCAAAGTGATATTTGTGCGGTGTGATGATAAAAGCTGCGTCGAGGTTAGCTGCATGGTTCTGTAAAAGCGTAGCTAAGTCTGGTTCATTGTGTGGGGGCTCGAGTCCTGCCTCAGCAAACACCTTGACCATTTCGGCATAGGCCGCTTCAGAGGGTTCTAATACGACGTCGAACACCGTAGAATCCTGTCCCAAAATAAGGCGCATGTGGTGCCGCGCCATGCCGCCACAGCCAATCAAAACTGCCCGAACTTTCTCAGTTGCCATAAACCGCCTCCAAGGGTAGTAGTTTAACTTGGGGAAGGGGGTTGAGGGTTGAAGGGCTGCAAGCTGACTTCCGCTGTTTTGTCCTTTTCTTTTTCATTAAACGTTTTTCTCGTTCAGGTTTTCCTCAGCGAAGGGCAGCCACACGGGGCTGCCCCTACGGGGGTGAGGGTGTGTGGCGGATGATTTTTCAATTTTTGTAGCAGTTCCACGAAAGCTTGCACCAGCAAGCTTTTGGCGAGCGGATGCGAGTAGGAATAGAGGCGCTCAGTTTGGTGCAATACTTCTTGGAAATGCAATTGATATTCGATTTTAGATTTCTCTTTCAACCTTCAACTGTCTCTACCCCTGCTCCTCGAGCGCCTCCGCCATCACCTCAACAAGATGTTTTGGCTTTTTACCTGTACCGTCTTTTATTTGGTGGCGACAGCTAAATCCGCAGGCAACAATGTCACCGTCGTGTTCTCTGGCAGCAGGGAAAAGCCTACGTTCACCGAGCGTCATCGACACATCAAAATGGCTATAGCCAAATGAGCCCGCCATGCCGCAACAGCTCGAGTCCACCTCGTTCACGTTTTCCGAGGCCCAGCCAAGCACCGCTTTCGACGGCGCTGAACCGATGACGGCACGCTGCTGGCAGTGTCCGTGAAACATAATAGGTTTGCCATTTTTATGAAAAACCGAATCGGCTTTCAGCTTACCCGACGACCACTCTTTCGCTAAAAACTGGTCAATCATTTTTACGTTATCAGCAACCGCGTTTGTCTTCTCACCGGGGATGAGATCGCGGTAGTCGTCTTGAAAGGCGGTCACGCAACTGGGCTCGAGGCCGACAATCGGCACGCCCCTATCTACAAATTTACTGAGGGCTTTAACGCTTTTTTGCGCTTGCTTTTTAGCTTGCTTGAGTAAGCCTTTTGAAATAAGCGTGCGACCACAACAGCGGTAGTCAACTGTTTCGACGTTGTAACCAGCTGCCTCTAAAACCTTAATCGCTGCTGCGCCCACGTGTGGTTCGTGGTACATCGTCCAGGTGTCGGCAAATAGAGCTACGGTAGGTTTGGCGGGGTCTTTTTCGGGTTCAGGGCGGTGCTCGCGCAGCCAGTTGTCGAATGACTGATTTGCATAAAGTGGCATAACGCGCCGACGGTCCACACCGAGTGTTTTTTCTAGCGCCCAGCGGAAAGGTTTAAGCGGCAGAACTTTATTAGCAATGGGTGCAGCCATGCGGCCCAGGGGTGCGGTTTTGTAAACGTTTCCGAAGGCTTGCGCGGCTAAGGGTGTACCGTGGTCATCGTAGTACTGCTGCAAAAATTCATATTTGATTTTCGCCATATCGACTTGACTCGGGCACTCGGCTTTGCACGCTTTACACTCGAGGCACAAATCAAGCACGTTATAGACTTCTTTACTCGTCAAGCCACCCGGCAAGCGCCCGTTCATCGCCTCGCGCAAAATATTAGCGCGACCCCGTGTCGAGTGGTCTTCGTCACGGGTCGCCATATACGATGGACACATGACGCCCGTGGTGGTTTTGCGGCAAGCCCCCACCCCCGTACACATTTCAATTGCGCCCAAGAAACCCTCATCTTTGGAAAAGTCGAAATAGGTTTCGACGGGGTCGACGTGATAATCCGCGCCGTAGCGCAGGTCTTCAGTCATCGGCGGCGCGTCGACAATTTTGCCAGGGTTGATAATGTTTTTGGGGTCGAAAGCGCGTTTGATATCTTGAAAATCTTTGTAAAGGATGTCGCCAAACAGATTTTTATTCTGATATGAACGAATCAGGCCGTCACCGTGTTCGCCCGACCAGGAACCGCCGTATTTTTTAACAAGTTGAAAGGTGTCTTCGCTGATTTTCTGATAGGTCTCAACACCCTCTTTTGTTTTCATGTCGAGTAAGGGGCGGGTGTGAATGACCCCAACCGAAGCGTGACCGTAAAATACGACCCGCGCCCCGTACTTGTCGCACACCGCTTTGACCTCGGGAATATAGTGCGGGAGGTTCTCGGGGGGGATGGCGGCGTCCTCGATAAAGGCAACGGGTTTGGCGTTGCCGCGCATCGTCGCGTAGATGCCTAAGCCCCCCTTGCGAAAGGCCAAGACTCTCGCCTGGGCGGCTTTATCTTTAGCCAAATACGTGTAATAACTGAGCGCCTCAATCTCTTTATCAGCTTGTAATTTGGCGAGGCCCGCCAGCATTTCTTCTTCACTCGTGCCGTCAAATTCAACCATCAGCACCCCAACAGGCTCGCCTTCTAACCAGTCGAGCAGCGGCACTAAGTTAGGGTTTTGTTTACCGAGATCGAACAGCACGTCATCGAACAACTCCACCGCCGAGGGACCGTGTCGATTAATCAGCTTTACGGCGCTTAGAGCCTTGTGTAAGGTGTCGAAATGAACAAGTGCTAAAACGCTGTGGGTGGGAACGGGCTCGAGCTTTAGCGTCACATCCAAAATAAATGCCAGTGTGCCCTCTGAACCAGAGACTAATTTGGCGAGGTTAAAGGGTCGCCCATTTGTAAACTCGTCTAAGTTATACCCGCCCACCCGCCGCATGACTTTGGGAAAACGCGCCTCGATTTCATCGGCGTGTTCGGTGACGACGCGGTGGACCGTGCGGTAGATGTCCCCCTCGAGCGTGGGAAGCTCGAGTTTTTCTCGTAACGCTTCGTCATTCAATTCTTTTAACTCAGTGATGGTGCCGTCGGCAAGCATTACGGTCATACTCACCACCGCGTCGACACTTTTGCCATATTTAATGCTGCGCGTGCCTGCTGAATTATTCGCCACCATACCGCCGATATTGGCGCGGTTTGTCGTTGAAATATCAGGCGTAAATTGCAAACCGTGTGGTGCTAAAAAGAGGTTCAAGTTATCGCGCACTACACCCGGTTGTACCTTGACCAGACGCTGCTCCTTATCAAAGTCCAAAATCTCGGTCATATATTTTGAGAAGTCCAGAACAATCGCCCTACCCACAGTTTGCCCCGCCAAACTTGTCCCGCCGCCACGGGGCAAAAGCGGCAAGTTATGCGTATCAGCAATCTCTAGAACCCGCTCAACGTCCTCTGTCGTTTTAGGCACAACGACACCGAGCGGCTGAATTTCGTAGGGGCTGGCGTCGGTTGCGTAAAGGGCGCGGCTCGGCGCGTCGAAGCGGACCTCACCCGAAACCTTCCATTTGAGTTCGTTGGCAATGCGTTGCAAGCGGTTTTGTTGAGGGTCGGGCGGGGTAGTGGGTGCAACTTGCGTCATAAACTCAGTATGTCATTTTTTCACCATCCAGGTTTTCTCATGGGGCTGCGCTATTCTGGGTTCACGACGTGATTCAATCCTATTTTGTAAAGCTATGAGTATCGTAGGCAGGATTCAGGAGGAGCAAGTTATGCGCTATCTGGTTTTCGCCCTAATCATTTTTGGTCTTTCCGCTTGTACGACAGTTACAGAAGAGGATTTGACAACTCAGGTTGACTGCACACCCTCAGCCACCCCATTAGGCACTCTACCGCCTGCAAAGCCTGTCTGGTGCACAAACTTAGGCGCAGCTGATGCGACGTTTAAAAGAGGTCGTAACACCTGGCAAGATAGCTTTGATGCAGACGCCTCTATGGTGACTATAGGCAGAGGCTACCGGGTCTTTAACCGTCCACCGGAAACGGGCAGCGCTGACTGTAAAGCGCAGCATTTTCGGCACAACAATCACTGGATGGTAGACATCACCCCTCAGTGTAAAGGCACCATGATGCGCCCTGCCAAACGCTTTAGATTTGAGGACGGTCAGCTTGTTATTGAAGTCGACGCGGCAGCAGGTATACAGCCTTATGAGCAAGACCTGTGGCCTGAAATTGATATTACGACGGCCCCGCGCCCCCTTGGTCAACGCCGCGACGGGCTTTACGCTTATGATTCATTTCCTGGACACTGGACACTCGGGTGCAGGCTCGAGTCTGACCGCACACCTGTCTGCGCTCTATTTGACAACACCGAGCGCGGTGCAACAAACGGGGGCCGCGTTTTTGAGATTTCCTTTTTTCAACATGAGGGCGCTGAGGATGTTTACGGGGGCGAACCTGGACCTGTCGGCAGTGAACGCGACCGCGCCTGGAACGTCTGCCAAAGTGAAGACCCCGATATAAAATGCCGCGACACCTTCCGCTGGGAAATCAGCAAAGACCGCCTCGCGCTTTATGTCAATGACGTGTTGTATATGGAGCACAGTGGCTTACCCGCGGCTAAACAACTACCTGATGAAATTGTAAATGGTTCGGTGTTTGTTTATTTCTCGAGCTGGGGCCACCCGACAACGGCCGAAACCGCGCGCTTTCACTGGGATAGGATAGCTATAAATCCTTAACCACTCGTAGCTGAGCTTAGGTCTTTCAGCAAAAGGCAGAAATTAGGAACACTCGGCATCCTTGCAGATAGGATAAGCTTAGCCGCGTGCTCCGTCCTAAAGCATTTTATTTTTTCTTCTTCTCGGCTATCGCAGCCCTGTCACCCTTTCTGATTCTCTACTACGAAAGCCTGAACTTTTCAGGGCAGCAGATAGGCGTTCTGAGTGCACTTAGCCCCTTGATGATGCTAGCAGGCGCACCCCTTTGGGGCATGGTGGCAGATGCAACAGGGCGGCACAAAACGGTCCTTGTCAGCCTGATGGGCTTGTCGTTAGTAGCTGTTCTGGCACTCAGTTTGGCAAATACCTTTGGTGCACTCTTGCTGCTCGTGGCAAGTTATACCTTTCTCATTGCGCCGGTTATTCCGCTGGGCGATACCGCCGTGCTCAAACTCTTAGGTGACCAAAAGCGCAATTACGGACGCGTGCGTGTTTGGGGTGCGGTGGGTTTTGGCGCAAGCGCTCCCATTGTCGGTTGGCTTGTAGAGCGTTTCGACCTGAGTTGGGCTTTTTACCTCTACATCTTTTTTATGGCTCTTTGTATGCTGGCTTGTTTGGGTTTACCTGTAACAACAAAAACAGATAAATTCCAAGCCTCGAGCCTCACAGATTTTTTAAGCGCACCCTGGCTGTTTTTATTCGCGGCGGTGTTTTTGGGCGGCGCAGGTTTAGCCGTTAGTGGTAACTTCGTCTACCTCTATTTAGCCGAGTTAAAGGCGGCAGGCTTAATCGTAGGCTTGGCGCTTACCTTTGCTGTTGTCAGTGAGGTACCACTAACCTTTTACGGCAAGCAGTTGCTCGAGCGCTTTTCAACCCAGCATCTACTCATCGCGTCTCTTCTTTTTTTGGCCTTGCGCCTTTTTCTTTATAGCCTTTTTAATAGCCCCGCCCTCATTTTGCTTGTGCAACTACTGCACGGCTTTTGCTTTGCAATTATGTGGATAGCGGCGGTCAGCTACGCAGATGAGTTTGCACCCGAGGGCAAAACCGCAACAGCTCAGGGGCTTTTAGGCGCTGTCATGATGGGCTTGGGCAGCACTACAGGTGGGCTACTCGGCGGTTATCTGTACGACGCACTCGGCGCAAGTATAATGTTCCGCGTACTGGCAGGGGCGCTGCTCTTAGCTGCACTGCTACTTTTCATGGGATTGCATAGGTTTGTACCAAAGGTCCGCGCATCTTAAACGCTAATCATGGCGTGAAAATCGCTCAATAAAGTCGCGATCAGGCTCAACGCCGTGACCAGGTTTTAAAGGAATAGTTGCAAAACCGCCTGTACGAGCCACTTGACTTTGTATATCAAGCGGCTCGAGCAAGAGTTCATCTCTAAATAGGTTATGGGTCGTATCAAACTCGAGCATTGGCTCACGCGGATTTAGACCACCGGGTAGCGGCGGCATGGCAGCGAGAAGTTGAAGGTTGGTTGCTACTGCAATTGCTGAGCCCCAAACGTGATTTATAACGGGCGTAAAGTGCGTGTGCGCTAAAGCAAGAACTTTGAGGTATTCGCTAATCCCACCGAGCGCACAGACCTCGGGCTGGGCAATATCTAAGCAGCGGTTCTCGAGCAAGTGTCGCCAGCCCCAGCGCGTAAACTCGGCTTCGCCACCTGAAATATTGACTTTCAACCTAGAGCGGAGTTCTTTGTAACCGTCCAGGTCCTCAGGCGCAACAGGTTCTTCAAACCAGTAAGCGTCCAGTTCTTCCAAAGCATGACCGACATAAAAGGCGTCACTCGTTGTGTAGCAGTGGTTAGCATCAACCATAAACGGATAGTCATCACCGACGCCGCGCCGCACCGCCTCGGCAAGCTTGACATCATCCTTGGGACCAAGCCCGACTTTCATTTTGGTAGCGGCAAAGCCCGCCGCTTTTATCGCGGCAGCCTCTTCTTCAAAGCGGGTCTCGAGTGAGGAAACACTTTCTTGCCGGAGCATCATGCCGTAGCCGTAAACAGCAACTTTATCCCGGTGTGTGCCGCCGATAAGTTTACAAATAGGTAACCCTGCCACCTTGCCCGCAATATCCCAAAGCGCAATATCGACACCCGAAAGGGCTTGCATCGGCATGCCTTTTTGCCCGTGGTCGCGTAGCAGGTTATAAACCTTGTGCCAGATGACGTCACGGTCAATTGGGTCAGCGCCAAGAATCATGGGCTGAATGACCTTTTCGACAATAGCCTTGTTGGCAACGGCAACGTTGCCAGGGCCAAAGCACTCACCCCAGCCTGTTACGCCTTCGTCAGTACGAACTTCGACGAGGTGCGCTGAGCGTTTGGCGTAGAACTGCTGAGAGTAGCCGAGTTC
>ENA-ORXM01004632-ORXM01004632.1-marine-metagenome-genome-assembly--contig:-NODE-4632-length-11816-cov-3.383252_pt1 | contig 11816 bp, 9 predicted proteins | sample MGYA00237867_ERZ511480 | MGnify/ENA primary metagenome ERZ511480 (study PRJEB26309, sample SAMN06266103) | marine metagenome | isolation source: Algal blade | place: United Kingdom:Sidmouth, United... | reverse complement strand
GCCGATCCCGAGGCGGTGCGCGCGGTGCAGGCGCGGCACGGGCGGGAACGCGCGGCCACGGCGATAGAGGATCTGTTCGGCGCGCTCGCCGTGGCCCTCGTCGAGCGCGGCGCGGCGCGGCTCGTCTCGGCCGGCGGGGAAACGTCCGGCGCGGTCGTCACCGCGCTCGGGCTCGAGGCGCTGGCGATCGGTCCGATGATCGACCCGGGCGTCCCGGCGCTCGCGAGCGAGGTGGACGGGCGCCGCATCGGCCTGGCGCTCAAGAGCGGCAACTTCGGCGCACCGGACTTCTTCGCCAAGGGCGCACGCACCCTCGCCGGCGAGCGGCGGTGAGCGAGCGGGCACGACCGTGCGGGCGGCGCTCGGCGCCGCCGCATCACCGTGTCGCGAGCCGTTCCGCCCGTGCTCGAGAGTGAGCGGGCCAGGGGCGGTGGCACCCGTTCCCCTCAACCGATCTCTCGCAGCTCCCGCATCCTCGCCAGCACGTCCAGTCCGCTCCTGAGCAGGAAGTACGGCAGGTCGATGAAGATCCAGTTCTCGGCGAGCTTGTCGCCGTCGCGGCGGTAGAGGTCGACGAGCCGCATCTCGGTCGGCCGCTCGGAGGCGCTCATGCCGAGGAAGCCGCCCGAGGCGGTCATCGTCAGGCTGGGCCAGCCGAAGAAACCACCGTAGGCGCCCTCGTCCACGTGGCAGCCGTGGCCCTCGAAACGGATGTTCTCCAACCCGGACTGGAACGGCCCCTGGTGCTGACGCTCGTAGCGTTCGAGCGTGTAGGTCGCGCCGATGCCCGCCGGTCCCCACCAGAGCATGTCCTCGTGCCAGGTGCGGCGAAGCTCCTCCATCGGCGAGTGCACGTCGTTCGAGGTCAGATCGTCGACCATGCGGATGATCAGCTCGTGAGTGCGCTGCCCCTCGGCCGGGTCCTGCGGTTCGAGCATGACTCCGTCGTGGGTGCGCGGGCCCGGCGTCACGATCGAGACGCCGGTGCTCGGTGGCAACGGGTTGACGCCCGCCTGCTCCATGATCGAGAGCAGGTCGACGAGCAGCACCGTCTCGACGATCTCGGCGTCGACGACGTGATGGAACTCGACGTAGCGGAGGAAGGCGAGACGCCCGGTCGGCGGGATGCCGAGCCAGGGACGATCGAAGAGCCCCATCAGGTGCCCCATCGCGACGACCCAGTGACCGCCGTCGGCGGCGAGTCGGTTGTCGCCGGCGAGGAAGATGTCCTCGCGACGCTGCACGGACGAGAAGGCCTCCCGAAAGGGTCTCCAGAAGACGTCCACCACCTTGCCCGGACCGGTGTGCTCGCCGAAGGGATGGACGCCGCGCCAGCGAAACGACGGCGAGCAGGCGCGGGCCATGACGGCATCGAGCTCCGCCGGCACCGCGCCGTCGAGCGCCTCGTTGAAGCGGCGGACCGTCGCTTTGGCATCTTGGAGACTCGTGTCTTTGAGACTCATGGCGTTTCGGTCGCGCGGAGGGTGACTCGCCGAGGAAGTCGGATGGCGTCCGCGGTTCGCCGAGTCTAGCCGGAGAACGCGTAGGTATGCGGCATCCGAGCACGCTGTTCCGGGGGGGGCGATCGCTGTCGCGCGGGCGAGGGGCTCGTGACGATCGTCGACCCCCTCGCGAGCGACATTCGTGCGGAACGGGCCCGTGCCCGAGGGGCCCACTGGGAACGGGAGGACGCGCGACGAGCTGATAGGGGCTTGCATTCTCCGGTGACCCGGTGAAGCATACGTCTGCCTGCCAAACCAGAACCGCCGCGGGCGGGCAACGTCGTCCCGAGTTGGAGATTCCATAGGATGCCGTCACGATGAGCGATTCTGCCGAACACGCGGGTGACGAACCCGATGAGGGGAAGGGCGCGAGAGGCCGCGGTGGCAGCGCCCGGGAGGCCGAGGAGCAGGGTGGCGACGCGCCGCCCGCGAGCCGTGCCCGCTTCGAGGCGCTCTCCGCCGAGCACATGCCACGCGACTTCAGCGTCTCGCTCGACGCCTACCGTCGCGGCGGCACCGATCGCTTTCTCGGGCAGGAACGGGACGAACGAGAGGAGGGGACGGCGCTCGTCGGATTCGAGCCCACCTACACCGACATCGTCGACTACATCGTCCGTATCACCCACCGGATCTGGGAAGAGAAGGACATCGGCTACATCTACGACACCTACAGTCACGACTGCCGGGTCTGGGACGACTTCGGCCTGCAGTACGGACGCGACAAGATCGTCGCCGACACCGTCCACACCAACAACGCCTTCCCCGACATCCGCCTCGTCGCCGACGAGGTCATCTGGGCCGGCGACGAGACGGTCGGCTTCCACACCTCCCACCGCTGCCGCATTCTCGGCACCAATACCGGCTTCAGCCGCTACGGTCCTCCGACGGGGCGTCGCATCGAGCTCTGGTGCATCGCCAACTGCGTCGCTCGCGACAACGAGATCTTCCACGAGCACGTCATCTACGACACCGCGGGCATGCTCCAGCAGCTCGGCGTCGACGTGGTCGCGATGGCGCGCCGGCTAGGCACCTCCGAGAGCGCGCTCGTCCCGAACTTCGCCGCCGGAGAGCCCAGGCGTATCGTCGGTCAGGGCAAACCCGCGCGCCCGCCGATTCCCGAGGACGCCGGAGCCGACATCGAGGCGTTCGTCCGCGCCGCCTTCCAGCGTGTCTGGAACCGTCGCGATTTCGCCGCGATCGATCGCGTCTACGCCCCGGACATCCTCTGTCAGGGCTCGACCGGGCGCGTCTACCGTGGGCACGGGCAACTGCGCGCCTTCGTGCTGTCGATGGTCGCGATGTTCCCCGACCTCGCGCTGTCGGTCGACGATCTGTACTGGATGGGCAGCAACCCCGACGAGGGCTTTCTCGTCTCGATCCGCTGGAGTGCGACCGGCACCCACCGCGGTCACGGCCCCTACGGCGAGCCGACCGGACGCGAGGTCCACCTCTGGGGTATCACGCAGTGGACGCTCGAGGGGAGCCGCGTGCGCCGCGAGTGGATGCTGTTCAACGAGTTCGGCGTGCTGATGCAGCTGCACGGTGCCCGATCGGCCGCGGTGCGCCCCGGTGCGTCTCTCCCGGGCCCGAGCCGTCCCGACGGCGAATCGCACGGCGGCGTGCCTGCCCCCTAACCCGCAGGGCTCGCTCCGACCTGCATCATCACGAACTTCTTCCCCGTGCTCGAGCTGATCGCCGAGAAGATGGAGGAATGCGAGCGGCCGGGGCTGCAGATCGAGCCGAAGCTCACCACCGAGCACCGCGGGGAGACCGACCGCGCGTTCGAGGCCTCCACCTCGCCCTACGACACGGCGGCCGTCGCCAACTCCTCGATCACGGCGCTGCAGGCGAAGGGGCTACTGACGCCGCTGAACGATCTGGTCGAGAAATACCGAGACGAGTACGCGATCGAGGACTCGATGTTGATCCGCTTCGGAGAGGACGTGATGGCGGTCGCCTTCATGGCCAACGCGCAGCATCTCTTCTTCCGCGAAGACCTGTTCGAGCAACACGGTCTCGCGGTGCCGACGACCTACGACGAGCTGCTCGCGGCGGCCGAGAAGCTGGAGAGCGCCGAGGAGATCGAGTACCCGTTCGGCGCCGCCTTCAAGAGCGGCTGGGAGCTCGGCAACGAGTTCGTCGACATCTATCTCGCCCGCGGCGGCGACCTGTTCGACCCCGCGACGGGCGAGGCCGCGTTCGACAACGAGGACGGGCTCGCGACGCTCGAGCTGATGGAGTCGTTGATGGGGCACATGTCCCCGAACGCCCTCGGGATGGATTTCGGCGCCGTCCGTCAGCAGCTCCAGCAAGGCCAGATCGCGATGGCCTTCCTCTGGGGCGATCAGGCCGCCTCGATGGACAAGCCCGAGGAGAGCCGCGTCGTCGATAAGATCGCCTTCGCCCCGGCACCGAGCCTCGAGCCGGGCGGTCCGGTCGCGACGACCTTCTGGTGGGACGGTTTCGTGATACCGAAGAACCTCGACGGTGATCCCGACCTCACCTTTCGCGTCGTCATGGAGGCGCTGCGCCCCGAGGTGGTAGAGGAGCACAACGAGGCGACGCTGTGGCTGCGCTCGAACTACCAGCCCGGACGCTACGCGCAGGCGATCATCGACTCGGTCGAGGCCGGCGCTCCGCCCTATCCGATGGTCCCGCAGGCCGAGCTCGCGCATGCGGCCCTCGGTGACAACATCGGGGACTTCCTCGCCGGCAAGGAAAGCGCCGAGCAGTCGCTCGCCGACGCGGCTCGGACCTACCGCCGCTCCGCCGTCGATGCCGGTTACCTGCAACCCTGAGGTCGTGATCGGACGAGGGTCCCGACAAGAGTACCGACAAGGGTCCCGGTGAGCCACGTATGAGACGCGGCACCTTCCTCGCCTTCGTCGCCCCTTCGCTCGTGGCGATGTTGCTGCTGATCGCGGTCCCGCTCGCCGGGGTCGCCTGGATCGCGGTGCACAACTCCCACGTCGAGACGGCACTGGCCGAGGTGACGACCGAGGTGCCGATGTTCGGCGGCGTGACGCGCAAGGTCACCCGTCTGGTGCCCCAGCCGGTGCTCGACGAGGCGGGGGAAGCGATCACGACCTGGGAGTACGTCGGTGGCGCGGAGATCGCTCGGGCAGCCGAGCTCGAGCGGGTCGGGGAGGCGCTGACGCGCGATCGCGGCGATCTCCCGATCACCGAGAAGCTCTCCGGCGTTCACTCCGATATCGTCAATCTCGACTTCTGGGACGCGCTCGAGTTCACGCTGCTCTACACGTTCCTCACCACCCCGTTCGTGCTCGGCATCGGCTTCGCCCTGGCGCTTGCGGTCAACCGCGTCACCGAGCGCCTTCGGGGCACGCTGGTGTTCGCGACCCTCTTGCCGATGATCATCACGCCCGTCGTCTCGGCGCTATCGATCTACTGGCTGTTCATCGACGATGCGGTGATCTCCTCGCTCCTCCAGCAGATGGGCTTCGAGAAGCTCTACTTCCTCGGCAGCGAGCTGACCATCCGCAGCATCATCATCTTCCACGGCGTCTGGAGCGCCACCCCGTTCGCCTTCATCCTGCTCTACGCCGGGTTGCAGACGGTGCCGCACGAGACCCTCGAGGCGGCGCGCGTGGACGGGGCCAACCGCTGGCAGGCGACCTGGGCGGTCACCGTCCCGCACCTCGCCCCGCTGTTCGCGGTCATCGCGCTGATCCACCTGATGGACGCCTATCGCGTGTTCGAGCCGATCCTCGTGTTCGGCTCGAGCGTCTACGCCAATTCCCTTCAACACCTGACCTACTTCGTGCTCGCCTTTCAGGACAACATCCACAAGGCGGCGGCCTACGCGCTGTTGACCGTCGCCGGCATCGTCATTCTGCTGATTCCGGTGCTGCGTCATACCTGGCGCGAGCAGAAGGGGCTCGGCTGATGGGCGGAGGGTCGCTGTGATGCGACGGGAGCCCGCCTGGCTGACGGTGCTCACCGCGACTGGGCTCGGCCTCTGGCTCGTCGTCGCGATCTTTCCCTTCCTGTGGATGATCCTGATCTCGTTCCGCTCCCCGGTCGATGCGTTCTCGGTACCGCCCGAGCTCTTCGCGCCGTTCACGCTCGAGAACTTTCGCCGGATCTGGCTCGTCGACGGATTCTGGCACTACGGGATCAGCACCCTCGTCGTCACCTTCTTCACCGTGCTGATCTCGCTCGGCATCGGCTGCCTCGCCGGCTACGCGCTGTCGCGCTATGGCGGCATGCTCGGGTTCTGGCTGCTGCTCGGCGCCTTGGTGTTCCGCGCGATGCCGCACGTGGTATTGCTGACCGCCTACAAGCCGGCGTTCTTCGAGCTCGGGCTCTGGAGCCGCTACGAGACGCTGATCATCGTCTACGTCGCGATCAACCAGCCGTTCACGATCTGGATGCTGCGTTCGTTCTTCGTCAACATCCCGCGCGAGCTCGACGAGGCGGCGCTCGGCAACTACCTCGGGCAGAGTCGACACATGGACAAGCTCATGCTCGGCATCGCCGGCGCCGTCTCGATCACGCTGCCGCTGATCGTGCTGGTTCTACTTTTCCAGAAGTACCTCGTCTCGGGGCTGACCCAAGGCGCCGTCAAGGGCTGAAACTCCCGTCCCCTTCATACCGAACCGCTATGTCCAGAGAACGCAACCTCGAGCTCGTGCACCGCATGTACGACGCGCTCAACCGCCAGGACCTCGACGCGCACGACGCGTACTGGCACGCCGACATGATCTGGCACGGCCCACCCGGTTTCGGCGACGTGCACGGTCTCGACGGCTTCAAGCATCAGGTACTCGAGCCGTTCTACCGAGCCTTCCCCGACTATCACGCGGTCAACGACATCGAGCTCGCCGAGGAGAGCTGGGTGTCGGCGACGGGTTTTCTGAGCGGTACCCACCGTGGCGAATGGCTCGGTCTCGCACCGACCGGCCGACCGATGCGCATGCGCTTCTCCGACTTCTGGAGCGTGCGCGACGGCAAGCTCGCCGAGAACTGGGTCATGGTCGATCACGTCGACGTGCTGCGCCAGCTCGGCGTGGACGTGATGGAACGGGCGGGGCTGAGCGTCTGAGGGGGATCGGCGGCGGCGTTCGCCGGAGCCCTCGCCTGCGTGCCGGCGGCGCTCTCGGTCTCGCCGTTCGGTGATAACGGCAGGCCCGAGTCGCCCTCGCTCTTTCTCGCCGTCTGCAGAACTTCGTCAGCCCGTCAGGCGTCCCGCAGGAGCCGTCTGAGAATCTTGCCGCTCGGCGACTTCGGAATCGACTCGACGAGCGTGAAGTCGGTGACACGCTTGTAGCTCGCGACGCGTTCGGCGAGGAAGTCCCGAAGCTCCTCGGTCGCGACCGAGGCGTCGGGCTTGACGACGACGAATGCCTTCGGCCGCTCCCCGGCTTCCTCGTCCGCCACGCCGATCACGGCAACGTCCGCGACCGCCGGGTGGGTCACCAGTAGCGCCTCGAGCTCGGCCGGGGCGACCTGAAAGGCCTTGACCTTGATCAGCTCCTTGACCCGATCGACGACGAAGAGGTAGCCGTCCGCGTCGATCGTCACGACGTCCCCCGTGTGCAGCCACCCCTCGGCGTCGAGCGTCGCGGCGCTCGCCTCGGGATTGCCGAGGTAGCCCTTCATGACCTGTGGCCCCTGTACGAGCAGCTCGCCGACCTCGCCCGCGCCGACATCCCGCCCGTTCTCGGCGACGACGCGGCAGCGCGTGCCGGGCACGGCCTGACCGCTCGAGCCCGGGCGATCGGGGCCGGAGCCGATCGCGTGACTGACTGGACTCATTTCGGTCATGCCGTAGCCCTGGGTGATGGTGCAGCCGATGCGCGCCGAGGCTTCGGCGGCGAGCTCGGCGCCGAGCGGGGCGGCACCCGAGAGCACGCGCTTGAGCGACCCGAGCTCGTGCTCGTCGACGGCCGGGCTCTTGGCGAGCCCGAGCACGATCGGCGGCACGCAGTAGAGGTGGTTGATCCGGTGCTTCTCGATCAGCGCGAGCACCTGCCCCATGTCGAAGCGTGGCAGCGTCACGACCGTCACGCCGTCGGCGAGGAGGGCGTTCATGAGCACCTGCATGCCGAAGATATGGAAGAAGGGCAGTACCGCGAGCGCGACCTCGCCCGGCTCGTTGACGAGCACGGCATTGGTCTGGGCGATGTTCGCGACGAGGTTGCGGTGCGTCAGCATGACCCCCTTCGGCAGACCCGTCGTCCCGGACGAATAGGGTAGGGCGACGATCGTCTCGGCCGCGTCCACCGGCTCCTGCTCGAGCGGCTCGCCGGCCACGTCGGCGATCGAGCGGTGCCCGTCGCTCTCGCCGATGACGAGCACCTCGGTCACGGCGGTCCCCTTCATCGCGGCTCTCGCCGCCTCGAGAAAGGGCGGCACCGTCACCAGCAGCATCGCCGCGGCGTCCTCGAGCTGGAAGCGAATCTCCTCCGCCCCATAGGTCGGGTTGACGGTCGTGACCGCCGCGCCGCGGAGCGCGACGGCGTGGAAGACGATCGCGAACTCGGGGGAGTTCGGCGCCATCAGCGCGACGCGATCCCCCGGTCCGACGCCCAGCGCGGCAAGACCGCCGGCGAGACGGCGGATCGCGTCGTCGAGCTCGGTGAACGTGTGCCTCGCCCCGCTCGCGCCGTCGATCATCGCGACGGCGTCGGGCATCGCCTTCGCCCGTCCGAGCACGACGGCGGTCAGCGCCGCGTCGGGAAAGGCGATGTCGCCGTGCGGGCTTTCGAAGACATGCCGCTCGGATACGTGCCCTGGCGGCGCTTCCAACGTCGGATCGGAGGGGGGAGGTACGTTCATGGGAGGCGCTCGCGGATCGGTCGACAGCCCAGCATGCCCCAAGAACGGTCGCGGGGCGAACGATCGTCCCGCACGGGCCGGAGAGCGGCGCTCGAGCAACGCCGCCGCCGTCGCGTACGGCGACGGCGGCGGCGTATGCTCTCTTCACTGACGGTGCGGGGCGCGCGGGCGGGCGAAGGGCGGCCGCGTCGGCGAGCGCCGGAGCGAGGCGGAGAGCGACGATGAGTGACCGGATCGCCGAAGTGCGCGACTTCCCGCGCGGCGTGCGCGAGATCGAGCACCTCTGGATTCCGATGCCCGACGGCGTGCGGCTCGCCGCCCGGCTCTGGCTGCCACGGGATGCCGAGAGCGATCCGGTGCCGGCCCTCCTCGAGTACCTGCCCTACAGAAAGCGCGACGGCACCGTCACGCGCGATCAGCTGACTCATCCCTACTTCGCCGGTCACGGCTACGCCGGGGTGCGCGTGGACCTGCGCGGTACGGGTGACAGCGAGGGCGTCTGCCGGGGGGAGTACCTGCAGCAGGAGCTCGACGACGGTGTCGCCGTCATCGCCTGGCTCGCCGCGCAGCCCTGGTGCACGGGGCGGGTCGGCATGTTCGGTATCTCGTGGGGCGGGTTCAACGCTCTGCAGATCGCGGCACTGCGTCCGCCGGCGCTGGAGGCAGTGGTCACGATCTGCTCGACCGACGACCGCTACAGCGACGATATCCACTACCTCGGCGGCGCCCAGATGACCGAGAACCTCAGCTGGGGGGCGACCGCCCTGGCCATCGCCATGGCGCCCCCGGACCCGGCGATCGTCGGCGAGCGCTGGCGTGAGATGTGGCTCGAGCGTGCGAACGGCAACGGACTCTGGGTCGAGGACTGGTTCCGCCATCAGCGGCGCGACGCGTTCTACCGTCACGGCTCGATCGCCGAGGACTGGAGCGCGATCACAATCCCCGTCTACGCGGTGGGCGGCTGGGTCGACGGCTACACCAACGCGATCTTCCGTCTGCTCGAGCACCTCGATTGCCCGCGCAAGGGATTGATCGGGCCGTGGGGCCACAAGTACCCGCACTTCGCGCTGCCCGGTCCGCAAATCGGTTTTCTGCAGGAGTGCCTGCGCTGGTGGGATCAGCATCTGAAAGGAGTCGATACCGGCATCATGACCGAACCGATGTTGCGTGCCTGGCTGCAGGAGCCCGCCCGTCCCGATCCGGTGCCGCGTCCCCGACCCGGGCGCTGGATCGCCGAGCCGCTCTGGCCTGCCGAGGGAGAGCGCTCGATGACGCTGGCGCTCTCGCGCGGACGACTCGGTACCGACCCCTCGCCGGGGGAGAGGCTTTCGATCCGCTCGCCGCAGACGACGGGGTTGTCGACCGGCACCTGGTGCAGCTTCACCGACGCACCGATGCTGCCGCTCGATCAGCGCCTGGAGGACGGTGGATCGCTGGTGTTTCTCGGCGAGCCGCTGGAGGAGGCGCTCGCGGTGTTCGGCTTCCCGGAGCTCACCGTGCGGGTGAGCTCGGACCGTCCGGTGGCCACCCTCGTCGCGGTGCTCTCGGCGGTCGACCCGGACGGGGCGGCGACCAAGATCTGTCACGGCGTGCTGAACCTGACCCATCGCGACGGTCACGCCGATCCGCGAGCGATGACGCCGGGGCAAGCGGAGACGATACGGCTCCGGCTCGACGCCTGTGGACAGAGCTTCGCTCGCGGACAGCGCGTTCGTCTCGCGCTGTCGACCACCTGCTGGCCGCTGATCTTCCCCGCTCCGCACGCGGCGACCCTGACCGTCGATACCGGTGGCAGCCGACTGAGCCTTCCCGTGCGCGACGCGCCGGCGAGCGATGCCGAGCTTCGCGCGTTCGATCCCGCGGAGGGCGCGCCGCCCCTCCAGACGACGGAGGTTCGCCCGGGCAGCTTCCGTCGCACTCTCGTCACCGATCAGGTGAGCGGCGAGAGCGTGTTCGAGCGCCGAACCGACGGTGGCGCGGAGACCCATCACCCCACGGGTCTGACCGTCGATGTCGTCAACGTCGATCGATTCGTCATCCGGGCGGACGAGCCGCTCGGCGCGCGCGGCGACTGCCACTGGAGCAGGACGTACAGCCGCGACGGCTGGCGTGCCTCGGTGGGCGTCGATGTCGCCGTCGAGGCGCGCGCGGAACACTGGCACCTCGAAGCCGAGTGGCGGCTCGAGGACGCCGACGGCCCCGTTGCCGAGAAGCGCTGGTCGGCGGACATCCCGCGCGATCTGGTTTGAGGGCGTCGGGTACCGATGAGCGCCCGGCAGGCGCTTCGGTCGCCGTCGTCGCGACGGTCTGCGGCGACGCAAGGGTGCAGGTCCACCGACCGTTCGCGTTCGCGCACCATCGGATCCGGTGATGTCACCCGCGCCGCGCGGTGGAACGTCGCTCGCGAGCTGCCGGCGGGCGCGCTTCGGCAGGTGGTCGGAGCCTATGCGCTCAATCGTCGCCTTCCACGAACGGATACTCCGCTTCGAATTCCGCGCGCGTGGCCCGAGGATGATCGCCCGCCAGAGGCACCGAAGCGAGCGCGCGGTCGGAGTAGATCTCGGAGCGTAGCGGCCAGTCGCGGGCCGCGTCGAACAGCCCCGGCATCAGTTCGTAGTCGTCTCCGGGCTCCTTGGTGTCGCGCATCCACAGGTGCGAGCCGCACGTCGGGCAGAAGGCGCGTTCGGCGAAGCTCGACGAGGCGTAACGCGCGATCTCGCCGGCGACGCTCACGGCGTCGGCCGGAACCGCGAAGCAGGCGAAGAGCGCCCCCGACCACCGCTGGCACAGCCGGCAGTGGCAGACGCCGGGGCGTGCGTCGTCGGTGTGCGCGACGCGGATCGAGACCGCGCCGCACAGACAGTGCCCCTCGATGGGTCCGGCGGTGACCGGCTCGGACATGGATCTTCTCCCAGAGGCGCTCGGCGGAGAACGAAGTATCAGGAAATATAGGTAGTTCCGGCACGCGATGGTGTTCCCGATCAGCCGGTTGCAGCTTTCGGCGAACTCCTGGCGGGAGCGACGGGGACGGACACACCGGGCTGGCGTTCACGATCACCGGATCGTCCGTTCAGCGGAGCCGTCCCTCGTCGTCGATCACCCGAAGGCGTGTCGCCGGTCGCTCCCAAGAATACAGCACGAGGTTGTCGTCTCCGTCACGCGCGCCACGCGCGAAGCTCGGAACGAGCAGCGCGGCGAAACCGTCCGCGACGAGCGATCGGGCGAAACGCTGCGTCGGCGCGAGCGCGCCGAGGGACACCGCGTTGTAGAGATCGACCGCACCGATACCAGTCCGCATCGACTCGCCACGAACGGCACGGCGCGCCAGCGCCTCGATACTCGAGCGGTACTTCGACGGCTTCACGCCCATCTCGCGGTAGGCTTCGCGCCAGGCGCTGATTGCCGGGCAGCTTGAGATCGGGTCGACGGCGCGAAGTTCGGGGAGGGCTCGCTCGAGAGCTTCTCGCTCGAGCGCATCGAGTTCGGCGCCGTTCGGAGCGAAGTCGTCGAACA
>ENA-ORXM01004631-ORXM01004631.1-marine-metagenome-genome-assembly--contig:-NODE-4631-length-11828-cov-5.084248_pt1 | contig 11828 bp, 7 predicted proteins | sample MGYA00237867_ERZ511480 | MGnify/ENA primary metagenome ERZ511480 (study PRJEB26309, sample SAMN06266103) | marine metagenome | isolation source: Algal blade | place: United Kingdom:Sidmouth, United... | reverse complement strand
ACTGAATTTCGAAAACCAAAAATCTCATCCAAAATATTCCATTTTATGCAATTCGTCAGTTTTTAGAGTGGACTCATCAAGCAAAAAGGAAAAGTAAGTACAAAAGAAATTCCATGAGTGCAATTATCAATTCCTTAATCTATAAGCAAAGCATTATTAGGATCTCATAATGAAAATCGACTATGCTACGCTGCACGCTCTAAGTGGCCACAAAAGGCGGCTTGACAACGATTTGGGGTTTTAAGTAAAAAAAATGAATTTGAATTTCTTTAAGGCATGCCTTGCTGAAAAACCTTCTGAATAATTAAATCAATATTAGTAGCAACGATCTCGCCCATATTCTTGCAGGCGGTGAAGGAATCGTTGTCATGGTGCTGAATTAATTCTTCTTTTAGTTTTTCGATTTTTTCGTTGGAGGAGATGATGTCTTTTTGCATGACTTCCAGGAGGGCGGATAGCCTACGAAATTCTCCTTTGGAGCGGTTGGCCATAAGGGTTCTTTCCTCTAGCTGGTATTGCTTCATCGTTTCGGGTGTCATGTGCTCGATACCCATTTTGATAATGGGGTTATTTTCTTTGAAGTATTGTGGAAGGTAAAAATTTTTTCTGCCTTCGTAAGATTGTTGGTCAAAATCGATGGCTCTTATACGGTATTGGTTCCCTTCGATGTCTGGGGTGATGTCGACTACATAATTGTACGAACGCATGTCTCCTAATAGACGCACAAAACATCTTTCATTGAATTTTACAAATTCTTTGGAAATTCTAATTTGGTCAAATTTGGAGACGTTAAGATTTTGCTCGACAAAGCGATCTCCAGGGATGCCTGCAATGTGTTCTTCAATTAAAGTCCCGCCGTCGACCATATAGGTAATTCTATTTGGGGAAAGGACGTGCTCTAATTCTAAACCGTACACTCTAGAGGAATCTGCTTTTTTAACATAGAAGTGATCGTAGTTATCATTATAGCTGTTGATGATCCTAACTCTAAAAGGATGAGTGTTTCCAAAAGTACAAAAGTCAATTCTATCTACACTTAGGTGATCCAATACTTCTACATCTCCATCTGTCTTGAGTAGTGCGTAAATTTGTGTGAGGGCCTTGTGAAAATCTCGGGTATCCGATTCGCTGTAATAGGCTGTCTCCCATAAAGTATCTTCTCCCTGACTGTCGATTAAGGAAACTGTATTTTCAAAACGATGCAAATCTTGATACTTGACAGGTAGGCTGATCTCTCTACCATATCGTCGCAGATACATTCGCAGTGGCGTTTGGATTGCGAAGCTTTTTTTCTTTTTGGATGGAACACCGCCTTTCATCATTTTATATAGTTGTTAGTTGTCAGATGTCAGTCCCTTTCGGGATGCCTTCGGCATTGACAGTTGATAGTTTACTTCTTTAATCTAAAGGGCATTGATAGCAAGGAACACTAGTATGTTTAACATAAAAAAAAGGTTCGTGTTGCGTTTTCTTAGCTATAAAAGAAATTCGTTTTATATTGCCAAAATAAAATCAAGTATCATTTCAAAAGATCAACTCATAAGGTTTACAGACAAGGGTTTATATGTCCAGCGGGCGGATGTGTACATCGATCCGCATAAGCGTGTCAATCGGGCATTGGTGACGCATGGGCATGCTGATCATGCCAGATGGGGCAATAAGCATTATTTGTGTACTGATTCTGCTAAGCCGGTCATCAGGCATCGTCTTGGGAAAAAATTGAAGATAGAATCTATTGCGTACGGTAAGGTGGTCAAGATCAATGGGGTGAAATTTTCATTTCATCCTGCTGGGCACATCACAGGTTCTGCGCAGATCAGGGTTGAATATAAGGGAGAAGTGTGGGTGGTATCTGGTGACTATAAGATAGAAGATGATGGCCTTGCGGAAAAATTTGAGTCCGTGAAGTGTGATACTTTTGTCACGGAAGCTACTTTCGCACTACCAATTTACAAATGGACTCCTCAGGAAGAAATTTTTGAAGATATCAATGACTGGTGGAGGCAGAACAAAACAGAAGGAATAACGAGTTTGTTAACTGGTTATTCCTTGGGGAAGGCGCAGCGGCTGATACAAGGTTTGGACCCTTCCATTGGGAAAATATTTACGCACAAGGCCGTTGAAGATACAAATGCCATATTTCGAAAACAAGGGATCAAACTTCATGACACCATAAAGATTGCAGCTCACCAAACCAAAAAAATGTATACTGGCAATATCGTAATCTGCCCACCTGGTGCAGTAGGAAATGCCTGGGCAACCAAGCTAGGCGAAAAATCTGTAGCGTCGGCTTCTGGTTGGATGGCCATTAGAAACGGCAGAAAACGAAGGAGTTGCGATCGTGGGTTTGTACTTTCAGATCATGCGGATTGGGAGGGATTGGTTTATGCAGTCAAAGAGACGGAGGCAAACCGAGTATTTGTAACACATGGCGCTGCGGGTTCCTGTGCGATTTTTGCCAAGTGGCTTTGTGACCAAGGACTTGATGCGGCAGAGGTTAAAGTGGAGAAAGAAGAAGGATTCTGATAATATGATAATCTGATAAATACTAAAATTTAGAAATTTAAAAGCTAATTAAAATAAGAAATATCATTCTTATTAAGAATGACGCAAAATAAACAGTTTAATACACCACCACCTTTTCAATCAAGACCCCTTTTTCTGTTTCTAGTTTCACAAAATACAACCCTGAAGTGAGGGTGACTGTTTGAGTTTGAGCGGTTTTATCTGTAACAATTTTTTGAACCAATTTTTTATCACTGCTGTAGATGAAGATAGCTTGCACCGAGTCTTCGTGCACAATATTGAATACACCTGAGTTAGGATTCGGATAGATGCTTACCTCAATTTCCTCTTGCACTTGATCTACTGGAGTTGTCTGTTGAAGACAGTTGGCATAGCAGTCGCTGAATTCAGATCTGAGATATGAGATGCCTTGGTACATACTATTGACATTCCCCAAGTTAGAATTTCCTGGTTCGTCGTAGACGGAGTATGCTAGTACCAACTCATAGCGACCACCACCGCGAAAAATAAATGGACCTACAGAACCTAAAGCGCGACGATCTCCTTGAGGATTTCCTAATGCTAATTCTGTATTGGGAGAAGAACTGGGATTGCCGTCATAAAAAACACCTCCGAAAGGCATGTCTGATCCATCCTTCCATCTGCCATCAAGGTAATTGTAATAGTCTTGTCCAATGAAGGGTTCCCCTTCGTTTCCATCGCCATAAGGGATGGGCATGTGCCGATTAAAATTTATGAAGACAACGGCGTTGTTTAAAAGCGTCCATGGCCCCATAAGCATGGTGGTAGCGATTGCAGGAGCACCTTGTCCATAACCCTCTCCCCCCGTACAGCTTGTATCATCATTGTCTGCATTGTAACCATAGATGGTTCTAAATTCGTTGGAGGCACCCATGTAGTCATCATCGGGACAGCCAATATCAAAATCAGAAAAAACACCTATGTAAGCATCGTCCAAAATACCATCCACTTTATTTATCAACCAATGCCTAACAAAGATGGTGTTATTTAAAAATTGGTTGTTGACACAGTTAAAAACGAAATAAGAAGTATGCACTTCTAAGTTAATCGGCAACATTCCTGATTCGGTGTGCTCTGTGTTATCTGTGTATCGGCACCATAGCATTTCGTCTGGAGTTGGTGCTGGTAGATTGACACATCGTATTCCTATATTTGGATATTCGCCTCTGTCTGGTTCGTAGATCCTATTTTCATTGATATCAACAAATGGTGCGTATTCTTCATCTCCTTCAGGCATGTCAAATCCATTTTCATCAAAGAAAAAATCATTGCCTTTTGCTGGCCAACCAAAGATGGCCGGGTGGGCTTCGTCCAATCCGTTTGTCATATAATCTTCACGGAAGTTGTCTATCTCTATTTTTGTTATCCGCCAGATCTTGTTCCAATTTTCTTCATTGACAAAGTCTCTTTTACCATCTTCATTATATTTTTGAATGGCACCTCTCAAATTTCCCTGTAGGTCATAACCTGCGATCCATAGACCGGAGGACTTCATCAAATGTGTGTTGGAACCGATGGGAAATTCAAATCCCTTTTCTTCTCCAAAGAATAAAAGTCCGTTAGATGTCAATTGGGCTTTAATGTTGTTTGAAGAAATTGTCGCAGTAGCTGGTTCAGGCTGCGCATAGAGTGTGATTGCTAATGTGTAAACAAAAAGAAAGGATATTATGATTTTTTGGTGCATGTTGTAAAATAGGGAATTTATATTTCTTGTTATAGCACAAGTACTACTTCTTGATTGTAAAAATAAATTTGTTTTGCATGATAAGGCATATTGGCTTGCAATTGACAACAAGAATGTACTTAAATACGGGTCTCAAGGGCATGCCCTTCCAATGGAAGTTCGTTTATAAACAAATCAGGCTAGTAACACTTCCATACTAATATCATGCAATTTAATTTAATACGAAAATTTGGCGTAGCGATAGGGCTTGCCTTATTGCATAATCAATACAATTCCTCCCACCCCATAATTTTCAACTTTAATATATCTTTGTCTAATGAAATCCTTTGCCAAATTAATTTCTAATCTGGAGCAGACCTCTAAAGAAGCCTTCAAGGTGACAGCTTTGGCGCAATACTTTTCTAATGCAACAGATGAGGATAAACTATGGACCTTAGCACTTTTTACAGGGACTCGTCCAAAACGGGTAGTGGACATCAAGGCTTTAAAAGAATTTGCTGAGCAGGTTTATACCGAGGGTGAATGGCTGTTTGAAGCTTCTCATCAAATTTTGGGTGATATGGCGGAAACGATTGCTTATTTCCTGCCAAAAGCAAAAAGAAATGGTAACCACACTTTGTCGGAATGGATTAGCATGATACGAACAATTTTTAATGCTGAGAGAATAGACCAGAGAGATGCAATCACAAAAGCTTGGGACACTTTGAGACCTGAGGAAAGATTCATATTTAATAAATTAATTACTGGTGGTTTTAGAATTGATGTTTCTCTAAAATTGTTGAGCAAGGCTTTGGCCATCGTTACTGGCAAAGATGAAAACTTGTTGGCTCATAAGCTAAACAGCGATTGGCATCCTGATGAAGTTAGTTTTGAAACTTTGATCTTTACAGAAAATCCCGAAGCAGAAAAATCAAAACCTTACCCTTTTCACTTGGCTCATACCCTTGAAAGTACAGTAGCAGAACTAGGAGACATTAGCAATTGGCAGGTAGAGAGAAAATGGGATGGCATACGAGTGCAAGTAATTGTCAGAGGAAATAAAATATCTATTTGGTCTAGAAAAGGAGATATACTTAGCTCAAAAGTACCTGAGCTAAAACCATTGGCAGAGTCAATGGAAGATGGGACGGTTTTAGATGGCGAGTTGATCTGTTTTAAGAATGGCAAAATACTTCCTATAAATAATTTGCGAACTAGATTTGGAAGAAGAAATAATTCAAAAAAACAATTCGAGGAATCTCCTTGTGTTTTTATGGCTTATGATATTTTAGAGTTTAAGGGTGAAGATATACGAAATAAGGATTTAGCCGAAAGGCGAAAAAAATTAGAAAAAGTAATATTGCAATATTACGATGAACATAAAATCATTCTTCTCTCAGACATTATAAATAATGATAACTGGGAAAGCATAAATAGTGAAAGAGAAAAATCAAGAGAACACCAAGTGACGGGCTTGGTTCTTAAAAATAAAAAATCCATTTATGGATCCTCTCGTGTAGAAGGCGACTGGTGGAAATGGCCAGTCGACCCATTGTTTATAGATGCGATTCTACTGTATGCTCAAGCGGGCGAAGGTGGCTCTAGCAAGATGTATCGAGAATATAGTTTCGCCCTTTGGCACGGTGAAGATCTGGTAACATTCGCGAAAGCAAAATCTGGATTAGAAGACAAAGAACTAAAAGAGTTAACCAGTTTTGTAAAAAAGAATACGAAGGAAAAATTTGGCCCTGTTCGATCAGTAGCGGCGGTCCAAATTTTTAGATTGGCTTTTGATAGCATTACAGCATCTAAAAGGCATAAGTCTGGAATTCTTTTAAAAAACCCTAGACTGATTGAATGGTTAAGAGACAAAAACATTGAGGACGGTAATAACCTAGATGACCTAAAAAAAATGCTATAAAAAATGGCAGGCCAAAATTTTCTGGCCACTATTTTTATTTCACAAAACTACATTAGTAGTTTCTTGATGTCTCTTGAAATTATATCTTTTCCCAATTCATATTAATGGAACCATCCCATTTCAAGTTGAATGTTTCGTTAGATTTATTCTTCTTCAAAATAAGCTTATTCTTCTTTGTCCATTCTTTCTTATTGATCTTTTCAATCTTCTTTATATACCTGTCGCGTTCTTTGGCAGAAAAGATCTTTCCATTAACTATCATTTCCACTTTTCTAATTTCTATGTCGTACGCTTCAACAGTATCAATATGTCCATGGCGATGGAGATCTTCAATCAACCACTGTTTCAGAACAAACATATGATTTCTTTCATGCTCCTCTATTTCAAAGTCAAGGTCTTCCATGAATGAATCCAATTCAATATCCATATCAGCAAAAGCTTCTTCCACATGAGCCATCGATTCTTCCACATGAGCCATCGATTCTTCTACATGTGCCATCGATTCTTCTACATGTGCCATATTTTCTTCCATGTGGGCGTTAAATCCTTCTTCATCAAAGGGTGCTTTAAATTCAAAATTTCCAATTTGATCTTGCATGTTTTCAAAAATCTTTTCCTTTGCAATTTCTGCATTGCGAATTTGTTCTTCCATCGTCGCTCTCCAATCCTCACTAAATTTCATTAATTTTAAATGTTCGATATTTCTTTCCATTGCATCCAACATATGTTTTTGACTTTCCTCACTTTGCATTTCAATATTTCTTCTCATTTTATCGCCATCAAAAAAATGAGAATATTGTTTTCCATTTATTCTAATATTGTCTTCATTAATATACTTATCAAAATCTTTTTCGTCAATTTTTTCTCCATCAATGATCAGTTCTTTCACTTCTCCATCTTTTACTTCAAAATGAAATTCAGAATTTGTTCCCGAATTAGTTTTAATGCGAATGTTTACATCTTCATTTTTCTTTGGTATCGTATCAAGATTAGTTTGAAACAGCTTTGAAAGACTTGGCAATTCAAGCACTGAAGATCGTTGCGAAAAACTACTAAATTTAGGTACTGGTGGTACTGGTGGTACTGGTGGTACTGGTGGTACTGGTGGTACTGGTGGTACTGGTGGTACTGGTGGTACTGGTGGTACTGGCGGTGCTGGCGGTTCTGTTCGTACAAAAGCCATTGGTCGCACTTGGGTGTTAAGGTGATTATTTTTAAAAGTCTCAATTACTTCAACTTTAAATCTATCTGCATTTAAATTGTTGGTGGCTATGTTTGACTCCAAAGCCATTAAGGATAACCCCAAGACCAAAAGACCACTAACAAATAATTTTTCATTCAACACAGATTTATTCTGTGGCTGCTTCAATATTCTCTTTACTCTATTGAGTAAAGATTTTTTTTCTTTAAAGAGACCCATCGCCAATGTTGGTGTCTTATGATACAAAGCTTCCACGCCTACCAAAGCTTTTGCATAAGTCAAGGAGTCGCCACACATTTCAATAGCAAGATCATCGCAACAATTTTCTCTTTCAGATCTTATCACCGCTGATATCCACCATACTCCAGGATTGAAATACAAAAGGGACTCTACCACTGACTGAATGATATTGAATAGATAATCCTTTCTGACTATGTGTGAAAGTTCATGCGCAAGAATGGATTCCACTTCTTCCGGATGCATTTTATTTATCATACCTACTGGTAAAAGAATCAGTGGTTTGATTGCACCTAAAACTATTGGAACAGAAATAGAAGAAGACAAGGCAAGCTCAACAGGGTTATCATAATTTATTTTCCTTTTCAGGAAATTTAATTTTTCATTCCAAAGAGTTGGTATTGTCATCTTTGATCTTTTAAGGTACTGGATGTGTGCAAATCCACCTATCAATTTTACCACAAAAAATAAAATTCCAAGCAACCAAGCTCCCGTTATTAGATTAAGATTGCTATTGATAAAGTTAGCAACTCCTGAAGAATAGCTTGATTGTTGGATCTGCATGATAGTCTCTCCTTCAGCTATTGTTTCTGCTGTCATGACGAATCTGCTCGTTGGTGTATCAACTTGATAGAGATTTACAAAGGTCAATACTGTCAGGCTCAAAACCAAAAGCAAAGACAAGTTTGCTACAAGATATTTTAGCTTTGGAGATTTATCTTTTAAACCCATAAATAAAACGGTCAGCAAAATGGCAACCAATGCGCCTTGCCAAATAGAATGCATTAATGTCCATCCGATGGCATGGATAAGTTCTTCTGATATAAATGATTGTAATATTTTCATTTTAGAAAGATTGAAAGTGATTCAATTATTTTTTCTTTTCGATTTTCTCTATTAGCAATTTTATTTCCTCCAATTCTTCCTTGGAAGTTTTATGATTGCCTAATGCTTGCACGACCAAATTCATGGCAGAGCCTCTAAAAGCTGTGTCTACAAATTTCTTGAGTAACTGCTTTTGCATTTTTTCTTCTACGATGCTAGTATCGTAGATATGTGTTCTTGATTCTGTATTTCTGGTCAACAATTTTTTGTCAGCCATGATCTGCATGATCTTCAGCGTAGTGGTATACCCTACCTCTCTCTTTTCATTTAACTTGTCATTGATGAATCTTACGGTGCAGGGCCCTTGCTCCCAGATGATACTCAATATTTCAAATTCCGACTCTGTAGGTTTGATCTGATCTTTTTTCATGATAATAAATTATTATACGAAACCTTTCGTACTACAATGATATACGAATGTTTTCGTAATTCCAAATTTAATACGAAGGATTTCGTATAAATGGCGGTTCAACTCATCCCCCTGGCCATCTCTAGAATTAGAAGGACGGGGAGATTTCTTTAAATGTTTCAAATGCTTTGGATGAAAATATTTTCTTGAAAAAAGAAATTATCCTCCCTCTTTTTTCAAGAAAGGGAACTGGTGGGTGAGTTCATTGTAACGCTCCTAAAACCATTCCATGAAAATGATGTACTCCTTTCTCTAGTTCCGGAGCGTACCTCCCTTTTTCGTAAAATCTAGACTTCACTCCTCTTTGGACTTGCAACACGATCGCCTCATCTTCCATCTCCGTATCATGGATGCCTTTTGCGTCAAATTCATGCTTGACACCTGGAAGTAAATAAGTTCTAAAACTGATTTTTGTTTTTTCTATCCCTTGCGGGTAAATAACATTTAGAGACAAACCCCAAGGATAAAAGTTGAGCATCAAATTAGGGAATAGAAAATAGTAATATGCGTATATGTTTTTTCCTTGATCGATTGCGCCTTCTGGAATATCAAAACAAGTTTCTCCTTTTTTAGCGACACCTAACTGCAGGACGCCATCTTCGAATAACTCATAATCATATTCATTAAGAGAAAGCGCAGCGGTCAATCCAGGATGTACGAAAGGTAAATGAAAGCCTTCTAAATAGTTTTCGCAATATAAAAGCCAATTGGCATCTAATGGATAATCTTTAGATTTTGATGCATCAAAAATCAAAGAAGTAGTATCGAGCCATGACAAACGCTCTTGAATGGGTTTGATCACTGTAGAAAAGTCCTTTGAAGGATTTAAGGAAACAAAAAACATATTTAGCCATTCCTCTAAAGAAACACGCTTCAAATGATCTTGCTCGTTTGGAAAGTCTTCCACTGCTTCAAACGCTGGCATGCTTTTAAATTTTCCATCCAAATGAAAACAACGACCATGGTAAGAGCATGATACGTTTTTTCTATTGGCAGAGTCTGAAAGCAAAATATTTCCTCGATGGGTACATACGTTTGACAGGCAGTGTCTTTGCCCAGATTTATCTTTTGAAAAAAATAGAGGCTCATCGAATAATCCTTCCATAAATTGAAAAGGATGGACATCTCCCGCTTCTTGGATAACTGATGCTTCAGCGGCATATAGCCACGACTTTTCAAATACCTTATCTCGTATCAGATTATAAATATCATGGTCTGTATAGAAATTTGTCGGCAGCGTATAAGCCTTATTTATATTGGTTTCAAATTGAGGAATCTTCATTCAATTGTGTTGATAAATAGCTGTTCCGAACTTATGCTAATAAATCTCTATATTTAAGCCCGCTAATAAGACGCTAGTTTAATAAAAACTGAAGCAAAAAAGAACAAATAAACAGATAAACGTATAAACACATAAACATTCAAATAATGACTTTTGACAATTATAAATACGAAAGACCTCAGCTTGATGAAATGAGCAAAGACTTTCAAACACTCTTGAATACTTTTAAATCAGCGACTGATCTTGAAACTGCCTTAAAGACTTTTGAAAAGATCTCAGATTTGAGGAATGAGTTTAGCACCATGTATAATCTTGCACACATACGACACACAATAAATACCAAGGATGGCTTTTATGAAGAAGAACAAGGCTATTTTGATAAGAATGGTCCTATGTTTCAAGAGTTGGTAAGTCAGTTCTATAAAGCTCTAATGGCATCAGACTTTAAAGACCAGTTAAAAGAAAAGTGGGGTTCTCAACTTTTTGTGATCGCCGAACTAAGCCTTAAAACTTTTGAGCCAAGTATTTTAGAAGAATTAAAAGAAGAGAACAAACTTCGCTCAGAATATGTAAAAATAAAAGCTTCTGCAGAAATTGAATTTCAAGGAGAGAAGCACAACCTTTCTGCTCTTGTCCCTTTCAATACACATAAGGACAGAAAAATCAGAAAAGACTCTAACGAAAAGAAGTGGGACTTTTATGCTTCCGTTTCAAAAGAATGCGAGATCATCTTTGATAAGCTTGTGAAAGTGCGAACTTCTATTGCTAAAAAATTGGGCTACGAAAATTTTGTCCAATTAGGATACAACAGAATGTTACGTTCCGATTACAACGCAAAGGACGTTGCTTTTTATAGAGATCAGATCCTGAAGCACGTTGTGCCATTGGCAACCAAATTATACGAGCGGCAAAAGAAGAGAATTGGCATTGAGGACCTAAAGTATTATGATGAGGCGTTTTCTTTTTCTTCTGGCAATCCAAAACCGCAAGGAGCGCCAGCCTGGATCATAGATCAAGCCAAAACGATGTATAAAGAATTGTCAGAGGAGACAAATGAGTTTTTCAATTTCATGCTAAATAATAATCTGATGGATCTTGTCAACAAGGAAGGCAAGGCAACGGGTGGTTATTGTACGTACATCGACAAATACAAAGCACCTTTTATCTTTTCAAACTTTAACGGTACTTCTGGAGACATCGATGTCTTGACACATGAAGCAGGACATGCATTTCAAGTTTTTTCTAGTAAAGAAATTGGGATTAGTGAATACAATTGGCCTACTTATGAAGCAGCTGAAATTCACTCTATGAGTATGGAGTTTTTTACGTGGCCATGGATGAATTTATTTTTTGAGGAAGATGTTGAAAAATATAAGTTTTCGCATCTGTCAGGCGCTATTAAGTTTTTACCGTATGGAGTAGCAGTGGATGAGTTTCAGCATTTTGTCTATGAGAATCCTGATTGTGGTATTGAAAAACGAAATCAGGCATGGAAGGAAATAGAGCAAAAATATATGCCACATCGGGATAATGGAGGAATTCCTTTTTTAGAGAAAGGTGGACTATGGCAAAGACAGAATCACATATTTGCCTCTCCTTTTTACTATATCGACTATACACTTGCACAGGTTTGCGCTTTTCAGTTTTGGAAGAAGGACCGGGATGATCATGACAATGCGTGGT
>ENA-ORXM01004630-ORXM01004630.1-marine-metagenome-genome-assembly--contig:-NODE-4630-length-11834-cov-3.291911_pt1 | contig 11834 bp, 9 predicted proteins | sample MGYA00237867_ERZ511480 | MGnify/ENA primary metagenome ERZ511480 (study PRJEB26309, sample SAMN06266103) | marine metagenome | isolation source: Algal blade | place: United Kingdom:Sidmouth, United... | reverse complement strand
ATGCAGCCGGCGTCTGGCGAGCGAGCTCATCGCGATGGACGGCGCGGTGGCGCGGCAAAATGCCGGTCCTGCAAATATGCTGGAGGATGCCAAGGCCATGTGGGCGATTGGCAAAGCCGCCGGTAATCCGTTGGCAGCGATAGGCCGCATGCTCAATATTGCCAAGGGTGGCCGCCGCTTTCTGGACAAGGCCAAATATACAGCGCATTTTGTGGTGGAAGGCCGCGATGCCGATGAATTGAACAGCCGCGTGCGCGCGATCCGGTCGCTTGCGAAAAATTACAGCTTTGCCGAGATTGTAAACACTGTTCCGTTGATGACGCGGGCCATGCCGTTCCCGTTGGAACTGGCCGTTACGCATCCCGATGGGCGCAGGATGATTCCGTTCCACTGCGTTCTGCCTTATTCCGCGGCACCGGGATTTCACGCTGCGTATCAACAGCTTAAACGCCAATTTACCGATGAGATGACAGAGAAAAACGTTGAGGTGGCGGAATTTTTCGCAGGCGTGGCCGGTGCAGGCATATTGTATGAACCCGTCGTCTATTGGAACGACAGCCGCACCGAATATCATGATCGCAATACGCCATCCTATTTGCAGGATAGCATTCAGGATTATGCGGAAAACCCCGATGGCCGCGCGCTCGTCGATAAATTTATGCGCGAGGTGATCGCATTGATGGAACAGCATGGTTCGACGCATTTCCAGATCGGAAAACTTTATCCCTATATGCAAAATAAAACGGGGGGAGCAGAAACTTTCCTGCGCGACTTGAAGGCGCGTCTGGACCCGGAAAATATTATCAACCCCGGTGCGCTGGGCTTTTAGGGGGAATATGTTGTGACGAAAATAGCGATTGTTGGCGGCGGTATCGGCGGGTTGACGGCGGGCATTGCGCTTCGCGAAGCCGGGTGCGATGTACATATTTACGAACGCGCCCCCGAATTCGCAGAGGTTGGAGCAGGCATATCGATGACGCCGAACGCAGCAAAGGGCTTGGAATCGCTTGGCCTGAAAGAATTTCTTGAAACCAACGCCAATGAACCGCTGGACCAGATACAGCATCACGGGGTCACTGGCGAAACGCTGCTCACGATTGATCGGCGCAACTGCCGTGATACCTATGGCACCGCCTATTATCAGCTGCACCGCGCCGATCTGATGGCTGCGCTTATCGATCAGTTTGGTATCGGTAATTGCTCGCTGGGTAAGGATTTGAAAAATTGCACGCAGGACGGTGATACGGTCAATCTGGAGTTTGCCGATGGCAGCAGTGCGCAGGCCGATGTCCTGATCGCCGCCGATGGGTTGCGCTCGGTTGTCCGCGATATTCTGTTCGATACACCGGCCCCGGTGTTCAGCGGCCATATGGCGTGGCGCGGGCTTGTTCCGGCGGAGAAGCTGGGCCCGGAATATACGCAGCGCGAAAATAACAATAGTCTGATGCCGGGATCGAACTGTGTGACCTATCCGGTGCGCGGTGAGGAACTGGTAAATGTCGTCGCGCTGACGCAGGCTGATGATTGGGTTGAGGAAGGTTGGGCAGTCAAGGCGCAGAAGGCCGAACTGCTATCGCATTTTGAAGGGTGGAACGATCATGTTCGCGGTGCATTGGAGGCGATCCCCGATGATGCGGTTTACCGGTGGGGGCTGTTTCTGCGCGAACCGCTTGAACGTTGGGCGGTGGGGCGTATCGCGCTGCTGGGCGATGCAGCGCATCCGATGCTGCCTTATATGGGGCAGGGGGCATCTTGCGCGATTGAGGATGGCACCGTGCTTGGCCGCTGTTTTGCCAAGGCGGATACGCCGGAACAGGCGCTGGAAATATATCAAAAGGCACGCATCGAACGCGCATCATTCCTGCAGCGCGAATCCAACGCCGGCGGCGACCGGCTGTTGGCAATGAACCCGTATGATCTGCGTGATAAGCCTATCAAAAACGAAGATACGCTCGATATATTCGCTTATGATCCGGTAACGGTGCAGTTGTAACTGCACCGTCCGGTTGCGCTACGAAGGCTTGGTCGCGATCAGCGACTGCAGAAAATCATTCGACAATCCCGGTCCTTGCGCAACATTAAAGCCTGCGTCTTCCAGAATGCCTTTGAAATCCGCCGCGATGAAGCCGGGTGAGTATGGCTCGCAATTGTCGCGGCTGTCATAATCAATCATGAAACGGTGACTGGCAGAAACCTGACCGTCATTGTTGCTCGGAAATTCGTATATCGAAAATACGCCGCCGGGCCGCAGAACGCGGAACATTTCGGCGATGATTTCCTTCATCTTCTTCACTGGTACTTCGTGGAACAGTATGTATGACAAAACCATGTCAAATTCGCCATCAGCAAAGCCGCTGGTCTCGGCAAGTGCCTGTTTGAAATGGACATCCTTGTCACGTTCGACAGCACGCATATGCGCATAGCGGATCAGCGGCAAGCCAACGTCAAGACCCCAGATTTCCGCATCAGGATACAGATCTTTCAGAACCGTGGTGGCTTGACCGATGCTGCACCCTACATCAAGTATCTTGCCGATTTTGCCGTCGGCAGGCTTCGTTGCTTTTTCAGCCAGTTCGATATGAAGCTCGTCCTGATCATTAAAGCCTTCATAAAAAATCTTCGTGCCATAATGAAATACCAGACCGCCCAGCGGATCATCCGTATAGCCACCCGGCTGACAATGAATCTCGCAGCGCGTATATTGTGGCGGTTCGAAATCGGGATCATAATGAATGTTGGCGGGATGCGATTTTTCCGCCTTTTCCATTGCGGCCATCACGGCATCGGCATTGCGCACAAAGCTCGCCCGGGTGCCGCGCCACATCATTTCCTGCTGCGAACGCACAAAGCGTTGCCACGTCGGGGTAAAGGGAACCGTTGAGAAAACCTGTTTGATGTCACTAAGCGGCATCGGTTCATCATTATCAGGCTTTGTCACGTCGCCGCTTTCCACTGCCTTTTCCAGTGCAGCTTCACCGGCGGCTGCCATCGTGGGGAAGCCTTTCTGGATGGCCATTTTGCGAAAACTTGTCACAAATTCGAGATAGCTTTCGTCTGCCAATTTTGTGGGGCGGGGCAGTATGCCGATTGATCCTCTGTCCATAATCAGGCTCCTTTCAATCCGGGTAAGTCGTTGGTGGGGCGGCGCAGGAAGCTGCCGAATATACGTTCGACAAACGCATCGCGTTCTTCGGCGCGCGCCGCGATTTCGTCATTATCAGGCACATGCGCCTCAATCTCTTCAGTCACCGACATGCCCTTTTCCGCGAGAATTTTTTCCAGAACAATAACCCTGTCCTGATGCGTCCATACCGCCGCCGACAATTCCATCAGCGCGTCGATCATATTATCGATCACGACATTTTCAAAATAGACGCGGCCCTTGCCGCCAATTTCCTCGCCAAGCTCCAGCGGAACTTGTGTTGTGTCTTTGGGGGGCGCGCTTTGATCATTCATTGAAAGAACTCTCCGTTTCTGAATATGCCGTTATCCTATATAATCTGTCGGCCGGCGAAATTCAAAGCCGCGATATATCCGCGCAATGGATACGCGGATTTCGCGCCTTCGTGTTTGCAGGCTGGATTGGTTAGACTGCAAGGCAGGAGATGGCAGGCAGGAGATGGAATGAGCAAATATCACGAACTCTATGCGCAGGCGGCGCGCGATCCGGAGGCATTCTGGGCGCAAACCGCGCGGGACCTGCACTGGGATCGCCAGTGGGATACTGTTCTAACGCATGAAAGCCCCACCATCCCGCGCTGGTTTGCAGGCGGGGAAATCAACGCATGCTATAACTGCGTTGATCGGCATGTCGAGGCAGGCCACGGCGATGATGCAGCTTTGCTGTATGAAAGCCCGGTCACGCAAACAAGCCGCGTGATGAGCTATGCCGAATTGCAGGATAGCACCGCCCGGATGGCGGGCGTGCTGCAAAAACATGGCGTAGTCACCGGCGACCGGATCATCATCTATATGCCCAACAGCTGCGAAGCTGTTATCGCCATGCTGGCCTGCGCGCGGATTGGCGCAATCCACAGCGTCGTCTTCGGCGGATTTGCAGCAAAAGAACTGGCGGCGCGGATCGATGACGCCAAACCGAAACTGGTGCTTGCCGCGTCCTGCGGTATCGAGGGCGCAAAGATTTTGCCTTATCAGCCCATATTGCAAGAGGCATATGGCCATGCGACCTATCAGCCCGATGCCACAATATATTGGCAGCGCGATCAGGCTAAGGCCGATTTGACGACAGCACAGGATCTGGACTGGGCCGCGGAAATCGCATCTGCCGAACCCGCGCCCTGCATACCGGTGCCAGCGACGCACCCGCTGTATATTCTCTACACATCGGGAACCACGGGGGAGCCGAAGGGGATCGTGCGCGATACCGGCGGCTATCTCGCCGCGCTTAGCTGGACCATGGAGGCCATTTACGATTGCCCGCCGGGTGCTGCATATTGGGCGGCAAGCGATGTCGGGTGGGTCGTAGGCCACAGCTACATCGTCTATGGGCCGCTGCTTAATCGCAACGCCACCGTGATTTTCGAAGGCAAACCGATCGGCACGCCCGATGCCGGAATTTTCTGGCGCACCATCGAACAGCATAGCGTGCGCAGTTTTTTCACCGCACCAACGGCGATCCGCGCGATCAAGCAGGTTGATCCCGAAGGCACGTTTTTGGCGGATGTGAATTTGAATTGTCTGAACGCCGTTTTTCTGGCGGGCGAGCGGACTGATCCCGATACACTGATATGGACGCAGGATTTGCTCGGCAAACCCGTCGTCGATCATTGGTGGCAAACCGAAACGGGCTGGAGCATCTGTGCCAATCCGCTGGGTATAGAAATGCTGCCGTCCAAACCGGGATCAACCTGTGTTGCTATGCCCGGTTGGGATATGCGGTGCCTTGATGACAGCGGGCGGCAGGTGGCGGCTGGTGAAACCGGTGCATTGGCGGCCAAATTGCCGTTGCCGCCGGGCGCCGCGCCAACACTGTGGGGCGCCGATGACCGATATTGCGCAGCGTATCTGACCGAGAATGAAGGCTACTATACGTCCGGCGATGCAGGCTTTATCGACGATGACGGGTATGTTTTCGTGATGACCCGCACCGACGATGTTATCAATGTAGCAGGGCACCGGCTTTCATCCTCGGCGATGGAGGAAGTGCTGGCTGCGCATGATGATGTGGCCGAATGTGCCGTGGTCGCGCTTGCTGACGAATTGAAGGGCCATGTGCCTGCCGGTTTTGTCGTGCTGAAATCTGGCGCCGCGATACAGGGCGAAGAATTAAAACAGCAGCTGGTAAAAGATGTGCGCGAGGCCATCGGGCCGGTTGCCGCCTACAAACGAACCTATATTGTCGATCGTCTGCCAAAGACACGATCAGGCAAGATCCTGCGGCGGACGATCCGTCAGATAGCCGACGGGGATGATTTCCATGCCCCTGCAACCATAGAGGACAGATCCGTGCTGAATGAATATCTAACCCTGTTTGGCCGCGCATGAGCGGCACTATTCTTCGGGAGAAGCTGGCGCGCGGCGGCATTATCACAGCGCCCGGCATTTATGATCATATGAGCTTGCTGATCGCGAACAAGCAAGGCTTCGACGCGCATTATGCATCTGGCTACTGGGGCACTGCATCGATGCTGGGTCTGCCCGATGCCGGCGTTGCGGCCTACCGCGATTTCATCACGCAATTTGCACGCTTCGTTGAAAACAGCAGCGCGCCATTGATCGCCGATGCCGATACAGGATTTGGTAGCATCGCCAATCTTGCGCATGCAGTGAAGGGCTATCAAAAGGCCAGGATCGCTGCGATGCAGATTGAGGATCAGCCCTATCCTAAAATCTGCGGCCATGTTGGCCGGGCTACGTCCGTGCCCGCTGCGCAAATGGTGAACCGTATGAAAGTGTCCGTGGATGCGCGCGGCGACGGCGATATGCTGATCATTGCGCGCACCGACGCGCGCCGCACCGAAGGGCTGAACGCTGCGATTGACCGGCTGGCCGCTTACGCAGAGGCGGGGGCAGATATCCTGTTCCTCGAAGCGTCGCAGAATGAAGACGAGATAGCAGCAGCAGCAAAGGCGCTAGATAAACCGTTATTGCTAAACGCAGCGCATGGCGGATTTACGCCGATTCTGTCGCCGCAGGAGTATCAGCTGCTGGGCGTAAGGCTGGTCATCTATCCCGCTGGCCCGCCGCTATCGGCTGCATATGCCGCGCAGGAATTTTATAAAAGCCTGAAAAACGGCGAACCAAATCCGGAGCATATTGCGCGTTTCGATTTCGCGGAAATGTCCGATCTATTGGGGCTGAACGATATCGCTGCATTGCAGGATAAATATCCCGATGCCTAGAAATATCAAAGCCGCCATTTCGCCGGGGCGCGGTGCACCGCCCGTGATCCGCGATGTTGTTCTTGCCGATCCGGCGCCCGATGAATTGGTGATCGAGGTAAAGGCGGCGGGCGTGTGCCATACCGATATCGGCATTTCCGGCTGGGCGGAATCACCCGGCGTATATGGCCATGAAGGCGCGGGCGTGGTCGTGGAATGCGGGCGCGATGTGACGGCGTTCAAACCGGGCGACCGCGTGGTCGCGACATTCGGATATTGCGGCCAGTGCCGCAATTGCGATGATGAACATCCCGCCTATTGTTTCGATAATATCGCGCTGAATATCGAAGGTAAACGCGGCGCTGGTCCGGCATTGTCCATGCCCGATGGCACCCCGATCAGCAGCGCGTTCTTTCAACAGTCGAGCTTTGCAACGCATGCGCTGATAACGCAGCGCAATGCCGTGAAGATACCCGGCGACCTTGATTTTGTAACCGCCGCTCCGCTGGGCTGCGGCATCCAGACGGGGGCAGGCGCGGTGATGAATAATTTCGCCGCCAAGCCCGGACGGCCGCTGCTGGTAATCGGCTGCGGCGCTGTGGGCCTATCGGCTATTATGGCAGGCAAGATCGCAGGCTGCGCGCCTATCATTGCGATTGATATCGTCGCTGAACGTCTCGATATGGCCAGTGATATGGGCGCGGACAATATTCTGGCGGGTGATGGCGCAGGGCTGGCAGAAAAAATTGCGGAGCTATCGGGCGGCATATCCTACGCGCTTGACACCGCCGGACGACAGGAGACATTTGAACTGGCGCTGGCCAGCCTGCATCCCGGCGGCTCGATAGGCGTGCTGACAATACCGGGCGCGTTTGATCAGCCAGTGCCGCACCCCGGCGGCATCGCTTTTATGACGACCAATATGCTGGGCATCATCGAAGGTGACAGCGTGCCTGATATTTTCATACCGTGGCTGATCGAACAGCGCACAGCAGGCGCGCTGCCCTATGACCGGATGATCGAGACATTCGCATTTGAAGATATTGCGGACGCGTTGAAAGCGCAGGAGCTGGGCAAGGTTATCAAACCTGTGCTCGTGTTCGAATAAAGCATGAAAAATTGAAAGCAGATATTATGGCAGACATTGAAATCATCCGCACACAGAACGTAGAGACTGTCATGGATATACCTGTGGTGATAATCGGCGGCGGCGGCACCGGGCTGACGGCGGCATTGGCGGCGCGCGATGCGGGCGCCGATGTGCTGGTGATTGAACGCGACCGGCAACCGCTTGGCACCACGTCCATGTCAACCGGGCTGATCCCTGCAGCTGGCAGCAAGATACAGAATGCCAAAAGCATCGACGACAGCAGCGATCAGTTTGCAGATGATATAATCGCCAAGACCAAAGGCGAGGTCGATCAGGATATCGTCCGCCATCTGGCCGCGCAGTCCGCCGCGACGGTCGATTGGCTGGTCGACAAACATGACATCGGGTTAAGCCTTGTCGAAGGCTTCACCTATCCGGGGCACAGCGCGCTGCGAATGCACGGAATGCCATCGCGGTCCGGCGGCGAGCTGATGGGCGCATTGGCCGCAGCTTGCGAAAATGCCGGTGTGGATATCCTGACCGAGGCCACTGTCGACCGGCTGTATGTGGATTCCGATAACCGCATTTTGGCTGTCGGCGCATCGCGGCCGGATGGCGAGGAAAACATCATCGGTTGTAGCGCGCTCATCCTTGCATGCTGCGGCTTTGCCGGTAATTCCGATATGGTGTCCGAGCTGATACCCGAATTGGAACATGCCACATTTCATGGGCATCCCGGCAATAAGGGGCATGCGATAGCATGGGGCAAGGCGCTGGATGCAAAGCTGGCCGATCTGTCATCCTATCAGGGGCATGCCGGGCTTGCCGCGGGCTTTGGCATACCCATTCTATGGCCGTTGATTGCCGAAGGCGGATTTCAGGTAAACAAAGCAGGCGCGCGCTTTGCCAATGAAGCATCCGGCTATTCCGAACAGGCCGTCGAGGTGCTTCGCCAGCCCGGCCATGTCGCATGGAGCATCTATGATGAAGCGCGGCATAAAATCATGGAACAGTTTGATGATTACGCACAAGCCAAGTCGGCAGGGTGTTTGATACAAGCGGACAGCATCGAAGAACTGGCAGAAAAAACCGGCGTAGACGAGGCAGGTCTGCGCGCGAGCATTGAGGAAAGCCATGCGCTGGTAGCCAGCGGCGACACCGATAGTTTCGGGCGCAGTTTTGCCGGCAAAGCGCCGCTTACCGCCCCGTTTTATGCTGTGCGTGTCACGGGCGCGCTTTTCCATACGCAGGGCGGGCTGGAGGTGAACGGCGATGCGCAGGTGCTGCAAAATGACGGCCAGCCGATGCCAAATCTGTATGCAGGCGGCGGGGCAGCCCGCGGCATATCAGGCCCCGGTGCTGACGGCTATCTGGCAGGCAACGGCCTGCTGACGGCGACCACCCTGGGCCGGTTGGCCGGGTCGCATGCCGCAGATGCAGTGCAATAGCCGCGCGGCATAATGGCGCTGCATTTCATCTGCGCCAATTACCCGTCGTGCATATCCGCGCTGATCGCTTGCGCTGTGTTTTTCAAATAGGGCAGAAATTGTTTCGCGGCTTCTTCCGGTTTCAGCGCGGCATCGAAATAGATAATGCCAAGCCCGCTGATAATTGCGCCGTCTTTCCCCATGACGGGCACTGCGACTGCGGAAGTCTTGCCGGGTTCAGCGTTATAGAAATTGCGCTGCTGGCAACTAAACCCGCTTCTGCGGATGCGGTCGAGAATTTCATTGTCGCGCAGCAATAGCAGCCCTGCTTGCGAAGTTTCGCTCTCGGTCGCTTTCCATCCCTCGATCACCGTCTCGCGTTCCTCATCGCTGCAAAAGGCGAGATACACCTTGCCGGTCGCGCATTCGGCGATGGGCAATGTGTATCCGGGATAATAATTCGTGAAGGTCAGCGATGTCATCTTATGCGTGGAATCGCGCACCATCATGCGGGTGCCGACGCGGCTTGCCAACGATACCGGCCAGCCGAGTTCTTTGGTAAGTTTTTCGATATGGGGCCGCCCGACGCTGACCAGCTCATCCTCGATCTGATAGCCCGCTGACAGCGTTTTGACCAGTGATGTCGCGCGGTAGCGTTTGCGCGCATGCTCACGTTCAATGAGGCCTTCGTGGATAAACGTCTGCACAATCCGGCAAGCCGTGGGATAGGGGATGTCCGCGCTTTTCGAAATGCCCATCATCGTGATCGGGCCATCGCGGTTGATCGCGGAAAGCACCGCAATACCTCTTGTTATGGCTCTAATCGGAAGGCCCCGTTCCACTGCGATGCTCCACTAAGTATCCGCTCGGTGGATAGATTGCATAGGCCTACCGGATTAGCAAGCGTTAGCAGCGCGTGTCCATCGCATTGACCCGGTTGCCCGGATCAGCGGTCATATTGGCCAGCGTCCCGCGATAAGACCCCGCAGGGCCGCTCATCCATGTGTGCGGGGCGAATACAACATGGCCTGCGCGCGCCAGCCTTGTGCTCAGCCAATGGTTCGAACTGTGCATAATCTCGCCTGTCCGTCCATGCTGCAGCACGAAAGCTGGCTTATCGGGATCGGCATTTTCCGGCACAAAAAGAATGCCCGGCCGGTCCCCGGTTGCAAACCCGCTATGATACCTGCTGCGAAAATTGGTCGGGACGATAGGATTCGAACCTACGACCCCCACACCCCCAGTGTGATGCGCTACCAGGCTGCGCTACGTCCCGACCGATGATGCGGAAAAGCGGCTAGGGAAAGCGCCGCGTGACTGCCGTTTGACGGCATCTTTTTCATCATCATAATACTGGCCAAGCCTATATGGACGGGGAGCGGATATTGCAAGCGTTCGATAGTGTGCGCAAACGCCGCGTTAGTGATTGCGCAATTCGGGGCTGCGTGATAACCGCGCACGATTGAATGGCAGCCGCCGCTATCGGTCCGGGCTGCTATCTTGTTTTTGCAGATTTGGGATATATTTATGAACATCAACGTGATTGCAGCAGCAGCAGGCGATGCAGGCGGCGGAAACTTTTTCATTCAGTTGGTGCCGCTGATCCTGATATTCATTATATTCTGGTTCTTCCTCATCCGCCCGCAACAAAAACGGCAGAAGGAACATGAAGCCAAGGTGCAGAGCGTGCAGCGCAATGATGATGTCGTTACCGGCGGCGGGCTGATGGGCAAGGCTGTGAAAATCGCCGACGATTATGTAGAGGTCGAAATTGCCAAGGGTATCCGGGTGAAGGCCGTAAAAAGCACACTTGCCGATGTTCAGTCGAAATCCGCAACGCCTGCGAATGACTGATCAATGCGGCCTGGCAACACTATATATTTTATCAACTCATCCAGATGATGGTGTGACATGTTAGATTTTTCCCGCACGCGCATATGGATGCTGAATATCATAGTTATTCTGGGCGTGCTGCTGGCCATCCCCAGTCTGATGCCCAAATCACAATTGGGGGCCATTCCTGATTTTCTTCCAAAAGAAACAATCAATCTGGGGCTTGATCTGGCGGGCGGCAGCCATTTGCTGCTGGAGGCCAACCCCGATGAACTGCGCAAGGCGCGGCTGGATACTTTGGAAGACAGCGTGCGCAGTGCCATGCGCCGCGCCGAACCGCGCATTGCCATTTCGGATGTAGTGCGCACGGGCGGAAATTTCTCCTTCACTGTTGATGATGCATCGCAAATTGATGCCGCACGTGAACTGCTGCTGCCGATTATAGGCAATGTGACCGGCGGGCGCGATTGGGATATAGGCGTTACCGATGGCAACCGAATGACGCTGACGGCCAGCGATGATGGCTTCGAAGCGGCGCTGAGCCAAGCGATGGATTCTGCCAAAGATGTCATCAACGACCGCATCAATCGGTCCGGCACTTTGGAGCCTACGATTATTCGCCAAGGTGACGAGCGCATCGTGGTTCAGGTGCCGGGACTGGCAGACCCAACCGCGCTTAAAGAACTGATTGGCAAGACGGCAAAGCTCGAATTTAAACTGGTGGATGAAGATGCTGATCCTGACGATACTGCCACCGGTAAAGCGCGGGTCGGCAGCCAAGTGTATCCCATGCGCGATGAACCGGGCAATATTGCCGTGCGCCGGTTGGGCGGGATTGCGGGCGATAAGCTGATCGGCGCAGATACGTCCTTTGATCAGGAAACGAACGAACCGGTTGTGCTGATCCGTTTCGATGCAGAGGGCGGGCGCAAATTTGCTGAAATGACGACGAAAGCTGCTAATGATAATATGAGATCAATCTTGATAATACTAAATGGAAAGTTGGTTTCTGCACCAAGAGTAAACGAGCCTATACTTGGAGGTTCCGCTTCGATCTCAGGAAATTTTACTCAAGCGGAAGCAGAAAAAATTGCAAAAAATCTTGAATCAATTTCAATTCCCTGCGATGTTGATGTGAAAGAA
>ENA-ORXM01004629-ORXM01004629.1-marine-metagenome-genome-assembly--contig:-NODE-4629-length-11837-cov-4.073384_pt1 | contig 11837 bp, 4 predicted proteins | sample MGYA00237867_ERZ511480 | MGnify/ENA primary metagenome ERZ511480 (study PRJEB26309, sample SAMN06266103) | marine metagenome | isolation source: Algal blade | place: United Kingdom:Sidmouth, United... | reverse complement strand
TAACACTTGACCCACGTTTGACCCACGAGCCACTAAACCAACTCAGGTTCAAGGCTTTTGATCTTGTTAAGTACTGCATCTAATGCCGTTGTTATCTTATTTCTTAAGTCGTCAACTTCTTTTTCTACTTCATATTCATAGCCCTTATTTTTGCTTCCTCCTACTGTTTTTACATAACCATATTTTACTAAGTTTCGTAAGTGTCTTTTTACTGTTGCTGGTGTCATTCTGTAAGTTCTTCTGATCTCTCCACTATAAAAACTTTCCTTCTTCTCTTTCTTTAAATATGTTTGTAATACTTCATAAAATCGCCTCGATGCTTTTGTTAGTTCGTCACTCTTGGCCAGCAGCACTTCTTTTAATAATTCATTCGCTATTTCTATATCTTCAATCGTTGTCTCTATATATCTTTTTCCTCTTTCATCTTGTTTCTTAACTCGCTGATACTGATGATAAAAAGTAACTGATTCTATGAACTGTAAATAATGGCTATTCGTCCTTAATGGCTTAAAAACTTGCTCTGGTATAATCAACTGTTCTGCATATGGATTCACTACTTTAATTGGCTTCAATACACTTTGCACATCTTGCATAAATTCTACCATTTCTGCTTCCTCATACTTATTGATCTTTCCGGCACTTTCCTTTCTTTGGTAATCCATTATTCGCTGTCGTTGTGCTTTCGAGTTGTCCAGGTATATCAATAATGATCGGTTAGAGTTGTCTTCATATAGTCGCTCTCTTGTTGTCGTTCCTGCCAAGCAAATAGGTCCGCGAACTTCTAAAGTGATCGTTTTTAAATTTCCTTTACTGTCTTTGATTACAATTGTTTTGCTGATGTATTTTTTACTCATTAACTCTCTAAGAGCATACAAGATCTTTTGCTCATTTGCACCGTCCAGATCTTCGATTAATAACAGTTTATGAACCAACTCTTTTTCATCAAAGTAGTACATCGCATTATCGCTCATCGCAGTGATTTCTTTTTTCTGATGCTTAGGTATTAATGCTCCAATCTTTTCTTGTAGATATGTTTTTCCTGTTCCACTTGCTCCTAAACACATCGCATGTAATGGCTGCTTTCTAAGCCTTGATGTAAACACATACCATAAGATCATTCTGTTTTTTACTTCTCCGATCAATCCAGTTTTTCCTATCGCTTTGTTGGTTCGCTTGTCCAGATCCTTAGCACTTAAAAACGCTTGTGCTGTTTCTATTCTTTGTGGCGTTAGCTCTCTGATTTCTACTTTCTTTTTCTTTCGCTTCTCGTTTTGGATTTCTCGATATCGTTCTAATAAACCTGTTAACTCTAATAGTGATTCATGTATTTTACTACTTCCTATTTCTAATCGCTCTGCTATCTTTCTTGCTAACTTTTCTATCAGATCATCTTGATATAGATCTATCGTTTGTCTTAAACTGTGGATTGGTTTTTCACTGTCCTGTCGCTTGATTCGTAATGTCACTTTTAATCTGTCCAATGGGTATAGTCCTACGCCTCCGATTACTGTAAAATCTAAATTATAATTGCTCCACTTGATATATTCTGTATTGCTGACGTCCAAGTCTGAACTATCGGTTTTAGTCTCTGACGTTTCTTCCTTATCGCTTCGCGGATCACTTGAAAAAAGAAAGGTTCTTTCTTTGATTAAGTGGTTTAATATTTCTGGCTCATGGGATTGTACAAGACTATTTACATCTTCTCCCTGCGAAGTTTCTACTTTGCTGATTTTCAATTTCGATCTCATTGCCTTGACTAATGACGAGTAAGTTTCTATCGCTTTGTTTCCTGCTTCATCTCCATCAAAAAAGAAGATGACTTCTTCTAATAACTCTAATTCCTTGATTGCTTTGCCATGCTCTTCTGTAAATCCATTTGTACCGTATAATGCGAGTATGGAGAACTCCTTATTAGTATTTGCCTGTCCTGCTAAGGACGCTGCATCGATGATGCTTTCTGTCAAGATCAATTTTGTGGTTTCACTCTTTGGATAGTTTGGATAGAGTCCTTGCTGTTTACCACTGAGATAAAAATGACGACTTTTGTTATTGCCTGTCGATGCAATCGACCGGCCATATACATCTACTATTTTCCCTTCTCTATTCTTCATGGCGAACATTAGACAATATTTGATCTTAGGTCGATAGTTCTCTCCTGACTTTTGTAGTACGCCTATTTGTGTTCCTGACTCATGTAAACTCTTATTCCATTTTCTGCCTATGTCTGCACCGCTGTAGCCAATGCCTAATTTCCCATGATCTAAGTTTCTACTCTTTGCGTATTCTATAGCTTTCTTACTTCTTGGTAATGCTGATAAAGTGGCTTGATAGTATTTGGTTAATATGGCTATACGTGAGATTTCTAAAACTGGCTTTGTTTTGTTCATTGAGTAATTTGTATTGATAAGTTCTTTGGCTTTTAAGATCGCTTCTCGTTTTGTGATTTTCTCATACTTCATTATAAAATCAATCACATCTCCACTACCTGCATTGCAGTTACTACTAAAGCATGTCCATGTATTTGTTTCTGGATAAATCTGTAAGCTTGGTGTTTTATCATTATGCCACGGACAGCATAAGCGATTGTTTCTATCAGGAGAGAGATTGTAACGAGATAAAGCTATTTGTAGGCTTAGTTTTGACTTGATTTGAGCGATTTCCATATTTAGCAAAAAAAGTTTAATAGAACATATACGTTTCAAAGGTAACGGATGCTTTCTAATAATCAAACTTTTTCCTATTTGTTTTGAACTTTTACGTTCTGTATCTTCGTTAAATACATAGTTTTATCGTTCAAATTAGACATTATGAGTTTCGGATCAAGGTTATTACAGGCTAGAAAAAGTAAAGGTATCAGTCAAGAACAACTTGCTAAATCACTGGGTACTAAAGGTCCTGCTATTGGTCGGTATGAACGTGATGAAATGAAACCATCTATAGAGGCTGCTGCTAATATGGCTCAACTCTTAAACGTATCCTTAGACTGGCTTGTAGGACATACGGATCTAGAATTAGATAAAAAAATGATTCAACGCATACAAGAAGTAACTAAAATGAAAGACAAAGACAAAGAACATGTCTTTGCCTTACTAGACGCCTTTATTAAGCAAACGAATTTACAAAATATCCTTCAGTAACTCTTTTTAATATTTTCGAACTGATAATTCAAAACTATTGAAGCTTTCGCATCTTGACTAATCCTTAAAAAGTACAGTGATATTCTTAGTTTTGATTATTCTACCAAATTCATTTTTAGTGTAAGGTCCTGCTCTATGACTAAGTACAATACTATCACATTTTACTTTTTGGCAATCTACATTTTCCAATGAAAAATTTTTATTAATATACCAATATCTAACTGTATCACTTTGTACAACTCCTGTTTGCGCAATTACCCAATCATTATCTGATTTTGCTTGGATTACATACTCACGATACTTACCATTTGCATCATAATGTTCACTATAAATAGGTAGAATATATTCGCCACCTTTACAGCACTCTTTACTCCTTCCCGTACACCTAACAATGATTCTGTCTTCTATTCTATCTCCTTCTAACAAAACTAGATTGTTACCAAGTTCGAATGATCCTAACATTTCACAATGGTCACATGACATCATTGTCAATAGAAATATTGACAGTAAGTAATAGCTATATTTCATCTCTATTTTTTTTACTGTAACCTATCCAATCCTAATTTTCTTCTTCTTTTGTTGGCAAGTGTACCTCTACCATAATAAGAAGCTCTAAAACCATGACTATCATTTAATCCCGTTCTGGCTCTTTCAGTATCAATAAACATACTTCTCATTGTTCCACCTCCTCTATTCCAATCATAGCCTACTGCTGCATTATTGACTACGGAAACTTCTCTCGAAGTTCTATCATGAAGAACCATATCAACTCTTCCTAAAGCATAAGTTGTTGCTCGAATATTACCATCACCAACCGAAGCCATAAGGTTATCTGCTGAAAATAAATTTTGAGGTGTAGCTACACCTACTTGCGGGAAATCGTCTTCGAATATGTAGCCGAAATCTAGCTTCGCGGTATTTATGTATAATGTATTATCAGCTGTGGGATTTTCCATCGCGTTAGGATGTGACCTTGCCCAGTCAATTCCTTCAGAAATTGTAACATAGCCATCGTAATCTGGTCTTGAACTTAACCCCGATTTATGATTCATGAAATTCGCAAAACCTGAACTACTTATTGCTCCTAATCCGAGATCTTTTGATTCAGCATCGCTATGACTCATACCTTGAGTAAAATCACTAGAATTCATTACTATTGCTCTACCCTGTATGCCTTGATCATCTGTGCCTAGGAAATTTCCGTCTGTACCATAGATAGGGCTATCAACCTGCATCCCATCTGGATCAATATATTTAATAGGATTACCCATTACATAATTATATGAAGAATAGCCTGGATATTTTGCAGCCAACGGATCTACGGAGTTCCATTGTGCAATAGAAGGGTCATAGAATCTAGCTCCATAATCATACATCTTCAACTCCTCATTCATTTCCTTACTGTTGTAAAGAAATCGTGTATCTCTTGCCTCATTGTCTGGGATGCGATCGTTCAACTCTTGCTCCATACCGAAAGGATAGTAATTATTCTCTTGTAATGGATTTCCAGCTTGATCAATAACCAACCTAGTATTTCCTAAATGGTCTCTCAGATAAAACTGATGGTTCCAAGATTTTTCTTCATTATTCCTCTCCTCCTCTCGAGTTTGTTTATCGGGGTAAATTCTTCCTTCGGCATGATGGATAGCATATAACTCACGATTCAGATATTCTATTCCGTCACTGTATTCTCTGTTACCCACTTTTAACTTTTGGCCACTTGCAGTATAGATCCATTCATTAGTATTAACTCCTCCTCCTAGCCCTTTAGTACTTGGTAAATTTATAAAATTATATCCAATTTGAAAAGGATTATTCCCTATAACAGTCATATTACCATTCGCATCGTAACTGTAGCCGCCCTCGAAGTCGCCCATAACGTATCCCATTTCTGGCATTACACTAGCGTTTTCTGAAACAGACGTTAGTTGATTTCCGCTGTAATTCATAGTAAGATTATCAATAATAGCTGATTCAGGGTTGCACAATTGAGGTAATTTTGTATGCCTCTTTATCGACTTCATATTTCCGTTTAAATCATAAGTGATATCTTTTACATTATAGAATTTATTGTTCCAATACTCCTGTTTACAGGATTGCCACCAGTAATCTTGTTCAGTTAATCTATCTAATTGATCATATTTATAATTAAAACCTTCAATATGCTTTTTTACTAACTGTTGCTCTATCTGAGATATATTACCATTATATTGAGGAATTGCACCAGAATAGGACCCATCAGGGTTATTATATTTTAATGCCATCGCGAATATGGGATTCTGTATAATACAATTTTCCTCAGGTGGTTCTTGCCTTGAAATATTAAATTCACAATCGTACGTTCCTGGCATAGGGTTTTCATACATATACTGAATAGGTATACTAATTTCTCTACCATCGCAAAGAGTTGTTCTACACATTTCAATTGGAAAAGTAACTTGGTAAATAGTAACACTTTCAGCCCATACGATTAGGTCCTCAATGTATTGTGCTTGAGCAATTTTCTCATCATCAGTACAAGGTGGGAATTCATCGGTACAAGGTGGTGGGAATATTGGATCTGAAGGCACACACGTACAGGTGGGATCTTCCGTAGTGGATGGTTTTGGGTCTTCAGTAGAACAATCGCAAGTATAATGTGTGATACGTTGAATAGAATTTATGCAGACACTACATGGTCTGTAACCATTATAAGATATCAAGTCCAAGCAGATCTGATCAATTGATTTATTATAATCTAATGTAATAACTGAATTTAAGGCAAATCTCTTATCTAAAATACGAACACTCCCAGGTCCTATATTATAAGGTGCAAGATACTCACAAGAGTCAATCTCAAAGTCTATAAAAAAACTAATAGAATCAATTTTTAGATCTTCACAATCGAATTGAAAAGGATCAAAATCAAAACATAAACTGAAAGATCTTGCATAACAAGGATCCGTACCACTATCAGTATTTATAAATGTATTATTTGAGCAGATTCCTTCATTATTAAATTTATCTCTTACCTCGCATTCAATTTCGTTAGTATTTTCTAAATTATTATTATTATAAGTTGTATCAAATCCTCTAACATCAATCGGCTCATCAGTTGAACTATCAGAGCAAATATTGCTTTCTCCACATTTTGGATACCCTTCCACAGCTGACATTGAGTTGGAGTTCCAAATATCAATTAATTCGTGAAAAAGGACAATATCAGAATGTTTATTTTGATCAATAACAAAAATTGTTTGATTGATATCATTTATACAAATTTCTTGAAGTACAATAAAGTCAGGAATAGCTATTCCATTTATCTGAGCCAATAAAATTTCGCTATCGGTCACATGAATTTCCTGACCTGTACATAGCCTTATTCTCTTTAAATTTTGCGGATACCCCATTTCAGAAGCATCAATTTCTGAAATATACTCTATAAAATTATCAATTACAAACGGTAAGTTTTCATAGTCAAAACCACTTTGCGGACAATTAGGTAAAGAATCACAATTAATCATTTGATAATGAACTGCAGAGGACGAAGTATCAGAGCTTGATGACGTTTGCAACCTGAAAAGCGGACTATCACTACATGGTATAAAAGGCACAATTGTTAAATCAATTTCAAATGGATAAGGTGGTGCACAATCATATCCATCAAATGGATGACTTGTCCCTAACGAGTTGATATTTGTTAGCCAACCTCTAGTATTATATAGGTAATCTAACGACTCAATACCTCCGACTGTCTTTTTCATTAGTTCATCCTTGAATGTGTATTGATTAGATGACAAAATCTTCAAGCCACTAGTCTTGCTAGTAGAATACACGTGAGATAATTGTCTGAAGGAATGATCATAATTAAATCTCTCGACGATATCAATTTCCTGGTAACCAGAATGGTTTCTAGTTATTCTCTCCATGTTATCCGCTAAATCAGCGTATTGATACATATACCTATCCGAGCCACCAACATTGTTATTAGTTCGAGATAATATTAGTCGATTAAATTTATCGTATTGTTTAAAATGGGTAGTTAATAATGGACCTACTTTATTGTCTCCAGAAATTGTAGCTACCGCTGATGACTTAAGGCTGGTTTTAAATTTACAGCTTGTATTATTTTCACTGATTATATTTTCTTGAAAATATTCATCTTCGACAATTAGTTCTCCACCAACTACCCCATTTTCTTGAAATTTCCCACCAAAGTATTTTTGAGTTAATCTACCAAATTCGTCATAAATATAATTGAATTTATTTCCATTTGCATCAAGATCCCATTTAATAAGATCATTACTATGGTAGCCTATCGTTTTAGGTCCTGCACCAGGCAAATCCGACATAATAACACGATTTTTTCCATCATAGTCATAACAATAATTTACATCTCCATCATTACTAGCTGCACCTTCAGGCGATATTATAGTCTTTAAATTTCCACGATAATCGTATACAAAATATGTATCTACTCTCTTTTTTCCAGTAGAGGGCGTATCCGCACCTCCATCATTGGATGGCGGTATTCCTTTTTCATCTACTTCAGATAAAGGGGAATCAAAACTCTTATCTAAGAATTTTCTAATTAAAACTGTCCGACCAAATTTATCCACATATGTTTCAGTAGGGTGCGAATTCTCGTCGTATGTTGTTGTCTTCGACAATGAACATTCAGTATAATAGCCAGAACTACTCGATGAACATCGAGGAGAATAAATTTTAACCAAATCAATAACATTATTACAATCATAGTTTGACGCGACCCCTGAAGGCCAAGAAGACAATTTACTTAAAATCGAACGATTAAGTGGATTAGCCTCATAGGTAGTCTTCCATGCTGGGCCTCCACTTGAAGCATAATAGTCACATTCACTTTGTCCCTCAATTAATTGAGTTTCGAATTCTGGTCGTCCATAATTATCAAATTTATAAGATTGATATACATCATTTCCTTTAGGTGAATAATTACATTTTATATTTTGAATCTTTCTCCCTAAACCATCAAACACACTAACTGTCTTTTGCTCAATATCTCCAAAAGAGGTAATATTCTCTATTCTATTGATAGCAGAAACTTGATCATAAATATAATTTAAATCATTTACAACATTTCCAAATCTTGAAGTTGTTTTATCAAGCCTGCCATAACTATCATAATCATAAGTTGTTTCAAGATTATCTATGGAAGTGTAAGACTCTAGTTGACGAAGATTATTAAAACCATAGTCCTCTTCCCAATGCAATTGGGTAACTTTAGTTATCAATCCAAATATATTCGTAAATGTTTTAGTCGGAAATCCAGTTAGGGTGAAATCTTTTGGCTTACCGATGAAATAATCAGATATAGTTCCTAGGGAAAACTCTCCTTGATCGGTAATCAGATAAAATGATAAGGGTCTACCAAATCCATCTAAATCAGATCTTCCTCCCTTAGATAAACGTCCTCCGATAAAAGTTTCGTATTTTTCAAGATAGTTTTTAGCATTTGCAATTGAGGCATATGTTAAAACTGTCTTTATCTCCTCCTGTTTACTACTCTTTGAAATAATTTCATCAGGTAAAAGATTACCAGAGCTGGTATTATAAATAAAATCAACCTCATTCTCAAAGCTTCCATTTTTAAAATATTGAGTACTAACTGTCTTAGACTTAAGTTTAACTTTTTGCCTAATATTATATGGTATAGAATTATTTTTTGTGCAAAATTGTTGACATATCAAACCACCAGACTTACTAGGGAGAATCCAATCGTAATTTCCGTTTTCAAGTAAACAAAGATTAATTTTATTTGACTGCAGCTCATCTGCATATACAATAAGCCCTCTTCTCATCTTATTTCTACTACTACTATATTTGTATTCAATTGAATTTCTCTGAACAATGCTATTGTCTTTTCCAAAAATTTCGGTCATGACAAGTGAACCATTATCGTGTGACCAAAAATTAGAGCCCCCGATCGATTTATTCTCAAAGTGGTATACAATTTTACCAATACTCTTTTGTGGTGTTTCTCCTATAATTTCTTCAACTCTTGAATATCCAACATGATTATCTACATATCCATTTCTTCGTGGACTTCCTGCACTTGCAAAGATAGTCTTAGATTCACATGTAAATGTATAACAACATGGTTTTTCGGTAAGGCATCCGCAACTCTCTGCGTTTTCATATGCGTTAGAATTAATAAACTCTAGCGGTATTAACAATACCCCAGATGATGATCCATTATTCTTTAAATACTTATAACTTCTTTGTGAACTGATAAGATTATCTGAGCTATAATCTTTAATATTCTTTACTCTATATCCACCCACTTTAAATTCATCAGGGTATACTGAATGGATGGCTCTTTCCGTTTCATGGCCTTCAAATGTAAACTGAGTATGTCCACCAGTTGGAAAAGTGATCTTTTTTATTAATCCATTCGAATTAAAATTTGGTCTTCTATTCGCATAGCCATGACTATAATTTCCAAAATTAACATAGGGAATCATACTTGTATACTGATTAGAACCTGTGCCTGTCTCTCCAGCCGCTCCGCCATTTAAATAGCCCCAAAAATCGATGAATTTACTCTTATAATAACCCGCACTTCCACTATAATACTCAAATTTATGTGGCGGTTTGTTTGTAGAGTTACCTGTGTTCCCAATTCCAACTTCAGCAACTTCCCTTAAATTCAATTTAGATGGGTTATAATCATATCTAAAGTCGAATGTTTTATATATTTTTAAATCATCTTTCCATCTTTTATAGATCTCTATACCGTCTAACTTATAACCGCTGCTTTGTTTAGATTGATCATCAATTGGAGTTTCTAAAACTTTAAAATCTACAACTTCTGCAACTTGGCTTCCAATTTTAAATGAAATTTTTTCTAGTACCTTTCTTCCATATATCTTTATTAAATCAGGATTTTGACTAAAATTTGTTTCACGCTCAAACCAATTCTTACAGAACAATACCCTTGCAGAATTGCTATTACTTTGAGGATTTATAGTGCCGCAATTTATTGAATTTCTAGCTAAATCATTAGATTTCAACTCGTAAAATTCTTCTTCCACATCACTATATTCAATGGCAATTCGCTCAGAATTATCAAAAGAAGAAATATTAGTTAGGAACCAAGAAGAATTAAAAGTATAGACAAAATCAGATGGTGGTAAATTCAGCGAGGCACAAAAATTAGGATCGATTTGCGAAAACTTCTTATGTTCCGTTGTCTCTATGGAATTAAAATGAAAAATAACGCCTTTTGGGTCAGTAATAGTAAACGATCTTACCTCATCGGTGACGACATTAAAATTTGCAGTAATCAATAAATCATCATCGTATTTCTTTATTAACGTTTTGTCACTCATGATAACAAAGCTACCAGACATGCCAGGAAAAGAATAATTATAGACATCGGGTTGAGTCTCAACTAATCCAAGAGCAACTTTTTCCTTAAAATCTTCATATTCTATAGAATGTGTTGATGCACCCTCCCCTAATCTCATTATGGATGCGGATTTATCATAGTAGTTTCGCTTAACATCTGGATTCCCTAATACAGTTCTTGAGATCACGCCCCCACTTGAAAGGCTCCACCCAAATCCAACCCAAGATGGAATTGTACTCGCCTTAATGCTTGCGACGTTATAATTTAAAGCAATTGGAACACTTATATAACTCCCTCCTACTGAATACAAAGGTAATCCTATATTAGGAGACCCCGTGTTTAAATTTACATCATAGTTTCCAAACTCTCCTAAAGAGGCGGCTTGAGGGGAAGGCGGTATTATTTGTTTCGCTTTTACCCAAGAACCAGGATCAAAGTTTGGTGAAAAGCCTTCATCTTGAGCACTAGTTAGACTTACAAATGATAAAACTATGCAATGTATTAATAGTAAAATGACTACTCTAGGTGGGATTGTTTTCATTCTCCAGTTTGATTATATGGTTAAATAAAATTTCCTGATTAAGAATCAAGAGATCATTATTTATTGGCATCTAAACGCAGCAAGTAAATACTACTACATTTAGATACCATTCATATACTGAAAAAAAAATATTTTTGTTACAAATTATTGATTTGCAGTTTTTACAAACTTTTTTACATTTTTCTTTTCATGATCCGCAAAGAAATATAAGCCATCTGAAAGATCTTGAATGTTGAATTCTGTGACATGATTATCAAGGGAAATTTCTTTAAGTAATATCCCCACATAGTTATATAAATATACTGTAGAATTCCCTTCCCATGTAATATTGATTGATTCATTTGCTGGGTTAGGATAAATCGCTATCGCCTTTGCTTCTAAGATCAAATCTTCTTTATTGTTTACAATTGAACTTGTACTAATGCTATATAAAGCATTGTCGCTAGTAACGATTATTTGATTATTAAGTACTTTCATATCTGAAATTGAATTAATTGGCAATACTATATTTTCAACTTCATTTCCTTGTTTATTATAATAATTAAATTCTGACCCAAATGAATTCTGATCTAATTTAAGTGGAATAAGAAATCCATTTTCCAATTCAACAAGTTCTAGAGAAATCTCATTTGCATTGATTGCATTGTAAATAAGACCAGCAACACAAACTTCCCATTGTAAGCTTCCATCTGCATTAAGTTTAATGAGTCGTCCTTCTGAGTTTCCATGTTCAGCGCAATAGGATTGTTTAGAATAGGTTAAAAGTAATATACCATTATCATTCGTTTCTTTT
>ENA-ORXM01004624-ORXM01004624.1-marine-metagenome-genome-assembly--contig:-NODE-4624-length-11853-cov-4.227666_pt1 | contig 11853 bp, 12 predicted proteins | sample MGYA00237867_ERZ511480 | MGnify/ENA primary metagenome ERZ511480 (study PRJEB26309, sample SAMN06266103) | marine metagenome | isolation source: Algal blade | place: United Kingdom:Sidmouth, United... | reverse complement strand
AGTCAACACGAACCGGGGGCATAAAGTCAAGTTTGCTGCCGTCGGTGGCGGCGAGCTTATTCCTGTTAAGGAGTGGTAGCCCCTTACTCTGTAATGCTAAAGTCGAAACCTTTGAGCGCCAAGCGGTTTTCGACTTTTACACGGTTAGGGTTGGTTTCATCGCCCTCGAAGAGTTGTACTACAAGGCTGTAGTCACCTACTTTGGCACCATCACGCAGTTGAAACGAAAGGGTTGTTTCGACCCCTTTACTTAGCGCTGCACCTGTATAAACTTTACGGAAAACGCTTGGCACTTCTTTAGCGGTTGCAAATATCTTATGCGCTGCCTGGGGATATTTGCCTGCGGGGTCTCGCTCTACGATATTGAGAAACAACACAGCTTGCTCGAGGTCCGCTGTATCATTCAAGAAGATATCGAATTTAACGTCAGCCTGCTGCCCCTGCGTATAAACAGATGCCAAATCAAGCTCAACCTCCAAGCCCAAACCGCTCTGCGCCGTACCCAAACCACAAATCCACAAACAAAAAATAGTAAGTACAAGTCTCATAATAGCGCTCAGTCTAACGCGCTGCCTAAGACTGCAACATGAAACCTGCCACATAGCTTGGAAGTATACAGGCAAAAGCTATACGGGTTTTGTACGGCTATTCAGAGGAGGCCGCGATTGGGTTAAAAAAGCTGCCTCGGTCATCTTAGGGTTTACAGCGGGTAGCATTACGGTAAAAACGGTGCCCTCGCCCAGTTTCGATTCGACCTCGACACTGCCGCCGTGCTGCTGCACAATCCAGTTGACAATCGCTAATCCTAAACCGCTGCCGTTACCCCGTGTCGAGCGGGCACCGTCAACACGGTAAAAGCGGTCAAACAGGTGAGGAATAGCATCTTTAGGAATGCCCGGACCATCATCCAAAATTTCCAGACGGACCTGTTTTTTCTCTTTGACAACGCTAATCGTCACCGTATCCGACCCCGCATTAATCGCATTTTGTACAAGGTTTAAAACAACTTGTTTTAGTCGGCTCGCGTCACCTAAGACTTCAATAAGCGGTTGATTGATGGCGACGTTGATATTGGTTGTACCTGCGACCGGAGCGACCTCCATGTGTACGGCTTCAACAACTTCGACCAAATTCATGGGTTCACGCTGAATCGAAAAGCCAGCGTCAGCTCTGGCAAGCTCGAGTAGGTCATTAACCAGTTTCGCCATGCGCTCAGCCTCGCGGCGAATCACGGTGAGCGAATCTATTTGCTCGGTTGATGGCTTCGTACGCCGCAAAATGTAATTCGTATGCCCAACAATAGCCGTGACGGGCGTACGCAACTCGTGGCTCGCGTCCGCCGTAAAGCGACGCTGTGTCTCAAAAGATTCTTGCAAGCGGTCAAGCATGTTATTGAGCGTAAGTGCAAGGTCGTGAATTTCGTCTTTGGTATTAGGAACAGGTACGCGGTGCGACAGGTCAAGGCCCGTGACTTGCGCCGCCGCCCGCGTTACGCGGTTGACAGGTAACAAGACTCGGTTGGACAAGAGCCATACACCGAGCGCAAAGCTGATAAACGCAAAAAAGATAGTACGCAACAGCAAGTTACGTAAACCGTTTAGGGTTTCTGTCGGCATGGGCAGCGCCACGAGTGAGGAAGTGGAAAACTCCGCAGGCCCATTTTGGTAGCGGTGGCGTTGCACGTAGGCAATTAGCCTTTTATCACTATCCGGTAAACGTAATTGAGCAACAGCACGCCCACTTGCGAAAAGCTCCTGATACGTATCGTCGGATAAAAGATTAAAAAGGTCATCAGAGGTTGGGTTTCGGTGTACAGATCTGCGGGCGAACAGGTTCGCGTCCCAGGGCCGCCCTCCTTTCAATTCTTCCCAGGTGCTTATGTCCTGGAAAATATAAATTCTAGCCAAATAATAAGTGTCCCTGGTGAACGTCTGGTCATTGATTTCAACACTCTTATCGACCAGAACATTATTGACTGTTAAGCGAGCGCGGTTTTGTAGGTCGCTAATAAGAGAGTTACGAGTAAAGGCATAGACCGCCGCCGCCACAGCAATGAGTACGACTGCCAGGAACAAGGTATAAAACAGGGTAAGCCTGACCCTTAAAGACATAATCTAAGCTTACTCCTCGCGCAATACGTAGCCCACTCCACGTACCGTGTGAATCAGACGCCGTTCGCCGTCACGCTCGAGCTTGCGGCGCAAGTAGCCAACGTAAACGTCCACGACATTAGAGCCACCAGTATATTCAGGCCACACTTTTTCTTCAATTTCAAAGCGGTTAAAAACTTTACCTGGGTTGCGTGCAAACAGTTCTAAAAGCTCGAACTCTTTGGCAGACAGCTCAATACGCCGACCATCACGAAAGACTTCGCGACCGTCTAAGTTCATTACAAGGTCAGCCACCCGCACTTCACCTGTCACAGCTGGGTTGACGCGGCGTAAGTGTGCGCGTACCCGAGCTAAAAGTTCCTCAATCGAAAAGGGCTTCACCAGATAATCGTCGGCGCCCGAATCGAGGCCAACGACTTTGTCTTCGACATTGTCTTTCGCCGTCAAAATGATAATGGGTGTATTGCTCGTTTTACGAATACGCCGCGCAACCTCGAGGCCGTCTAGAACAGGCAGCATAAGGTCGAGTACGACCAAATCAGGATTGAGTTCACGGAACTTAGATAATCCTGTGACGCCGTCAAACGTTACAATCGTTTCGTAGCTCTCGGCTTGCAGCTCGAGGTCTATAAACTTTGCGATTTCTTTTTCATCTTCAACAATGAGTACTAGTGGCTTTCGGTCCATAGCAACCTATTATACGGACGACCTTCATGAGAGACCTAATGATAAGATGATAGGCTCCTAAGAAAGCTGTTGAATACTAGTAATAAAGGCTTTAGAAACGCTTCGAATATGCCCTGAGAGACAGGCTTTTTACTCCGTCACTAAGCTTTTAGACAAATAATTGAGGACTTCCAGTACTCCTTAAGTAGGTCCTCAAGCAATCTTCAAACAGCTACTTGGTCTAATCAATTGCTCATATTAGAGAAAGAACGATGCATAATGTTCATGAATTTTACTTCACCGTTGCAAAAATGGGTCTAAATTCCCTAATTTTCGCCCTTAGCCCTTCCCTAAAGCTTCTATGAGGAGTAAACTGTAGCTATATTTCAGTTTACGGGAGTTTATTTTGCGCGAACGCGTTGCTTTATTTATTGATGGTAGCAATTTATATAACGGTATGAGAGACAATCTCTCAAATACCCGGGTCAACCTTCAAGCACTGGTCGGGCAGCTGATGGGCGAGCGTCAGCTTTACCGCGTCTACTACTACAACGCTCCCCTCACCGACGACTATGAAAGCGATTTACGCGACGGACAGCAGCGTTTTTTTGAGTCGCTACGGCGCATTCCCTACGTCACTGTAAGGCTCGGGCGTTTACACCGCCGCAATGACGGGTCACTCGTTGAAAAGGGTATCGATGTATCCATCGCCGTAGAATCCTTAGCTCTCGCTTATGAAGATGCATATGACACGGCCATTTTAGTTAGTGGCGACAGCGACTATATTGAGCTTGTCGAAGCGATTAAAGCCAAGGGCAAACACGTTGAATGCGCCATGTTCAAAAACCAGTCTGCCGGTATTTTGGTTGAATATGTCGATGTGTTTCATCCACTGGACGAACTCGAGTGGGAACAAATATTGTTTTGAACTTCGGCTCTAACGTGTAGGCTAGTTCGTAGTAAATTTTACTAATCACGCTAATTAGGAACTTTCGGAGGTATTGATAATAATGATGAAAAAAATTTTCCTTTTGCTTTATTACTTTGTCGCAAGATACCTTCCTTCTACCAGTATGCCTTTCGGAGACCATAGCGACCGTATTCGACAGTTTTTAACCAAACGAATATTCAAATCACAGGGCGAATCTGTCAGGATAAAGAGGCGAGCGTATTTTGGAAACGGCTCGGGTCTTGTCATTGGCAAAAACTCTCAAATAGGAGAAGGAGCGAGGGTCGCTTCCGATACCATTATCAGTGACAATGTCATGATGGGTATTGAGGTGATGATTCTATCGACTATACACCGCTCTGACCGAAATGACGTCCCACTTATCAACCAAGGGTATCTCCCAAACACCCCAGTTACAATCCAAGAAGGAGCTTGGATCGGAGCCAGGGTGATTCTCCTACCTGGCGTTACCATTGGCAGAAATTCAATCGTGGCGGCTGGGGCAGTCGTAACCAGGGATGTCCCAGCCAACGCCGTTGTGGGCGGCGTTCCAGCCAAACTAATCAAATCTCGGTAAAAGTAAGATTCGAGGCGTGTCCTCCAGTTGACATTACACTTATAGAGCGTTCGCTACGCTCGAGAATTAGGGAAAGGGTCAGGTGGGTAGATTTGTGTTTACATACTCATTCTTATCCAATTTCTGACAGATAGGTGCTTTTCAGATAGCTTCCAAGCATATTGTATAGTCGATAGCCTAAAGTGCCACTGAGACTAATTCGCATTTCCAATATTATTGCACCACTACACTTTAGCCTCTCATGCAACTTGCAGTCTCACTGCGTTCGGAACAGCCCAAAGGGACAGATCCCTTATTAAGGGAGCCAAGATCAAAAGCCGTATCGTTGCAACCTTTCGTGGAATTGCAATAATGTCCACTTCAATAATAGCCACTTGGAAAGGGCTTACGGTTTTATGGTCAGCTCGAGCTTAGGATTACGCTCATAAAGATATCGCATAAGCGTATAGTTGAAGAGTATGAGACCCATAAGCTCCAACGTTTCCTCAGTCGAATAAAAAAGCACCCGCTCAAAGTTGTCAGGACCAATAATTTCTTCGAGCCGCCCCGCAAACATTTCTAATACCAGCGCGCCGCCAACATATAGAAAAGCGGCTATCAGAAATCCGCTGCGTGTTCGACTTGGTAAGTTAATAATAAAGCGAAAAAAGTATAATGCTAGAACAATCAAAATGACCAGTGCAAGAATGACCCAGGACTGATAAAAAAGCCCCCCCGCATTCAAAAAGTCTCTTATAAAAGGTGTCAAGCGGTCATGTAGAGCAGTACCTTCATCAATAGCTAGGTAAAAAAATACCACGCAGAGCACAGTCCAGTGCACGGCAAAACCGTTTTTTTCTTGACGTTTGAATAGACTTATAAAAGCGAGCAGTATGCCAGCAAAAAGTAGTAGTAAAGTCGCAAAGGTATTGTTGATTGATATTTCACTGTCCATATCTAAAAGACCTAGAAACATACCAAAGCCCAGGAAATCTCTCTCAAAAAAGAAAACGTTTGCCTGTGTGAGAAGACTTCCAGTTAGCAGCAAAAACGCAATAACGCCAAAAATAGTAGTGATGCGGCGCGCACTAATTTTCATAACTTGTCCTTAAAAGAATGTGACGTATAAACGAAGTAAGGAAGTGTGACAACCCTCAGCATTTGTAAGGGTTGCCTTAGAGAAGCTAAGCACGTTTCCTGGGCGCTTTTCCAAAGTTGGCAGGTACGATGGCCGTTTCCTTGCCTGACAGGTAAGCAGGTGAATAGCCATAAGCCTCACCTTTAGAGAGTTCTTCAACTTCGGTGGCGACCAAACCAACAACGGGTACATTGCTGCGCCCGAGCAACTCAACGGCGGCGTCTATTTCTTTCCGGTCGGTATCCTGCACATTGACAGAAAACAGCAGCGTGTCGCACAGCGGCGCGATTGTCAAAGAATCAGCTACCGATAAGAGCGGTGCAGAGTCGATAATAATCACGTCGTACATGGCTTTCCAGCGGTCTAAACATTCACGAAAACCTGTACGCAGCAACTCCGTCGGTGAAGACGCTGGCTGAAAGCTGGGGATGACCTCGAGCTGATTCGCCAAATCCATGTAAAGGGGCACAGGTTGCAAGGGTTCATCCGGGTTTTCCAGATAAAGTTGCAGCGACGGATAGCTCGTATCGGTAATATCGAGGCTCGAGGCAATCGCTGGGCTACGCAGGTCCGCGTCAATCAGGAGCACATTTTTCTCGCTACGTGCGAAACTTTTTGCCAGGTTAAGCGCAATTGTCGACTTGTCATCGGTATTGCGCCCGCTCGTCATCAGGATAATACGTTTTTGTTTACCTGGCGCAGCAAATAGGATGTTGGTGTGCAAATAGCTGATGGCCTCTTGCAAAATAGCCTTGGTGCGCACGGAGCGCTTGGGCAACTCGGTCATGATGGACAGGTTCGAGGCTCGAGCCAAATCGTCACTTGTTTTGATGCGAGTGTCCAGGGCGTTACGTATCGAGGTCACGGCGTAGCTGATAAATAGCCCCAAAGCAAACGCGATAATGGCGTTGCGAAGCGGCTTGGGTCCGGTTGGGGTAAACGGCAACGCCGCAGGTTGAACAATCTCGACAGCGGCAACACTCGAGTCTGCGTAGGTACGCGCGATGCTCATATCAGTTTGTCTGTCAGAACGTAGGGCAAGCAGGCGCTCGAGCTGTAACGTTTCTGAAGACAGGTCGCGCTCAGACAAAATTTGTATTTCTTTGTCCAGTTCTTCAAGCTGCGCCGAAATACGGTTAATCGTGCTGCTGACCAAACGGCTAGCGCGGCGCTGGTCCCAGTTGATAAGTGCTTGGGCCATCGATTCGGCTGCAAGCGCTACCGTTTCAGGATCTGTGCCCTGGGTTGTTATTTTGATAAGGCTCGACAAGCGGTCCTCTTCCACACTAACCTCGGGCCGAACCTGTTGAAATAAATTGGAGGTTCCAGCAATTTCGACAGCCTCATCTAAGACAGGCCTACTAAGCGCAGCCGCTTTATAGGCAAACGAATCGATGGGCGGCGGCGTTACAAGCGACAGGTCGAGACCCTGCACATTCGAAGAGGAGGCCGTTGCCAAAAGCGTTGTCTCTGTTTCATAGGTTTCTGTTAAACTCTGACTAATAAGCAGCGCAATAATCGCCATCGCCACACCCACGACCAGCGCAGGCAATAGGCCGCGCCTGAGTAAGTCGAGGGCGTCACGTAAGGTCGAATCTTGATAGTTTTCCAATGCGAACTCCTAAACACAAAAATCCAAATACCTTGCCTAGTGTACTCGTTCTGATCCAAAAAGGATGGTTATTATGCACTCGAGTCAGACAGACTGAAGATTGAAAATTAAAGATTGAAGATGGTGGAACTCTCCAAGTTACTCTGCTCTAGACGCAAATCCCCCACTTACAAATTGGCTGAGACAGCCTTGCTTACGTTGCTCGGCCGGGTCAGGCTAGCAGCTTCAAAGCCCGACAAGCCTATTCTAGAATATTTTTAACGATAACGGCTAAAGCTTCTAGCATTAGGTGAAACTAAAAGCGAAAGAAAGCAGTGCAGAAAGGAGACGCTAGCGTTTCACCTTCCTCCAACCTGCACTAATTGCGCCTTTCATTCGCGCTAAACATGAGCCGACGAAAAAAGGAAGAAAGGCCAGTTACAAATTGGGTATTTAGATGAGACTGCCAGTGTGCTAGCTTAGGCTATGAGCCATAATTTAGACTATGATTTAAACCATGATTTAAACCGCAGAATTACTGTGGAAGAGGCTTTAGCGCAGCTTCCCGCAGCAGATGGCAAGCGTTTTATAGAGGTATTCCAGCACGGTACGCTTTTAGCCGAACTCTACGCGCCGCGCGGACACGACCCGCAGCAACCTCACACTAGGGATGAGGTCTATATTGTTGTAAGTGGCAGCGGCACCTATGTCAACGGTTACAAGCGCGACCCTTTTGGTCCAGGCGACTTTTTATTTGCAGAAACGGGCCTCGTTCACCGTTTTGAAGATTTTAGTGATGATTTGGTGGTCTGGGTGCTGTTTTACGGACCCGAAGGAGGCGAAGCGAATGAGTGACTTACGCATCGTACAAGCGGGGCTTCATCATTTAGATGTACTTGCGCCACTTTTCGACGCCTACCGTGTGTTTTATAAGCAAGACTCTGACAAGCAGAAGGCTCGAGACTTTTTGCATGCCCGCTTAAGCGGTTTAGAAGCAATGGTCTTTATCGCTTTCGACGGCGACGACCCCGCCGGTTTTACCCTGCTCTATCCAGGTTTTAGCTCGGTTTCTCTGGGAAGCGCCTGGCTTCTAAATGACCTTTTCGTGACGCCAGAGGCGCGGGGCAAAGGTGTAGGGGAAGCGCTGTTGAAGCGCGCCGCCGAATTTGGCAAACAGTCCGGCGCGTTAAAGCTCTCACTCGCAACCCAGATAGAGAACGAGACAGCCCAGCGACTTTATGAACGTTTGGGTTGGCAGAGAGATACTGAGTTTTATCACTACACCTTGCCGCTCAGCTAAAGATATCTCCACTAAGGACGGTTAATTTAAGGACGGTTAATTTAAGGACAATGTATGAGCCACCAAAATGAATGGGGACAACCCATTGACTTTCCCGTAAAGGGCTGGCAACCTCCCCCCGCACCCGAGGGCAAGAGGCTCGAGGGCAAATTTTGCAGCCTCGAGCCTCTAACAGAAAAGCACGCCCCAGACCTGTTCACCGCCAATTCGCTGGACGACGGGCAGATGTGGACTTATATGAGTTACGGTCCCTTTGAAACGTTGCAGGATTATCAACAGTGGCTAAAGAGGGTTACGGGCGGTTCTGATCCCCTTTTCTACGCCATTTTGAGTGAGGAGCAGAAGGCTGTCGGGGTGGCAAGCTATTTACGTATAGTGCCCCTAAGTGGCTCTATAGAGGTCGGCCACATCGCCTACTCTCCCCTGTTACAAAAAACGACTGCTGCTACCGAAGCTATGTTTTTAATGATGCGCCACGCTTTTGAACTAGGCTACCGCCGCTACGAGTGGAAGTGTGACGCCTTGAATGCAGGCTCGAGACGCGCCGCTGAGCGTTTAGGTTTTGTTTTCGAGGGTATTTTCCGGCAGGCTACCGTTTACAAAGGCCGCAACCGCGATACCGCCTGGTTCGCTGTCGTAGACAAAGATTGGCCTAGGTTGGAAGCTGTCTTTCATGCTTGGCTAAGGCCCGACAACTTTGACGTTGAGGGAAGACAAAAACAGCGTCTGAACGATTTTATTGAAGGTGATCGATAATGTACATTCCCAACTTCAACCGCGAGGACGATACGGAGAAACTCGTCAGTTTTATGCAAAACTACAACTTTGCAACCCTTGTTTCAATATCAGACGGTGTACCCATTGCCTCACATATTCCTGTGGTTGCAAAACTCAGTGGCGAGACAGTCACGTTAAGTGGACACTTAGCACGTGCCAATCCGCACTGTGAGGTGCTCGAGACAGGTGAGATGCTCGCAATTTTCACAGGCCCCCACGCTTACATCTCCCCTAAAAACTATGAGAGGCTCGAGAGCGTACCGACCTGGAACTATGTTGCGGTTCACGCTTACGGTACGCCTAAAACTATGACCTTCAAAGAAAAACCAGATGAGATGCAAGCCCTTGTGGCAGACTTAGTAGAGGCGCATGAAGCAAGCTATAAGGAGCAGTGGGACAGCTTATCCGAGAAGTTTAGGCACGGCATGATGCAGGGTATCGTTGGCTTTGAGATGACCGTGACGCGACTCGAGGGTAAGTACAAACTAAGCCAGAACCGTCCAGAGCAAGACCAAAAAGAAGTCGCTCAGGCCCTCCAAAATAACGTAAACCCAACAGTATCAGAGGTTGGAAAACTCATGATGGAAAAGCTAAAGCGTCACGATGGCTGAACATCATTATTTGCGATGCTCATAAATATGAAAAGAGAGAAAACCGGATAGGTCTTCTCCCTTTCATCTTTTCACCTATTTGTCTTATGCAGGTGTATGAAATCTCTGATTTTCACCTAAGTTAACAGCTGAAGGAACGCGGCTGATAGTGAAATAAGCCTCGCGCTTGTTTAAGGCGTCGGTGTTTACAATCAGGCCGTTTTCTGCTTCCCACAAATCGCTATCAAAATTGGTTTGAAACCAGACTTCTATTGGTCTTTCGGGTGCGTGCTGTTGAGTATTATTCATAGTATTTCTCCCTTAAGGTCTAATGTAACTTTTTGGGCTAAGTCCGTCATCCTACTTTTGTAGGGCTCTTGGCTATGACTTTCGTCATAGCTTTTGGTACGCCAGTAATCAACCGCTTTTATAGGGGTGAAGACAGGCTTGATATAGTTCAATCATGCCCGCTAAATCAATCCTTTATCGCAGTGCATTGAAGCAGTGCATTTAGATAGGTCCAAGCCATGCTCGAGCCTCTAAACGGGAGCCTGCTTGCCTGGCTGATTGATAGTTTTGCGAGTAGTTTGACCCAAGTTCTAAGCTGGGAGCTAGCTTTTCTCGGGTGGTTAGTGCCAAACTTCCTTGATGCCTATGTGACCGGGGTTAAGATTTGGCTTTATTCAGAGGGTGTGCAACAAACGGCGCGGCTACTTTTAGCTATTTATAGCCCGATTACTTTTGGCACGCTTATTAAAGGGATGATGCGAAAACGTTTCCTTGTGGCGATTCTTGGTAGCGCGGGCGTCACTTTAGCGTCTATTCTGATTCCGGCTCCCAATCTCAAAAACGTACCCACCCTCACCTGGCTACTGCTACCGTTCGCATTATTTGTTGTTTATGAACTTTATCAGCGTATTGCGTTTCAGAGGCAGTTACCGGGCGCAGTCCTAAGCAATTTGAGCAAACACGTCCTTATGATTGATGCGGATGGGACGGCGCTCGAGCTTAAACCCAGCTACAGCTGGCGCTACTGGCTCTGGCTTGTGCCTAAGTTCGAACGGGTTAGCTCGTCAAATTTGGATAATTATTTACAAATGCGGCTCAAGGGCTTAAGTGTGCAACCCGTCACCGTCTTTATCCACGGCGGGCTAAACGACTACCGCCCCAATTTAAAACTTGCTCAAAAGCGACTTGTTGCTATGCGGGCCGACGGCCTCCACCCAATTTTTATTTTGTGGCGCTCGGGGCTTTTGCCAAGTTACGGTGAGCATATTTTTGACCTGCGTGAAGGGCATAAGCTGTTCAAGCAGTTTCTCAAAGTCTGGGCCGTACCTGCCAAGATTGTTGCCGATATCGGGCGCGGCGTCGCGCGAGCCTTTATGACTTGGTACTACCAATTCATCACCGACATGAAACCCCTGATGCCCTGGTTCAATCCGGCGGAGTACGCGTATAAACGTCTTTATCCCGTTTTGCGGCAGCGAGCACAAGAGGCTGGTAACATTCGCCTCTCGATGGGTAAAGATAGCCGCGCAACGACTGCACTGGCTCAACTGGGCCGTGTTCTGCACTATATAAATCCCTGGACGCTGACAACGAGTTACGCGGTTTGGCCCTTTATTGACGCCTTCGGCAAAAGCGCCTGGGAGGTTATGCTGCGGCGCACCCGCACGCTCTTTCGTACCCCCGATGAATTCGACTTGCCTAACCGCAGTGATGGGTCATACGCACCCAGAGTCCCGCCAGATTCTGAGGCTAAAAGTGAAGAGGCGCGCAGCCTCGATTCCTTGCCGACCGGCACGCTTTACCTATTTGCTGAGCGGCTACAAAGTGAAGTCAAAACGCCCCTCACACTTATCGGCCACAGCATGGGCACGATAGTTTTAAACCGCTGGCTCGAGTACTTCCCCCATTTCCCAACTAGCAATATCGTCTATATGGCAGCGGCAAGCAGTATAAGGGACAGCGTGAGCGCACTTGTACCTCACTTGAAGCGTAGACCCAAAACTCAGTTTTACAACTTGTCACTTCATCCACGTTCAGAGCAGGGCGAGTATCATTTTGGCGACTTTTCACCTAGAGGCAGTTTGCTCGAGTGGATAGATAGCTACTTTTCCATACCATCGACCTTCGATGGTCGCACGCTGGGCAAATGGGAAAACGTTTTGCTTG
>ENA-ORXM01004622-ORXM01004622.1-marine-metagenome-genome-assembly--contig:-NODE-4622-length-11859-cov-3.237820_pt1 | contig 11859 bp, 8 predicted proteins | sample MGYA00237867_ERZ511480 | MGnify/ENA primary metagenome ERZ511480 (study PRJEB26309, sample SAMN06266103) | marine metagenome | isolation source: Algal blade | place: United Kingdom:Sidmouth, United... | reverse complement strand
AGGCGGTCAACGCGAAGCAGACGCCGAAGAAGGTGCCCCACAGCGTCATCGCCGCCGGGCGCCAACGGGCGCTGCTCGTCGCCGCGATCAGCGTGGGCGCCGCGATCACGACGGCGAGGTGCGAGACGCCCTCGAGCACCCGGCTCGCGATCAGCAGCGGCAGCGGCGGAAGCGCCGATTGCAGGAGCGATATGCCCGCGCCGAGCGCGAGCCCGCCGAGCAGCAGGCGACGCAGACCGAGGCGGGTGGCGAGCATGCCGGCGACCAGACCGAACAGCACGCCGACGACGCTGACGGACGAGACCAGGAACCCGAGGGCGATACCGGCGCCGGGGTAGACGGCGTCGAGCTCGGGCAACACCAGTCCGATCTTGGCGAACTGCGCGGCCGCGCAGAGCCCACTCGCCCACAGCGCGAGAACGATCAGCAGAGGGGCGGTGGGGTACACCGGCACAGTCTGGCGGATCGGCGGCCACATCACCCGCATCCTTGCACGCTCGCACGGATCGGGCAGCGCTCGCCCACCACTTCCTCGTCGGCGCGCTCGCGAGCCGAGCCGAAGGATGCCGGGCGCCGAACGCTCGGTCAGGCCGCCTCGCGGTGCGAGGGTTCGGCCATCGGCTCCGGCAGTGCCGGGATCGCGAGCCGGGCGGGCGGGCGGGCCACGTCGACGATCCGTGGGTCGAGCTGCGGCACTCTGACCTGATCGGCGAGCGCCGTCGCGAGGGCATCGGCGTAGCGTCCGGCGCTCGCCGCGCTCCAGCGCACCGTGTCGCGGCGTCGTGCCGCGCGGTGCCCGCGCGCGAGGGCGATGACCGGGGCCATCAACGCTCCTAGCCCGGGCGTGTGCCCGAGCTCGAGCGCATCGGCCTGCTCGTCACCGTGAAAGCGGCGCACCAGCGTCTCGAGCACCTTGCGCGACGCTCCTCTCGGTATCGCGGACATCCCGTCGAGCGCTTCCGCCACCACCCCGAGCGTGCGCTCCGTCAGGATCACCGACTCCTCCCCCGGGGCGCCGGAGGTGGCCTGCACCATCGCCTCCAGGCACTCGGCATCGGCGTGCGAGCACACGCTCCCGACGAGTCCGGCATCGATCCCGAGCAGGTGCGCCAACTGCTGCCAGTAGCCGTAGTTCTCGGCGATCTCGGTCTCGCTCGGTACGAACCCGAGAGAGGCCTCGGCGCGCATCGCGCTCAGCGTGAAGGCGAGCCAGGTACGAGCGAGATCGACCTGGTTGATCGCGGTGCCGAAGCGTCGTTCGTCGTGCCCGCGCCGCCGCACCGCGCGACGGGCGTGGGCGTGCAGGAGACGCAACTGCACGCTCGCCACGTAACCGGCTTCACCCACCGCCAGGGAGCCGGGCAGCATCGTGCTCGAGAGCCAGCACGCGGTGTCACGCAGCCGTCGCTCGGTGTTCTCGTTCAGACGACGCGTGGCGCTCAACACGCTCGCGATCGGCGGTGAGGCATAGACCCCGATCAGCGCCCCGGCGCTCATCGACAGCAGGCGCAGCCGATACGGCACGTCGTACCAGGAGCGCGGTCCCGAGGCGATCAGCGCGCCATCGACGCGTTCCGGCACCGATTCGGTCTCGCGAAGGAGGTTGGCCACCGCCTCGTCCGGACGCTCGAGCGAGGCGAGTCCGGTGATCAGGCCCGAGGCGAGCTGCCGGCGCACCTCGGCGCCGCGCGCCCCGCCGATCGCGACGACCGAATCGGCCAGAGGATCGCCGGTGGTCAGCGCGGTGTGAAAACGCTCGCGCCACGCTCCTCCGAACCGTCTCGCGAACGTCTCGCACGCCCCTCGCTCCGCCGGCCAGCGATTCGCCTCGATCGACTCGACGGACATGCTCGGGGACTCGGGTAGCAGACGACATCGTCTGCGCCGAGTCGGAGCAGCCGCCGTGCCAGCGGCGCCGCGTCGCCGGCCGCCTCGAGAGGCCCCGAGGGGCACGAGCGCGACGCGGCCATCCCACCCGGACTCGAATCGGCACGATTCGTGCGGAGACACATTTCAGCCACGCCGGCTCGTATTTGGAACCCGCATGGACACGGCGTACGATTTCTCGACGACCGATTCGGACTTTCGTCCTCAAGCGACGATGTGGATCGCGCTCGGATCACTCGTGCTCGTCGGCCCCTTCGCCGCCTTCCACTCGCTGCACCAGCGCCCCGGCCTCGGCGCGATCGCGCTCGGCGTGGTCCTGGTCCTCGGTTTCAACGCCTGGTACCTGCGCCGGGAGGAATCACTCCGATCGCTCGGGCCGCGGCTGGTGATCGCCGCGGCCGGCATCGTGCTCGATCTCTACCTGCTCGCCACCCAAGGGATGAACGGCCTGCTGTGGGGCTATCCGACCGTGCTCTGGCTCTACAGCACGCTGCCCGAACGCGCGGCGCGTGGCGCCAACGGGGTGCTCCTCGCCGGCTCCCTGCCGCTCATATCGGCGGTAGCGCCCCCCGAGGTGGCCTCACGGGCGATAGCGACGCTGGCCGGGGTGAGCCTGTTCTCCTGCGTGCTCGTGCACGTCATCTCGCGCCAGCAGGAGCGCCTGGAGCGACAGATCCGGCATGACCCGCTGACAGGGCTGCTGAACCGCCATGCTCTCGACGACATCATCGGCCGGGCGATCGCGCGCACCTCGCGCGACCGTATGCCGATGGTGCTGCTCGCGATCGATCTCGATCACTTCAAGCGCATCAACGACGACTTCGGGCACGCGGCGGGCGACGAGGTGCTGCGCGCGCTCGGCGCACTGCTGCTCAATCGGCTGCGCGCGAGCGACGTCGCCTTTCGAATCGGTGGCGAGGAGTTCCTCGTGCTCCTGCACGACACCGCCGAGGGTCCCGCGCGCCGGGTGGCCGAGGCCCTGCTCACGGAGATCCGCGAGACACCGCTGCTCGAGGGGCGCATGATCACCGCGAGCATCGGCCTCGCACCGTTCGGCGGCGAGCGAGACGCGCTCACCTGGATCGCCAATGCCGACGAGTCGCTCTACCGGGCGAAACGCGCCGGGCGCGACCGCGTCGTGCACTGCCCCGGTCCGGAGTCACGGCCCGCGCGCCTTCCCCTGCCGCGTCTGGTCACGAGCGACCGCCCGCCATCGCAGTCGGGCGTGTCCGCCCGTTCGAGCAGCCCGCGACGGGCCATCGGCGAGGAGGACCGCGGTCCGTTGTCCCATACCAGCTAGACGGGCCGATAGCGGAGGGGTCACCACCACGCGAACCATGACCGCGCCGGGCGGACAAGCCACGAGCGCGGGACCGGCAAGACATGTGTAACGGGTTCGGTCCGACCCCTGGCGGACGCTCGCGGGTATGCTCTCCTCGACTACCGGACAGGAGGCCGACCCTTATGCTCGCGACGCAACCGAGTGACGACGAACGCGGCCGGGGGGCCGGGGGCTCGATGTATTTGGTACCGCTAGGGGCGATCCTGATCGGCTGTCTGCTGGGCGCGTCGAGCCCTTCCGCGGCCAGCGAGCCCGCGCTGCCCGACATCGGCTCCACGCTCGAGCGGCTCGCGCTCACCGGGACGATCGAAACGCCCGGATTCGAGCCACCTCGTTGGGGCTCGTTCGAGCACGTCGATCCGCTGTCGAGCCCGCCGCGCCGACGTGCCGATGCACGACGTTTCGTCGTCGTGATCGATGCCGGTCACGGCGGCCGGGATCCCGGCACCACGGCCCCGAACGGACTGCTCGAGAAGGATGTGACGCTCGACATCGCCCATCGGGTGAGGCGCTTCATGGCCGAGTTCGGTGACATCGAGATCAGGCTGACGCGCGAGGACGACATCAGCGTGTCGCGCGAAGCGCGCGTGGCGGCCATACGCGCGAGCGAGGCCGATCTGTTCGTCTCGCTGCACTTCAATCACCTGCCGCAACGCGATGTCGTGCTCGTCGAGTCCTACCACGCGGGGCCCGAGGAGTTCGCCGAGAGTCGTGCGCGGGGAGGTAGCAGGGGTGCGTACAAACGGCCGCTGAGTCTCGTCGCGCGCCTGCCCGAAACGCTACGGACACAGAGCTCCGAACGCATCGCCACTCTGGTCCAGCGGCGTGTCTTCGAAGCGGTGAGCGGCTACGACGAGGACGCGATCGATGCGGGGGTCAAACGTGACACGCTGTTCGTGCTCACGCAGAGCGCCACCAGCGGCACGCTCGTGGAGCTCACCTGTCTGAGCAACCCCACGGAGGCCGAACGACTGTCCGATTCGAGCTATCGCACCCGTCTCGCCGTCGCGTTGGTCGACGCGATCCGCGACTACCGCGCCTCGCTCCGTGGCTCGCCGCTCGAGAGCGCGCACCCGACGACGAGTCTCGCCCCAGCGCTCCCGGAGGACGAGGGAACGCTCGCGACCCCCTCCGCCCTCCCCTCGCCGGACGAGGCCCGTCCGCACGGAGCGACGGTGCTCCCCCGAGCCGGTGAGCCTTCGGCGGGCCGGGTTCTCGCCGCCGAACACGGATCGAGCTAGCCCTCGAGCCGGGGTTGTCGTCGACGGCCCGCTCGCCATGAGCCGATCGAAGGTCTCGGGCGATGATATCGCCGAGCCGTCGTCGGCGCCCGCCTCGTCCTCCGCCGACCCGGCACCCGCTCAGAAGTTCAGCCCGGCGGTGCCCTTCAGACCGAGCAGCTCGCGTGCCTCGGCGGGCGTGGCGAGCGCGGCCCCCATGTTCTCCACCAGCGCGCGCGCCCGCCGCACCTGCTCGGCGCTCGAGGTGGCCAACTCACCGGGGCCGGCCCACAGGGAGTCCTCCAGCCCCACCCGGAGATGCCCGCCCATGGCGACCGACATCGCCGCGATGCGTAGCTGCCCCGCCCCCGCTCCGAGCACCGACCAGACGTAGTCCCGACCGAACAGCCGGTCGGCGGTGCGCCGCATCATCTGTACGTCTTCGGGGTGGGCACCGATGCCACCGAGCAGGCCGAACACCGACTGCACGAACAGCGGCGGCGTCACCAGACCACGATCGAGGAAGTGCGCGAGCGAGTACAGGTGGCCGATGTCGTAGCACTCGAACTCGAAGCGCGTACCGTTGTCGCGGCAGGTACCGAGCACGTACTCGATGTCCTTGAACGTGTTGCGAAAGACGAGATCGCGCGAGTTCTCGAGGTGCTCGCGCTCCCACTGGCGGGCGAGGTCGGGGTAGCGATCGAGCATGCCGTAGAGTCCGAAGTTCATCGAACCCATGTTCAGCGAAGCGAGCTCGGGGGCGAAGTGCGCAGCCGGCGCGACGCGCTCCTCGACCCTCATGTGCGGCGCGCCACCGGTGGTGACGTTGACGATGCACGCGGTGCGCTCGCGGATCACCGGCAAGATGCGCGCGAACGCCTCGACGCTCTGATCGGGCCTACCACTCTCGGGATCGCGCGCGTGCACGTGCAGTACGGCCGAGCCCGCCTCCGCCGCGCGCACCGCCTCGTCGACGATCTCATCGGGCGTCACCGGCAGATGCGGTGACATCGACGGGGTGTGGATCGCCCCGGTCAGCGCCGTCGTCACGACGACCTTGCGTGTCTGGCTCATGGTAGTTCTCCGATCGGGACTTCGGTATGCGGAGGCGTCGGTGGCGGGGCGTCCTCGGCCTCCACCACGCGCCGTCGGTGAGCGGCGAGCGCGACGAGCTGCCCCCCGCCCTTCGCCCCGCTACCCGCTCGTCCCGTCACGCCCATCGCACGAAGCACGCGCCGCCGGCCTCAGGCGACGGCGCGCCCCGAGTCGGTGAGCCGCCGATAGGCCAGACCCTCGGCGTCGAAGAGATAGCAGGTGTCGGCCGCGACGAGGATCTCGACATCCTCCCCGTCCCGTGTCGTGTCGAGTCCCGCACGCTGGGCGACGAAGTTCTGGAGCCCGCCACATTGACCGTAGAGGAAGGTCGAGCCACCGAGCCGCTCGGCGACGTCGACGTGCATCGGCAGCGTGAAGTCGCCCTCGCTGCGGGCGAGGTCCTCGGGACGCACCCCGAGCGTCGCGCGACTGCCGGCCACCGCACGCGAGGCATCTACCGCGATCGTCGCCGTGCCGCCACCGGGGAGCTCGACGACGGCGTGCGCGGCGCTCCCCTCGCGCAGAGTGACATCGAGGAAGTTCATCTTCGGGGAACCGATGAAGCCGGCGACGAAGAGGTTGTCGGGATGGTGGTAAAGCTCGAGCGGGGAGCCCACCTGCTCGATGTGACCGGCGCGCAGCACGACGATGCGATCGGCCATCGTCATCGCCTCGACCTGATCGTGGGTGACGTAGATCATCGTCGCGTTCAGCTGGTTGTGGAGCTTGGCGATCTGCAGCCGCATCTCGACGCGGAGCTCGGCATCGAGGTTCGACAGGGGCTCGTCGAAGAGGAAGACATCCGGATCGCGCACGATCGCGCGCCCGATCGCCACGCGCTGGCGCTGCCCGCCGGAGAGATTCTTCGGCGTGCGCTCGAGAAGCTGGTCGAGCTGCAGCGTCTTCGCCGCGAAGTCCACCTTCTCCTTGATGATGCGCTTGTCGGTGCCGGTCATGCGCAGCCCGAAGCTCATGTTCTCCTCGACCGTCATGTGCGGGTAGAGCGCATAGGTCTGGAACACCATCGCGATGCCTCGATCGACCGCCTCGACATGGCTGACATCGCGTCCGCCGATCCAGATCTCTCCGTCGGAGATCTCCTCGAGACCGGCGATCATGCGGAGCATCGTCGACTTACCGCAACCGGAGGGGCCGACGAAGACGACGAACTCGCCGCTGTCCAGCTTGAGATCCACCCCGTGGATGACCGCCACGTCGCCGTAGCGCTTCCAGGCGTTCCGGAGTTCCACTTCAGCCATGCGCTCTTCGCTCCTGATTGCGGGGGTAGCCCCCGGTGGTTCGAAAGGTCGACGCGACGGGGGCGCCGGTCAGTGCGAGGCGTCGTGGGCGACGCCGGTGTGCGGGGCGAGACGACGACTGACCTCGGCGGCGGCGGCGACGAGCGGGGCGCTCCACGACTCGAGCTCGTCACGAGGTGTGCGGAAGGTCGGCGCCGTGATCGAGATGCCGGCGATCGCCTGTCCCGAAGCGTCGACGACGGGGGCGGCGATGCAGCAGGTGCCGATGAAGCGCTCCTCCGCGTCGATGGCGTAGCCCCGTTTGCTGACCGCGGCCAGCTCGCGCTCGAGGGCGCCGCGGGCGACGATCGTGTTGGGGGTATGGCGGGCGAAGGAGGTGCGCTCGAGGATCGAGCGTCTCTGGGGAGCGTCGCACCAGGCGAGCAGCACCTTTCCCGCCCCGGTGCAGTAGAGCGGCGCTCGCGTGCCGATCCCGCTCGAATGGCGCACGCTCCGGCGGCTCTCGACGTGGTCGATGACGACGGCATGGGTATCGGCGAGCACGGACACTTGCACCGTCTCCCCGCTCAGCGCGTTCAGCGCGACCAGCTGATCGCGGGAGAGCACGCGGATGTCCGAGCGCGTCCAGATGCGGTTGGCCATCTCGAGGATGCGATAACCGGCCGCCCAGCTCGAGGCGCGCTCGTCGAAACGCACGAGTCGCTCCTCGGCCAGTTCGTTCAGCAGCCGGTGCAACGTCGCCTTGGGCAGCGCGCTCCGCTCCTCGAGCTCGGAGAAGCGCAGCGATCCCTCGGCGATGATCAGGTCGAGCAGCCGGATCGCCCGAGCGATGGCGCTGGCGGAGCGGGGCTCTCTCGCCCCGACGGCCGCGTCGCGAGCGCCTCCGTCGGGCGCCGTGGCGCCCGCCCTACCCTCCGTTCGCGCCTTTGCGTCATCCACCATGTGTGCGGTTGTTCGGTCTCGTGTCTCGGCTGTCGTGCGCCTGCGTACGTCCGTGGGCGCCGAGAGACACCGTCGTACGTCGATTGACAGTTCTCGACGGCCACTTCTATACTTTCGGAACATTGTTCCATCAATGGCGCCGGGGTGCAATCGACCGCTCCCCTCGCGAGCTCATCGGCCGCGTACTCTCGGGATCCTGATGTCGCCATCCCCCGCGTTCCATCGTCTCGACGGCACGGACACCACCCTGCTCGTGCTGGAACGGGACGGGGCTCCACGCTTGTACTGGTGCGGACCGCGTCTGGCAGGCGAAATCGAGCCCGAGGCACTGCTCGTCCACGACGACACCGCGCTCGCCTTCGGCGGGCTCGACGAGGTGACGCCGCTGACGCTGTTCCCCGAGGCGAGCACCGGCTGGGGTGGCTCGCCGGCCCTCGCCGGCCATCGGCAGGGTCGCGACTTCGCCCATCGCTTCGCCCCGCGCGGCACCGATGCCGATGGCGAGACGCTGACCGTCCGCCTCGCCGACGAACGCGCCGGTCTCGCGCTGGCACTGACCCTGTCGCTCGATGCCGGGAGCGATGTCGCGAGCCTCTCGAGCCGACTCGAGAACACCGGCGAGACGCCCTACACCGTCGACTGGCTGGCGAGCGCGACGCTGCCGCTGCCGACCCCGTACCGCGAGTGCCTGTCCCAGCACGGGCGCTGGGGACTGGAGAATCAGTCGCACCGCCGACGCATCTCGCCCGGCCGCATCGACATCTCCAACCTACACGGGCGCACCAGCCACGAGCACGCCCCGGGGATCGTCTGCGGCACCGAAGGCTTCGGGGCGCAGCGCGGCGACGTACTCTTCGCCCATCTCGCCTGGAGCGGCAACTTCAGTCTGCGGGTCGAGCGCATGTCGGACGGGGAGATCGCGCTCCAGGCGGGCGTGCTCCTTCTGCCCGGCGAGTGCATCCTCGCCCCGGGGGAGCATCTCGACACCCCGCCCGTGCTGTTCACGCGCGGGGACGGCACCAACGTCTGCACTCAGCGCTTTCACCGCTACGCGCGCCGCCGAGTGCTGCCCGGCTTCACCCGCCGCCCACGCCCGGTGCATGCCAACAGCTGGGAGGCGCTGTACTTCGACCACGATATCGACGCGCTGCTGCCGCTGATCGACGCCGCGGCGAGCGTCGGTGCCGAACGCTTCGTGCTCGACGACGGCTGGTTCCGCCACCGTCGTCACGACATGGCCGGTCTCGGCGATTGGTACGTCGACGAGGCCGTCTATCCCGACGGTCTCCACCCGGTCGCCGAGCGCGTGCGCCTCCACGGCATGCAGTTCGGACTCTGGTTCGAGCCCGAAATGGTCAACCCCGACAGCGACCTCTACCGCGCCCATCCCGACTGGGCGCTGCGCGTGGAGGGGATGGAGACACCGCTCGCCCGTGCTCAGCTTGCCCTCGACATCGCCCGCCCCGATGTCACCGACTACCTCTTCGAGCGCATCACGAGCCTCGTGCACGAGTACCGGATCGACTACGTCAAGTGGGACATGAACCGAGATCTCGTGCTCGCCGGTGACGGCGATCGGGCGCGGGCGGCAGCCCAGCCGCGGGCGCTCTACGCGCTCCTCGAGCGCATCCGAGAGGCTTGCCCCGCTCTCGAGATCGAGTCTTGCGCCTCGGGCGGGGCGCGCTGCGACCTCGGCGTGCTCCGTCACACCGGTCGCGTCTGGGCGAGCGACAACATCGACCCGATCGAGCGGGCGCTGATCCAGGAGGGCTTCCTCCGCTTCCTGCCGCCAGAGATCATGGGCGCGCACGTCGGGCACAAGACCGCGCACCTCACCGGTCGGGTCACCAACCTGCATACCCGTGCCGTCGTCGCGCTGCAGGGCCAGTTCGGCTTCGAGCTCGACGCTCGCGTGCTCGATCCGGGCGACCGGATCACGCTCCGGCACTACACGGACCTGTACAAGCGCCATCGCCACTGGCTGGCCGAGGCGACCTGGTGGAAGCTCACGAGCCTCACGCTCGCGATGATCGCGAATGGCCTGGTCGACGCCTCGCAACAGCGGGCGCTCTACTTCGTCGTCGCGATCGGCAACATGCAGCCCAACCGCCCGGGCCATCTGCCGCTTCGCGGTCTCGACCCCGCGCGCCGCTATCGGCTCTCGCTCGAGAGCATCAACGTCGGTGATCTCGCGCCGTTCAACAAGCGCATTCCCACCTGGTGCGAGCGTCCCGCGACCACCAGCGGCGAGCTGCTGACGCGGGTCGGCGTGCCGCTGCCGGTCATGCCGCCGCAGACCGCGCTCCTGATCGGCTGCTTCGACGCGTCGATCGCCGACACCGAGTCGATGGCGCCGACACCCGATGCCGCCCGCGCGAGTATCGTCGAGGCGAAGGGCGAGGGCGCCGGGGCCGGCATGAGGGCGGGTGCCGATTCAGTCGCCGACACCGATCTTCCGCGAGACGAGGGCGAGCGATGAGAAACGAAGAGCGGCTCGACGTCGCGCGACTGCGCGAACGCTTCCTCGAACGCTTCGGGCGGACGGATGTCGAGCCCGAGGTGTTCTTCGCGCCGGGCCGGGTCAACCTGATCGGCGAGTACACCGACTTCACCGGTGGGCTGGTCTTCCCCTGTGGCGTCGATCGGGGAACGATGCTGATCGCGCGCCGCAGCCACGACTCGCGCTACCGCCTCACCTCGACCAACTTCGATCTGACGGCGGAACTCGCTCAGGACGAGATCGACCGGACCTATGGCGACAACTGGATCAACTACCCCCTCGGCGTGTTCGACCGGTTCCGCCGCGGCGGCGTCGAGCTCGACGGCGTCGACTGTCTGTTCGCGGGCAATATCCCGAACGGCGCCGGCCTCTCCTCCTCCGCCTCCATCGAGATCGTCACCGCCTTCGCCGTCAACGAGCTGTTCGGGGCGGGCCGCTCCCTGCTCGAGCTCGTGCAGCTCGCCCAGGCGGCGGAGAACGAGTTCGTGGGCATGCAGTGCGGCATCATGGACCAGTTCGCCGTCGCCTTCGCCCGCGAGGACCACGCGATGCAGCTCGACTGCGGCTCGCTCGACCACCGACAGGTGCCGCTCGCCCTCGGCGATCACGCGATCCTCGTCAGCAATACCAACCAGCGTCGCGAGCTGAACGAATCGGCCTACAACGACCGGGTGGCCGAGTGCGCGCGCGCGCTCGCCGCCCTGCGTGAACGCCTGCCGATCAGCACGCTCGGGCAACTGACGCCCGAACACTTCGCAGACCATGCCGACGCGCTCGAGGACGACCCCGTCGCCGCCCGGCGCGCGCGCCACATCGCCGACGAGAACGCCCGCGTCCGGGCTGCCGTGCCGGCCCTCGAGAGCGGCGATCTCGCCGCCTTCGGGCAACTCATGAATGCCTCCCACGAATCGCTCCGCGAGCTGTTCGAGGTGTCGAGCGACCCACTCGATCATCTGGTGCGCCTCGCCCGCGAACAACCGGGCGTGCTCGGCAGTCGGCTTACCGGCGCGGGCTTCGGCGGCTGTACCGTGACCCTGCTCCCGAGCGCGGGCATTCCGGCCTTCGAGCGCGCGGTCGGCAAGGCCTACCGCGACGCCACGGGCCTGACCGCGGACTTCTACGTGATCAGCCCCGGCTCGGGCGTCGGGCGCATCGGGGCGGCGCCGTCCCGGAACGCGGACTCCAACGGCGCGCGATCCTCGTGAGCCGCACCGACGAGACCACGCCGTCCGACGACGCCGCGACGGCACGGACCGGCGGCCACTGGCAACGCCGCTGGCAGCCGCTGCTCGAGCAGTGGGTGCTGATCTCGGCCAGTTCCGCCGCGCGCCCCTGGTCGGGTGCGATGGCCACGGTGACGACCGCGGACAAGCCCGCCCACGACCCGGGCTGCTACCTTTGCCCGCGTGTCGTCCGCGCGAACGGCACGAACAACCCGGACTACACGGGCGCCTTCGCGTTCGACAACGACTTCCCTTCGCTCTCCTTCGAGGCGCCGTCACCCGCCAACACGGCAGCGGACGACACGCTGGCTCGCCATGTCGGCGAGCGCTGGCACGACACGGCCATCCACGATCGACTGGCGTTGCCGGTCAGCTGCGTGATCGACGGGCC
>ENA-ORXM01004621-ORXM01004621.1-marine-metagenome-genome-assembly--contig:-NODE-4621-length-11859-cov-4.059922_pt1 | contig 11859 bp, 13 predicted proteins | sample MGYA00237867_ERZ511480 | MGnify/ENA primary metagenome ERZ511480 (study PRJEB26309, sample SAMN06266103) | marine metagenome | isolation source: Algal blade | place: United Kingdom:Sidmouth, United... | reverse complement strand
CCGAGCTCGTCGGTTATGGAATCCATGAGCGGACCGGACACGTCCGAACGGCACGGCGGCGCTACCGTGTAAGCCTCAACAGGAGGACGTTCCATGAAAGCCCTTTCGCTCGGTATCGCCTGCGCACTCGCCATCGGTACCGTCACTGCACAAGACGTGATGCGCCCGACTTACAACGAGGACGGCACCATCAACGCACCGACCGACTGGCGCACTTGGGTCTACGTCGGCACACCGCTGACTCCAAACACGCTCAACGGCGGTGCCGCGCCTTTCCCCGAGTTCCACAACGTCTATGTAGAGCCGGGTGCCTTCGCTCACTTCAGTGCCATCGGCGAGTTCGCCGACGGCACGCAGATCGCCAAGGAACTCGTGCTGGTTCGTGCAGGCGACGATTGCGACGAGGCGACCAGCGTCTGTACCGAGGTCTCGGGCAAGGGCTACTTCCAGGGCGAGTTCGCAGGGCTGGAACTGACCGTGAAGGACGCCGAGCGTTTCCCTGACGAGCCCGGTGGCTGGACGTACTACAGCTTCGGCCACCAGCCTGAGCCCTACGAGACCACCGCGGGCGCCTTCCCCACCGAGGCCTGCGCCGACTGCCATGACAAGCACGCGGCCACCGACCTCGTCTTCACGCAGTTCTATCCGGTGCTGCGCGCGGCGATGGCGGCTCGCTAGACTGATCCGCCGCGACCGCGCCCGGCGTACCGAGGATGGCGTCGCCGCGATGCCCGATACCGATCAGCAGCAGCGCGGCGATCGTGATCTCGATCGAGCCGATCGGATTTCTCGACGTGCGACATGCGGCTGACTCCTCAAGGGCTTCGGCGTCGAAGCGATGGAGCTATTGTTGTCGGCTTACCCTGGCCTATCCATGCCCGACCGTCGATGATCTACGCATCGATCGTCCAGAGCCATCCACGAGGCCAGACGAACGGACAACGATCCTGCCGCCGACGACGGACCGCACGCGGTGACGTGGCTCAAGCGATCGCCGACGGGGTGGTGCGCCTGACCTCGGATCAGACCGGCTACGCAACCTTCAAGCATATCTCGAGCATGCGGGCGAGATGGACGGGGCGGTGTCCCGGGCGCCGTTCGGAGGAGCGGTGCGAAAGATGCGCCGAGTAGGCCGCTCGTGCCGCGCCGCGATCCGCCGCGTCGCGTAGGGACCGTCTCGGCGTTTCACCGCCCCCGGGCTCGCGTCATCACCTGCCTGTAGAGTGCCAGGTGCCTGCGGCGATAGCTTTCGGTGCTGTACTCGTCGATGGCACGCCGTCTCGCGGCGAGGCCCATCCGCTGCGCCCCCGAGGGGTCGGCCAGTAACGCCAGCATCGCATCGGCCAGAGCCTTCGGATCCCGTTTCGGCACCAGGCGCCCATGCACGCCGTCCGCGATCAGATCACCGTTCGCGCCGACGTCCGTCAGCACCGTCGGCAGGGCCGCGGCCATTGCCTCGAGGATGGCGATCGACATCCCTTCCCAGAGCGAGCTCTGCACGAACAGATCGGCTTCCTCCAGGACTACGTCCATGTCGCTGCGTAACCCGGCGAACTCGACCCGCGACGCTATGCCGAGTGAAGCGGCCAAGGACTTCAACTCTGAATCGAGCTGTCCTCGACCGACGATCCGTAGCCGCGCCCCGGGGATCTCCCCGAACACGAGCGCGGCCGCCCGCAGCAGGTCGTCGAAGGCCTTTTGTGGTTCGAGGCGTCCGACGGCGGTGATCAGCGGGGCGTGCGCATCGCGATCCCGGCGCGGCGCCGAGATCGGCAAGAATCTCGCCGTGTCGGCACAGTTCGGGATGCTGACGATACGCTCGCCCGAAATGCCTTCCTCGTCGATCCACATCTTCCGGATGCCGTCCGACAACGCCACGAGCGTGGTGGCCCGCGGCAGGACTAACCGCTCGAACAGGAACCGAAGATCGCGGCGCGCGGCTCGGTAGTCTTCCGGCATGTTGTGCAGCGTGCAGATCACGGGTATCCCTTGCAGGCCGCCCACCAGGTTGCCGAGGATATCCGCCGAAGTCAGATCGGTATGGATGATGTCGAACCGATGATCCCGGATGTAGCGGTAGATCTCGAGAGTCGCTCGGGGGCTGTACCTGAACTTCGCCCTGACGAGCTTCACGGGCACCGGTAGCGCCTTCGCTTCGGCCAGCAAGTTACCGGGCCCGAACACGCTGTCGTTGCCGAACGCGCACAGATGGTGCCCGAGTTCCTCTCCCTGCAGATCATCCCTCGCCATCAAGCGGCAGTGGGTGAGGATGAGTTGCTCGGCCCCTCCCACCATGAGGCTGCCGGTCAGTTTCAGGATCTTTATCATGCAAACAACGTCCGTTTCAGCGTCCCGCGGCGAGCCACACGCATGCGAACGAACCATTCGGGCCCGTGACCCGCTCCCCGATCCCCGCCGGAACCCGTGCACCGCCGAAGACGAGAGGCGAGACCGCGGCGAACGTATCACAACTCCTCGGCTCGCCCGGCGGCGGTCCGGTTCGGGCCCGCGCAGACGTGTTTTCGACTACATCGACGTGTTCCACGACCGTCAGCGACGCCACACCCATCTCGGCGGCGTCATCCCCCCGAGGCATTCGAGGCAGCCTCATTCTGAGGGTCGGCCGTCTCCAGAGAAGGCGGAAGGTCCAGTCGTTCCTGATACAGGGATACGTACCGCCGCCCGCGACCCTTTCCCTATTGCCGAGGGGGTCGCGAATCACGCCGTCGTTCGACGCCGCACGGAACTGCCCGGCAACCCAGCGCTCCCACTCGACATCGCACGCACTTTGCCACGGAAAATCCCATGTCGAATTCGGCCGGAGCGCACTGTCGCACCTCCTTCGCCATCTCGCCCCATCCGCTCGCCCGCCGGCTCGGGCTCCCCGCCACCTTGCTCCTGAGCGTCGTCTCGGCACCGACGTTCGCCGCAGACGCTCCCGCGGTTGGCCTGGTCGAGATGCCGGGCCCCTTCCCGGAGCGCTCTCTGGATGACTGGCAGGAGCGCCGCTTCGAGGGCAGCACCGACTACACCCTGATCGAGGAGGCGGGCGTTCGCGTGCTACGCGGCCGCGCGGACGGCACCGCCTCGATCCTCTATCGCGAGCGTCGCGTCGACCTGCAGGCGACTCCCATCGTGGAATGGTCGTGGAAGATCGACGGCGTCTACGACGCGATCGACGAGCGCACGCGCGGGGGCGACGATTTTCCGGCGCGACTCTACGTCGTCGCGCGTACTGGCCTTCTGCCCTGGAACACGCTTGCGATCAACTACGTCTGGGCGTCCGAGGCGACACAGGGGGACAGCTGGCCGAACCCCTACACCGACAAGGCGATGATGATCGCCGTGCGCACAGGCTCCGACGAGGCCGGTCGCTGGGTGCGCGAGCGACGTGACGTCGCGGCCGACTTCCGCGCCGCGTTCGGCGAGCGTGTGGATGCCATCGCGGGCTACGCGGTCATGGTGGACGGTGACGACGGCAAGCGGAAGGCCACCGCCTGGTTCGGCGATCTCGCATTCGTGCCACACGGAGATGGTGCACCCTGAACCGGACATCCGCTCTCCATACTCGATCGTCCGGATGTCGTGTCGGGCGGCGCCTTGAGTATCAACTCGGGAGAAGGACGGTGCTTTCGGATAGTCGGCTCGGTCCGAGACCCCAGAATCCGATGGACAGCGGGCTCGACGGTCGATCATGCCGGACCGATACCTCGATATCCATGTTCCTAAGCCGCTGCCTTCGTCACGCCCCTCTGATGGTGACCGGCGACGCCGCAGGCGTTTCGACCTGACACTACAAGTGGTGGAACACCACTTCGAGGCACCCTGGCGCGACGGCACCACCCACGTCGTGTTCGAGCCGCTGGACTTCATCGCTCCTCTCGCCGCGCTCGTCGAAAAGCCGGTTCACCCGTTCGCTGAAATCGGTGGGCGAGCGGTGCCGGCGTCATCGTCATCGCTCGATTGTGGAGCAGCAGGCGACGATCAATCGGGTACTCCGGGGCCGCTATGCCCCGACACGTTCGCCGGACGGCCTTCTCGGAGCGCCGCGGTCGTGACATCGACACGCTCGGGTGTCGGCGCCTCGCGCCGACTGTCTCCAGTTTCGATTTTCGGTATCCTTCTTCCCCGTTCTCGTTTGACCGACGACGGAGGCGGACCGTCGTGCAACCTTCGAGAACGAACTGATCATGTGCGGAGTAACAGGCGCGCTCGGATCGCTCGATTCGAGTGTAAAGCGCGATGTCCGAAAGATGACCACGGCCATGCGTCATCGAGGTCCCGACGGGGAGGGCTTTTGGTGCAGCAGCGACCGGATCGGTGAGGATGGCGTCACCGAGGGCGTCGCGTTCGGGCACCGGCGACTGGCCATCGTCGATCTGCGCGAGATCGCCAATCAGCCGATGCGCGACGCCGCCACGGGCAACGTGATCGTCTTCAACGGCGAGATCTACAACTACCGCGAGCTGCGTGCCGAGTTGCGCGAGCGGGGCGCCGTCTTCGAGACCGACGGCGACACCGAGGTGCTGCTCATGGCCTACGCCGAATGGGGCAAGGGCTGTCTGCAGAGGCTTCGCGGCATGTTCGCCTTCGCGATTTGGGATGCTCGGCAGCGGCGAACGCTGCTCGTGCGGGACCGTCTAGGCATCAAGCCGCTCTACTTCACTCGCGTCTGCGGTGAGCGGGGTGGGTCGCTGTTTCTGTTCGCCTCGGAGCTGCGTGCGCTGCTCGCCAGCGGGCGTGTGCCGAGGGTGCTCGACGATCACGCGGTCAGGAGCTACCTCTGGCACGGTTTCGTGCCCGGGCCGAGGACCATCGTTCGGGATGTGGAGCTGCTGGAGCCGGGGTATTTGCTGGAGCTCGATCGGAGCGGGTCCGTGCTCGTGCAGGAGCGCTACTGGTCGGTGCCGCTGAACGACGAGGGCGGCGCCGACGTGTGGGACGAAGCGAGGGCGACGCTGCGCGAGGCGATCGGGCTGCGCATGCGCAGCGACGTGCCGATCGGCGTGTTCCTCTCGGGCGGGATAGATTCGAGCGTGACGACCTACGGGGCCTCGCGGGCCGTCGAGGGGAACGTGCGTTCGTTCACGATCGGCTTCTCCGAACAGGCCTATGACGAGACGCGCCGCGCGGGCTCTTACGCCGACCTGATCGGCGTCTCACATACCGCCGACGTCGTCGAGCAGGGCGACTTCCTCGAGCTGCTGCCGGACGCGCTGAACGCGATGGATCAGCCGACGCAGGACGGGATCAACAGCTACTTGATCAGTCGCTGCGTGCGTGCCAACGGCATCAAGGTGGCCCTCTCGGGTACCGGCGGCGACGAGCTGTTCGGTGGTTACCCGAGCTTTGCGAGGCTGCACATGGCCAGTCGCTGGTCATGGCTCGGCAGAGTGTTGCCCGCCGCGGCGGTCAGAAAGGCCAGCGAGGTCGTCAACCGCCTGCGCGCTCGTGACGATCAGGCTCTGCGGAACTTTCTCGGCTCGAGCACAAAGGCCCATCGAATCCTCAGCGGCGCCGATCCGCTCGTCGCCTATCAGCACTTGTACCAGATCTTCGGAGACGAGCTGCTCGGCAGTCTTCACGACTTCGAGGCCGGTGACCGGATACGGTTCGGACTCGACCTTAGCCGACTCGAGCAGTTGCGCGGTGATACCGCCGGGTTCCCGGTCGAGGCCCGCCTGGGCTATCTCGAGACCCGCTCCTTTCTCGCCGATCGCGTACTGCGCGATGCCGACGCGATGAGTATGGCGGTCTCGCTCGAGTTGCGCGTGCCGCTCCTCGATCACCGCTTCATCGAGGTGCTGGCTAGGTTCCCGAGCCAAAGACGGTATCGGCCTTTCGGCAAGAAAAGGTTGCTCAGGGAGCTGGGCCTTCCGCCGGAGCATCATGCGCGCTTCGATCTGCCCAAGAGCGGCTTCACCTTGCCGATCGCGGAGTGGATCAACGACGCTCCGGGGGAGCGGGTGATGGAGACGCTTCTCGATCGGGAGCTCGCACGGCGCTGCCGGCTCTCTCCGGAGATTCTCGAGAGGCTGGTCCGATTCAACGTCCCGGAGAATCGATACATGCTGCGAAGCCGTGTCTGGACGTTGTTCGCTTTGATGAACTGGTGTCGTATCCACGAGGTGCAGGCCGCGTGAGCACGAGGGAGAGTCGGCGGCTCCGTCCGTGAGGGTTTCGGCACCGAGCGGCTCGCTGAACGTCGGCGGCCCCGTACCGTCTCACTCCATCGACGAAGCGGCGCGCGAGCGATTCCGGCAGGACGGTCGCGCGCCCTCGAGTGCCGCGTTCGGATGGCGTTACTTCTCCAGGAGGGTCATCCCGGCAGTTTTCGCCGCTCGTCCGTCGAAGGTAACGGTATGGTCGCAACCCGCGCGGTTCGCCAGGCGCTCGATCAGACAGTCGGCGAAATCAGCGGAACCGTCCTGAAATACCCGGAGTGCGCGAAGCACATCCGCTCCCTCGTCGACAACGATCTCCCGGCTGCGCAACAGCGCTTCGAGTGCCTCGCCGATCTGCTCTCGGTTCAGCCTGTACGCCCGCGACAGTACCCACACCGTCTCGACCGTCGCCACGAGCGTCACGAACCCGGGCCTCTCCGCCGTCAGCGTTTCGACCAAGCGTGTCGCGATCGGCGACTGCACCTCGTCGTCCTGCATGAGGTAGCGAACGAGCACGTTCGTGTCGAGGCCGATCACGCGGCCGACGAACCTGTCGATGCGATCGCCTCGTTCATCTCGTCGAGAGAAACACTGCGCTTTCGAGGGCCGAACATGCCTTTGAGCTCACGAACCGAGCCGGTCGCCGCGATGATCTCGAACCGACCGGGTTCGATCTCGACGAACTCGACTCGGTCCCCGCTGCTCACCCGCAACGCACGACGGACATCGGCGGGAATGGTTATCTGACCTTTGCTTGTTACCGTCGCTGCAGCCATGATCGGACCGGAAACAGAAAATCCTTACCTAGAGTAAGGAGTGTCGAGTGCATGTGTCAAGCAAGGCGAGAACCTGCCACCGGGTCCGGGGCGAGTGCGTGCGCTAGCGCTGCCGCGGCTAACGATCGGCCGGCGCCCTTCGACCCGTCTCGTCTCGCCCGAATGGACGCCGATAGGGCGGACGCTTCTCGGAGCGACAGGGACCGCTCGAATCCTCTGCTGAAGGCCTGCGGTGACTGTGCCGCCTGCCGCGACCGGGACCCGTCCTCGTGCGCGCATGTCTGGGACGAGCCGACAGTGAGGGTAACCGGCCGCGACGGAGAGGAGATCCTGCAGGCGATGAACACCGGCGCGTTCGCCGAACGGGCGGTCGTGCACCGTTCGCAGTGCCAGCGGCTCGACGAGAAGATCCCGTCCAGCCGATGTAGAGTTGCGTGTCTAGGCGGATCGTGACCGCGGAGTTCGGAGCGACGTGAGCGGCCATTTCGGCTGAGCGTGACCGGCGGTTTCGATCGGTGGTGACCGATTCGGCTCCGATCGCTCGCGGTTCGCGTCGTGCGGGACGGTTGCGCACGTGGCGCTGCGCGATCTGGGGAGACTCGCGATCCAGAGAGGAAGCGCCCGATCGAACGAGCACGGCCGCGCTTCGCAGGAGTCGCCGGTCGCGCTTCGAGTTCAGGGCGAGGTGCTCCTCGGCGCGTGGACTTTGTGCCCGGCAATCATGAACGAGGACGGCACGTGACATCGAGACTCGAGGGCAAGCAGGTGGTCATCACCGGCGGCACCAGCGGAATCGGCCTCGCTTCGGCGCGGCGCTTCGCGGCCGAGGGGGCGCGGATCGCGGTGGTGGGGCGCGGCGGCACGGGCGCCGTGGTCGAGGGTCTGCCGCGGGTGCACCCGGCGCCGCACCTCGGCATCGAGGCCGACCTCTCGGAGATCGCCGGGGTCGAGCTCGTGTGCGAGCGCCTGCGCGAGTCGTTCGGTCACCTCGATGTCGTGTTCGCCAACGCCGGCATCGCCCTCTATCGCCCGCTCATGGAGTGGACCGAAGAGGACTTCGATCGCGTGTTCGCCATCAACGCGAAGGCGCAGTTCTTCACCGCACAACGCTGCGTCCCGCTGCTCGCCGACGGTGGGGTGATCCTGTTCACCGGCTCCGTGGCCGCCGATCTCGGGCAGCCGACCATGGCGGTCTACGGTGCCTCCAAGGCGGTGGCGCCGGCCTACGCGCGGTTGTTCTCGGCCGAGCTCCTCGCGCGGCGCATCCGCGCCTTCTGCCTGACCCCCGGCCCGACCGACACACCGATCTTCAGAAAGGGCGGGCTCGACGAGGCAGCGGCACGCGAGAAGCTCGAACGAGTCGCCGAGGCGGTGCCGATCGGCCGCTACGGTGACGCCGACGAGCTCGCCGCGGTCGCCCTGTTCCTCGCCTCGGACGAGTCGAGCTACATGCTCGGCACCGAGGTGGCCGTCGACGGGGGGAAGAGCCAGCTCTGACGGCCTCGGTGGTGCCGCTCCGACGGCGCCAGCACTCTACTCGGCGTTGCCGCTCGAATAGAGCGCGTTGGCGCGACTGAGATGCCCTTCCATCTCGTCGGCCGCGCGCGTCGCCTCGCCGCTGGCGATGGCCGTGACGATCGACTCGTGCTCGGCGAGGGTCAGGCTCTCCAGCCCGCGCTTGAGCACCGCGTCCTCGTGAAAGATCGACAGCCAGCCGAAGATAGCGCTGGTGACCGCCGTGAAGATCGGGTTGCCGGCCATCGCGGCGATGCTCTCGTGGAACTGCCCGTCGATCTCGCGGAAGGCGCGCGGGTCGTCGACGACGGCGCGCTGGCGAGTCAGCACTTCGCGCAGCCGATCGATGTCGTCGGGACGGTGCCGTTCGGCGGCGACGGCCGCCAGGTGGCGCTCGAGCACGATGCGCGCTTCCTTGAGGTGTTCGAGCGTCGGCTGGGAATGGGTCAGCACGTGACGCATGGTCGGGCCGAGCTGGTCGAACGCGAACGCCATCGACGGCTGCGCGACGCGCGGTCGCTCGCCGTGGCGCACGTCGATCAGCCCCATCGACTGCAGCGACTGCAGGGCCTCGCGTATCGCCGGCCGCCCGACCTCGTACTCGACCATGAGCTCGCGCTCGGAAGGCAGCCGATCGCCCGGCTTCAACTCGTTCTCGATCAGCGCGAGCAGACGTTCGCGCACGTCCTCGCTGAGCTTGCGGCGACGAATGGGACCGGTGGGCGTGCTCATCGCCTCGATCCTACGGTATGGAAGCGGAGAGGCGGCGCGGGAATCGGGATAACTGAAGTATAGAGACGTGCCGGTCGATCCGATCCGCCCCACCTCCGACACGATGGTATGATATGTATACCATTAGGCCACGTGACGGCGAGAGGCAGATCCCATGGACAAGACGCTGGACATCGTCGTGATGGGCGCGGGCGGCAAGATGGGCGCGCGCATCACCAAGAAACTGCACGACTCCGCCCACCGGCTGCGGGCGGTCGAGGTGTCGGAGGCCGGACGCGAACGGCTCGCCGAGATGGGCATCACCACCGAGAAAGGGTCGGACTGGCTCGACGGGGCCGACGTGATCGTGCTCGCGCTGCCGGACAACGTCATCGAGAAGGTCGCGCACGAGCTCGTCCCGAAGGCCGCCCCTGGCACGATGTTCCTGATCCTCGACGCGGCGGCGCCCTACGCCGACGTGCTGCCCGAGCGCGAGGACATCACCTACTTCCTCGGCCACCCCTGTCATCCGCCGCTCTACAACGACGAGACCGACCCCGCCGCCCGCACCGATTATCACGGCGGCATCGCCAAGCAGGCGATCATCTGCGCGTTGATGCAGGGCCCCGAGGAGCACTACGCGGTCGGGCGCGAGATCTGCGAGACCATGTGGTCGCCGGTCACCCGCACGCACCGGGTCACGACCGAGCAGCTGGCCATCCTCGAACCCGGGCTGTCCGAGATGGTTGCCATGCCCTTCGTCGACACCATGGTCGAGGCGGTGGACGAATGCGCCGAGACCTACGGAATCGATCGGCAGGCGGCGCTCGACTTCATGATCGGCCACCTCAACGTCGAGATCGCGATGTGGTTCGGCTACTCGCCGAAGGTGCCCTCCGATGCCGCGCTTCGCCTGATGGAGTTCGCCAAGGGCGTCGTCGTCAAGGAAGACTGGCGCGACGCGCTCGATCCAAAGAAGGTCAAGGAGGCTGCCCGGCTGATCGCCGGCAAGGCCTGACGGTTTCGGCCACGACGCTCCGAAGGCGGCGCGAGGCATGGACACCGCCGGACTGTCGGTCTCGACGGTGCTGTGGGACGGGCACCCGATGGAGACGGCGCTCGACGCCGTCGCGACGGCCGGTCTGACGCGGGTCGAGCCTGCCTTCATCGACGGCTACGTCGCGTTCACCGAAGACGACCTCGACGAGCGGAGTGGAACCCGGCTGCGCGCGGCGATCGAGTCGCGCGGGCTGTCGGTACACGGCGTGTCCGCGCACATCGATCTCGGGCGCGTCGACGCGCCCGAACGTATCGCGCGGCGCATCCGCTTCGCCGCGGCGCTCGGTGCCGTCTGCCTCGTCAGCAACGCCGGCGCGGCGGACGAGGAAGCGGCGATACTAAACACGATCGACGGTGCTCGGGCGCTGCTCGAGGAGAGCGGCGTGGTGCTCGCGCTCGAGAACCCCGGGCACGGCGCGGGCAACCTGATCCCGACCGGCGCGGCCGGCGCGCGGCTGCTCGAGCGTCTCGGCCGACCGGACACGGTCCGTCTGAACTATGACCTCGGCAACGCCTGGAGCTACAACGGTGGTCGGCTCGACCAGTTCGCCGACCTGGAGATGGCCGCGCCGTACCTGGTCTTCGCTCACCTCAAGGACGTCGCTGCCCGAGGCGAGGACTGGCACTTCGTTCCACCCGGCAGCGGCGACGTGGGCTTGCCGCCGCTGATCGAGCGCCTCGCGACGCTACGCCCGCAGTTGGTGTCGGGTCTGGAGATGCCGCTGCGGTTGTGGCGTCCCGGCCGGGGCGATCCGGTGCGCCGGTCGGAACCTCTGTCGCTCTCGGAGATCGACGCCGCGCTGTCGCGCACGCTGCGAGCGTTCTCGTAGCCGAAGGCACGGGCGGCACGGCCTGCCCGGAAGGTCCGATCAGCTCGCCCCACACCCGCGTCGCACCGCCTCGAAGCAGCCCTCCTCGCCCATCTGCCCGCCCTTGAGCGCGATCTCCAGTCCGTCGAGCTCGCCGTCCGCCACCAGGCGGTAGAGCGATAACCCGGCCGAGACCGGCGCGAGCGCCTGCAGCGCGATCGCCTCCAGCGCCTCGAGGCTGCGCCCGGACGAATCGCCGCCGGCAACCACCGCGCGGCGCACGCCGGTCTCCATCAGCAGCGTCTGCAGGAGCTCGCCGAGGGCGTCGCCGAGGCGGCGCTGCAGCGCTTCGCGGGGTCGTCCCGAGGCGACGGAGAGCACGTCGAGCTCGGCCACCGCCGGATCGTCGGGACCGCTCGCGGTGTAGAACAGCGGTGCGGCCCCGGCGTCGAGGGCGCGGCGCGCGAGCTCCACCGCCGCGCCGAGCGTCTCCCGCTCGAGCGTCGGGGCGCGCACCAGGGCGGCGATGTCGAGACGCTGGGTATGCCAGCCGTCCTCGGCGGCCCGCGCGATCTGCCGCGCGGTGGTCTCCGAGACCGAGCCGGACAGCGCGATGGTCGGCGTTCCAGCGAGGGTCGGTCGCGCGGGTGCGGCCTGCAGCGCGCCGCTCGCCCGCCAGTGATCGACCAGCGCCCGCTCGACACCCTGCGAGCCCAGCACCAGCGGCGAGCGCTCGCGGCGCGTCCAGATCAGCTCGCCGAGGGGGGCGAGATCGGTGTCGCGGGCGGCGTCGAGGCAGACGATGTCGGCACCGCCCGCGGCGAG
>ENA-ORXM01004618-ORXM01004618.1-marine-metagenome-genome-assembly--contig:-NODE-4618-length-11868-cov-591.036384_pt1 | contig 11868 bp, 8 predicted proteins | sample MGYA00237867_ERZ511480 | MGnify/ENA primary metagenome ERZ511480 (study PRJEB26309, sample SAMN06266103) | marine metagenome | isolation source: Algal blade | place: United Kingdom:Sidmouth, United... | reverse complement strand
CATTTTTGATTCGATTCATTTCAAAATAAACGTCAAAAAATGTAAATAAATTTATAAAACAGTGTACTAAGTATCAGCAATTAGGCAAATGTACATTCTTCACGTCGTTATTTTTTCTTTAGACGAACCAAATGTGACGTGAATAACGAGTTATTTAAGGAGAATTTGGTGAAACATATAAGAAAAGAACAATCCAGACGGGTAAGTTATTTTTTTCCTCTTCCCTTATTTACTTCTCATTTTCACTGAAGCAAAGATAGGAGAATTTTAATATATTGCCAAACGTTATATTTTTTTTATATAGAAAGTAATTTAGTGCGGTTATTTTTTCAGTAGACTTACCAATTCTTTTAATCTCAAAAGACGAATCAAAAACGCCGCAGCAAGCGACAAGGCGAGTATCATTGCGAAGTTAATTATCCAATAATTTGTTGTGTTTTTTAGTATTATATTTAATAAAAATAAAATTATAAAAAACGATAATAAACGAATGATAAATATATTTGGGAAAGTTAATTTGAATGCTTGTTTGGCTACAATGATGTGTCCTGTGGCTACTATGAATTGTGTAACAAGCGTTGCGGCAGTTGCTCCAATTGCTTGATAACGAGGAATTAAGATGAAATTTAAAACAATATTCAGCACCAAACCACTCGCTGCAATGATATTTAAAGGTCGCAATTTTGCATCTGCAATCATCAATGTACCATATATGTACACACAAGCGATAAACATAAAGCTAAACATCAGCCAGCCAAAAACCGTTGAAGTATAGACCGTCGTATCGTCATAAATAAAGTTCATTAATTCCGTCCGAAAAAAGTAACAACACACGCCCACCGTCATCGACAAGACCGAAATCAAACCCAAACTCAATCGACTCAATGCCTCCACAGTCTGTCGTTCTTTCAACATCCGTGCAAAAATCGGCATCAATAATCCAGCGAATAGCAAACCGAAAACATTGACCGCATCCAAAAGACGAAATGCCTTCGCATATATGCCTGCGTGCATCGCGCCTTCGTGCAGCAGGCGTTCGAGCATGATGCTATCGACGCGATTGTAAACCGTCATCAGCAAGACGAGCAGCGCAAAGGGCAAACTCTCGCGAATAATGTGCCGCATCGTCGCCCATTTCACCTTAAAATTGCGAAATGCAGCATACCGCGCCACCACCGCAAAGCTCACCAAAGCCGCCACCGCATAAGCAAATGTTTGGGCATAAATAAAATATTCTATCCGAAAAGTAGCCACAACTCCACCCCACAGTAAGACCGTACAAATCACTATCACCAACACCCTATCCAAAACCGAAAGTAAGCCGTCGATTTTGAAATAATGGAGTGCCGATATATTCGACCTAAAGTAGAAGATAAACGATATAAGTACTTGATTAAGAGCGAGTGGTAGAAGTAATTTTAGTTCGAGTTGGTCGTATTGCCATGCTTTTACAAGGATAAAAAGTAGCGCGAGGTAGGCTATCGAAAGTAGGCATTTGACCAATAAAAAATTGGGTACATAATCGCGCAAAAGCGTGGTGTCCTGTGCGATAGTTCGGTTGTTATAATTGGTCATGCCCAAGTCGAGCAGGATGTAAAATAACACCGATACATTGTACAAAGCAAAATATAAACCATACACTTCGTCGCCCACTGTCACCTGTACCGTCCTGTCTATCCCGAAGATATAAAACGGCTTGACCAACAGATTGACAAACAGCAAAAACAGTAGATTTCCGAAAAATTTCTCTTTCATGGCTATCGCAAAAAACAAATTCCAAATTCTAAAAAACAAATTCCAATGCAAGGTACAAAATAAAAAATTCAAAAAAATCAGCCGTCATTCCGCGCTCCGACGCGGAATCTGTTTAAGTTTAGCACCATCTCAGACCGAAGCTCTTGCTTAATATCGTGCCGAGATGCAACAGATTCCGCATCAAGTGCGGAATGACGGCTGATTTTTAATATTTTTTGTTTTTTGGAATTTGTTTTTTGGAATTTAAAGTACATTTGCACTGATGAAGAGTTTAATCAAACGAATTTTGCATACGCTACTTGGTTTTGAGCGGTATTTATACATATTTTCCGTTTTCAAAATCAACACCTTTAAATGGGATAAAAACGAGGGTGATTTTTTTCAATTTTTGGACATGCTCGATGAGGACGATCATGTACTCGACATTGGTAGCAATATCGGTATTACAACGGTTTTGATGTCCCGAAAAGTACCCAAAGGTAAAGTGCATTCCTTTGAGCCAATTCCGATTAATTTCGTTACACTCAAAAAAATAACCGACCACTACGCTTGTGCAAATACCAATCTCTACCCTTACGCACTCGGCGACGAAAACGGCGAAGTAGAAATGGTATTACCCCAAGTCGAAAACGTCCAAATGCAGGGTTTGAGCCACGTTGTACATAAAGATTTGACGGATTTCAATGAAGGAAAACGCTATAAAGCAGCGATTTACAGATTAGATGATTTGGAAGTTTTACGAAATGAGTCGATTTCAGGGATTAAAATTGATGTCGAAAATTTTGAATATTTCGTCTTAAAAGGTGGGCGCAATCTCATTGAACGCCACCAACCCATCATTTACGCCGAACTCTGGGATAATGAAAATCGCCAACGCTGCTTCACATTAATGCGCGAACTGGGCTACAAAATTTTCGTGTATCAGGACAAAAAAATACAAGTCTACCATTCCGATAAACACACCACACAAAATTTCTTCTTTTTGGTCTAATAGTTAATAGTTAATAGTTAATAGTTAATAGTTAATGATTAATGATTAATGATTAATGATTAATGATTAATGATTAATGATTAATGATTAATGATTTTTTTCGCTACGCGAAAAAAATCACCTCTCGTTATACTATCGCTAATCATTGTCAAGTTTTCGTTAGCAATTAATCATTAATCATTAACCATTAACCATTAACCATTATAAATTAATCATTATCTAAAACATTTCCGTGCCGCCGAAGTGAAATCCACCTTCGATAGCTGCATTTTCGTCCGAATCCGAACCGTGGACAGCGTTTTCGCCAATGCTTGTTGCGAATAATGCGCGAATAGTACCGGGTGCAGCGTCTGCCGGATTGGTTGCACCAATCAATTTGCGGAAATCTTCTACGGCATTATCTTTTTCTAAAACTGCCGCTACGATAGGTCCTGAAGACATAAACTCAACCAACTCGCCGTAAAATGGACGCTCGCTGTGTACGGCGTAAAATTCTTTCGCTTTAGCTTCAGTCAATTGCGTCATTTTGAGCGAAACGATGCGGAAACCGCCTTCGTTAATTTTTGCGAGAATTGCGCCGATATGACCGTTTTTTACGGCGTCGGGCTTAATCATGGTCAGTGTTTTAGTAGCCATTTTTATGTTACTTTATTTATTATAAATAATTTAATATGTTTACGTTTTATTGAAATAGCTGCAAAATTAAACATTCTAATGAATTATGTAGCGATATTTGTGTTAATTTTTAAACAATTCAGCTTCAAGATGAATTTAATAATATTGCGACTTTCAATCTAATAATAAATCCCGTACATTTGCGAGCTATTTTATTGTTATAGGGTTTTATTGCTTTAAGTAGTGAGACAAAAATATCCTTTGTGAAAGAAATTAAATAAGATGTCCCATAATGCGAAGTATTTTTTTTGTCTAAGAATTTTTTGAAAGCCGCACATAGCCTTAGCACAGCCTGTCCCGAACCCCGATTCGGGATAAGGATTTCAAAGGATTCTTAGACGGAAAAAAGACGAGTATAATGGCACATGTTATTTATTTTCTTTCACTAAGTAAAAGAAATTAAATAAATTGTTCCATAATGCGCCGTAATTTTTTCTTCTAAAGAATTCAAAAAATCGTTGCATAGCCATAGCTACGGAACTATTTTTTGTGCTTTTTAGAAGGGAAAAGAACAAGCATAATGGGGCAAGTTATTTATTTTCTTTCACTAAGCCTATTTTTGTCCCACTACTTACTGTTTTACTGTTAAATTGTTTTGAAATAATTTTGCTTTGCAAAATTCAATAACAATACATCAGTACATCAATACATCAGTAAAACAATATATCAATACAACAATAAATATTGTAAGACCTACATGGAAAATATAGAATCATTAAAGGAAATATTACAAACGCCAAAAAAAATCGCCATCATTTCTCACCGAAACCCTGACGGCGATGCGATTGGTTCATCTTTGGGGCTATTTCACTACCTCTCGCGACGCGGGCATGATGCTACGGTGATTTTTCCATCGCGTTTTCCGACGCTTTTCAACTACCTATCTGGCATTGATTATATCCTTGTGGATGATGATCATCCGGATAAAACAAAGAAAGTATGCGAAGATGCAGATGTAATTTTTTGCCTGGATTTCAACTCACTTGCGCGTGTTGACCGCATTGGCGAAGTCATCGCAGCACAGGATGCACATAAAGTGATGATTGACCACCACCTTGACCCTGACGACTTTGCGGAGTTTACTTATTCTGACCCGACAGCAAGCTCGACCTGTGAAATGTTATACGATTTTATTCGTATGATGGGCGATACCGAAATGGTCGATAAAACCATTGGTGAATGTCTTTACACCGGAATTTTGACCGATACAGGTTCGTTTAGTTATGCGACTTCGCCGCGGTTATATCGCACGGTAGCCGACCTTTGTGAGAGTGGTTTGGATGGTACATATATACAAAATAAGATATTTAATGGTCAGAATGAGAAGCAATTGCGCTTGCTTGGCTATTCCATCACTGAGGGGATGCGTTTGTATACTAATTATAATACCGGCATCATCGTATTGGATATGAAAGACCATCGACGCTTCAAAATCAAGCGCGGTGACACGGAAGGTATTGTGAATTACGTATTAAAAATGAAAAATATGCGTATGGCAATTCTTATGTGCGAACGCGAAACTTGTGTCAAGATGTCTTTTCGCTCGAAAGGTGCATTTTCGGTGCAGGAAATTTGCCAAAAATACTTCAATGGTGGTGGTCATCGCAATGCTTCGGGCGGCGTCAGCCACGATACTATTGGCGGTACCATCAAGAAATTGAAAGAAATATTTGAAATACATAGAGAACAACTGACCGCAGAACCAGATTATTAGGTGAGAGACGAGAGATAAGAGATAAGAGATAAGAGATAAGGGGCGGCGGACACCGGAGTAAGTGAAAGAAATTAAATAAGATGTCCCATAATGCGAAGTATTTTTTTTGTCTAAGGATTTTTTGAAAGCCGCACATAGCCTTAGCTACCTAAGGATTTCAATGGATTCTTAGACGGAAAAAAGACGAGTATAATGGCACATGTTATTTAATTTCTTTCACTTAGTATAAAACAGGAGCAGATTTAACGGATTAAATGGATTTATAACGATAAAAATCCGTGTAAATCTATTTAATCCGTTAAATCTGCGTTCTATCTTGGAATTTGGAATTTTCCCACTGATGCAACGCAAAAATTGGTTCGTATTTCTTCTTATTGTTCAGTGTATTTTGCTGTTCATTGCGTTTTATGATGCGTTTGTACATTCGGGTGATTATATGTTCCTGAATCGTGCAGATGGCTTCAAAAACTACCACACTTTTCACGCCTATCTCAACCAAGCCAATAGTGCCGGATGGTGGAAGTTCGAACAAATGAACTACCCCTTCGGCGATTACATTTTTTTTACGGACAACACTCCCCTACTCGCCCTGATTGTCAAATTCTTTTCCCGATACATTTACGATATTTCTGCTCATGGCATCCTGATTATCAATTGGTTTTGTATATTCAGTGTATTATTGAGTACGGTTTTATGCTGGAAAATACTCTCCAAATTCATTCGCCACGAATGGATGATTTTCCTATTTAGTCTCTGTTTTGTTTGGCTCAATCCACAACTTATGCGCCTCGCTGCCGGACATTATAATTTGTCATTTTCATGGCTGATATTGCTCACATTTTGGTGGCTCATTCGACTCGTTGAAACGCCGCCCAATGAGCGCAAAAAACGCATTCGATATAGTATTTACCTTTTTTTGACTATCGTTTGTGGAGCATTTTTGCATTTGTACTATGCGATGTTATTGAGTGTTATTGTCGGTGGATTTTTCTTGGCGTGGGCATTTTCTAAACGGAAAAATCGCAAATCGGTTGCATTATATTTAGTTTGGGGAATGGGAATTGCGGCAGCAGCATTGGGCGCAGTATTGGGCATCATTCGAGCAATTGACGGATATTATCCAATACGAAAAGCAACACCTGAAGGCTACGATTATGGCTTGTGGCGACTCAATTTTAGGGCATTATTTACAGAACGCGATTGGAATACGATTAAATTTTCGCTCGGTACAGGCGGTTATTTCGACCACGAATCAGGCGTTTATTTTGGTGGGTTTTGCGCCTTTGGCATCACAGTTTTGCTACTCATGTTTTTACTGCGAAGCAGGGAATGGATTTCGCTAAAAAGCATTTTTCCGAAAAATAAACAAACACAAATACTCGCGTTTATTGCCTTCGCTGGCTTGCTTTCGCTCTCTATCGCGTGGGGCGAACGGCATCACTTATTTGGCTCAAAACATATCGTTTTTTACAACATATTCAATCCTTTTCTTTACATTGGTTTAGTGACAGATACGGTGCAGCAGTTTCGATGTTTGGGTCGATTTAGTTGGGTATTTTATTGGTCGGTGAGTTTTGGTTTGCTGTATATATTGCAGCATTATTGGGAAGAAAAAAAGCGTTGGACACGCACTTTGGTCATTATCCTCACTATCTTCGCGCTCATTGATACGGTGGATGTGATTGGTTTTCAGCACCGCACGCATACGCCAAACATATTGACCAATGACCAACACCTCAGCGAAGTAAAAGACTTGGCACAGTACATTCAAGCCGCTGATTATCAGGCGATTTTGCCATTGCCATTTTTTCATAGCGGCTCCGAAGATTACGATTATACGATTGACCCGCCGGAAGATTTTTATCGCTTTTCGATACAATTGTCGCAGGTCACCGCCCTGCCCTGCATGGGCAGTCGCATGTCGCGCACGCCTCCTGCGCATCCGAAAGCGTTTTTTAGTATTTTTTTGGATGAAAAACTGGACGAAAGATTGCGCCGAAAATTGAACGACAAACCCATCCTCACACTCGTACACAAGGCATACGTGACAGATACGAGTTGGTTGAGTTTGCAAGGAAAAGAACCCGCAACGAGTGTCGTTCACTCCTTTTCAAACACAACGAAAAAACACAATATGATTTTGATTTATGAAAATGAAAAATACGAACTGTATCGGTGGGAAATTGATTGATTCGCTTCGCTGATTGTTACAAAATACTCTTTTGTTTTGCAAAAAAAAAAATACGGAATTAACCATTAATTGGGCAAAATGTTATATGACCTCGTTAGAGGTCGAATATTGATAGAGTTTTTCAATAAAAATACATCAAACGAGCCTTTAGGTTCGTAATATGGAGTACCTAAAGGCACTTAAAACAAATTTTCATCCCAAAAAAGCTACCGATATTTTGCACTTAACAGTGCTGCCCAGTTAATAGTCAATTCCGTAAAACAATAACAATTTGATAATAAAACAATCAGCAAAGCGAAGCAATAAAACAATCAGCGAAGCGAAACAATAAAACAATCAGCAAAGCGAAACAATAAAATAATCAGCAAAGCGAAGCAATAAAACAATCAGCAAAGCGAAGCAATAAAACAATCAGCAAAGCGAAGCAATAAAACAAAAGGGCAAACGCATGAAAATTTATTGCTCGAAATATTGAGTACCTAAAGGCACTCGAAACGCATTTTTGATGCTTTTCTACCGATATTTTGTTCCTAATGGAACATTTTGAACGTATTTGATGCCTCGTTAGAGGCAAAATATTGGTAGCACTTGGATAAAGAACTTATTATCATTGCTCCATAGGAGCAAAATATTTTCGTGCGTTTGCCCTTATAAAACAATCAGCAAAGCGAAACAATAAAACAATCAGCGAAGCGAAACAATAAAACAATAAAACAATAAAACAATCAGCGAAGCGAAACAATAAAACAATCAATCTTGCAAACTTTAGACCTTGTACTACCATGTTATAATCCGCTGCCCGATTGGGAGCGTGTGGTCGTACAATCTGTGCAGGAAATACAAGCACAACTCATTGATATAGAGATAGTTCTATTTATTGTAAATGATGGTTCTGTCGAGGGAATTGAGGCGGCGCATATTGATTTTATCCGAAAAAACATCAAGCAGTTCAATTACATTCATTACGAAAAAAATCACGGAAAAGGCTATGCACTTCGCAAGGGAGTTGCCGCCGGAAATGGTGATTTTTGCATTTATACAGACATTGATTTTCCTTATACTGATGATAGTTTGGTTGCCCTGTTTCATCGCCTCAATGATGCTGATGCAGAGGTGGTTGCAGGTGTGCGCAATGAGGCGTATTATGCAGGAGTGCCTGTATTTCGTCGGCGATTGTCAAAGGCTTTGCGCTATCTACTCAAACGATTTTTTAGACTGCCCATCAGCGATACACAGTGCGGCTTGAAGGGTTTTAGCAATGCCGGACGCAAGATTTTTTTAGAAACAAGTATTAATCGCTATCTTTTTGATTTAGAATTTATCCATTTGGCAGCGCAGTATTTTCCCAAAAAAATTGCGCCCATAAAGGTGACTTTAAAGCCAAATATTGTATTTTCTGCTATGAATATCCGACTTTTGTACCGCGAAGGTTTGAACCTTATTTATATTATAATTAAGCGGAAAAAGACGTGAGAATAATTTGATTTTTATGAAAATTACAAAATACAATTCAATGAATATTTTTTCAAATAAAAAAAATGGCAGTAATAAGCATTTCAAAAATACCTGTTATTTTATGTTGGCTTGCTTGTTTATTTTTTCCTGCAAGCAAGACCCACTTAAAGGTTTTACGACAGACGAAGATGGTTTCACCTATAAGCATCACGTCAAAAATAGCGGCAAAAAAGCGACCATTGGCGACCGTGTCGATTACCATTTATACTTCCGAAAAGAAGACAGCATACTGGCGAGTTCGCGCGAACAAAAATTGCCGATTAGCTTGGTTTTGCCCGAAGGAATGGAGGAAAATCTACTGCTGCGCTCAATTACCAAAATGGCGGCGGGCGATAGCCTGACTATCATGCGCGAACGCGATTCTATCGACATGCCGCTTCCGCCGGGCTTCGAATCCGGTGATTTGGTATTCGTCGATATTGCCTTATTGGATGTCAAAAGCGAAGCAGATGTTGCTGCCGCAAAGACTGCCTTACTCACTACTTTTGAAGCCTCTGAAAATGGCTTTTATTTCAAAAAACATATCGAAAATAATGGACAAATCGCCCGCGCAAACGACGGTCTTAGTTTTGATATGGATTTGAAAAAAGGCAAACTTGTCGTCTTTACTACCCGTGAAAATGAGCCGATAAAACATCGCTTTTCCGAAGATATGTACGAAACGAACGAAAGTCCGATAATGGAAATGCTCAGTCAGATGTCTGCCGGAGACAGCACGACGCTGCTCATCGAAGCCGATTCTATCGCCTACCAATTGGATCCACAATGGGGTTTTCAGCCCGGCGATTTGGCGACTTTTGACATCGTAGTACGCGAGGTAAAAACCAAAACCCAACTCGATGCCGAACAACGCGAACTCGACAAACAAGCCGATAAAATCAACAACAATACCCTCACTGCCATCAAAAAATACAAAGCAGGTACGCTCGAAGTAGAAACTACTGCAACCGGTCTAAAATATCATATTATTGAGCAAGGCAATGGCGAAAAACCGAACACAGGCGACTTGGTGACAGTCAATTATAGCGGTCATTTGACAGACGGCAAGCAGTTTGATAATTCATTCAAACGTGGTCAGCCGTTTCAGTTTCCGCTTGGGCAAGGGCGCGTGATTCCGGGTTGGGATGAAGGCTTTGCGATGCTTCCGGTTGGCACGAAAGCTTACTTGTTTATTCCTTCCATATTGGGTTATGGCGCACAAGGAATGTTGCCGGATATTCCCGAAGATGCCGAGTTAATCTTTTACATCGAATTGCTAAATACCACTAGTAAATAATGGTTAATGATTAATGATTAATGATTAATGAATGATGAATGATGAATGATTAATGAATGATGATTAATGAATGATTTTCGCTACGCGAAAATACACATATTAATTATTATACATTATACATTAATCATTAATCATTACCCCCCGTATTGCTTCGCTCATTTGGCGGATTGAAATTGCACCCGTATAGTTGCCGAATAGGTTGATATGCGGGTGTTTTTTTTGTAGAATTTCGTCTATTTCAAATAGGTTTTCGTGAAGCTGTGGGGAGTAAACGGGGATGCCTTTTTCCCACCGAAAAACGGTGTAATCCAGTAGCTCTCCTTGAATGTCAAACAAGGTATCGAGTTCGCTGACAACCAAATTTTTAAGGTCAATATCTGCCCCATTCATTAGAGAAAGGTTGGGCGTATCGTCGCGCATGATACACGTTAGGCTGATCACAGATTCATCCGTGACTCGTTGCGGAAAAATACAGGAATTGAACAGCACACCGAGTATCGTGAGTCCTTCATTTCGCGGAATGAGGCAACCAAATCCTTCCTTGAATTTTTTAAGGTCATTTTTATTAAAAAACAATGTCGTAGAGATAATCGGCGTGTAATGAATTTGCGTTAGCAAATTATTTATTTTATCCGAAAAAAAATGTACTGCGGTGTGTGCAGGAATTGTTATAATAAATTGATTTTCAGCATTTTGTATGTCTTCTCTGGTCGCTTCGATACCGTATTGAATGTGGTCTTTGAGGTGTTCGCTAAGGGCGTCAATCAAGGCTTGCATACCACCCAAAAAGCTCTGTGTGCCTTGTGCGTTTTTGGGCTTTTGAGGGGTGTTTTTTGTGCGTTCTTTACGCCACTTTCTGAGTGCCTTCGGCAAAAAAGGAGACGCCCCAATATGCGTTGCTAAGCCGCCCAAAACCGCCGGAAAACTCATCGCCGGAAGTGGTGCACCATAGATGCCGCCCATTGCCGGTTCGAGCAATTGACGAGTAAATGTATCGCCAAAATACGCTTGTCCGAAATCTTCCATCGTATGTATAGCTGCGCGGTGTGGCGTGAGCATTCGCCGCCCAATGCCCAATGTTTCGAGTAGCGAAAAAGGGTATCGACGCAGCTTTTTTCGACGGACGAAATAACGGGCTTTCGCTTCTTTTTTCGGTGCAATAATTTCTAAGTTGAGGTCGTCACATATTTCCTGCAAAGCAGCGCACCAAAGGAAGCCATTAGCAGCTTGTTCGGCGATGCCATAAGGTGTAGTTTGTGTACCAAGCACGCCGCCCGTGCGATTCGTTTTTTCAATAATCTTAAACGGAATACCCTTCTTTTTTAGGTAAAAACCACAGACTAAACCCGCGATTCCTGCACCTATGATGTGGTAAGTTTTATCTTTTTGAATAGGTCTTCCTAAGAAGGAAGTAAGCCGATTCTTTATTTGCTTTTCTTTCATTTCATCTAAAATAAACACCCTTTAGTCCAACAAAATTAGCATTAAAAAGGATATGAAGTACATTGAATGTATAAATTCTACGTAATACAGATAACTTGTCCCGACGAATGACAGTATTCTTGTTTGTATTAGGGGAAACGAAAAGTCGTTTTAATAATACGTAATATATTGTCTTTTAGACTTTCGAGTAGTTTACTCGCCTGACATTTTTGGTTCTTTGACAAATTCCGCGATTGTTCGTTTTTCTGCCTCGCGATTGTTCGTCCCTTGCGTAAGGGATAGTAGGTGTTGTTTGAACGTAAGGGAAG
>ENA-ORXM01004617-ORXM01004617.1-marine-metagenome-genome-assembly--contig:-NODE-4617-length-11869-cov-4.757378_pt1 | contig 11869 bp, 9 predicted proteins | sample MGYA00237867_ERZ511480 | MGnify/ENA primary metagenome ERZ511480 (study PRJEB26309, sample SAMN06266103) | marine metagenome | isolation source: Algal blade | place: United Kingdom:Sidmouth, United... | reverse complement strand
AGGGTTGAACCTGACAAGCCCACAATGCGAATCCCGGCGCATGATCTGGAAAGCGCGGTCATCGATCGGCTTCGCGAGTTCCTGACCGATCCGCAGCAGCTTGGCGCATATTATGATCCCGAAACCCTGGGCCGAACAACGAGAGCGGGAGAGGCGCTGGCATCCGCGCTCCATGCCGATGCGGCACAGTCTGTGCGCATAACAATCACAGAGCTTGTCGAACGCATCGAGGTCGCCAGCCATGGCATCAGGATAGAGCTAAAGCGAAGCTCACCGATGGGTGAAGCGCTGTCGGACATTGTGCTTGATGTGCAGGCTGTGCGTATCCGTTCCGGCGGTGAAACCAAGCTGGTGATCGGCAATGCCGCGAATGATGCGGTTCACGTCGACGAAAAGCTCGCGTTGCTGCTGGCCGAGGCTTACACGGTGCGGAAGCAGATCGTGGGCGGGCGGACGATCGAGGGGATCGCATCGGAGCGCGGGCAGACCCCGCAGTGGACAGGAAAGCTGCTCCGGCTCGGATGGTTACCGCCCGAGCTCGTTGAACAGGTGCTCGATGGCCGCAAAACGGCGAATGTGACGCGGCGCAAGGTCAGTCAGGCGGGGTTGCGGTCAGTTGTCTGGGCGAAGCAGATGGAGGAAGTGGCGGGGTGGTGAGATTTTTGTTTAACGGTCACGCTTGCTGGGGGCATGTGGTGTGCAGGGCAGTTGTTGGGCTGTCTGCAGACTGTCCGGTTTTCATCGGCCGACCAAGGAAATCTGACAGTTAGCTAATAACCCAATTCAAGAACTAAAAAATCAATTCTGCGTGCATTTTGGTCATGCCGAAACATAGACACCTTTGGCAAAAGCGGAACTTCCGGCTTTGGGTTTTCTCTCGGGCGTAAAGCTCGTTTCATGTATTGCACAAAACTGAAACTGTCGGATCCAATTTTCACTCTTAAGCGGTAGCAGACATCTCGTATGAAGTTATCGAAACCATATCGACAGGGGCAAGCTACTCTATTCAAGGCGGTTGCTTCTCTATTTCATCAGATCGTATAGCTAAAAATGCACAATTGGAACGAACATGCTTGAGACAATATTCATCGCCGGAGAGGCTAGCTAAAGCCAAGAGGGTCAGAGCCTTGCTGGACTGAAAGCTCTAACATTTATTTACGGGGCAAATGGGACTGGCAAGACCACCATCAGCCGAGTTGTCGCCGACCCTGACAATTACACTAATTGTAGCTTAGTTTGGCGAAACAATGCCCCTTTGCAATGCCTTGTCTACAATCGCGACTTTATCGAACAGAATTTTGCCGAACAGATGCAAGGTGTCTTTACGCTAGGCGAGGAAGATGTGTCCACGATGGAGGCCATCGAAGGCCTCAAGTCAGAAATCGATGAGTTGGCTATCTCCATCAATAGCCGCAAGAAATCGCTTTACGGTGATGATAGACAAGGCGGAAAGAACGGCGAAAAACTGAGGGCCGTGGAGCAACTGGCCAATAGTTGTTGGGAATATCAAACAAAGCATGCGGATGATTTTGAGCCTGCGTTTTCAGGTCACCGGGGATCGAAGAAGGCGTTCCGCGACAGGATCATGCAAGAGCATGGCAGGGATCACGATCATGATCCAGTAGATCTGTCGGACTTGAAGAATGCAGCTCTGACCGTCTTCGACGAAGGTCTCGTTACTTTGTCAAGGCTGGCAATTCCCGACTTTTTGCAATTCGCTCCGCTAGAGACAGCCGCAATATTACTTAAAAAGGTCGTCGGAAAAGATGACATCGACATCGCCGCGCTCATCAAGAAACTCAATAACAGTGATTGGGTTCAAGAAGGCACGCAGTATCTCGATGAGACTGACGATAAATGTCCTTTCTGTCAGCAGTCGATTGGTGCATCATTGAAAGATGAGTTGGACGCGTATTTTGACGAGACATACACAAATGATCTCGCTGAAATTGAGCGCGTTCAGAATTCTTATGAAAGCGCTCGCAACGCTGCGTTGGTGTCGCTGAATGCAATTGCGGACAGTGGGGCCCAACATCTCGACCAAGATAAATTTGTCGCACAAGTATCCAGATTTGCTGAAAGTACGCAGTCGAACTTAGCCAAGCTCGCAAACAAGCGGACAGAAGCGAGTCGTGAAGTTGAGCTGGAAGCGACAGAAACCATCTCCGTTGAGATCGCAACATTGCTGGCTGCTGCAAATATCAAGATCGACGCGCATAATGACGTGGTCGCCAACCAGGCGCGAGAAAGCACTGCGCTGAAATCTAAGATTTGGCATGCTGTCGCGGCGGAGGCTAAACCGCTACTTGAAGCTCATGAGCAGTCTGTCGCAGATTTGGATAAGGCCATAGACAAGTTGTCCGATGGGATTGCGGCAAAGGAAGAGAAGCTTGCTCAGAAACAATCTGATCTGAGAACGCTCGAAAAAAAGATCACGAGCGTTCAGCCGACGGTGGATGAGATCAACCGTCTGTTGGCATCGTTTGGCTTCAAGAATTTCTCCTTGCAAACCACTGGAGAAGAGAACGAGCTATACGAAATTGTACGTGCCGATGGGTCTAGTGCGACAGCAACACTTAGTGAAGGTGAGAAGAGTTTCATCACCTTCCTTTACTTCTATCATCTCGTGCGCGGCAGCACCGAAGAAAGCGGTGTGGTCCAAAATCGAGTCGTCGTGATTGATGACCCTGTTTCAAGCCTAGATAGCGATGTCCTTTTCGTGGTGAGCAATTTGATCAAAGCCCTGCTTACCGAAGCAAGTGTCGAGGAAGATGCCGTCAAGCAGGTGATATTGCTCACGCACAACATTTATTTCCACAAGGCCGTTTCCTATGACCCCAAACGAAGAACAGCATGCAGGGCATTCGAAACCTTCTGGATTGTTCGGAAAAGCGATGACCAAACCAAGCTAGAACAATATGATCACAATCCCATCAAGACCTCTTATGAGTTGCTTTGGGACGAGGTGCGCGGTCCAAATCGTTCCAACCTGACAATCAGAAACACCCTGAGGCGCATCCTTGAAAATTACTTCAAGATTCTCGGTAACGAGGATTTTGATACGATTGTCGAAAAGTTTGAAGGCCGGGACAAGCAAGTCTGTGCTTCGCTCTTCTCGTGGGTTCACGATGGATCGCACAGTGCGTTTGATGACGACCTATATCTCTCAGCCGACCAATCACTGATCGATCGGTATCTTCATGTATTCGAGGAGGTTTTTAAGAAGGAGGGCCAGCTGTCGCATTACGACATGATGATGCGGACCGACGAAACTCCTGACCAATTGAGATCTGTAGAACCAGAGAATAGTGCCATTGCTTAGCCCCAAGATCAATTTGTAGGGTTCTCGTCGAAGGGCAGAGGCCCATGGAAGCGAACCTTGTTGATGAGTATCGAAGATGAACTCACGGTTTGGCTCACTCAAAATAGTGTTTGAAACGGTCATCCTTGCGAAGTGAATCCGGACGATAAGGCTCTTGTTTTCCGCATTTGTGGATTGACGTGAGCGCAAAGCGATCATGGACTGAGTCGTGAACTGGCGCTCCCCAAACAGCTTTACGAATTGTCTCATTCCAACTCTTGCGCCATTTGTTTGGCCACCAACGCGGATAAGAGTCTCGCACGGATTCAACCTCGCAGTGCTGGATACCCGCAGCCGATGGAAAAATATTGAGCTTCGTGTCGTCTATTTTCAGTGGGTCTGGCAATGAGCGCGCTTCATCAATCATCCATTTGAGCGCGATATCTGACAAGCGCGATTCTGTTTCGGGATAGCTGCCGCCAATGTCAGAGTGATTGCCCGCGAACCAGAGCTGCACAAACGGCTCGATATCTTCATCACGCGTATAGTCGAGCTGTTTGTAACCCCATTTGACGCGCGGGAAATCCGCCCGCGTTTCATCAATCGCAATTGCGTGGCGAGTGTAACCAGTGCGTGTACTAAGACCTCAATTCGCTTGAAGGATGACCTGAAAGTCCTCCAGCCAGTGTAAAGGAGGGTGAGCATGCCAATGATTCCGAAAGATTTCCAGAATGTGAGAGGGAGCAACCAGCTTGCGGCATAGGAGAGGCCGGTAATCACACTGAGCGCCAGCAAAACTAGGAACGCCGAGATCATAAAGCGTACTAGCCCCTTCGAGCCAAGCGAGGCAACCGTATCGAAGACCCCTACGAAATAGGGATAGACATTGGTTCTTTCGTCATCACCAGAGCAGTATTTTAACCGAAACCTGCGCCCCAACTCGCGTTTGGCCTTAAAGTGGGTTTTTGCAGCACCTCCGGCACCATACTCATAGACCTTCACAACAGCTTCATGAGCAATCGCGCGTGTTTTGCTGGTATATCTGGGAAGCGGATTACCGTCGCCGTCGGTTGTCGGTATGCCACATAGACTGATGAGATTGGCAACGCAGCGCGCAGTATAAGCGCCCCTACTAAACCCGAACAGATAAATCCGGTCGCCGGGCTCGTAGAGGTTCATGATCTCCTCATAGCAATCGATGATGTTCTTGGTGATGCCGCGTCCGGTAGCAGAAGACAGAAGCTTGTTTAGCGCCCGCCTGATCCCTGTGAATCCGCTTTTAATGTCATCATCCGTGCCAAGCCCCGGGTCATAGAAACAAACCTGTTCAGCCGGATCGATAGAATTGGAGGGATCAACACGCGCTGCGCGGTATATGTTGTAGACGTTACTAAGGCGTTGGTCAGGCCTAACCCCGCCAGCCTGTCCCGTACCATCCGAAGAGATGCAAATATTCTTACCCATGATCGCCACCCGCCGTTCCTGCTATGTTCAATATAGGGATGAGAGCAGCTCAGCACAATCAAGCGCGACAGTATTGTAGGAATTGGCGGGGATATCTCTGGGGATTGAGTGTAGAAGTAGAGGTGGTTAGCTGAGCATTAGAAAGCCAAAGGCGATGACTGCGCTCCAAAAAGCAGCATGCTCTAATTTAGCCCACCACCGGCCAATAAGCGGGTTCATTCCATATGCGCCGATCTTGTTGTCCCAGACATCGTCGAAACTGTGCGCGGTGATGCATGCAGTCGCTACGACCGCACCAGCAATGCCTGCCAACAGAATACCGCCGATGATGATCCATATTGCCGGTGAAGACGTATCAATCGCCAGAGCTCTAGCAAGGTCCGGCGAACCAACAAGAGTCAGTAGGGCTGCGCCCAAGGGAATATACATTCCCAGATGAAACACGGTGTAGGCAAAAAGCCGTGACAATCTTTGATCTTCGGTCATTTCGAAAACTTAGCAGGGTGAGTGCTAATCGAGAACAAAAATGCTCAGACCAGTTTCAGAGCACGATCATTGTTCACTCAACGCGGTGAAGCTCTGTCACGCTCTAGTCCGCTTTGCGCTCAAAAGCCGAATGACCGAAATGCACGTTAATCAACCAGAAGCTGATAGTCTTCAAACGGCTCACTTGCGGACGTTCACATTTTGGTCGAGAAACTGGTATGGCGGATAGTAATCTTGAATGGCTCATGAACTGGTATGTTGCCGAATGTAACAATGACTGGGAGCATTCCTATGGTGTCAAAATCGACACCTTAGACAATCCCGGATGGACGATAGAGATCGACCTAAGAGACACTGTTTTGGAGGGGAGCACATTCACGTCAAAGCGCGGCGAGCCTGCTGAGGACTTGGAAGAATGGCGCAAAAACGGAAGCTGGTGGATCGCAGAGGCCGACGGCGTTTGCTTCAAGGCCGCGTGTGGACCCCGTGACCTATCTTCTATCATTGGTGTTTTCCGGCAGTGGGTTGGAAGCCAGGGAAGTTAGGTTCGCCTTCCACCCCAGCATGCGACATTAAGCGTTGGCTCAAACTGGGCCGATAGCGGAAAGGCTGGTTTCGGAAGAGGCGTGTCCATTTCTGACATTTGCTTGTGCTCTCAGGCGAGACGAACCATCTGGGTTATGGGATTCGAATAACGACCGTATTCATCCAGGGCGAGGTCCCCGCGGTCGAATAGTCCTGCTCCCACCTTGGATCGTCAATTTCGATGTCCTTCTTGACATAGATTATGAAGAGTAGTCCGCGTACATTTGCGTTACGAGCATAGAATCGCGCCAGCCCGTCCAGCGTTTTGACGACCTCTCGTTTCTTACCCAGGCTGTCGATGAACTTCATTTCGATAATCAGACCGCACTCAAAAAGGCTAAAATCCGACTTCTTCTCCTGACCGTCGAAAACGATCGCCACTTCTTCGCGACCAAGAGCCGGTAGCCAAGGTTTGACGACTGTGTAGAATAGATTTTGGCAATCGTATTCGGACTGCAGATCAACGGTCCATCCTTTTTTTGCTAACCCTTTCTGACCTAGATCGCGAGGCTTCATGACCATGCCTCTGGCTATCCTTACCAATTCGGCCGATGCCTTCACTAGGCTGTCTCCGATATAGGGTCGGGTTGGTAGCCCAAGCGCCTCGACCTTCTGCTGCATATATTGCAAGGCGGCTTCGCCCAATGCGGAATCGGGAAGCACTGACGGAACGAAATCGACCATCGATGAGACTTCGAATGTCCAGTCATTCGACGCACCGAATGCGAACTCGGCGAAACCGTCATCGCGCGACCACAAGAGCTGTGCGTCAAGCTTTTCGATTAACGAATGAAAGCTCGCGGCTTGCACGAAGCTGTCGTTGGTGACGCTGGTCGCGCGAGATTCGGTGCACAGAAAAAGGTCAAGCGGTGCACAGTGAGACGATGCGAACTCACGAAGATCGCTACCCCTGATGCGAGCATTAGACGCCGCGCGCACAATGATGTCACAGTCTGACCGCGTACTCATCGTTCCGTAAGCGCGCGAACCGAACAGATAAAGCTCTGCGATGGCCAACTGCTCGCGTGTCAGCTTCTCAATCACCGCGCGCAAATCATGCGTGACGTTCTGGCGCAAAGTAAGCCCTCCCGAGTTCATTTGGCGAAACCTGTCTATATGCGCAGGTATCGCCGTCTTATGACTGTCAAATCATATCTATGTAAGCTCTAATGTTGAGCATTGCACCAGTGGGCCTGTCGAAGAAGACGTTCAGCTTTTGGATCGCGGCATGATCGAACGAGCGTCGTAGCACCGACTGTCGGCGGTTGGGCCGAAAGCGGACAGTCGGCTTTGTAATTTATTCTTCAGATAGCTGATGCGAGGATCGCAAAAATGAGCTTTCGGAACTCCCGCCCCAACAGTAGTCAGAGGGTTTGATCAAATAGAGTTATACCTCGTGGTCAACATAATATCATGTAGTCGCTTGGACTTTCTTAAAAAGAAAGGCTAAATTCCCATTGATGGGCAAAAACAAATTCGAAAAAGCGACGATCAAAGGGCGTTGCCATGCCAGCTGATTTGACCAGCATCGCTGCATCATCAGATTCTGGCGGCATTGCCGCTCGAAAAGGCTTCCGGATTCAGGACCACGTCGCCGCACGTTTGGCATTAGAAATGCTGCATGATTCGACAATTCTTCAACTAGAATGCGAAACCGGAGATGATGTCGTCTTGCGCCGTCTGGAAGGTGGGCAATCCGTTATTGAATACATTCAGGTCAAAACGACCGAGCGCGATACTAAGTGGTCGATTAAGGAACTCGCAGAGCGCAAGAATAAGAAGCAAGGTAGTTCGGTTTGTGAAAAGTCTCTGCTGTGTGATAAAAACGGTGAAACTGCTTGGTTTAGAATTGTAACTACCCGAGCGATCTCAAATAAATTGAAACCGTTTTGCCGCCCTCGTTCAAAACGCGCAAATGATCAGGGCTTCGTCAAGCTGACCAATAGTTTTTCTATGAAGTATAAAACTACTGTCTCTGCGTCTGGTAGAACCCTCGCTGACTGGGCAGATAACATGTTTTGGGAAGTTGAAGGTGAAGAAGAGTCATTGATATCTCGCAACATCAATGCGCTGCTCAAGCTTGCGAGCTCTCAAGGCGTCAATCCGAGCTACGGAGCAATGCATGAGACCTATGGAGAGCTTGTAGGCGTAGTTCGCGAGATGGGAGATAAGTCGTCTTTGGACGCCGACGAGAAGGTCTGGAAGCGCCCAGCGTGTCTGACGTGGTGGACTTCCAAGCTTGATACGATACGCAAAGTCGCAAACGCTCACGTTAAGGTGTATCAGATTTCGAATGTACCTGAGTTCTTCTCTGAGATTTGCTCAATGGATGAGGCAGCCATGCAACGAGCATTGTACGCCTTTGACGCTGAATTCGACGGCGATGTCTGGCGCAGGGCAGAGTTGATTGAACATCTACTGGATTGGCTCCCAGAGGTCGCACTCCCAGCGCAAACGCTTGCAAATTTCAACCATGTTACAGCAAGGCGACTGCCTGGTGCTGCCTTGAAAGAGCTGGAACGCCGCGGATCAACCGATATTAGACAGCTCATCGCAGCATTGATGCTTCATGCTATCCTACGCCACCATTTTGGCGCAGAACCTATTGCCTGTCGCATCTTCTTCTCAGTTGGCGGGATGATGCGAGCAAGCAGTGCTCATATTGTCCAACTTCCCGCCGGAGAAGAGATTTGGCTTGGTCGCTCGCGATTGGTTTCTGCAACTACACATGAATCTGTGGTCAGCGACGTTCTAGAAGAGCTGCGGACCGCCTTGAACCGAGATGTGTTGAAAGAAGAACGCGATATCATCATTCAACTTCGTGAACCAAGGCATCTCAAAGACGACAAGCTTGATGCCATCTTGTCGGAGACGGGAAAAACCGCAGATCTATCTAAGATAATGCGTCTACCCTTCCTAGTGGCCTACGATAGTGAAACCCTCGGTGCTGGATTTGATCCAAATTATCTCGAAACACTGAAGGATGAGGTCGAGAAAGAATACGCAAGGATAAAGGCACTCATGAGTTCCGATTTGGATTCTGTTCAAATCTCATTGTTTTTGGTTCCAGTAGATTGTGCGGATACGCTGGCACAGGACTTTGAGAAGAAGTTGAGGGTGTAACGGTGGAACTTGATGCTATCAGAGAGTGTATTGCTGACCCTCAAAAGATGGTCGATGAACGTTTTCCAATTTTCCAGGAAATTACACGGCTCGCAAATCGAGAGCAAACAACCAGAACTGCTCGTGAACTGATCATTCGCTTGCTGCCTCACAAGGCTCTTTTGACTGATGGGTATGACGATCTTCTCGAAGCATTGGTGCGTGAAGTTGGGCTGTATCCTTACGCCGACCAACGGAAAAATGTTGGTATCGAAGAGCAAATGCTGTTCGAAGCTCACAGGGTTCACGGTGTAGGTCAGGAAAGGTTCTTTCACAGTCTCCAGTTGGCAGTTTTTCAGGAGATTGTGAACGGACGCAATTTGGTGCTTAGCGCTCCTACAAGTGTTGGGAAGAGCCTTGTGATTGACGCAGTTCTAGCGACTTGTCAGCACAAGAAGGCTGTCATTGTTGTCCCCACGATCGCGCTTATCGATGAGACAAGGCGACGCATTGTCGGCTCTTTAGGTCGCACTCATGATATTATCACTCACCCGAGTCAGACTCGCCTCAATGATGGCAGGCCTACGATATACATTCTTACTCAGGAACGAGCGCTTGGGCGCAATGACCTTGAGGATGCGGACTTTTTTGTAATTGACGAGTTCTACAAATTAGACCTTCGTGACGGACAAGACGAAAGGGCAATAGATTTAAACATTTGCTTTCATCGTTTGGCTCAACATGGCGCTCAATTTTACCTTATTGGGCCTAATATCACCAGCGTTAACGGGCTTGCATCGTCTTACAAACACGTATTCATGCCATCCGACTTTTCGACAGTAGCATTGGATGTCGAGTATTTTAACTTGAAGCAACGCGGCGAGGAACGGAACGATAAACTCGTTGATTTGTGCGAAGCCCTTGAAACGCCCACCCTTGTTTACTGTCAGTCGCCACGCAGCGCACGAGATGCCGCTCGGACAATCTACGAAACCTCCAAGCTTCCCATTAGTGCAAATACTAAGGATGCAGTTGACTGGTTAGAGCAGTATTTTCCAACTGAATGGGAGGTGATTCAAGCTTTAAAGTACGGGATCGGCATACATCACGGAAATGTGCCTAGGGCTATCCAACAGTATATGGTCCGAGCCTTTGAAGAGGGTCGAATTAAGATTCTCGTATGTACGTCGACGATCATTGAGGGCGTGAATACCGTTGCTGAGAACGTAATAATCTTTGACCGCAGGACAAACACCAGCACAATTGATGACTTCACTTTCAGAAACATCGCCGGAAGAGCTGGACGAATGAACCGCTATTTTATCGGTAAGGTGTTTGTCTTGGAGGAGGCCGTGGCGGAAGGAGACCATGTTGTTGACCTGCCTGGCGGCCAGCAGGACGAAACGAGCCCGCTGTCGTTGCTTCTTGATCTACCCGTAGGAAACCTAACTCCTGAATCTCAGGATCGCATTGCGACAGTCTTTGAAGAATCCAAACTCAGTGAAGCTACGATCCGACAAAATCGCTACGTTCCAATAGAGGATCAAAATGCTCTGTTTGAAGCCGTTTCAGCTCTTTACATTACTCACCCAGAACTTCTTCAGTGGAAAGGCGTTCCACGGTCAGAGCAACTGCTTGCGGTCTGCAACCTAATTTTCGAGTATCTCGATCATGGAAATTCTCTGCGAAAACACAAGATTTTCGCTGGAAATCAGCTGCAAGCGGTCCTCACTAGCCTGATGGTTGCAACTGACTTTAGAGAGTTCATTACTCAACGCGTTGAGGACCGCTGGACTGGCGACACAATCAGTGACGCCGTCGAACAAGCTCTTTCATTTCTAAGGAATTATGTTGGATATAAGTTTGGGCGGCAACTAATGGCGCTAAGCCGAATTCAGGCAGACGTACTCTCGCGTTACAAGAAGGTTGCTCCTGGCGATTACTCTCTGTTTGCTGCCCAAGCCGACTCTCTATTTATGCCAGCCGGTGTATTCGCTCTCGATGAATATGGCGTTCCATCTGAAATTGCTCGAAAAATAGTAGTTGATAGCGGGGCAATTGAAAATGTTGATCAGGGGCTTCGTATCTTAGCCACGATTGACCTTGAGGGACTGCAACTGGAACCTTTTGAAAGAGACATACTAGAAAACGTTCGCAGCGCACTGCCCCTGCGCGCCTTTGCTCGCCCTGAAGAACCTGAGATACCGAGCGATTGAACCAACATCTAGGGAGCTAACATGGCAAAAAGCATTCTTTTACCGACTGGAAGATCATTCAAGAATATCGCTGAAGGCAAGCGACACTTTGCGGCCTTGCTGAAGTCCATCCCATTGGGGAAAGAGTTTTCTGGCGATGATTTTGAGGATCTCAATGCAGTCTACGTCGCCTACTGCAAAGCAACTGATTGGGCGCTGCTCTCGCATGTGGTGAGCTTCTTTCCAACCCATGAAACCGGAGACGCGTTCACTACTCGCTGTTTTGGAATGAAATTTGCGGATGACACGGTCGGTCGGTTTTCTATTCAAAAAGCCTTGAGCAAGATTGCGACGTAGGATCACGTTGAAAATCTTAGGTGGCGATCTGTTCGACCATGACATCCTCGAAGTACAGAGATCACTGTAGCTTTACTAGACAGTGGCGGCGCCTTTGCGCCTCAGGTCCGGCGCAATGGCTGCTTCCGAGCATTACTTCGGCTAAATCGAATGTCCGGGACTGGGGCGCAAAGCAGCCGTTTATTTTGAAAACACTTTTTTGGTCGTTTGAGACAGGCGTTGCTTTTCAAGTATGCGATACCGCGCGTTTCCGTCTCTGTTTTAGCAGAGTCTGTTCTCTGGCGACCAAGTATCGGAAAATGCGTGATAAAATCAGGCCGAAAATCGATCACTATATTTTGAAATAAAAAGTGGACTGCGTGGTGACCCCTACGGGAAT
>ENA-ORXM01004616-ORXM01004616.1-marine-metagenome-genome-assembly--contig:-NODE-4616-length-11869-cov-46.320980_pt1 | contig 11869 bp, 7 predicted proteins | sample MGYA00237867_ERZ511480 | MGnify/ENA primary metagenome ERZ511480 (study PRJEB26309, sample SAMN06266103) | marine metagenome | isolation source: Algal blade | place: United Kingdom:Sidmouth, United... | reverse complement strand
ACCCATAGTATGGAATCACTATTTTCCGTAGAAACGCCGATATTTAACTATTGGCTTATTTGAGCCGCTGTGTACTACTTGCTTTTTCTATAGAGTATTTTAATTGGGATGATGTGATTGGGGAAAAGAGGAAGGTTGGGAACAAACGAAAAAATGTGCCAGCATCGAGATCATCTATGTGATATAATTGAACAGAGTAAATTCTAATTTTCGAGGAGCATACCATGAGTTATCGATTTCCGGGCATGGATCCATATCTAGAAAATAGTACAATTTGGCGTGACTTTCACCACTCGTTAGCAGAGGAAATTCGAGGGCGACTTAACAAAGAAATTGGGCCGAAGTATTATGCTGGGGTTGAAGTCTATTCTGTAATGGAAGAGATAACCATTGGCGCTCCTAAAGCTGTGATCCCTGATGTTGGTCTTCTAACGCAACCGGAGGAAGAAACTGTTGCCACAATGCCGGTAGCCGCACCCTCTATCGCGGCTCCGATTCAGCGTCAGGCAGTTGCCATCCCAACAAAACTGCGCTCTGTGCGGGTCTACGCCACATCTACAGATGAACTGATTACTGCCATCGAGATTTTATCGCCCTACAATAAAACGGGTGAAGGATTGGCTGAATATCGCAGCAAGCGCGCCCACCTTATGGGATCCGCAGTCAACCTTGTTGAATTGGACCTGCTGCGTGGCGGTCAACGGGCGGGGAAAGAGGTAGAGGATCCGCCGCTTGAAAACGCAGATTATGTTCTGCTCGTCAACCGCAGCGGCAACGCCAATCCACTAAACGTATCCGACATCTGGCCCGTAGCAGCCCTAAACGAACCACTGCCCGATCTCTCGATTCCACTCAGGTTGCCCGATGCAGATGTGGTGCTCAATTTGAATGAGGCGATCCGTGCGGTGTACATACGGGCGGGGTACGCCTGGCGTGTTGACTACAATCAGCCTGTGCCGCCGCAAAAGCTTCGTTCTGTTATAGAAGAGTGGGTAAGCGAGTTGGCGTAATTTGTGTGCGGACGAATGTATGGTGGCTGAAACCCACGAGCAATATTTCCACTTAGAATACTCCCTTCATCCCAAAACCTAGATCTTCCTGCCATGCCGAACCAACCAACCGGACAACAACTCGAACAATTCACAAATGCACTGCTTAAAGCATTTGACCACGATGAATTGACGCGCCTCGTGCGCAGTCAATTCGATCAATCTCTCGAATGGATCACGCCTGTGGCAGGCAAACGGGACCTGACCACGTTCACCGCTGATTTGGTCGTCTACTTTGCCAGCCAAGAAGGTGGATTGAAGAAGCTACTCGCTGCTGCCATTCGCGAGAATCCGCTTAGTCCTGATCTCATTCCCATCGCGATGGAATGGTCAGCGATTGAGTTTGCGCCGCTGCCGCTGCCATCGGACCATCCCCACGTAATTGAGAAAACTGTGGTCCACGGCGATCAGATTGGTGGTGACAAAATCGGTGGCGACGTTGTGCATGGCAACAAAATCGTTTACCAAAACGCCTCGCCGCTCGACCTGTCTGAACTGGAACAGGCGTACCTCAAAGGTCTTTACGCCGACTGCAATGAACTGCTGCTTGCGAATGATGGACCCGTTGATCACGGCTCTAAAAAGCAGCCACGAATGCAGCATGTTTATGTAGATTTGGAAACAGATGTAAGTCCGACAGTTAAGATTATTTGGCAGCGGATTCTATCGTTAAATGAAAACCCGAGTGAACTATTCGGCCGACTGAATCAGATCCCAGATAACACAATCTTTAAAGGCAAGATAGGAAGGTCTAGTACTATTACGACAGGCCAGTTAACAGTTGGCCCAAATGATGAACATATTTCAATTAACGAGGCGTTCTTAGATCAATTTGACTCAGAATCCACTAATGAACTTGCTAAGCAGCTAGAATACTCACCACAAATTTTGGATAAGATCTTTACCAGGTTAACAGTACTCGAAGCCATTCGTGATAACAAGCAGCTTGTCATTCTTGGCGATCCAGGCAGCGGGAAGAGTACACTCACGCGTCGATTGGCAGGTGTATTTGCCTCGGCTGACCGCACGGACATGGACGAGACCGAAGCACAGTGGCTTGCAGAATTAGATGCCGTCTTTGGGCGACGCTTGATGCCCATACGTATTGTGATGAGTCGCTGGGCGGCCAATCTGGCAGAAGATGCAACCGGCGGTGCAGCGGCTCTAGTGAGTGAATGCCTGCGCATTCAGCGACAAACTGCTGACCTTTCTGGTCACAGCCAAGAAGAACACTTCGCCGCTCGCCTCACTGGAGACGAACCGACTGCACTGATTCTACTCGATGGCCTTGATGAAGCCTCCGATCCTGCACGCCGCGCCAAACTGCTCGCTGCTGTCAGAAACTTCTGCAACAGCTTCAAAAATGTGCCGCTCATAGTTACCTGCCGCATTCGACCATACGAAGCATGGACCCATAGCGGTGAGGCGCTAGCGTTGCCTGCTTTTACGCTTGCTGGATTGAGCCGTGGCGAGATCGGCAGCTTTATTGACCGCTGGCACGCGGAACTCATCCATGCGGACCGCTATCAACCGACAGACTCTAAGATGGCCAAAGAGCGTCTACTTACGGCCATCGATGATCCCAATCGTAAAGAATTGAGGCAGATGGCCAAGACGCCATTGCTACTGACAATGATGGCACGCGTCAACTACAGTAAAGGATTGCCCAACAGCCGTGCCATGCTTTACGAAGAGTATGTGCGTCAACTGCTGTGGGAGTGGGAAAAGAAGAAGCTTGACGACCGAGGACAGGCCACCAATTTAGAAAAAATGCTGCAATCGGCCAATGTTTCGACCGGCAGTCTAGAAAATGCGCTCAATCGACTGGCTTACACGGTACACAATCCAACGGACGACTCTGAACAAACTCAAGACACGGTTGACATCCCACGCCTTGTCGTGCGAGATGCACTTGAAGGCATCCACCCTGGCGAAGCAAGTGCAAAGGCTGCTTGGGCGGTTGAAATGCTCGAACTGATTAATGACCGCTCTGGTCTGCTCTATAGCACAGATGATAACACCTGTCATTTCTCGCATCGCACCTTTCAGGAATATCTAGCCGCGCGCTGGATGGCATCGGGCAAATTTTTGACGAAGTTCAAAGAGAAGATAGATGACGAGGCGTGGCGCGAAGCAATCTTTTTGGCGCTTGGTTTTCAGATTTCGGTTCATCCGCCTGCGTATGATGACGCGCTGGATGTGTTTTGGGAATTGCTGCCTGAAGAACCCAAAACGGAGAACGATTGGCGACGCATTCTGCTGCTGGGTGATGCCCATGTTCATCTTTTTGGATCGCAGCGCGCCCGCGAGGCCGAACAGACCAGAAAGGCCAACGACTTAATCAAAGAGATTCCTGATCTGCTCACCCAAACCATGCAGAACCCAACCCTGCCGCCAACGCAGCGGCTGGAAGCGGGCAAGCTGCTTGCCGATCTTGACATCGACCCGCCCGATCTCGATGCCTTTGTTACAATTCCGGGGCAACCGTTTCGGATTGGCAAATACCCCGTTACCAATCGCCAGTTTGGTCGGTTTATCGAAGCGGGTGGTTATCAAAATGATGAATGGTGGCAAGATGAATATGGTCGAGATTATCGAGATGAATCAGGTCGGGATTATCAGGACGAAGATAAGTGGGATGAACCATATCTCATACATGATTCTCGTTATAACTGGTGCTCTCAGCCGATCGTTTCTATGAGTTGGTATGAGGCCAATGCATACTGTAAATGGCTCACTAATAACTTGCGTAGCAAACAAGAAATTAGCAAAAATGAGATGGTTCGCCTGCCTACTCAATCCGAGTGGACTGCAGCTGCACACTCCTATGAAGCAGATTATCCCTGGGGACAGAATGAGTTTGATATGGCCAACGCCAATACCGAGGAGAGCGAATTTGGGCATCCTTCACCTGTGCATATGTACTATGCAGGTAAAACGAATGATGGCGTGTGGGATCTAAGCGGAAATGTGTGGGAATGGACAAACGATAACGATGAGCACATTGATTACTTTGTTAAAGGTGGATCATGGAGGAGCGAGGCAAATAATGCCAAGTCGTCCTTTTACTTAGTCTACCCCTCGGTACATCTGCTTCACAACATTGGCTTTCGGGTTTTAATCGCCCCTATCCCTCTGGATAGCATTTGATTTTTGACGTTTGGTTGCTGGATCCTGAATGCTGTATTTCTGAATTCTAAAACAAACTCGAACTACCAATCGTGCAAGTTATACCGTGAGGCTATCTACTCTTCCAGAAAGGCATGTCCAACAATTCGCAATCACAGGTTAGGTACATGCCTTTCTGGAAGAATTCGACCGTCCACCAACTTTAGCCATGGCTTTTTCTGGGAGTAAAGTCTGCAACTACATCGACATATTTCACCGAGAAATCACCATGCCATATCGAAAGATCAAATTCCAGCAGGGCAGCTACTACCACATCTACAACCGTGACGCAGGAGGTCAATCGATTTTCTACAATCATCGCGACTACCTGACGCTGATCCCGCTGATGCGAGATATTGCAATCGAATGTGCGGTCACAATCATTGCTTACTGCTTGCTACCGAACCACTATCATTGGCTGGTTCGGCAAGATGGCAAAATGCCTGCGGGCAAATTACCTACGCGCGCTTTTTGGCAGCTATAGCCAAACATTCAATCTGCGCCATGGACGCAGCGGCACGCTCTTTGAGGGTCCATACCAGGCAATCCCCATTGGCACAGACGAGTATTTACATCAACTCTGCCGCTACATTCACGCCAATCCGGTGCAGCATGGCATTGCTGATACGGTGGACCCTTGGCCCTACTCAAACTACCACGAGTGGATAGGGACACGAGCGGGCAAGATTATTGATAGCGATTTTATTCAGGAACATTTCGGAACGGCTGCAGGATATCAGGCATATCTGCAGAGCTATATAACAGGGCAGGCGATCATGCCAGATGGGTTGCAAGAGTATTTGAATAGAATTGGGAGAAGTAGATGGAATTGGGAGCCATTGTCTTCATCAATCATGGTTAGTGACGGTTTACGAGTGGTGTGACAAAGTCTAATCTCCATCAATCATACCGCAGCGCCTCGGCTGGATAGATCCGCGACGCCTGCAATGCAGGGATGATTGTCGTGAGCAGCGAAAACAGATACGCGATCAGCACGATCACGCCGATTTGCAGCCACGGAATCGGCAGCGTTTGGCCTTCGGTGATGACGGCGAATAGCTCGCCCACAATGTTGCGACCCAGCACTACGCCCGTGATAACGCCGACGGCGATGCCCGCGAGGGCGATGAAGCTAGCTTCGAGCACAAACGACAGCGCCACCATATTGGGCTGATAGCCAATCGCGCGCAACATGCCGATCTGCTGGCGGCGTTCGACCACCATGCGCGAACTGATTACGCCCAGCGCCGCAATTCCCACAAGTAGACCCAGCCCCATAAAGCCCTGAAACAGACGCAAGACGCCACGCGTGATCGCTTGCCCGGCCGCGAACTGATCCTCTAGCACGGTTGTGTTGATCCCCGAGCCGATAAACTTACTTTCGATCCGCTGCGACACCTTGCGCATGTCCGCGCCGTCGGCCACCGCCACATATTGGCGCACGTTTCGCAGCGGTTCGCCGCTTACATCTTCAAGCAGGCTGTCGCGCACGATAAAGCCGCGCCCTTCCACAAATTCATCTTCGCCATCGAGCACGCCGATCACCCAGACGGTGCGCGTGATGCCCGTTGTGGCACTGACGGGGGGCAGCGGAATCCCGTTTTCGTCTCTTCCATTTTCGTCGATAGCTCGAAACCTTTGGGCGGCAGGGCTTGGCACAAATGTGACTTCCAAATAGGGCATAGTCACGTCGCCCTCGGCAGGCAGATCACCTGCACGTACCCAACGCTCTAGCCACTCTGGTTCAACAAGAGCTACATCGTCGCGTTCTTGCAACGCTGCCCACACCGCATCATCCGAATCGAAGCCCGGCGCACGGTATCGCAGATCGCTGAATTGTGCCGTCTGAGAGTAGTAGCCCACATTTACGCCGGTGGCTCGTATATCCTCACTCCGCACGAGCCGACCCGCATCGCCATCCACCATAGCGCGTGCGACGCGCATCCACCCCACCCCAATTTTCCCAACCGCATCAATCGAGCTAGCATCAAACTCGGGATCAGCCTCGATCTCCACGGCTAGATCTTCGACCGGATTGAAGAACGAAAGCAGCGTGCCGTTTGCCTCGATATCGAAGCCCATGTTGCGCTCTTCGGGTGGCGTGACGACCGACTGCGTGGCTTCGATCACCACAGCCATAATCGTCACGGTGCTAATGATCATGGCAAAGAGGAGCATGGCCAGCCCAGTGCGAAAGCGCGTATTGAGCGGGTAGGCAACAGCGGTGCGCAAGACGGGCGTGAGCGAACCAACGCCCCCCAAAAGTTTGTTGATCAGCCAAAGCAGCGGCTGTGCGTTGAACATGATTGCTAGAATCGCACCAAGGATAATGAGCGGGCCGGTTGCCATAAAGCCAAGCACATTGCCCGCCGGATCATTTGCCAAACTGAAGCGTTCAATATAGCGGCTCCATGGTGTAGCCCAAATGACAAGCAACCCAATACCCAGCAACGCGCCGACTACGTTTGTGACGCTGTTGTAGCGCAGCGGCGTATATGAAAGCAGCCCGGTGATGAGCAGCGCCAGCCCAAAGAGGGCCAAGGTTGCGCTACCCTGCACGGCAAAAAAGCTGAACTCGTTGTAGCGCCAGTAGAGAAATGCAGCCAGCGCCAGGAGTCCAGCGCCGAGCAAAATCCGTGCCCAGCGCTGCCAGTGCGGGCGGGTGCGAAAGCTCTCTTCGGGCAGGTCGCGGATGGCGGCGATGATGTTGAGTTGGCTGGCGCGTACCGATGCAAAGAAGACGATCACAAAGGTAAAGAGCACACCCAAACAGTAGGCAATAACAAGCGATGAAGTGTTGGCGTTGAAGCGGAACTGGAATAAACTTTGCAGCGGAATATCGCGGAAGCGCTCGGCCACGTTATCGAACATGCCGCCGATAAAGCCAACCATTGTATAAGAAATCACCAGCCCCAGCAGAATGCCCACGGCAGCGGCCAGCAGATCATAGACCAGCCCCTCGGTCACGAACATTTGGATCACCTGACGGCGCTGCATGCCCACGGCACGCGCCACGCCCAGCTCGCCCCGACGTTCGGCCGCCAGCATGGTAAAGATCATAAAGATGAGCAGGATGCCTGCCAAAATTGAGAAGAAACCGAAGATCGAAAAGACAGACGAGAAGAGGTCGCCGCCGACGTTGGCGACGTTGAGCACCGTCTCTTTGTTCAAGAAATCGAGCAGCTCTAGCTCGGTGATGCCGCTGATGGCGACGGTCAATTCTTGTTGGCGCGCAGGTGGGACTACTTCGCCCCCAAGCAACGTAACCTGCACAACGCGATCCGCAAATGCGGTGCGCAATTCGGGTGTAATCTCTGGCGAATCTAGCGAATCGACCACCGTTTGCAGACGAGTCGTGAAGGAGCGGACATTAAAGGTTTCGTCCAGTGCGCCAGCCAAAAATTCGGGTACTTCGCCCCCCTCCATAAAGGGATTTTCTTCGGCAATTTCTCGCACTTGTCGTTCAAGTCGTGGGCGTATATCCGGCTGAGCCAGCAGCGCCATTGTCGAGCGAATCGCATCGTCGTTGAGCGCCAATTCACGTAGCGAGTCGCTCACCTCATCGGTCAGCGCCAGCCCCTCAATCGAATCGCCCGTGTTCGAAACCAGCACGCCGTTGACCCGATCTTCCATGAACAGAAGCCGCTGCGCCTCGTCGATATTCATCACAATAACGGGGGCCAACGACGAAAGCGGACCGGCCTGATCGACCACTTCGGCCACGCGATAGGGGAACGGAATCGGTCCAATATAAACGTCGAGCAGATCGCCCGGTCGTGCGTCCAACCGTTCGGCCCCCAAGCGGCTCAGGTAAATTTCACCTTGCCGCACCTGCAAGCCCGCTACTTCGAGCGAGCCGTCAAGGTCTTCACCTAGCGTGTTAAAATTAATGTTGCCAAAAAGATTTTGCGCCAGCTCTTCGGGTGTCGAATCAGCCAGCCCAATCGAATCCAAATTTAGTTGGTCTAGCCCAATATTGTCTAGCCCCAGCGCGTCCAAATCAATCGTTTCGGGGTCGATGCCGATCTGCGTCAGCAGGTCATCCAGCGTGGCGGTGCCATTTGCCAATGCGTTCAGGTCCAAGTTTTCAAGCGTCAGCGCGTCGGGGTCAATTGGCACATTGAGCAGCGCCTCAAAATCAATTTGGGTCAGGTCAATATTTTGCAGCGATCCATTTTGGATTAATTGAACCAATAATGCGCCCGCGCCCACTGCGCCCAACGTGACGGTGGCGAGATCCGCATCTTCTATACTGAGTTGAGACGCCGTATCCACAGCAGCGGTACCCAACAGGTCCACCACGCTGGTTGCGCCCGAAATCACATTGCCAGCACCTGCGGCCAGTGATTCCACATCTAGCGGGCGACCATCGACGCTGACCAGCCCGAAATCATCCACGTACGAGTTGTCGACTGCAAAGAGGAAACCATACGGTTCGCCCTGCCCGGTGGTGCGGTTGCGCACAATAATGGGGAAAAGGATCGTTGGTGCAACGCCGTCTACCTGCGGGTTATCGGCTAGCCCCGCGGCCAATTCATCAAAGCGCGATTCGTCGATGCCCGGCAGCCCATTCTGGATCAATTCGAGCACTGTATCTACGCCGCCATTGAGCAGCGCCGAGGTCTCCATCGCATCGGGTCCCTCATTGGTGGTTAAGCCAAGCTGCATCAACGTACCCAAAATTGGTGGGGCCAGCACTTCGTCCACTTGGCCATACGCGTCGGTCGCCTGCCGCTGGATCGAATAGCTAAGCGTGTCGCCCGTTGCCAGTGCGGCCACGATAATTACTGTACTCAGTGTCAGCCCCAGCACAATCAAGCCACTCTGCGTCGGTCGCCGCGGAATGTTGCGCAGCCCCATTTTGGCGATAATGCGATTGCGCAGTCCGATCAGCAACATACAGAGCAGCACCAGCCCCACGCTACAGATCAGCGTGATGAGCACGGTGCGCGAAATCGTTTCAATAATAGCCATGGGGTTATCGTCTCCCCGTTAGCCACGAACTAGTTGGTTCTTCTGTTTGCTTTACTTCTCTGGCCTCTTCGAAAGACACTTTTGATGAATCTGTTTCAGCTGACAGACCCGTCATAATTTCGACGCTCACATCCTCATTACGCACTTTATTTGAGACAAACTCTATTTTGGGTTCGGCTGATGGCTGCTGCGGAACGCTTACACCCGAGCTAATTTCAGTTGTCGCGCGTGAAGAATCATGTTTGTTAGCGGATGGTCGGAATGATGCATCCTGCGCAACACTCTCCTCGCTTTCAATAGCTTCACTGTTTACAATCTCACTGTTTACGACTTCATTCTCGACTATTTGGCCGTCGCTCATGTGGATAATGCGATCACATTGCTGCCCCACTTCGGGATCATGGGTAACGATGACAAATGTTTGGTTGAAGTCGCGATTTAGCTGCTGCATCATGTCGAGGATATCGAACGCGGTTTTACTGTCCAAGTTGCCGGTAGGTTCATCGGCCCAGATGATGGCAGGGTCGTTGACAAGTGCACGCGCGATGGTAACGCGCTGGCGCTGTCCACCCGAAAGTTCGGCGGGGCGATGTCCAGCGCGGTCGCTGAGGCCGACATTTTCGAGCGCGCTCAAGGCTTGCTCGCGCGCTTGCCGTGCGTTCACGCCAATGACCAGCAGCGGCAGTTCGACATTTTCGGCCGCGGTCAATACGGGCAGAAGATTATAGCTTTGGAAGATAAAGCCCATACGCCGCGCGCGATAGTCGGTGCGTTTGCGGTCGCGCATTCGGCGCAGCGACTGCCCCTCGATCAGCACCTCGCCGCCATCGAAGTCATCTAGCCCGCTCAGGCAGTTGAGCAGCGTAGTTTTGCCGCAGCCCGACGGCCCCATGATGGCGATCATTTCGCCCCGTTCCACGGTCAGGCTCACATTACGCAACGCGTCCACTTTGCCCGCGCCGGTACGATATGATTTGTTCACGTCGGTGGCAACGATGATCGCTTCGTCGCTTGGGTCGATTGTTGAACTTTGATTGTCACTTCTATTTGTTCGTAAGTTCGTGTGCATTATGATGCGCTCGTTTTGTTTTATAGTTCGATGTTTGGGGTTATAGGTTTGTTGGTTACTCAGATAAGTATTACTCTTGCTGATGAACATTACGTGAAGAAATCGTGTAGGTTGTATGGAGGTTTGATATTTTACTAATCAGTAGAGAATTACATACCGAAATGCTCTTTCCTATGACAATTTGGACACAAGGCAATTGCATTTTCAACAATGTCTGGTCCACCTTCCGCAAGAGTTTGTTTATGGTGAACCTCCAAGTATGGTGTGCGATCTGATTTCCGAATAAATGGAGCATCATTGCCGCATAATTCACAAACACCATTAGCCCGAGACAACACCTCTGCAATAACATGTGGATTGCGTATAAACTGTTTTGTCATAACTAACATTGTTTCTACTTCTACAGAAGGCTGTGTTAAAAGTTTCTGGCGTTTATCTTGACTCAAAGCCAGTGAATCAGAAACCTGCATGTTAAGTTCTTCGTTGTATGTAGTTTGATTAATTCGGTGCTTGGGAATTAATACATCGGAGTCATAGACACTTTCTCCCGCGCTCGCTAAGTTTGGAGGTGGATCGGCAAGTCCATTATTCAGAGGGTTTTCACTTAGTCTGTTAAACAAGTTGAATAGACTAAGTGAATAATTTTCAGCCGTGCGTTCATTCATTCCGATTTCACGGGCGATTGCATGGATTCTATCTTTATTTTCTGCGGGTTTATAGGAATATAGAAGACTATAATCCTGTTGAAAATTATTGCGGTAAAGCTCGAAAACCCCTTTAGAAAATTTGATTAATTGTTCTGAACTGTATTCTTGCCTTGGTGCCGTATCATTTGAATTATTTAGCCATCCCGGAGTTGTTGGTAAATCAATATCAAATTCGTCACGCAGATAGTCTAAAACACCAGAGCTGTGTGTGCCTTTGCTACTTTTCCGCAATTCTTTGCTATTCACCACTTGTTGTTTTAGACCACGAAAGAAATATGGTCGTATTTTTTCCCATCCTTCCAAAAAACTAGACTCGGTAAGATCAAGGTACTCTCCATCCCAGCCTGCGATATCGGCTAGCATTTCGCGTGAATTAGAGTATTTATGCGGAAGCCAGATTTTGCCTTCAATAATTGTAAGAACGTAGATCCCAGCGCCAACAATTAAACGAATCGCAGGATCACTTTTGTACATAGCTACGCCCCATTTTCTGGGGCCAAGCTTATTAACCTCAACAATTGCCTCTGCTATTACTTTTGCTCCATTATGACGACCTTCTGGACTAGAGGTTATTTCTTCCATTACAGATTTGGCTTTATTTTTATCTGCTCTGCGAGGTTCATCAACCGCAGTTATTTTTGGATTCGGTAATGGCATTTTAAAGCTCTCCAAAATTTACTAAATATGAGCAACGCTCTGTATTCAGGTATATTAATGACAGACTGTGATCTTAAAGTTAAGTGTTCAACAATTCAACAATATACCATATATTTGCTAATTGACACTGTAACTTCGGCTCGGTAGAATTACTATAGTATGAGCGTACTAAGGAACGGCGACTAAATAACTCGGACAATTAGGATGTTCTCGGGATAGCAGTATAATTCCAGCGAGGCAGAAAG
>ENA-ORXM01004615-ORXM01004615.1-marine-metagenome-genome-assembly--contig:-NODE-4615-length-11870-cov-3.558297_pt1 | contig 11870 bp, 9 predicted proteins | sample MGYA00237867_ERZ511480 | MGnify/ENA primary metagenome ERZ511480 (study PRJEB26309, sample SAMN06266103) | marine metagenome | isolation source: Algal blade | place: United Kingdom:Sidmouth, United... | reverse complement strand
TTTGATTATGTACACAGCTAGGACATTATCATTAATGCAAACTAAGAAAGTTGCTCTAGGAGAATTAATTATACCTGTGTTATTGGTCTGTGGACTGATTGCGCCATCAGATTTGTCTTCTGCTCTAATTTTATTTTTCACTTGTACCTTATTAATGTTTATTGGGCGAGTAGAAATGAGAAATGTATTTTCCCTAGTTATGCTAGGAGTGGGAGCTTTTGCAATCTTGATTATGCTTTCAGAGTTTTTTCCTGAGTCTATTCGTGTAAGTACATGGATTGCTCGTTTACAAGATTTCTGGACAGGCTCTTCAGGAGATCAATTTCAAGTAGAGCAAGCGCAAATGGCCATTGCACAAGGCGGCTTTTTGGGTGTAGGACCAGGAAATGCACAACAAGCGCATTTTTTGCCACATTCTTATTCTGATTATATCTTCTGTGTTATAATAGAAGAATATGGAACAGTAGGAGCAATGATTATGATTGCCTTATACGTCACTTTATTGTTGCGATGTATACGATTGGTGACTAGGAGTCCAAAAGCTTTTGGAGCGATGTTAGCTTTAGGTTTGTGTTTTAGTTTGGTTATTCAAGCCTTTGTGCATATGGCTGTAAATGTAAATTTACTACCTGTAACCGGTTTGACATTGCCTTTTGTGAGTATGGGAGGAACTTCTCTAATGTTTACAGGGATTTCTTTAGGAATTATTTTAAGTGTTAGTAAATATATAGAAACAAGTGTTGGAGAAGCATCTAAAAGTGTAGATAACCAAGTAGCCTTGGATAGTTAGCTTTCTAAAGAGTTTAAACAAAAAAAAAGCTTACTATTTTTATAAAGAAGTAAGTAACAATAAGAAATGAAATTAGACGGACTTAAAAAAATCTATTTTGTAGGAATCGGAGGGATTGGAATGAGTGCTTTGGCACGCTATTTCAATAGTTTGGGAATAGAAGTATTTGGGTACGATAAAGTAGAAACAGTTCTTACAAAAACGTTGGTAGCAGAAGGAATGAAGGTACATTATGAAGATGATGTAACTCAAATTCCAACAGGCATAGATTTAGTGGTTTATACACCCGCAATTCCAAAAACGCATCAAGAGTTAAGTTATTTTTTGGAACAAAATTATCCCGTAAAAAAACGAGCAGAAGTGTTGGGCATAATTTCTAAGAATAGAAAAACGATTGGTGTAGCAGGAACACATGGAAAAACGACAACTAGTGCAATTTTGACGCATATATTACGCAGTTGTGGTGTTGATTGTACCGCATTTTTGGGTGGAATTGCTGCTAATTTTGATTCTAATTTTGTAGCAGGTCAATCAGAGTGGGTCGTAATGGAAGCAGATGAGTTTGATCGTTCTTTCTTGCACTTGTATCCAGAATTGGCGATTATTACTTCTATGGATGCCGATCATTTGGATATTTATGGTGACCAAGCTTCTATGCATCAAACATTTTATGATTATGTAAAACAAGTACAAAATACCTTGTATTATAAATATGATTTGCCTTTAGAGTCGAATGATAATAAAGAAATAACACTGCGCTCGTATGGTATTAATAAAGGAAGTGCGAAAGCGGTTAATGTTCGAGCAGAAGCGCCTTATTTTGTCTTTGATTGGCAAGATGAAAATCAAACCATTAAGGATTTGAAATTTACGTTGCCAGGGAATCATAATGTACTGAATGTTACTGCTGCAATTGCGATAGCAAAACAATTGGGATGTGAAGAGGAGAGCATTCGAGCAGCCTTACTTTCTTTCAAAGGAATTAAGCGTCGATTTGAATTTATGATTGATACCACTGAGCACGTTTATATTGATGATTATGCCCATCATCCAGAGGAATTAAAAGCAGCGATTCAAGCGGCAAAAACTTTGTATCCAGATCGTAAAATAACTGGGGTTTTTCAACCACATTTGTTTTCTAGGACAAAGGATTTTGCGATAGAATTTGCAGCAGCCTTGGATGAGTTAGATGTGGCTATTTTATTGGATATTTATCCTGCTAGAGAATTGCCAATGGAAGGGGTTAGTTCAGCTATTATTTTTGATAAAATGAAAATGAAAAATAAAGTTTTAATAAAAAAAGAAGCTTTATTGGAAGAATTGAAAACGAAAGATTTAGAAGTCTTAATGACCTTAGGTGCAGGCGATATTGGTGCTTTAGTACCTAATATTGTAAAAATGTTTCCAAAATCTTAATAAAATAAGCTAAGCGGGAACTATTTGGCTTTTTGTGACATAATATAGGTTGTTTGAATTATTTAAGAAAATATATTAATTAATAAGCTCATTAGAGCAATAACATATTGTAACAAATTATGGAAGTGCACCCCAAAAGAATGTCTTGGATTATAAAGCGACTATCATTGATAGTGGGGGCTGTTGCTATTTTGTTATTGGTAATTGCAGCGGTTCAATATCGCAAGAAAAGTGTAATTGGAGAGAAGGATTTGACCATTAAGATTATTAAGAATGATGCTGGAAATAAATTTGTTAGAGAGCGAGATGTGAAAGAAGTTTTGTTTCGAGAATTTAGGCATGCGATTGTTGGACAGCCTTTGGAGTTGATTGATATCAATCAAGTTGAGGAAGTGTTGGAATCTGATATTTTTATTAAAGATGCTGATGTTTATATAGATGCGTTGAACAAAGTTCATATTACAATAGAGCAACGAATTCCAATCGCTCGAATTATGGACGAAGCAGATCCAAGTTATTATTTGGATGAAGATGGAGAACGTGTTCGAACTTCTCCTAAGTTTACGGCTAGGGTAATGGTAGTAACAGGAAAGATTGGTCGTTTTAATGACAATTATTTGAACATTCCACATCATCGTTTAAATCGGGTATTTGAGCTGATTAAATTTATTGATGCTAATGATTTTTGGAAGGCTCAGTTTGAGCAAATTCATATTGATCATAGTGGAGATGCTACTTTGATACCCAAGTTAGGTGACCATGAAATTAAGTTTGGGCTGCCGAATGAAGATATTGAAGATAAGTTTGAACGTTTAGAGGCTTTTTATCAAGATGGACTGCCTGTTGAAGGTTGGAACAAATATAAAAGTATCAACTTAGCTTTTAAAGGGCAGGTTGTGGCTAAAAAACGATAGAGATTTATTACAGTATGCTTAGTAGAATATTAAAAAATAGACTGAATACACTGTAACAAAAATTTTAATAATATTTTACCCAAGTAAATTGGGCATTAAAAATAAGCGAGTCTTTTTGCAAGCTTTTTCCTTCTGTCCTCACTTTAATAGCTTCACCACGTTCGTGGGAACAGGTATGGCTATTAAGTTGCGGGAGGCGAAATCTTACTAAAAATACTCTGTAAAGAAATTTAAAAACTTTTGTTACAGTGTACTAAAAGATTAAATCTTTTAGATAGATACTATAAAAAATTAAAAAAGGGGTTTCTTATAAAAAAATGTAAAATCTAAAAATAGCATTTTAAAAGTTTTGACTAAAATGTTTACTTTGAAGGTTTTAAAATGTTCTTACCCAAAGATTTTTAGAAGAAAGCCCATAGGAATTAAATAAATTGCGGATTATTATGGAAAACCAAATTGTTGTCGCTTTAGACATCGGAACTACAAAGATTTGCGCTATGGTAGGGCGCAAGGATAAGCACGGAAAATTAGAAGTATTGGGAACTGGTAAGGTAGAATCAGTTGGCGTTCTAAGAGGTGTGGTATCTAATATTGAAAAAACAGTAAAAGCTATCTCAGATGCAATTGCAGAAGCAGAGCGTCGTTCGGGAGTAGAAATAGGTGTGGTGAATGTAGGAATTGCAGGCCAGCACATCAAAAGTCTACAACACAGAGGTATCTTGACGAGACACAGTTTGCATGATGAAATTTCTCAAGACGATATTGACGACTTGATTTCTGATATGTACAAATTAGTTTTGCCTCCTGGAGACAAAATTATCCACGTGATTCCTCAAGAGTATATTGTTGATAACGAACAAGGAATTGTAGACCCTATTGGAATGTCTGGTATTCGTTTGGAAGCTAATTTTCATATTATTACAGGACAAACTACAGCAACTAAGAACATTGCAAAATGTGTTCAAAAAGCGGGGCTAGAAATGGCTTCTTTAGCACTAGAACCTATCGCTTCTTCTGCCTCTGTATTGAGTGCTGAAGAGATGGAAGCTGGTGTGGCATTGGTTGATATTGGAGGAGGAACAACAGATTTGGCAATTTTCCACGAAGGAATTATTCGTCATACAGCTGTCGTACCTTTGGGCGGTAACATTATCACAAAAGATATCAAGGAAGGTTGTAACGTAATGGGACAACAAGCAGAAAAACTAAAAGTGAAGTTTGGTGCTGCGATGGCAAATGCCTTGACAGAAAATAGAATTATCACAATTCCTGGTTTGAGAGGTCGTTCTCACAAAGAAATTTCTGAAATTAACTTGGCACGTATTATTCAAGCACGTGTAGAAGAGATTTTGGATTTGATTTACTGGGAAATCCGTCGTTCTGGATATGAGCGTAAACTAATTGGTGGAATTGTATTAACAGGAGGAGGAGCTTTGCTGCGCAACATTACCGATTTGGTAGAATTGCACACAGGAATGTCTGCTCGTATGGGAATTCCTACAGAGCATTTGGCGCATGGTTATGATAAAGAAATCACAAGCCCAATTTACGCTACTAGCATCGGCTTAATCTTAAACGGATTCAAAGAATTGCAAAGAGGTCGTCAATATGAGACAGATTCAAACTATAGTTCCAATGCGGTTCCTGCTACACACAGCAAACAAACTGTGGATATGGAGGATGGAAACAAATGGTATGAAAAAATCTTTAAGCGTACCAAAGAATGGTTTGAAGCAGAGCCAGATGGAGATCTTTAAATTTGTTCTGAGAGAATTCTTGATTCGTTAATTAAAAATTCTGTCAAAGAATTTTTATATTTGTAGTTAGCTAGTTCGCAATGTCTGTGAATGGCTTTATTTAACGGTTTATAGGAGGTGGTTTTTAAATTTTTAGAACCCTCAAGACTTATAAATTGTTGTGAAAATTTAACGAAAATTAAAAACGAAGAAGGGTTATCCCTATAATTCGTATTTGGCGCAAGCCCTCGAACTTGTAACATAAAGGAAATAGCATGAAATTCGATATACCAGAAGATTCAAACCCAATAATTAAGGTAATTGGTGTTGGCGGTGGTGGTAGCAACGCAGTCAACTACATGTACGAGAAGAAAATCGTAGGAGTTGACTTTGCTATCTGTAATACAGATAACCAAGCCATGAATCTTAGTGCGGTTAATAATAAAATTCAGTTGGGACCAACCCTTACCGAAGGACGTGGAGCGGGCTCTAAACCTGGTATTGGTAGAGAGTCTTGTATTGAGTCATTGGAAGAGGTGAAAGAATATTTTAACGATGGAACCAAAATGTTGTTTGTAACAGCAGGAATGGGGGGGGGAACAGGGACCGGAGCAGCTCCTGTCATTGCTAAGGCTGCCCAAGAGTTGGATATTCTAACAGTAGGAATCGTAACGGTACCTTTCACATTTGAAGGTCGTCGTCGTATGAAACAAGCCATGGAAGGTTTGGCTGAATTAAAAAAGAATGTCGATACGTTGATTGTTATTTCTAATGATAAATTGCGTAAAATTTATGGTAACCTCAATCTTAGTGAAGCATTCTCGAAAGCGGATGATATTTTGATGACGGCTGCCAAAGGTATTGCGGAAATTATTACAGTACCTGGTTATGTGAACGTCGATTTTGAAGATGTGAACACGGTAATGCGTGACTCTGGGGTTGCGGTCATGGGAACTGCAACTACAGAAGGAGATGATCGCGCGATTCGTGCAGTTGAAGCTGCTTTACAATCTCCTTTGTTGGAGGACAACGATATCAAAGGTGCTCAACACATTCTATTGAACATTACTTCTGGTACAAAAGAAGTAACTATGGACGAGGTTTTTGAAATTACAGAATATGTTCAGGAAGAAGCTGGTTATGGAACAGACCTTATTTGGGGAAACTGTTTTGATGAAAGCTTAGGGGAGCAAATTTCTGTTACTGTAATTGCTACAGGTTTTGAGACTGGGCAAGATATGAAGAAAGTAACGGCAAAAGAGGAGCGTCCTATCGAGAAGAAGGTTCGTGTTGCATTAGACGATGATGAAACTACCAAACAATCATCAGGATCTTTTTTTAACAAAGATTTAGATGCCGATCATGGAGCTATTGAGTTCAACTTTAGTAAAAAAAAACAAAGTAGTGACAAGCCTAAATACTCTATCGAAAAAGAGCCATTTGTAAAGCCTGAAACGAAAAAAGAAGAACCTAAAGCCGTTGAAAAGTCAGAAAGTTTAGAAGAACGTAGACAACGTCTCAAAAATTTGAGCGTCAAACTAAACAATCCTGAAGTCTTGAACGAGCTTGAAAACCAACCTGCTTACCTCCGCAAGGGTATAGCATTGGACAATGTAGAGCATTCTTCCGATTCAAACGTTTCTGAATGGACTATTTCTGACGATGAAGAGCCAGAAGTGAAGGACAATAACTCTTTTTTGCATGATAATGTAGATTAGTAAATAGATATAACAGGTTTTTGTTCCAAAAAAAGCTTGTTCTATGACATAATAATGGCCATCTTAAATCTAGTATTTAAGATGGCTTTTTTTATCTGTTATTTATTGCTTCTAACTTTAGCTGAATATTAACAAAATGTTAAAAAAAATGCTATCTTGGCAGTCCTCACAATTAAAATCAAACTAGTTTCTTGCTAGAGCATTTCTACAAAAAATCAACTCATTTATTGGTATTTAGATTTTTAATAATTCATGGTAACATTTAATTACAATAACAAAATTTTTAAAGCAATTGTCAACGACGATAATGGTCATGTGACGAATGCAACAACCTTTTATTATCGCCAACGTGGAAACGTTATTTGGGCCACTTATGAAGGTGGTGGCATCGAAATGGGAACTATTACAGGAAAGGTATTGGAAAATGGAAAATTGCAGTTTAATTATCAACATGTGAGCATAACGGGCGAATTGATGACTGGCTATTGCGAATCGACACCCGAAATGCGCTCAACAGGTAGAATTCGTTTGTTTGAAAAATGGCGCTGGACTTGTGGCGACCATTCTGAAGGGATGTCTATTATAGAGGAAGTGGTGGCTATGGGGTAGGTTTAGTTGATTGAACTTTAAAAAACGAATCGCTGTAAGTAATAAACTAAAACAAACAAACTCAAAAGAGGGCTAATGACAAGAATTTCTGGCTTCAATTGAATTTTTTTAAAGAGCTTAGCGAGAGAATAGACTCTAAAGATAGTTAGTATTTTAGAAAGTATCCAAAATGAAAAATTGACAGATATGTAAATCAAACTTGAACAGAAAAGGTTTAGAACTGTGAAGGGAACTAATGCTATAAGTATAAGTAAGAAGGCGTCTAAGTTAAATGGTCTTTCCATTAATACAACTAGACTAGGCACAAAAATATAAAGTATAACATTTATAAAAATCAAAAAGACTTTTAAGGTTTTGTAAGTGTTGTGCTCTGTTGTTTCTTCAAAAAAATCTAAAGGTTGCAAGGGGTAAAGGTCTGAATTGGGTGAGTAATGGCATCTTTAACGGGACTTTAACCTACCTTAAAAATAAGCAGAATTATTCAGACCAACGATAGCTTTTGAGGTCAAAACCAACTAAATCCAAAATTCGATCTACAACTGTAGCAGCGACCTCCTCTAAAGTAGTTGGTTTGCTATAAAAAGAAGGAACGGCAGGACAAATAATACCGCCAGCTTCTGTGATCGTTTTCATATTATTAATGTGAATAAGGCTGTAAGGAGTTTCTCTCGGAACAATGATTAAGCGGCGTCTTTCTTTTAAAATAACATCAGCAGCACGTGTTGTAAGGTCATTTGAGACTCCTGTTGCGATTCTAGCCAATAAGCCCATCGAGCAAGGGCAAACAATCATAGTATCATATTTGGCAGAACCAGAAGCAAAGGGGGCAAAGAAATCATTCTTGCTATAAAAATCAAATGGATAGGCCTCGTAATTGGTGTTTTCTAGTTCCAATTTCCAGTTTAACTTGGCATTGTCACTCATAACAATACCTACTTTATCCCATTGATTTTGAAGTGTTACCAATTTGTCGAATAAGACCTTTGTGTAGATAGAACCACTAGACCCACCAACTGCAATTATTAGTTTCTTCATTTTTTTATTATTTTTGGAATCGTTTTTGAATTCTACTATAGAATACATCAATTATTGATCTAAGTTCATTTTTAGTCATTTTTTAAGTAAATTTACTAGACTAAAGTATTTCTTAAAATAGTGATAAATAAATCTTAAAGCCCAAAAAATAAGTAACTTCTATACAGAAATAGAGTTTTATTGGCATGAACTTAGACTTTAGATAGGAAATGTAGTTTTTCTTATTTATACAAAAAAAACATTTTGTGACAGGTGGTTCTCTCATAGAAAGTTCTTGAATTAGCAAAATAAAGTTTTACAAAAAAGCAAGATATGAAAAAGATTTTACTAGGTATTTTGACCTTCTCTTTTCTTATGGCAGCCTATGCCTTTACAGCAGTTCCTAATGTTGCAGAAAAACACGTTGATGGAAAAAATGTAAAGTGGATGACTTGGGAAGAAGCGATAAGTGCAGCAAAAGAAGCTAAAGCAGCAGGAGAAACGCCTAAAAAAATATTTGTTGACATCTATACCGATTGGTGTGGCTGGTGTAAAAAAATGGACAAAGAAACTTTTGAGCAGTCAATGGTTTCTGCTTATTTGAATGAGCACTTTTATCCTGTTAAATTTGATGCAGAGCAAAAAGAATCTATTACATTTGAAGGGAAGACGTTTAAATATGTTGCTAATGGTCGTAGAGGCTATCACGAATTAGCTGCTGCTTTATTAGCAGGCAAAATGAGTTATCCAACAGTAGTCTTCTTAAACGAAGATTTTCAGTTGTTGCAACGCATTCCTGGTTACTTGGATATTCCTACATTTGATATGATTATGCATTATTTAGCAGAAGAACATTATACAAAAACACCTTGGGCTGATTTTCAGAAAGTATATAAAAGCCCTCAAAAAATGGTAGCTCCAACTACCAATAACACCAAACACTAATGACCAAAAAGGTTCTATTAACAGGAGCATCTGGATTTTTAGGTTGGAATTTTTGCAAGCAAGTTTCTACGAATTATGAATTGGTAGGAACTTACTTTCGTAATTTACCAACAGATATTGATATCGATTGGGTGAAAATTAATCTTTTGGATACTCCTGAAATTTCCAAATTGATTGATCGAGTACAACCAGATATTGTTGTTCATTTAGCTGCGATTGCAAATCCTGCATTTTGTGAAGAACACCCTGCATTGAGTCATCACATCAATGTTTATACTGCTGTGGCTGTAGCCGAAGCAAGCCAAAAGGTCGGTATTCCAATGATTTTTTCTTCAACAGATTTGGTTTTTAATGGAAATTCTGGACCTTATGCAGAAGACGATTTCTCTTACCCTTTGTCGCAATACGGTTTACAAAAACAAATGGCAGAGGAAAGTTTGTTGGGTGATTTTGAGCATGTTTTTGTTGCTCGATTACCCTTAATGTTTGGAGAAGCACCTCCCTATACGAGTAATTTTTATACGCAAACCATTAAAAATTTACAAGAAGGAGAATTTGTTCGTGCATTTGTTGACGAATATAGGACAATGATTAGTGCGAATGTTGCTAGTATGTGGTTACAAAAACTGATTGAATATGCTTTAAGCACAAACCCAGCAACAGAAAATAAAGAACACCTACTTCATTTAGGTGGAAGTGAATCTTGTTCAAGGTATGAATTTGCCTTAAAAATGGCTAAAGAATTTGGACTAGATAAACAATTGATTGTTCCAACGCTACAAAAAGAATTAGATTTAATACCTCTTAGACCTCCAGATGTTAGCCTCGATTGCAGTTTAGCAAACAAAACTCTATTATACAAGGCTCCTAACTTAGAAGAACAGTTATCTGCATTGAAAACGGTCTCTGAATAGATTTAATATGGTCTCAAACATTTCAAAAGTGTTTGAGACCATATTGTTGAAATATCCTTCCTACTTTTATAATAAGCTAAAAAACTACTTAAGAACGCTTTTTTTTCGTTATTAAGATAAAATCGGTATCATTGTATTTTTTATTTTTCCAAAGATCCATGACATTTCTAAAGAGATTATTTTATAACGACCTATAGATATAATATAGAAAATGAAAAAGCAAACTTTATTTTTATTTATTGCATTCGCTTGTTTGTGGAGTGCTTGTTCAAAGAGTATTTTTAATCCAAAATCGCCAGATTACGAGCCGATAGTAGAAATGACTACAGAGTATGGAGTCATAGAAATACAGCTTTACGCTAGTACCCCACAACATAGAGATAATTTCGTTTCTCTAGTGCAAGAAGGATTTTATGATAGTTTACTATTTCATAGAGTTATTAATAATTTTATGATTCAAGGTGGAGATCCAGAATCAAAGGGAGCTGCGCCTAGCGTAATGTTAGGGAATGGAGGTCCAGGATATACCGTTCCTGCCGAATTTGTGGATTCTTTGGTGCATATAAAAGGCGCCTTGGCTGCCGCTCGTATGGGGGATGGTGTTAACCCTCAAAAAGCTTCTTCTGGATCACAATTTTATATTGTACAAGGACAAAAAGTAAAGCCAGAAATCTTGAATCAGATGGCAGCCCGTAGTGGAAAAAAATATACAGAAGCACAAAAGAAAGCCTATGCTGAATTAGGGGGAACTCCTCACCTAGATGGCAGTTACACGGTTTTTGGACGTGTTATAAAAGGATTAGAGGTTATCGATAAAATAGCTGCTGTACAAGTTCGAAATAGTCGCCCTGTCAAAGACCTTCTAATGAAAATGAAACTTAAGAAGGGGTAGTAATTTATTTGGAACTTAACCCAACTATAGTTAAAATACACACGTTTATTTAGGTAGTCAGATATAAGGAAATTGTTTGAGGATAGAAGACGGCTAAAATGAGTCTATCCTCAAACAACCTTAGTGAAATATGATATTCTTTGGAATGTTCCTTGAGAAATTTAAAAAAAGTCTTCTATTTATCAAAATAGATTTCTGATAAGGGAGGTTGTCTGATATCTTATCTATAAGAAATTTGTCAAAAAGGCATAAATTCGGAATTTATATGGAGTTGAATTGGAAAAGAAATATTTATGGAGTTGTTATAATTATTTTTTTATTTAATGCTTGTTCAAAAACTGATATGGATGCAGTGGATTGGGAATATAGGCATTATTCTATACCTTGTTATGAAAGAACTCTATCTTTGAGAACATTAGATGCTAACAATGAACTTACGTTTAGCAAGGATCATATGTTTTGTATTAATATAGAAATGGAGAATGCAGATTTTGAGCTTATGAGAAACGAATCTCGTTTTGGTCCTAGTGTAAAGGAACAAGGGGGGCTAGCGACTAAAAAAGCAGCTTTTGAGTATTTGAACCAATGTGATGTCTCTTTTCCTTCTCACTTCAATTGGTATAGATTAAATCTATTAGATATAGATAATATTTGGGTGGGTGGAAGGATTCGAAAAAAAGGATTTTTGGGTTCTATCTTTTCAGATGCTCCATCTATAAAAATTGATTTGAGTCAATATGTAACTTTTAATACAGTTAGAGTGATGGATCAGAGCGTTGTATTTAATAATAACTCAGAAGATCCTTCACGAGTAATTCAGGCTGTATTTTACAAATTATTGGAATGGGCAAATTATCCTGCTCCAAGATGCAATTTGGCAAATATTTCGATTAATGAAGAAGCTTTAGGAGTATATTCGCAT
>ENA-ORXM01004614-ORXM01004614.1-marine-metagenome-genome-assembly--contig:-NODE-4614-length-11870-cov-3.688544_pt1 | contig 11870 bp, 8 predicted proteins | sample MGYA00237867_ERZ511480 | MGnify/ENA primary metagenome ERZ511480 (study PRJEB26309, sample SAMN06266103) | marine metagenome | isolation source: Algal blade | place: United Kingdom:Sidmouth, United... | reverse complement strand
ATCATTGGAGGTCCAGAACGGGGCGATAACTTTATATGTCTCTTCATATTCATATCTGTAATACTTCGCATTTGTCTCGGAGGAAGTATTATCAATAAAAACGGAAATGCCTTCTTCGCCCGTTTCGTTCTCGTCGGTCTTATTTGCATAAAGATTTTCGATTTCATAAAAATTCTGTACTTGTAGTTGAGCGGGTCGAGAAACATAAGACCTACTGTCGGCGGTAATTACAAAAAGTTGATAGCTTACACTGGGCCGTGCGGCAAATTCGTTAGTGGAAACATAGATTCCCGGTTCGGTTTCGTTGAATATGTATTCGTTTTGGGAGTCGTCGATAATCGATACCTTGGCATTACTTTCGGCGATTGGCCCTTCATCCTCGAGCCTAGAAGCCCTACTTAATTTGACTTGTTGGTTCGTTATTTCGTTGGTAAGCGTAGCTTCGATAACCACTACACTCTCAAAAGTTTCGGTTTCGGCATCGAAAGGCTCGACACAGCCACATAGAACTAGCAGCACCGATGTAAGTAGTAGAGAACTATATTTTTTCCTGAATTGCATCTATCTATATCAGAATTTAAAATTATAGGTAATAGTAGGAACGGGTATGGAGAAAATCGAGCTTTGAAACGCCTTGACCTGCCCATCATCCGTGACGAAAAATACCGAATATGGATTATTTCTACCCAAAACATTATAGACAGAAATATTCCAAAAGCTGTGCGCGAATTTCTTGATTTTATGGTTTCCTTCAATATTTATCCCAAGATCTAAGCGATAGTAATCAGGTATTCTAAACTGATTTCGGTCGCTATAGACTACGAACTCCGAATTTTTGTAAGTGTACCTTCCGATAGGGTAGGTCACCGGTCGGCCCGTTTGATACGCAAAATTGGCGGAAACACTATAGCGCTTTGTCAGTTTATAGTTCGCCACGATGCTAAGGTCGTGCGGTTTGTCGAAATTGGAAGGAAAATAATCGCCATTGTTCACGGTTTCTTCGCTGAAATCTCCATCCAATTTAATAAAGGAACGCGCATAACTGTAACCCAACCAACCGTTCAGCCGGCCCTTGGTCTTTTTGAGTAACAACTCAACACCATAGGCTATTCCGTCTCCTTGTAGTACTTCGGTTTCAATAGTTTCGTTGAGCAGCAATTGGGCGCCTACCTTAAAGTCTAGAATGTTCCTCGATGTTTTATAATACCCTTCCAAACTGGTCTCATAGGTGTTATCATCAAAATTTTTATAGAATCCCAAAGAAAATTGGTCCGCATTTTGGGGCTTGATATTTAGGTCGGAAAGTTTCCAAGTATCCGTCGGGGAAACTGTAGTATTGTTCGATAGAGTATGGATGTATTGGTAGGTATTGTTATAGCTGGCTTTGACCGAAAGCTCATCCGTTAAAAAATATCTTGCCGATATCCTTGCTTCGAGACCATCGTAGGTTTCGATGGATTCATTTTTGTTGAAATTAAGGGTGTCCACCAAAGTGGACTCGTTTTTGGGCTGTCTATCTTCATAGACCCTTTGAGCCGATTCGCCCAAAGCGGCGAACATAGAATATCGTAAGCCCGCATTGATCGAAAGCTTTTCATTTATTGTAAAATCATCCGAAATAAATATAGCGGATTCCAAGCCCCTTTCTTCGGGTATGACCAAAGGGGAAACTATCGAGATGTCGCCATTTGGCGCTATGTTACCCGGATCGACCGTGTATAACTTGGTCGATACTCCGTAGTCGAGTTTATGGGCACTGGAGTACAAATACCGCATTTCCAATTTAAGTTCTGTTTCGTTTACTTGATAGCCCAACAAAAAATCGTCATCGGTATTACCATCGTAATCGATATTGAATGTATACTGACTGTTGGCGAGCACCAAATTGCCATTGTTCTTTTCGTTGAAGTTGTGGCGCCAATCAAGCGATAAAGACCTGTTGCTATAGCTGAACAGGGAATCGGAAGTAATACTGAACGCATCCTTACTGTAGTAGCCCGAGGCTCGCATAGCATTATTTTCATTGATGTTATGGTTATATTTTGCGACGATATCGTAAAAAGAAGCTTGGCTATTTTGAAGCGACTCTTCGTCTAGAGAGCGCAATATCCAACCAGAATAGGTACTTCTGCCGCCTATTAAAAATGCCGCTTTGTCTTTCACCACCGGTATTTCTAATGCGAGGTTACTGGTTACCGGGCCAATGGATGCTTCTCCCGCAAATTTCTTCGTGTTTGCGTCCTTGGTCTTGATATCAAAGACGGAAGATAACCTGCCCCCATATTCCGCGGGAATACTTCCCTTAAAAATATTCACGTCACCTGAAGTAAACGGATTCAGAGCCGAAAAAATACCAAAAAAATGAGATGGATTGTATATGACCGCGTCATCGAGAAGAATCAGGTTTTGATCGGTCTTGCCCCCTCGAACGTTAAAGCCCGAAGACCCCTCGCCCGCAGTGGTAATGCCTGGTAGAGAAGTCGCCGCCTTTAAAATATCGCGTTCACCGAGTACCAAGGGTATGGTCTTGATCTGTTCTACTTTTATCTGGGTTACACCGGTAATAGTGGTCTCAACGTTTCTGTCCCTATTTCCGGTGAGCACCACTTCATCCAAAAGTTCGACACTTTCTTCTAAATTAAAATCAAGCTTACCGTTATTATAGAGAATGACACGTTTTTGTGAATCTGCTATACCAAGCCCTTTGGTCTGCAAAATATGTTCTCCGGCATACAGCTCTAGGGAATAAAATCCCTCATTATCGGTAGAAGTACCTTTTTTATTGTTTTTCACCAATATTGCCAAATCGGATATAGGTTGCCCGGTCACGGCATTCTTTACGTATCCGGCAAGCGTGTACCGTTGTCTCGAATCGCTTTTGTTTTCTTTTCCGATGCGAACAACTTCAATGGTAGTTCTGTTCGGGTTCTTTTTTTGTAGCCCGTATAAAATAGGGGTAGATTTTAAAGGTGCTTCTTCGTCATCTTCTGCTCTATTTGGAATCGACTCTTCTGGAGATTCAAAGAGATTCTCGGATACCGTATCGTAAATGATATTGTTTTTGGTCAATATCACACGGTTGTCTTCAAAAAAATAGAAGTTGATCACGGTATCCTTAAAAATAGCATCCAATAGCTCATGAACCGATATGTCTTGGTAATTTGCTGATACTGACTGGTTTTCTAACCATGAATCTATATAAAAAAATTGATATTTGGTAAGCTGTTGAATTTCGTTCAGGGCATCTTTTGCGGTAGCGTTCGTAAAAGAAACCGATATTTTTTCGGCTCCTTCTTGTGCCGAGATATAGTGGGATAAAAGCAGTATGCTCAAAATCAGAAAAAATCTCATTCAGCCGGTTCGATTTTCTGATTAAAAAGTTCTTGTTCTATATTCCGAAGAAGGGCTTTTATAAAGGTATCGGTAGCGAAAGTATTACGGGAGGTTTTGTAATAGGAATTAATGTTTTTTTTGAATTCAGGGAATAGGCGCAACAAGTCCCTCTTTTTATTTAATGTATAGTACGCATTTTTATAAAAAAGAAAATTTTCATCGTCCTTTTTAAATTCATAGTAGACGAGATCGCCTTTAATTTTTTTCAGAAGGGCTTTCCTATTTTTTTTCAATAAGGTAAAGTAAGAAGTTTTCAAGAGAACTTCATAAAAACCAGAAACTTCGGCAGCACTTTGATTCTTTTGTTGCGGATTAATAAATTTATGGAAGCCTATAGTAAAACTACTGACCTTATCGCTATTGAGCTTTATAACAGTTCCGATTGCACCTTTAGAGTTCAGTAGTAACTGATCTTCATAGAGGTCATATTTTAGTCGCAATTCATAAAAAGGTTGTCCATCGAAAACTACCGACCCATTTAAGAACTCCGATGATGTAAAGAACTTGTATTTTTCGTTTATGGTTCGATATTTCTCTACATAGGCCGCACCATTGTAAATTTGTTTGTTCCGAACACCGGTCTGCCCATCGAACCAATCGTAATAGGCTCGGGTATCTGTATCTGCTTTCTTTTGGCCATGAGATAATGCGGTAATCAGAAAAACTATCGAAAGAATTTTTAAAGTGAGAAGACGGAAAAAAATCAATTTTTTATAATTTAGGGTCAATACAATTGATTGTTGACTGCTCTTTTTTCTGCATACCAATACTATAAAAAAATAAAAAGAGGCCAATAGTTAACTAACTAATGGCCTCCTTTATTTCTATACTATAAATTGAATTTCTAGTTCACATCCCAGAATAGCTTACTTTCAATAGTGTCGCCATCACCTAATTTTGAAACGGCAGTTGATCTATTCTCTCCGTTCAAAGTCTGTAAAATCTGTGGATATCGCAGTCTTGTCGGTAAATCGTTTACATCAATTCTTGGTATAAACTCGTAGGTCGGTTCTCCATTTTCTCCAAGGGCATCGACTTGGCTTTGTGGTAGCGTAACAATTTCGCCCACTTTGACCAAAGTATTCGGAAAGCCGGTTCTTCTATATTCGGCCCACGCGTTATGTGGTTGCATATAACTAGCAACATATTTTTGGTTCAATACCGTTTCTTGGGTAGCGGCAGGCAAAGCAGCGACAAATGCATTTACCGCGTCAGCGGCAACACCCCAACGCTCCATTGAGGCCCGAACGCCGTTTTCATAGTTTTCCTGAGCAAAACCGTTATGTTCCGAAATAATAAATTGTACTTCGGCATATTCCATCAACATCTCTCTGTAATCAGGCTTGAGTATGTTGCTACTGGGCCAAGAGAAAGAAGTGAACGGAAGAAAATTCGCCAATTGAAAAGCGTAAGGAATGCCTACGTAATCGTCAAAATCTTCACTTCTTTCAGCGATACCGTCCTTAATATCACTTATAGAGGCATTTGCCGTAGCTGCCATCTCAAAAAGTCGTGCATCAGGCCCGAAATTACCTGTTTCTCCTTTGAGTAGTTTTACAAAAGGGGCTGCAACACCAAAATCGTTACGAGGAATAAAATCTACCCAAAGAGGTGATGCCGTTGCATCGGCAGTATCATAACCTTGTGCAGCATTGTCTTCGTTCGAGGTCATTACACCGGAGGTTAACGCCGCTTCGATGGCAGCATTAGCAGTTGCAGGGTCTACATTTCGCAAGCGGTTCGCAACCCTTAAGATTAGTGAATTGGCAAACTTTTTCCATTTAGTGGCATCACCGTTAAAAATTTGATCACCAGTTGTAAATACAGGTTCAGCGGTATTTATCATATCTGCTGATTCACGCAACTCTTTCAGAATATCTGCATAGATTTTTTGCGCTGGAGCAAATACGGGAGAGAAAACCTCATCTACGTTCAATGCCTGAAAATCAGGATCGTCAGAGCCAAACGAATAATAGGGTATATCACCAAAGAAATCTGTAGCCTGATGAAAATTATAGGCTAACATTATCCGCGCTGCTGCAATCTGGTTTTCGTTGTTTCCAACACCTGCTGCTAACTCCCTAGTGTCTTCGTTCGTATTAAGGTCGATAATGGCCTTTAAATCAGTACCAATTTTATAGGTGAATTCATAATGGTCTTCACCGACCGCTTCTCGATAGTCAAATCGGTCGTCATCTGCGTACGCGTTCTGACCCCAATATTGCATCCACGGTAGGGTTAACCTACCTGCACCAAAAGTATCCCTTCTAGTATCTATCATTTCCTTTGTGGCACTGTTGAAAATAAAATTAGGCAATACCGTTTCTGGGCTATTCGGGTTTTGATTTATATTCTCTATGTCATTGCTACATGAAATAATGAAAGAAGTAGCAATCAATGCTGTGATTAAAAATATCTTTTTCATAGTTTCTTAAAATTTAATTTGTAAGTTGAATCCGTATGTTTTCGTAGACGGTAACGATCCACCTTCACTACCTTGAATGTTACCACTACCATTGGCAGTTACTTCAGGGTCGAACCATTCGTTATCCAATCCCCATACAAAAAGGTTACGGCCGTAAGCACTTATCCTAACGGATTCCAATGCATCTTTAAACCATTTGCCAGGTAGGGTATAACCTAAAGTGATTTCACGTAATTTCACGTAATCGGCATCGAAAACATTCTGTGCATCACTACGTAAAAAGAAATCCGTACCCCAAGTCTGGGCAGATATCACTTGTGTATTCGGTGCAGTATCGGTTACCGTATAGTTACCTTCATCATCGTAAGTGATAGTACCTGTAACACCCTCTAAAACCAAACCTTCTTCACGTATATTATTTGCTGCGGTTGCTTCATTAATACCTGAGTAGTGGCTCCAAGCATTGGTAAGCGATCTGTATTTACCGCCTTTTTGCATATCGATCAAGAAGCTAAAATCAAGGTTTTTAAATTTGATACTGTTTCTAATACCCATATTGTAATCGGGCAATACCGAACCTAAGTTCTCCACATTCCGGGTTTCCGCATATCTACCATTAGCATCAACCACCCGATTGCCTGCGTCGTCAAACACGTAATTGGTACCACGTATTACGCCATAAGGCTCACCGACCACACCATTTAAAGTAACACCGTTAAAAGGAAAGCGACCGATCTGCAACGTCTCCACACCTGGCAGTAATTCTAGAAGTTCATTGTTGTTCTTGCTAAAATTCCAAGTGAAATCCCATGAAAAATCATCGGTTCGTATCGGGGTAATATTGACCAATGCCTCTATACCTTTGTTCGATAACTTACCGGCATTGGTTACCGTAGCTGTATAACCTGTTCCGGGATCTAAACTTACAGGGGTAATTAAATCACTAGTAAGTTCATTATAATAAGTAAGGTCAAATCGCAATCTGTTTTTAAAGAAGGCCATTTCCAAACCTACCTCCCAGGTGTCTTTTGATTCTGGGCGTAAGTTCGGGTTGAGGTTATCATTCGGTTGATTGAACCTTGGTGTACCTAAAAAGGTAGGTCTATTACCATATGTGTTGATTAGGTTATAAGGGTCGGTATCGTTACCAACACTGGCCCAACCACCCCTTAGCTTACCTAATGACAACCAAGGCGCATCGATTAGGCTTGAAAAAACAATACTACCGTTTACCGAAGGATAGAAATATGAATTGTTATCGGCAGGTAAGGTCGAAGACCAATCATTTCTACCGGTAAGGGTCAGATAAAGAAAATTATCATATCCGAAAGAAGCAGACCCGAATACACTATTAATTCTTCTTTTCGTATCAAAATCGAAAAAAGTAGCAGGGCCATTCGTATTATTTATATTATAAATACCCGGTGCCGCCAAACCGCCTTCGGTTCGACCACCAATTCTATTGGTTTCTGCATCTCTTCGATTCATACCTACAAGCGCATCGAAACTCAACTTATCATTGAAAAAGAGCTTGTTATAGTTAAGTGAAGCCTCATAGTTGAGTTCTTGAAAGTTTCTATCGTTCTCGGTATATTGAGATTGACTTTCTCCACCTACGGCAATTCGCTCAGAAATTCTTAAATTATAAGTATCGGCATATATTTTCACCGATGCGAAGAGGTTATCGGTCACATCATATTTTAGACCGATATTACCGTACCAACGTATTCGCTTATCCGAAGCCGTATTCTCGTTTACGATCCAATATGGATTATCTGAGAAACGTGGCGAAGGATTATCAAAAGCAGTCCGGTTCCAAGTACGTTGTGTACCATCGGGCAATTGATATCTTTGAAGCCGTTCCATATCCAAGGAGGTCTGACCAAATTGGTAGAACTGTTGAATAAAACCGGTATAACCAAAGGCCGGTCGGTTAAAACCATCGGTAACCGTAAAGTTTACACCTGCATCAAAAGTCAGTCTGTCGTTTAGTTCGGCCGAACCCCTAAGATTTAAGTTGGTCTTATTCAAGCTCGTATTTGGAATAATACCCTTGGTTTGGGTATTGTTCATAGATAATCTAACGTTAGACTTTTCATTACCCGTAGAAAACGAAACGCCATTATTATATGAAATACCTACGTTATAAAAACTTTCACTTGAGTTCTTAGGAAATGTCCAAGGTCTGGGATTTAAAAAATCCTCAGGAAATTCAGGGTCAAAAGCATCCCAGTGCAATACTAATCTATTTGGATCATATCGAGGACCCCAAGATTCATCGGTCGCATAATCAACAATATCATAAGTGGTACCATTGATGGTTGCTTGGCTAAAATTGCTCTGGCCTATTGTGTCAGGGTTACCTGCGCCACCACCATACAATTTTTGAATCTTTGGAAAAATATTGATTTTATCAAAAGACACTCCCGAATTGAAGGTAATCTGTGATTTACCCGCTTTACCCGATTTGGTCGTAATAATAATTACACCGTTCTGAGCACGTGAACCATAAAGTGCAGCGGCCGGACCACCTTTAAGCACGTTCATGCTCGCTATGTCATCTGGGTTAATATCTTGAGACGCATCACCATAATCTCGACCCCCACTACCTTGTTGCTGGCCTGTGGAGTTAAAGTTATTGTTATCCAATGGCACACCATCTACAACATATAAAGGTCTGTTGTCTTGGGTAATCGAACCTGCACCCCTTAACAAAACTCTAGACGAACCGCCAAGGTTACCGCTGGAGTTTGAAATCGAAATACCCGCTACTTTACCCGATAGGGCATTTATGGCGTTACTGTTTCTAGCTTCGGTAAGTTCGTCACCATCGACTACCTGTGTGGAATACCCCAAAGATTTCTTTTCTCTGGAAATACCCAGTGCCGTTACCACAACTTCTTCCAGTGCTTCTGCATCTTCCACTACTTGAACATTAATAGTGCTCGATGCCGTTACCGCTCTGGTTTCATTTTTGTAACCGATGTACGAGAATACCAAAGATTGACCTTCGCTTGCCTCTATGGCATAGTTTCCGTCAAAATCAGTTTGGGTACCGTTCGTAGTACCTTGTACGACAATGTTGACACCTGGCAGGGGTAGGCCATCAGCATCTGTTACCGTACCGGTAATCGTTTTGTCTTGTGCAAACGATATCTGCACGATTAACGCCAATAGTAGCGTTAACAATCCTTTTTGTTTTGCTCTCATTTTTATAATTATTTGAATTAGCTGATGGCAAAAGTCTTAAATTCACGTTAATAATCCAATTATTTTTAACTTTAAATTATGCATGCATAGTTTTTAGGGTGTTAGAAAACCATAAATGCACCATGTTTTTTATTGAAATCACACAAAAGATGACGAACATGTTAAGAAAATAGAGTATTACGGATAATAATTATAAAAATCCGATCTTAATTATGTTAAAAAATCTTGAATTCAATAAATATGTACTTTTCACCCCACTATTTCTCTTTATTCGTCTTTTTCTTGCATTTTTTGGTTTTAAGTCTGCTCAATTAGCTCTATTTCGTTTCTTGGGAAGAAATGTCGAGAGATTTCAAAACAGTCTCTAGATCGGTTCGAAGCCGTTTGCCCAAATGGTTTTGTGTAATAGAAATGGAAAATGCTATTTAAAGGTTGCTTCGTTTGTTTAAATTTTTAGTATGCTCGTATTCTATTTTGAGCAGTATTGGCCTGAAATTTTTATATGTTTTTCAAAAGAAACTAAATGTATGGATTAGACGTATATTGGAACAGGTTTGTCTTCACTAAGTAATGCCTCTTTTTACTTCGCAATATATTTTCGACTTTTTCCATCAGTAATGACTTTATTTTTACTTTGTTTTTTTCGGATTTAACTCGAAGAGGTAAGCTATAACAGCTATTTTTCAGGCTTGATTTTAAAAGGATTTAAAAATCTTTAAAAATTAATCCGTATCAATTTGAATCTTTACGAAATAGTCTTACATTTGCCGACCCTTAAACAGAGGGATTTTATACATATATATTATAGTATGCCAACAATTTCACAATTAGTACGAAAAGGAAGGTCCACGATTACTAAGAAGAGTAAATCGGCGGCTTTGGATTCGTGCCCTCAAAGAAGAGGGGTTTGTACGCGTGTTTACACGACCACACCTAAGAAACCGAACTCCGCTATGCGAAAAGTAGCACGGGTTAGGTTGACCAACGGTAAGGAAGTGAACGCTTACATTCCCGGAGAAGGGCACAACCTCCAAGAGCACTCGATAGTATTAGTAAGGGGCGGAAGGGTAAAAGATTTGCCAGGTGTTCGGTATCACATCGTTAGAGGTGCTTTAGATACAGCAGGTGTTGCTGGAAGAACCCAACGAAGATCAAAATACGGAGCAAAACGCCCTAAGAAATAAAAAAAGGTTTGAGGTACAAAGGTAGAGGTGCGAATTTTTAATCTGAACACTTTAGAAAATAAATTAAAATTTCCGATTATCATTTCCTCTTCGGGAGGAAACGGGAAAGGAGGACAAACAAAAAAGCTTTTAATTAATTTTCTTTTCAAATTAGAATTGACTGACCACAAACCACAAACCACAAACCACAAACTTTTTTAAGAATGAGAAAAAAACAGGCAAAAAAAAGACCACTCTTACCAGATCCAAGGTTTAACGACCAGCTGGTAACGCGTTTTGTAAACATGATGATGTGGGACGGTAAGAAGTCAGTGGCCTTCAGTGTATTCTATGATGCCATGGATATTGTAGAGGAAAAGAAAACCGACGAAGAGAAAACATCCCTAGAACTTTGGAAGGATGCACTTTCAAATGTGATGCCGCACGTTGAGGTGCGAAGTAGACGGGTAGGTGGGGCGACTTTTCAAATTCCCATGCAAATTCGACCTGATCGTAAAATATCCACTGCAATGAAGTGGTTGATCAGTTTTGCGCGGAAACGAAACGAAAAAGGAATGGCGCAAAAATTGGCCGCGGAAGTTTTGGCCGCTTCGAAAGAAGAAGGTGCCGCAGTTAAGAAAAGAGTCGATACGCACAAGATGGCAGAGGCCAATAAGGCATTCTCCCACTTTAGATTTTAGTAATATATATAAGGTTAAATAAATTAATTGCACATACCGATTATCTTTTCCTCTTCGGGAGGAAACGGGAAAGGAGGACAAGCAACAAAGAATGTGTAATTAATTTAAGCTAATATTTTTTCAAAAAAAATTAATTGCACATACTAATTTTTTTTCTTCCTCAGGAGGAAACAGGAAATGAGGCCTATTAAATAAACGTGTAATTAATAAAGTATAAGTTAGAAATGGCAAGAGATTTAAAATATACAAGAAATATAGGTATTGCTGCGCATATCGATGCCGGAAAAACCACCACAACGGAGCGTATTCTTTTTTACACGGGTGTAAGCCATAAGATTGGTGAGGTACACGATGGTGCCGCAACGATGGACTGGATGGAGCAAGAGCAAGAGCGTGGTATTACCATTACCTCTGCGGCAACTACTTGCGAGTGGGTTTTCCCTAAAGAAAACGCTGAGCCAACTGCCGATGCGAAGCCTTACCACTTTAATATTATAGATACTCCCGGTCACGTTGATTTTACCGTTGAGGTAAATCGATCTTTACGTGTACTTGACGGTTTGGTCTTTCTTTTTAGTGCGGTCGATGGCGTAGAACCACAATCGGAAACGAACTGGAGACTTGCCGATAATTACAAGGTGCCGAGAATAGGTTTCGTAAATAAAATGGATCGTGTTGGTGCTGATTTTGAAATGAGCTTCAATACTATCAAAGAAAGGCTAGAAGCAAACCCTGTTATGGTTCAGTACCCTATAGGTAGTGAGGCCAATTTTACCGGCATGGTCGACCTTATAAAAAACAAGGCCTATATTTGGAATGATGAAGGCAAGGGTGAAGATTACACTACCGAAGATATCCCTGATAATCTTAAAGATAAATGCGCGAGTTTGAGGACTAATTTATTAGACTCAATTTCTGAGTTTGATGATCAGTTTATGGAAGATTACTTAGAGGGAAAAGACTTAACCGAGGATCAAA